>Ga0070708_100004673_pt1 | contig 10793 bp, 5 predicted proteins | sample KBSK5503metaG_FD_65469 | JGI IMG/M metagenome (GOLD analysis project Ga0070708, IMG submission 65469) | Corn, switchgrass and miscanthus rhizosphere microbial communities from Kellogg Biological Station, Michigan, USA - KBS K5-50-3 metaG | ecosystem: Host-associated > Plants > Roots >...
GCCCGTCTCGGTGGCGATCGCCACCGCGCTCCCGGTGGACAGCACTCCGAACCGCGCACCTTGAGTCTCGGCGACCGCCTCGCCGTCCGCGCTCTCGATGCGCAACAGCCGCGCGCCGTCCCGCTGGTAGTCGACCGCGATGCGCCCGTGCGTCAGCTTGAAGCGATGGACCTTCTCGGTGATCTCGCGATCGGTGAGCTGGCTCGCCTCCGCGATGGTCAGACGGCTGCGCATTCCGATCTGGAGATCGGTGTGCGCGCCTCGACCCGTCCGCACCGAGTCGTCGGCCCGCAGCCTCTGACCGACCGCCAGCGCCGAAGTGCCGCCGGTCGGCGAGAGGCGGACCACGTCGCCGGCCACCGCCACCACGATCGCCTCCTCCGCCCGCGGCTCCTCGCGCGCCTGCGCTGCCGAAGCCGGCGGCGCGCGGTACACCGCTCCCCGGAACAGCAGCCACGCACCCGCGAGCAACACCGCGACCACCGCCGCGATCTCCGCGACCCCGCGGATCCGCCGGCGGCGCCGGACGTCTGGTGGAAGCGGTCCGGTCATGGCATGTGCGCGGCGGCCGCCGCGGCGGGAAGGACGATGGTGAAGGTGGCGCCGGATCCCTCGGCGCTGTCGACCAGCAGCTTGCCGTGGTGCGCCTCGACGATCCGGTGCGAGATGGACAAGCCCAGTCCGACGCGGGAGGGCTGCTCCTTGGTGGTGAAGAAGGGGTCGAAGATCCGGTCGCGCAGCGACTGTGGAATGCCCTTGCCGGTGTCGCTGACGGAGAGCTTGAGCGCGTCGCCGTTCACGTCGCTGAGGCTGACCCGGAGCCGTCCTCCCTGCGGCATCGCCGCGATCGCGTTCTGCAAGAGGTGGCCGACGGCCTCCTGCATCTGGGCCGCATCGCCCTGCGCCTCGCAGCTCTGGATCTCGGTGGTGAGGTGGATGCCGTTGGCCCGCATCTGGTCCTCGTAGAGATCGAGCGCGGCGAGCACGGACGAGTGGAGCGGGAACCGGCGGCCGGACTTCGTCCGCTCCTGCTCCGCGAAGGCGCGCAGGTTGGCGACGATGCTCGAGACCCGCCGCGCCTGCTCCTGCAGGCCGCGCAAGCGCTCCTCGTGCACCGTCCCCTCCAGCTCCTTCTTGAGGAGGGCGGCCATCCCGGCGATCGCCGTGACCGGATTGTTGAGCTCGTGCGCCATCCCGGCGCCCAGCGAGCCGAGCGCCGCCAGCCGCCGCGCGCGGAGCATCTGGTCCTGCGCCGTCTTCAGCTCGGCGGTCCGCGCCTGCACCCGCTGTTGCAGCTCGTCGTTCCAGCGAAGGATCTCCTCGTCGCGCCGCACGATTGCCGCCGCCATCTGGTTGAAGGAGCGGGCGAGCTCGCCGAACTCGTCCTCGCTGTCCACCTGCGCGGCCTCGGCGCGGCCTTCCGCCAGCGCCTTCACGCCCTCCTGCAAGCGCTTCAACGGCTCGGTGACCCGCCGCGAGAGCAGCGCGCCGAGCACGGCGACGAGCAGGAGCGAGACTCCGACCCAGAAGAGCGTGTAGAGGCGGACGAGAGCGGCCGGCCGGAACGCTGCCTCCTCGCGCTGCGCCACCACCACCATCCAGCCCAGGCTGCCGACGGGGGCCGCGGCGGTCAGCCACGATCGGCCGTCCGCGCGGCGCATGACGCCGCCCCGGCTCCCGGCTCGGAGCATCTCCCGCTCCTGGTCGGATAGCTCCAGCGATTCCGGATGCGCCAACACCGTCCCGGCGCGGGTCGCGACGTAACCGATCGCGCCGCCATGGGAGCTCTGCCGCATCTGCCGCGTGAGCTGGGCGAGCGAGACTTCGGCGGCCAGCAGCCGATCGCCATCGAGGCGCAGCGCGACCGGCAGCCGCATCGATCCGTCCCGGGCGGCGTACGGGGCCCCGATGGCCATGCCCGTTTGCCGGGCCAGATCGAGCGGGGCGGTGCGCTGCAGCAGCTCCAGCTCGGGCGGCGGCCTTCCGCTGGAAGCCTCGTACACCACGGGTCCGCCCGGCACCCAGAGGGCATCGACGAACTCGAGCTGCCGGTAGGGAATCCGCAGCACGGTGCCCAGCTCGCTCGAGGAAAGCTGCGGGAGGGGAAGCACGGTGAGCGAGAGGCGCAAGCTCTCGGTGGCCTGCGCGACGAATCGTTCGCAGGCCCGCGCGGCTTCCTCCGCCACCAGGGCCTGGGCCGAGCCGACCGTGCGCTCCAGCTCGGCCCGGTTCACCGAGAAGGACATCACGCCGAGCACCGCGGCAGGGACCACTCCGACCAACGCCAGGACGGCGAAAATCTTGCTGCGAAATCGCATGCGCGGCCGCCCCCGGTTCACCGACCATAGAAGCGGGGCTCGCGTGGCAGCAAGAAACCAAAGGTGGGCAACACAGCGTATCGTCCCCACATCGGAGCTCTTGGGGTATAGGAAGCGCGTGTTGCGCGCCAATCAGGCGGTCCGACTGGGGCTTCGCGCGGCCTCGCGCAACCCGGAGCTTCCGTTCGCGAAGGCGCTCATCGATCAGGTGGGCAACTTCCTCGCCATCCTCCCCATCGCGCTGGCGGCGCTGCTGCTCGCCGCCGCCGTGAGCGACGATCTGCTGGCTGCCGCAGAGGAGGCATTGGGGGCAGTGGCCGCCCTGAGCTGGTCGACCCTGGGCGCGATCGTCGCCGCCCTCGCCATCGCGTTCACCGCGGCGATGTCGTTCTGGGCAGGGGCGCTGCCGCTCCTCGCCGCCGACGCGGAGCTGGGCCGCCGGCCGCCGCCGGGCAACTTCGCCGTGCTCCTCTCCCGGGGAGCCGCCCGCGCGCTGCTGGCCGGAGCGCTGGGATGGGGACTCTCGTCGCTCTTCAGCGTCGCCTGCGCGGTCGCGTTCCTGGTCGGGGCCGGTGCGGCGGCGTTCCGGTCGTCCGCGAGCTTGCTGGCGGGAGCGGCCCTGGCCGGCGCGGCGGGCGTGCTGGGGAGCATCCTGCTCGACCTGCTGGCCCGGCTGACGCTGGTGCGAGCCGCCGTGTTCGGCGACTCCGCGACCTCCGCCTTCGCCAAGGCGGCCTCGCTGTTCGGCCAGAGATCCGGCGCGCTCCTGGTCGTGACCGCCGCCTTCATCTTCCTGGAGCTGATCGTCGCCAGCGTCGGCACGACGCTGACCGCCATGCTCTCCGGCGCGGCGTGGCTCGATCCTGCGCCACAGGCGATCGCGCTGGCGCCGCGCGCCGCCGTCGCTCTGGCCACCGGCGCCGTGTTCGCCTGGCTGGAGGTCGGCCGCATGGGAGCGCTCGCGGCCCTCGCGGCGGATGCGGAAGGATTGATCGAGCCGCCGGCGCCGCCCCAGCCCTCTCCCGCAGCCGAGCTGGTGGTCGACGCGATTCGCGCCGACGACGCTTGAGCGCCGCGCGATCCGCCGCGCCTATTTCAAGAGCCGGCGCAGGCTGATCTTCTTCAGCCGGCCGCTCAGCAGCGTCCAGGTCAACGCCGCGCCGAAGAGCATCGCCGAGAGCGCGAGCCCGATCAGCGCCGGAAACGGCCAGACCGTCGTCCCCGCTCCCTCCGAGGCGCGGCCGACCAGGGAGAACGAACCGACGATCAGCGCGGACGAGATCATCCCGGCGAAGAGCAAGAGCCCGAGCGCCTTCAGGCTCGCGTTCACGCGCGACAAGTCGTCGTTGCGGACGTTGACGTTGAACTTGCCGCCCTCCAGGTCCATCAGGATCTGGGAGAGCTGCTGGGGCGTGTCCTGCAAGAACCCCTGCAGCTGGAGGAGCAGGCGCAAGAACCCGCCGCTCATCGAGCCAGGGCTGTATCGCTCGAGCAGGAGCTGCTTGGCGTAGGGAAGGGCGGTCTGGGCGACGTCGAGCTCCGGGTCCAGCTGGCGCACCAGCCCCTCCGTCGTCGCGGCCGCTTTGGAGAGCACCGCGTACTCCTTCGGGATCTTGATCTTGTACTTCATCGCCAGATCCACCAGCTCGCTCATCAGCGCGCCGGAGTCGACCTCCGACAGCTTGAGCCCCATGTAGCGGTCGAGCAGGTCGTGGATCTGGTGCCGGAAGGCCTGGAGGTTGATGCGCTGATCGGGGACGCCGACCTTGTAGAGGAGCCGCGCCACGGTATCCGGATCGCGCAGCGAGATGGCGAGGACGAGGAGCACGATGGTCTCCTGCATCTGCCGGCTCATGCGCCCCACCAGCCCGAAATCCAGCAGGCCGATGCGGTTGCCCTCCAGCACCATCACGTTCCCGGGGTGCGGGTCTCCGTGGAACAACCCGTCGGCGAACAGCTGCCGGAAGCTGGCCTCCAGGACGTTGCGGGCCAGCGCCTTGCGATCGACGCCGGGATAGCCGGCCGATTCCAGCACCGTCTTCAGCTTCACGCCCTTCAGCTCCTCGAGCGTGATCACGGTCCGGCTGGACAGCTCGCCGTACAGCTTGGGGATGCGGACGTAGGGCCGGTCGAGGTGGTTCTTGGCGAACTCCTCGATGTTGCGGGCCTCGTTCTCGAAATCCAGCTCCAGCAGCATGGCGCTGCGGAACTCGGTCACGATCCCGGTCGGGGTGTAGATGCCGGTCTCCTCGATCACGCCCTCGAGGAAGCGGGCCAGGTAGAAGAGCAGATCGGTGTCGCTGCGGATCTGCTCCTCGATGCCGGGCCGCTGCACCTTCACCACCACTTCCTCGCCGCCCGGGAGCCGCGCGCGGTGGACCTGGGCGATCGAGGCGCTGGCCAGCGGCTCCGGGTCGATGGAGGCAAACAGCTGCTGGGAGGGCCGGCCGAGCCCCTTCTCGATCAACTGAAGCACGATCCCGACCGGCATCGGCGCGGCGCTGTCCTGAAGCTGCGAGAGCTCGGCGATGAAGTCCGGCGGCAGGATGTCGGGGCGCGAAGAGAGGATCTGCCCGAGCTTGATGAAGGTCGGCCCCAGGTCCGCGAGAGTCTCGCGGAACCTCCGCGCGGAGGTCGCCCGGATCTCCTCCCGGGAGGGGCGCTCGCCCTCCAGCCGGCGGCCGAGCACGTCCCAGATCTTCGCCCGGTCCCACAGCTCGCCGAATCCGTGGCGGACCACGACCGTGCTGATCTCGCGCAAGCGCTTGAGGTCCTGGACAGCCTGGATCACGCGAAGTTTCTTCTCACAGCGCGTGCAGCAGATCCACCTTCACGAGGATGGTATCGCCGTGCGCCACGCCGGGCGCGGAGAGCAGGCCCAGCTCCGCTCCCAGGTCGAGGCCGTGCCGCAGCGGCACCACGTCGTTCGAGCTCTGGTGCGCGTAGACCAGGTACAGGGTGGAGCCGGTCCGCCATTCCCAGCGCAGGATGATGTTGACGTTCAGGCCGACCTGCTGGTCGTCGGCGCCGTGGACGACTTCGTCGTCGAGCGGGATCAGTGAGTCGAGCTTCACGGTGCTTTTCCCCGGGCCCACGTCGGCGCGCAGCTGCCACCCGTAGGTCACGCCCGCGGTGAAGAGCTGCCCGTAGGCCTGCAAGGTCAGATACGGCGTGAACGAGTACGTCGCGCGCAACGTCGTGCTCACGCTCCGCGCCTGCTGCGGAGCGAGGATGTAGGATCGCGCGCGGCGCGTCGGCTCCAACTCTCCCGGCAACAAGGCCGGCGTGGAGATCTGCCGGATGGTCCCGGCGCTCTCGGTGTAGGCGAAGTCCACGCTGCCGTCGAGCTGGGGGAGCGGCCGGAGCACGAGCGTCCCGCCCACCTGGTTGAGGCGCTCGAAGCGCGGGAAGGAACGGCCCTCCGTCCAATAGAGCTGGACCTGGATGGGCTTGCGCGAATCGGTGGAGACGTTCCCGTAGAGTTGCAGCTGCCTCTGCCGCTCGAGCGGCGTTCCGTCCTCGAGCTCCCGGTCGTCGACGTAGGGAGCGAAGTAGTCGAATCCGGCGTCGAGAAACCAGAAGGACCTGGTGTTGATCCATCCCTCGAGGAACACGTCGCGGTTGAGCCGGTTGGTGAACCGGTAGTCGTGCACTTCGCGACCGCCCACCAGCAGCTGGGCCGATTGCCAGTACGCGCTCGGATGCGGATCGCGCAGAGCGAAGTAGCCGAGGCCCCGGAACATGTTGGCGCGGGGCATGAACCCCAGATCGTTGACGGTGAACTCCGGCGAGAGGAGGTCCCAGTTGATCGCCGACGCCCAGTACTCCTCGGAGTGGTGCAGGCGGCCCGAGGTGGCGTATCCGCTGGAGGTCGTTCCCCGGTACGTCCCGTCCCGCAGCACCTCCGGCTGGTTGTCGGTGAGGATCGACCCGAGCGCCTGCACGGTGGCGTCCCATGAGCGATCGGCGCTGTAGAGCGTGAGGTCCGGTCCGCCGGCGTGCGCGTGGCGGTGGTCGAGCCCGAGCGACGGGCTGGCCAGGATCGGGTTCACCGAGGTGGCGGTGAATCCGAGCAGGCCGCGATCGCCCAGCGGCTGGCGCACCCGCCCGACCGACGTGCTCCGGGCCTCGACGGAGCGCAGATCCGCGACGCGGCCGTCCGGCTCGAGCACCTGCGCGGTCACCTGCGGCTCCACCGCGGTGAGGAGCCCGACGCTGGCGCCTCCCACGGTCCCGCTCATCTTGACCGCCGCGAGCACCGGAACGCTGGGCTGCTGGTAGACGATCTTCTGCTCGGCCGAGAGATTCAGATCGTCGTGGGTGGGCGTGCCGCGCCCGATGCGGCGCGAATAGAAGATCTGGTAGGCGTCGCCCCCGTAGGTTCCGTTGATGTCCACCCGCAGCGGGGTCTTGAACAGATCGAGCCCCTCGAGGAAGAAGGGGCGCTTCTCCGGAAAGAAGGTCTCGAAGGTGGAGAGGTTGAGGACGCGCTGGTCGGCCTCCACCTGGCCGAAGTCCGGATTGATGGTGCCCACCAGGGCGAGGTCGCTGGCGACGTTGTAGCGGAAGTCCAAGCCAGCGCAGAAGCCGCCTTGCCGCTGCGGGTCGAACGCGATCGTGGCGCAGCTCCCCAGCTCGGCCCGGGGCGTGGCGTACGCAGGGACGTTGCGCAGCAGCTTCAACCCGACGTAGGGACGCAGCTCCAACTCGCGCACCGGGTGGATGCCCTCGATCCCGTCCAGGAGTCCGAAGCGGCTCACGTCGCCGGCCCTCCCGTTGGGGCGGAACCGCCACTGGTCCTCCTCCTTGCGGCGGGAGAGGATCCGGTAGACGTTGAAGCCCATCACCTTCGCCCCCTCGGGAATGCGCATCACCCGCAGCGGGATCTTCATCTCCACCGACCAGCCTTTCGGACCCCGCGCCACCGCCGACTCCCAGGCGGCGTCCCAGTCGGTGGTGAAGTCGACGTCGTTGAAGTGCAGCGCGTCGAGCTGCTGGCCGGCGGCGTAGACCTGGAAGTGATAGGCGGTGCGGCGGTCGAGGGTCGTGTCCAGGTCGAACTGGACGGAATCTCCCTCGATGAAGCGATCGCGGCGGCTGAGCGTCGCGGTGGAACCCACGGGATCGTCGCAGTTCGCGCCGAAGTAGAGGTACTCGTCGTCCCAGAGCACGCGGAACTCCGTGTGCACGCTGGCGGGCGCGCCCTCGTCCGGGCTGGCTTGCCGGAAGCCGTCCTGGAGCGGCGCCGCCTGCCACGCCTCCTCGTCCATGCGGCCGTCGATCTGGATGGCGCCGTTGCGCCGCGCCGCGTGCGCGACGCGCACCAGATCCGCTTCCGGGGGGAACTCCTTGCGCGGCTGCGCGAGTGCCGGCGTTGCCGCGGCGAGCAGCAGCAAGGTGGCGCGCATCCCTGCCCTCAGAACGGCGGGGCGGCGCGAACATTTCAGCGGCGGATCCGCCCCGTGCTTTCGCATGCGTCGTGGTATCTGTGGCGCGGTGGCCGAGCTGGTTTCACATCCTCCCGCCGAGGCCGGACCTCCGACCACGCCGATGCTGCGGCAGTACCACGAGGCCAAGGCGCAGGCGGGCGACGCGCTGCTGCTCTTCCGGCTGGGCGACTTCTACGAGCTCTTCTACGACGACGCTCGCCTCGCCGCCCAGATCCTCGGCATCACCTTGACCTCCAGGGCCAAGGGAGACGAGCGCGTCCCCATGGCCGGCGTCCCGCACCATTCCGCCAAGGGTTACATCGCGCGGCTGGTCTCGGCCGGCCACAAGGTCGCCATCTGCGACCAGATGGAGGTACCCGGCCCGGGAAAGCAGCTGGTCCGGCGCGAGATCGTCCGCCTGGTCACGCCGGGCACGCTGCTGGACGAGGAGGCGCTCGAGGCGCGCGAGCCGCTCTGGCTCGCCGCGGTCGCGTGCGCCCTCGACCGTGCCGCCGTCGCCTTCCTCGACGCCTCCACCGGCGAGCTTCGCGCTCTGCCCTCGGGACCCTTGCAAGCCGCGCTCGACGAGCTCTCCCGGGTGCGGCCGCGGGAGGTGCTCGTTCCGGAAGGATCGCCCATCGTCGAATCGGCGCGGCGCGCGAGCGGGGCCGTTCGCGTCGAGCTCCGTCTGTTCCGCGACGCACAGGGGGGTGCCCAGGCGCTGAAGCGACATCTCGGCGTCGTCACCCTCGACGGCTTCGGCTTGCGCGACGAGCTCTCCATCCAGGCCGCCTCGGAAGCGCTCGCGTACCTCCAGGAGACGCAGCGGTCGGCGGCCCAGCACGTGGTGCGGGTGGTGGCGGAGCAGCCCTCGCGCCATCTCTTCATCGACCCTGGCGCCGTGCACAACCTGGAGCTCTTCCGCGGTCCCGAGGGGAGGAAGAGCGGGACGCTCCTCTCGGTCGTCGATCGGACGCTGACGGCGGGCGGCGGCCGGCTGCTGGCCCGCTGGGTGGCCGCGCCGCTGCTCGATCTCGAGGAGATCGGCGGGCGCCAGGACGCCGTCGAAGAGCTCTCCCTCTCCGCCGTCCGGCGCGAAGAACTTTCCGAGCTGCTGTGCGGCGTGCTGGATCTCGAGCGGCTCCTGGGCAGGCTCGCGGTGGGGCAGGGGATGGCGCGCGATCTGGCCGGGCTTCGCGGGTCGCTTCGCGAGATGCCCGCGCTCGCCGAGCTCCTCGGGGCGTGTTCCGCGCCCGTGCTGCGCGCTCTCGGCCCGGCCTTGCGTGCTCCGCAGGGCCTGACGGGTCTGCTCGACCGCGCCCTGGTCGACGAGGTCCCCGCCGGCCGCGAGCCTGGATTCGTCCGCCCGGGATTTCGCCCGGATCTCGACGAGCTCACCGAGCTGGCCCAGGGCGGACGCGCCGCCATCGCGGCGATGGAGACCGCGGAGAAGCAGCGCACCGGAATCCAATCGCTCAAGGTCCGCTACAACAAGATCTTCGGCTTCTACATCGAAGTGACGAAGCCCAATCTGCATCTCGTTCCGCCGGACTACCAGCGCAAGTCGAGCACGGTGGGCGCGGAGCGGTTCGTCACGCCCGCGCTGCGGGATCACGAGGCGCGGGTGCTCTCGGCCGAGGAGAGGCGCTCCGCGCTCGAGCAGCAGATCTTCGAGGAGCTGCGGCAGGCCGTGCTCTCGGCCAGCGCGGAGCTGAGGGCGTGCGCTGAAGCCGTCGCTCGGGCCGATGCGTTGCTTTCGCTGGCGAAGGTGGCCGCCGATCTGGGCTGGGTCCGGCCCGTCGTCGATGAGGGCGATGCCATCGACATCGCGGGCGGGCGGCATCCGGTCGTCGAGCGCGCCCTTTTGCAAGCGGGTGAGGGACCCTTCGTCCCCAACGATCTGCAGCTCGATGCCGAGCGCCGGCTCGTCGTCCTCACCGGCCCGAACATGGCCGGCAAGAGCACGGCGATGCGCCAGGTGGCGCTGATCGCCGTCCTGGCGCAGAGCGGGTCGTTCGTGCCCGCCGCGCGCGCGCGGATCGGGCTGGTGGACCGCCTCTTCACCCGCGTGGGCGCCGCGGACGATCTCGCCCGCGGTCAGAGCACGTTCATGGTGGAGATGGCGGAATGCGCCCGGATCCTGCACCAGGCCACGCCGCGCTCGCTGCTCATCCTCGACGAGGTGGGCCGCGGCACCAGCACGTTCGACGGCCTGGCGCTGGCCTGGGCCATCGCCGAGCACCTGCACGATCACGTCGGGGCGCGGACCCTGTTCGCGACCCACTACCACGAGCTCTGCGACCTGGCCCGGGAGAAGCCCAGGGTCGTGAACCTCACGATGGCGGTGACGGAGGTGGAGGGACGGGTGGTGTTCCTCCGGAAGATCGTCGCCGGCGCCGCTTCCCGCAGTTACGGCATCCAGGTGGCGAAGCTCGCCGGGCTGCCCGAGTCGGTGTTGCTCCGCGGCCGGGAGATCCTCGCCAACCTGGAGGCGCAGGAACTGGACGAGACGGGCCGTCCGGCGCTCGCGGCCGGCCGCCGCTCAAAACGCGCGCAGCTCGGGTTGTTCGAGGCACCCGCGTCCGCAGCACCAGCGGTGCCCGCCTCCGTGTCCGCGATGGAGGAAGCTCTGCGTGGACTCGATCTCTCGCGCACGACGCCGATGGACGCGCTGCTCTGGCTGCATGAGCAACAGAAGAAACTGCGGTAGGCTTACGCTGCGCCGATTCTTGATTCGGGACCGACGACCGAAAAATCGCAAACGTTCTTGCGCCGCCACGTTAGACGTACCTTCTCACTTCAGTAGTAGAAGTCGCTTTCGACCATTCGTGCAGGCGCCTCGCCTGAATGACGCGTTGCGTCCCGTCCCGGGACGGGTTGACCAGTGAACAAGTCCTGGTCGCGGAGGATCGCCGCGGTCGAAAATGGATCGCGTCACTCGCAGGCTGAATGCCGGGAAGACGGTCCGGCTGGGTCTGTTCCGATAACCTGGCGAGATCGCGGGTCAATTTCCATGCACTGAACGGATTGTCAGACCCTCCCGCTA
>Ga0070708_100004675_pt1 | contig 10789 bp, 11 predicted proteins | sample KBSK5503metaG_FD_65469 | JGI IMG/M metagenome (GOLD analysis project Ga0070708, IMG submission 65469) | Corn, switchgrass and miscanthus rhizosphere microbial communities from Kellogg Biological Station, Michigan, USA - KBS K5-50-3 metaG | ecosystem: Host-associated > Plants > Roots >...
CTCGCCATGGCATCCGGCGCAGTTCGCGCGATACAGCGGCTCGAACGCGGTGACCGCGTCGGGGCGGACTTCCTGGGAATCCGCCGGGGGTCGCCCGGGGAAGCGCGTGCATGCGGCGGCGACCAGCAACGTGAGCGGAAGGACCCGGTTCATCGCTGCGTTCCCCCTCCCGGCTCGCGGTCGAGCCCGGTCGCTTCGACACCCGCGCGAAGGACCAGCGGGGCGCCTTGCCAGGTCCTCACCCGCTCCCGTCGCGAGACGATCAGCCCGGCGACGATGCCGAACCCGATCTGGCAGACGACGAACCAGGGCCAGTCGACGTGCCGCTTGAACACTGGATTGACCATTCCGATGAAGCCGTAGAAGAGGGCCGACCAGACCAGGGGCACCACGAGTCCGCCGAGCAGGATCGGCCGACGCGGCAACATCGGAAGCATCGCGCCGTAGAGCAGGCCGACGCAGAGCGAGCCGACGAGGTGGATCGCCACCGCGATGAGGGTCGATTCGGCGTGGAAGCGGGCGAGCTCCGCCTCCGTGACCGCACCGGGAAAGACCGTCGAAAGCAGATTGACGGGGTACCAGATGCCCCGGCCGCTGAGCGCGCCGTAGAGCAGGGCGAGGATCGCCATCACCAGTCCGCCGGCGAGGCCGCCGCGGATTCCCGCTGAGATGGGATAGATCTCCACGGGAAGCCATGCCCGGCGGGAGCCGCCGACGATCTGCAGATGCACGACTTCGCGTCGGGTGGTGAGCGGCGGGGCAGGCGCCGGTTCGGTCCTCACCTGCTCCTGCGCCTGGCGCGGCAGGACCTGGCGGAACCAGCCGACCACTCCGGCGAGGGCGGCGATGGCGCCGAGTGCGCTCAGGGCCGCGCTCGTCGCCAAGCCGCCGAACAGGAGCAGGACACCGAAGGCGAGGACCAGCGGCCAGGGGGTCGGCGCCGGGACGTCGACGACATCGGGCGAGCTTTCCTGGAACGGTAGACGGGATTCCATGGACACGCGTTCCTCCTCAGCGACCGGCGACGTAGACGACCAGGAAGACGGCGATCCAGACGACGTCGACGAAATGCCAATACAAGCTCAGAAGGTCGACGCGCGCGGCGTGCTCCCGCTTGACGTGACCGCCGGCGGTCAGGAGCGCGACGGTGGCCATCGCAAGCACGCCCACGGTGACGTGGAAGGCGTGCAGTCCGACCAGCGAGTAGTAGGTGGTTCCGAGGAGGTTCGTGCGGATGGTCAGCCCTTCCTCGCGGATCAGGTGCCTCCATTCGAGGGCCGTGCCGCCGAGGAAGACGGCGCCGAGGACGATGGTGGCGACCCAGAACCCCGCGAATGCGCCCACGTCGCCCCGGCGGAGCGCGGCGACGGCGCGATGGATCGTCAAGCTGCTCGCCAGCAGGCAGACCGTCAGGAGCACGGGAGCGTGCAGCACGCTCGCCGTCGGTCCGCTGATGCTCTTGCCCGCATAGAACAGGTACGCGACGATGAAGATGACGAAGATCGCCGCCTCGCTCGCGAAGAGCGAGAACATTCCCACCTTTCCGCGGGACGGCAGCTCCCAGGCGGCGCTAGCAGTTGCGGTGCTCATTCGTATTTCCAGTCAGGGTCCTCGGGGTGCTTGAGGTCCCACAGCGGGCGGCGGCTCTTCACCACCGGTACCGACGCGAAGTTGTACTCAGGTGGGGGCGAAGTCGTGGACCACTCCAGCGTCCATGCGTCCCAGGGGTCGTTCCCGGCGGGCCGCCCGCGGACGTACGACAGGACCAGGTTGAACACGAAGGCGAGCACTCCCACAGCCTGGAAGGCGACGCCGACGGTGACGACGAAGTTCCAGGTGTCCCAGCCGCGTCCCGGCTCGTACGTGTAGATACGCCGGGGCATCCCGAGCAGACCGGGCACGTGCATGGAGTCGAAGGTCAGGTGGAAGCCGATGACGAACAGGACGAAGTGCACTCTCGCGAGCGCCTCGCTGTACATGCGGCCGGTGACCTTCGGGTACCAGTAGTAGAAGGCGGCGAAGATGCAGAACAGGATTCCCCCGACGATCACGTAATGGAAATGGGCGACCACGAAGTAAGAGTTGCCCAGCTGCCAGTCGAATGGCGCGGAGGACAGCATCACTCCCGTCAGGCCCGCGAGGAGGAACTGGAAGAGGAAGGCGATGCAAAACAGCATCGGCGCCTTGAAATAGATCTTTCCGCCCCACATGGTGGCGAGCCAGTTGAAGATCTTGATCCCGGTCGGCACCGCGATCGCCATGGTGGTGAGGACGAAGAAGGTGTTGCCCGCCGACGTCATGCCCACCGTGAACATGTGGTGCGCCCAGACGCTCATGCTGATGAACCCGATTGCGACGGTCGCGGCGACCATCACCGGGTAGCCGAACATGGCTTTGCGCGAGAAGACCGGGATGATCTCGGAGGCGAAGGCGAAGGCCGGCAGCACCAGCACGTAGACCTCGGGATGGCCGAACACCCAGAAGAAGTGCATCCAGAGGACGGCGGAGCCGCCGGCCTGGGTGTCGAAGAAGTGCCCGCCGAGGTACCGGTCGACGAGCAGCATGAGCTGGGCGGCGGTGAGTGGGCTGACCGCCAGGATGACGAGCCCGGCCATGACCAGGTTCAGCCAGACCAGCAGGGGCATCTTGCCCAGCGTCATCCCCGGGCAGCGCATGGAGACGACGGTGGCGACGATGTTGACGGCGGTCCCGATGCTGCCGAACCCGGAGACCAGGAGCGCCAGCGTCCAGTAATCGGTGCTGTGCCCCGGCGAGAACGTCTTCGACGTCAGGGGCGCGTAGGCGAACCATCCGACGTCGGGAGCCGTCCCCGCGCCGTACAGGCCGAAGCCGCCCACGAAGCTGAAGTAGAGGAAGAGTCCGCTGAACGCGGTCAGCCAGAAGCTGAACGCGTTCAGGCGCGGAAACGCCATGTCCCTCGCGCCGATCATCAGCGGGACGAGGTAGTTGGCGAAGCCGAACACCAGCGGCATGGCGACGAAGAAGATCATCGTCGTGCCGTGCATGGTGAACATCTGGTTGAACACCTGCGGCGAGACGAAGCCGTTGTGCGGCCGCACCAGCTGGAGCCGCAGGATGGTGGCCTCGATTCCGCCGATGACCAGGAACAGGAGCCCGTAGGACACATAAAGGATGCCGAGGCGCTTGTGGTCGACGGTCGTCACCCAGCCGTGGAGCCGGTCGACCAGCGGGCGCCGCTTGGCCGGAGCATCGATCCATCCCACGTCAGTCGTCGCCACGTCGGGTCTCCTCGTCGCTCATTGCAAGGTCGCCAGGTACGCGGTGACCGCGTCCAGCTGCGATTCGCCCAGCCCCATCGGGGGCATCAGCGAGCCGGGTTTGAAGTCGTCGGGCCGCCGGATCCACGCGCGCAGGTTGTCGGGTGTGTTGCTCACCAGGCCGGCGCCGAGGGTCTCGCGCGACATGAGGTGGGTGAGGTCCGGCCCGAACCTGCCGTTCGCCGGCGTTCCCGAGACCGTGTGGCAGTTGATGCAGGCGGTCTGCTCGAAGACCCTGCGTCCTTCGGCGACGCGAGCGTCGTTGCGCGCCAGGGCGGCCTGCTCGCGGACCCAGCGATCAAAGTCCTCGCGCGAGTCGACGTACACGCGCAGGAGCATCTTGGCGTGCTGGGTCCCGCAGTACTGCGCGCATTGACCGAGGAACACCCCGGTCTCGCGAGGCTCGATCCACATCCGGTTCGGATGGTTCGGGATCAGGTCGGTCTTCCCCCCTAGCCGCGGCACCCAGAAGCTGTGATCGGTGTCGGCGGAGAGCAGGTTGAGGAACGTCCGCGTGCCGACGGGCACGTGCAGCTCGTTCGCGGTGACGAAGTTCTGCCCGGGATATCGATACTCCCACCAGAACTGGTGACCGACGACCGTCACCTCCAGCGAGTCCTTCGTGCGCGGCGCGTCCTGGACGGCGAAGACGACCCGCGCGGAGGCGAGGAAGAGGACCAGGACGATGATCACCGGAGTAATGGTCCAGGCCAGCTCCACCTGGAGGCTTCCATAGACCTGCGCGGGCTCGCGTCCGTCGTCGTTGCGCCTCTTGCGGAACTTGACCACCGAGTAGGCGAGCAGCGCCGCCACGACCACGAAGATGGCGGCGGCGATCGCGAGCACGAGCACCGAGAGCTCGAAGATCGACTCCGCGGGCGTGGAGAGCGGGGCGAAGATGCTCGTCGGGCTCATCGCGAATGGTCCAACTTGGCTCGCATGTCGGTTGCCGTTTGCACGGCCCGTGCCTGACAGCCTCAGCCTCCCTTTCGCCGATGAAGCTCGGTGGGCCGCCGCGCGGGACGCCAGCACCATCCGCCATTCCGGCGCGGCTGTCGGCGATTCCGTCATCCTTGCGCTCGAAGTTCGCGGGCGTCCGCTCGGCGCACGGATCAGCTCCGCCATAGGTCCCGGAAGGGAACGGCGCTTGCACGCCTCCTGCCAACATGTCGAACAATCGCTTGACCGACGAAGCCGAAGTGTCCGCCGACTGCAGGCATCCCGGGCTGGAGTACCTGGGCGAGAACCGGGGCATGAAGTTTCTGCGTTGCGACGTGTGCTCGAGAGTGTACGTTCTCCAGGAAGGACGCGCTTGGGCGATCCCCACTGTCGTGCGCAGCCCCGAGGGTTGATGCGCTGGTGGTGCCGCTGGACCTGACGCGAGAGGACGGCCCGGATTGGATCCGCGGCACGTTGCAGATCGCCGCAACCCGAGATTCCTATTGCCCGCAAATCCCAACGCCCGGATTTGCTGGCACGACGGCTTCACCGCTCGCGACGCTCGGAGGATCAGATGTACGACGACCGATCGAAAAATGGAGCGCCAGAGAAGGCCCCGCAGACGACCACGACCGATTCGGGCATTCCCGCGGCTAGCGACGAACATTCGCTCACCGTCGGGCCGACGGGCCGATCGTCCTGCACGATCACTACGTCGTCCAGAAGATGCAGGCGTTCAACCGCGAGCGCGTACCCGAGCGCGTCGTCCACGCCAAGGGCGGAGGCGCCTTCGGCTACTTCGAGGTCAGCGCCGACGTCAGCGAATGGACCCGGGCCGCTTTCCTCGCCAAGGTCGGCAAGCGCACGCCGGTCCTGGCCCGCTTCTCGACGGTGGCGGGCGAGCAAGGTTCACGCCCGACGACCTCGTGCGGTAATCGGCCGTCGCGCAAGGCGCAAGGTTCAGGTCAGCTCAGTGTCGTCTCCGTCGAAGCTGTCGTCGGAGGCGGTGTCGGCGACGTCGACATCCTGATCGCTGCCATCGCGGTCAAAGTCATCATCGGCGACAGCGGATCATCGCTCATGTCCTCCGTGGCAGGGTCGCCTGACGAGGCCTCGGCGTCTGCGAAATCAGTCGGCGCGGGCGAGCTGGCCTGATCGTCAGTGAATTCCCGCTTCGTTGACCATTTCGAACAGCTTGGGATTGTCGCGGTAATCGACGTGAACACCGACGATCACCGGACCGGCTGACTCGAGCGCTCGCTTCAATACCGGGATGATCTCGTCGGGCGTGCGTATCATCAGGCCCTTGGCGCCGAATGCCTCGGCGTATTTGACGACGTCCACGGGTCCAAGGGCGATCCCGGACGGCCGCCCGTACTTCAGCTTCTCCTGGACAGCCACCATGTCGTAGGTGCCGTCGATCCAGACCATGTGCACGATGTTCGCCTTGAGCCGGACCGCCGTCTCCAACTCCATTGCAGAGAACAGAAACCCACCGTCTCCGGAGATGGACAGCACTTTGTCCGCAGGGCGCACGATGGAGGCCGCGATCGCCCAGGGAAGCGCCACACCCAACGTCTGCTGCCCGTTGGTGATCAGGATCTGCCGCGCCTTGAAGCTGTAGAGATGGCGCGCGAGCCAGAGGTGGAACGAGCCCATGTCCAGACACAGGGTCAGGTCCGTGCTGAGGAGCTGCTGCAGCTCGGAGACCAGCCGCAGCGGATGGATCGGCACCCCGCCGCGCAGGGCAGAATCGCGGCTGAGCTGGGCCCGCTCGGCGGCGATCGCCTCGAGGATCTTCGACGACAACCCCGATCGCCGGCGATGGTCGAGCTGGGCGTTCAAGGCATCGAGCGTCTGGGCGATGTCCCCGGTGAGTTCCACATAGGGGCGATAGGAATTGTCGAGGTCGGCGGGCAGGACGTCGAGGTGAAGGAGCTTGCGGGGATTCCCCCGGTTCCACTCGGAGGGCGGATATTCGACCGGGTCGTAGCCGATGCTGATGACCAGATCGGCGGAATCCAGCAGCCGGTCCGCAGTCTGGTTCGCCAGTTGCCCGACTCTCCCGCCAAAATTGTCGAAGAGATGGGCGCCGACGGCGCCTGCGGCCTGGAAGGTACCGACCACGGGGAGATGATTTCGCCCGATGAAATCCCGAACCGCGTTGGAGTTGGACGGCTTGCTGGCCAGAAGGCCCACCAGCACGACCGGATTCTCTGCGGCGTCGATCAGGCGCGCCGCCTCGGCGATCGCCCCCCCATCCGCCGGGCCAAGGCCCGAGAAGGCGGGCGCGGAGAGGACATCGTGAGCAGCCGGCGCCGCCATGATGTCCTTGGGCAGATTGACGTAGGCGGCTCCGGGGCGGCCGGACTCGGCTGCGCGAAAAGCGTTCGCAATCACTTCGCCGACGGCATCCGGAGCCGCGACTGTCGCGCTGTACTTCGTCACCGGTTTGCAGATGCTGACGGCGTCCATGGTCTGATGGATCTGCTTGAGCGTCTCCGAGGTCGCGACCGCGCCGCCCAGCGCCACCATCGGATCCCCCTCGGAATTCGCGGTGGCCAGGCCCGTGACCAGATTGGAGACGCCGGGTCCCGAGGTGGCGATCGCGACGCCAGCCTTTCCAGTCATCCGTCCCATGCCGCCGGCGATGAAGGCGGCGTTCTGCTCGTGCCGGCAGACGACGGTCTTGATCGTGGAATCGACCAGAGCATCGAACACAGCATCGATCTTGGCACCTGGAATCCCGAAGACATGCGTGACGCCCCTGGCTTCGAGCGTGCGGACGACCAACTGGGCTCCGTTCTGCGGATGCGATTCTCGACTCATCGTCGTGCTACTCCCTCTAGTGCGCCTTCTCGGCGTAAGCGAGCTCGTCAGCTGCGTTCTTGCTCAGGTCGGCTTTCAAGAAAGACTCCGTCTCCGGAAGCGCCAGATGAAAATCCGTCAAGGCTTCCATCCTCAGGCGCAGCGTTCCTGCCGCGCAGTCGAGGAGGTGGCCACCCCGCTGCCGGTCCTCGGAGAGGAAGTGGAAATGATATCCGGGAATGCTGAAGGCGCTGGAAAACCCCGGTGACCAGATTCCGACCAGGGTACCGGCGACGTCAGTGAAGTGAAATTCCGATTGCGCTCTAGCGGCGTCGACGAGGCGCGCGCCTTCTGCCGCCTTGTTGACTGCCCGGGCTCGAACGTGGCTGAACCGTCCGTCCAGGCGGAGAGCGTAGAAAATGTTCTCGGAGGCCCGTCTGGCGTCGCAACGGACCTCCAGATCCCCGATGCTCGCGATGGCTTGGATCGTGGCATCCACGTCGGGAGAGAAACGCGTCACGATCGCGAACGGCGCGGCGGCGTCGAGAGGAGCTTCCAAAACGGGTCCGGTACCCTGGACCTGGTAGGCTCGCCCGTCGACTACGACCATCTCCCCATTGAGGTCGGCGAAGGTGCCGAGGCCGAAATCGCCATGCTCCAGGATGCCTTGAACGCGCACGACGCCGGAATGGACGCCCGCCACCAGCGCTCCGGAAGTGGAGATCTGGAAGAGCGTATGGACCGGCGTGCCGAGGTAATCCGCCAACGCCGCGGTGATGACGGAAGATCGAGTTCCCTTGATCCTTGCGACCTCCCTGTCCAGCGCGGTTGTCAGCGATGACGGAATGTCGGCGGTCAGCTCTGCCATGGCTTTCCCCTTTTGCATCTCCTGTGCCAGCGAACCGGGCTACTTCAACTTCGGCGTCACCCGGGAGCGCATGAATTCCATGTACTCGCGCTCCGAGGACTGCCGGCGAGCTTCGACGAGCGGCACGATGGCGCTGGTCGCCACGTAGCGAAGCTGGTCCGACGGATCCGTCGCGGCCTGGTAGATGACCTGGGCGACATGTTCGGCCGTCGAGTCCTTGGCTGCGTTCCGGGACGCCACCAGGCCGGCGAAGACCTCGTTCGCTGCCGAGACGAAGGCGTCGTAGTCGTGAATTTCCGACGGCGAGTTGGACTCCTTCGCGGTGCGGTTGCCGAAGTTCGTGCTCAACACGCCGCCGGGCTCGACGATCTTCACCCCGATGCCCAGCCCGGCGAGCTCGTACGAGAGCGACTCCGAGAAGCCTTCGAGCGCGAACTTGCTCGCCGTGTAGAGCGAGATCATCGGCAGCGCGAAGACACCCGCGCCCGAGCTGACGTTGACGATCCGGCCGCTCCGGTTCTTGCGGAAGTGGGGAAGCACCGCGCGGACCACGTTCATCACGCCGAAGACGTTGACCTCGAACTGCTCGCGCACTTTCTCCTCGGGCGTCAACTCGAATACGCCGGAGAGGCCGTATCCGGCGTTGTTCACCAGCGCGTCGATGCGTCCGAACCTTGCGATGCCGGCTTCGATTGCGGCACGGATCGTCTTTGGCTTCTCCACGTCGAGCCGGGTGACGAATGCGCCGGGGATGTCCCGCGCCGTACGCATGGTGGCGATGACGTTCCAGCCGTTGGCGACGAAGCGCTCTGCGGTCGCATTCCCGATTCCGGACGACGCTCCAGTGATCAAGACGGTGTTTTTCATGGCGGATCGTATAGCGGGAGGCATAAGTGCCGGAAAGAGATCGATTTGAGATGAACTGATGCAGGAGAGAGAACAATGAGACCACCGGGGCTCTTCGAGCTGCAAGCCGTCTCCGCGGTCGCCGCGCACCGCGGCTTCCGCGCTGCCGCTGCCGAGCTGGAGATCTCGCCCTCCGCGCTGAGCCACGCGATCGCTTCGCTCGAGCGGCGCCTGGGCGTCCGCCTCTTGCACCGCACCACCCGCAGCGTCTCGCTTTCCGAAGCCGGCGAGCGGTTCCTGTCGCGGGTGCGGCCCGCTCTGGGCGAGCTCGCGGCGGCGATGGAATCGGTGGACGAATTCCGCGACAAGCCCGCCGGAACTCTCCGCATCAATACCTGGGAGGGTGCGGCGCAACAGGTGCTCACGCCGATCGTGCTCGAGTTCATCCGGCGACATCCGGAAATGAGGGTCGAGATCGTGACGGAGTCGCGCTACGTCGACATCGTCAAGGAGGGATTCGACGCGGGCATCCGGTACCAGGAGGCGGTGCCGCGGGACATGATCGCGGTGCCTTGCGGACCGGAGCAGCGCTACGCGGTGGTGGGCACGCCGGGTTACTTCAAGAAGCATCCGCCTCCGCAGTCGCCGGGCGACCTCCGCGGCCACCGGTGCGTCCGGACGCGGAAGACGGGGGGTGGAACCTACGCGTGGGAGTTCGAGCGACGCAACGAAGTCTTCGCCGTCGAAGTCGACGGCCCTCTCACGCTCGACACGCGCGCGCTCGTGCTGGAGGCGGCGCTGCGAGGCGCCGGACTCGCGTACCTCAACGAATGGGATGTCGCGCCATACGTAGGGTCGGGAAAGCTCGTCCGCGTGCTCGAAGGATGGCTGCCGCCGTGGCCCGGGCTCTGCGTGTACTACCCGGGACACCGCCACGTGCGCGCGGGATTGCGCGCCTTTGTCGAGGTGGTGAAGGAGGTAACGAAGGGCACAAAGTCAAAATAGAGAAATGCCGCCAGATCATTCCGCCGGGAGCGCGACCGCCGCCCCGCCGTGTCCAGGTCAGCTCAGGTCGTCTCCGTCGGAGCCGTTGTCGGAAAAGGTGTCGTCGACGTCGAAATCCTGATCGCTGCCATCCCGGCCCGAGTCATCATCGCCGGCGGTCGGATCACTGGTCTGATCGCCATTGAAGTTGTTCACGACCGTCTCGTTGAGCGTGGGCGGTACGGACTGGCCCGAGAGAATGCTTCCCGCATGCTGACCGAACATCGATTCGACGCCCTGGAAGAGCAGCTGACCACCGGCGACGCCGAGCGCGGTTGCGGCGGCGGAACGCAAAAATCCCGATGACGTGCTGGACATCGCGGGTGGAGGTGCAGCCGGTTCGGGCGCTGGCGCTACGGGCTGCGAGGCGCGCCCCGAGGTACCCGCGGCGCGAGAAAGGACGCCGCCCAGGAAGCTCACAGATTGCGGTAGGCTCGACGCTGCCTTCGCTTTGGAGAGTTGATCCTCGAGCTCGGCGACGCGGTGCTGTGCCTGGCTGAGCGCCATGTCCTGGATCAGCACGGTCTGGACGAGAAGATAGGGCGCTTCCGGGTTCTCCTTCACGCCCTTGCGGATGAGCTGATCCGCACCCGCGTCCTTGGCTTGCGCGGGTGTCTGCTTCAGGCGAGCAAGGAGCTCCGCGATGAGTTGTTGCTCTTGAGGGGTCATTGCGAGCGGGCAATGCACCGGCTGTGCCGATGGACCGCTCCCGATCTGCTGCGTAGAACGGTAGGTGAGGGCGCCAACACCATCCTCGATTCCGGCGCGTCTGTCGGCGATTCCGTCATGCTTGCGCTCGAAGTTCGGGGGCGCCCGGTCGTGACACGGATCAGCAGCCCTGGCACGCTTCATGAGGTCGCCGGTGGCCATGCAACGCGAGAAGCCCCGGATCCGTCCCGCAACGGGCTGTGGCCCCAACGCCGGTGGCGCCTTCTCACAGGAGGTCCACCTGTCCTTCGGCATCAAGGAGCCGCGCTCGCATGAC
>Ga0070708_100004677_pt1 | contig 10788 bp, 10 predicted proteins | sample KBSK5503metaG_FD_65469 | JGI IMG/M metagenome (GOLD analysis project Ga0070708, IMG submission 65469) | Corn, switchgrass and miscanthus rhizosphere microbial communities from Kellogg Biological Station, Michigan, USA - KBS K5-50-3 metaG | ecosystem: Host-associated > Plants > Roots >...
TTCCGCCGAGACCGCGTTCGCCGGGCCCGAGCAGTTTGCTCCGCATCAGCCGCGACTGCAGGACGCGGCTCGAGATACGCGCTTCCTCTTCCCAATCGAGCCCGCCGCGCTTCCAGATGTAGACGTACGCGACGAGTAGCAGGCCGACGAAGACACCCATCTCCACGAGTCCGAACAGTCGCAGCTCACGGAAGACAACGGCCCAGGGGTAGAAGAAGACGATCTCGACGTCGAAGATGATGAAGAGCATCGCGATCAGATAAAACTTCACCGGAAAGCGCTCGTTCGGAAGACGTTCCGGTGTGATGCCGCACTCGTACGGCGCTTCCTTCGCCGGCGACGGTTTGCTCGGCCCCATCTTCGAGGCGACGAACACCGACGCGACACCGAAGATCGTCGCCAATCCGAACAGCATCAGGATCGGCAGATACTCAGCGAGCACGAGCCCCCCTCGCGTTTCCGGCCGCGGCCTCACGATAGGAACCGCGTGGATACAACTGCAAACCGCTACGGTTCACGAGCGCACCATGTTGGCGGCGTTCATCCCTTGATCACGCTCCGCAATCCCGGCGCGACCTTCGCGAGCGCGTTGACCACTCGGTCGTAGGCGTCGCCGTCCCGCGGGTCGGTGAGGTTGCCGAGGATCCGGAACGCGAACTGCATGAGCACTCGGTTCGGGAGCGCGTACTTGGTCAGCGCGCCCATCACCCCGTCCTTGCCGAGGATCCGGGTGAAGACACGGCCCATGATGAAATAGCCCTCGTACGCCTCGTTCAGCCGGGTGATGTAGGCCTTGAGCGCCCGAGGATCCCCGCTCGCAAGCGCTTCGTCGGCCACGCCGGCCGCGATCTTGGCCGTTTCCATCGCGTAGGCGATGCCTTCGCCGTTGAAGGGGTTCACGACCCCGGCCGCGTCGCCGATGACCATCAGACCGGGCCGCGCGAGCGGCGTGCGGTTGAACCCCATCGGGAGCGGCCCGCCGCGAGGCTTGCCGATCCGGTTCTCGGGCGTGAACTCCCAGTCCGCCGGCAAAGCCGTCACCCAGTCGTCGAGGAGCTTCCGATAGTCGTACTGCTGGAAGTGGCGGCTCGTCGACAGCATGCCGAGCCCGACGTTCACGGTGCCGTCCGGCAGCGGGAAGATCCACCCGTACCCAGGGAGCAGGTCTTTGCCGCGCCACAGCTCGAGGTAACTCTCGAAGTAGGTGAGCTCGGCCGCTTTCGGGCTTCGATAGTAGGCGCGTGCCGCGACGCCCATCGGCCGCCCCTCCAGACGCCGTCCGCCGAGCGTCATCGCGAACCGGCTCGCGGCGCCGTCCGCAGCGATGACGACCGGCGCATCGACCCGAGCGCGATCGCCGTTGCGCGCGATCTCGACCCCGGTGACGACCCCGGTCGCGTCGGTGACCGGCCCTTCGACGCTCGTCTGCTCCCACACCGTCGCGCCGGCTTCCTTCGCGTGGTCGATCAGCGCAGAGTCGAAGTCCAGCCGGGTGCGCACCAGCCCGTAGTGCGGCATCGAATGCAGCTCCGGCCAGGGGAGGTCGATCGTGAGGCCGGACCCGACGATGCGGAGACCATCCACGCGGGACCATTCGGGACCCTCGGTCTTCATCCCGATGTCTTCGATGCAGCGCACCGCCCGCGGAGTCAGGCCGTCGCCGCACACCTTCTCGCGCGGGAACGTGGCCTTGTCGACGATCAGAACCCTGCGGCCGGCACGCGCGAGCCAGTACGCCGTCGTGGCGCCGCCGGGCCCGCCGCCGACGACGATCGCGTCGAAGGACGCGCTCTCGAGCGGCGCGTGCTTCTTCTTCGCCCTGGGCGCGCGACGGGGTTTCGTCGCGGTGGACTTCTGCGCAGCGTCCGTCGGCCTCTCCCCGCTTGTGAAGACTTTCACAAAGAGTCTACGCTTCGCCACTCGGGCACTTCAAGCGGACCCTGTTCGGACCCAGGGCTTCTAGCACCGCACGCGCCGCCTTTGCTCTTCCGAGACTATCGACGCGCCGACACGAAGATGCGCCTGGAATGGGGGCTCAGGCAACGGATTGCGGAGAAGAACTCGGAACTGCTCGCATACGGGCCAGCCAAAGATCCGGCATGGAAATCGCTAATAGAGTCGGCAGAACGATGGTCCGCCAAACGCAGTGGGTATCCGACCAAGCCCATGCCCAGACCGGCTAACGATCCTGCGCGTCAGCGGCAGGACGCCGCAGTCGGACGGTCCGTCGCACGCGCGAGTTATACGATTACCTCAGAGGAAATCTCGGGGGCGAACCAGTCGAACGGTTCTACGAGGCGGACGTTGAGTGATCCGGGAAACACCCGCGTGCCGACCTTCCGCGCGTAGGCCTCATTGAACTTTCCGAGCCAACGGGACGCATCGCCCACGCCGGACTCGACGTGACCACGGAGGAGGTGCGTACACCCTTGGGTCTGGTTAACGGTTTGGCGAATCAGCGGTCGCGCTGAGCGGACGCAGCCCGCGTCGCGCGATCCAATGCATTCGCAAGTTAGGCGGGAGCATCAGTAGGGCAACTCTTCTGGCCCTAAGCCCACGTAATCTGGCTCGGGATCCTCAGCGAACTGAACTGCCTCAATGGCAGTGCGACCTTGCTGCACAGCCTTTGCGACACGATGCATGCCGTCCATAACGGAACCATCCGCGGCCAGGATAATCGGGAATGCGAGATCCGCCTCCTCGACCAATCGCATGTGGTCGAGAAGTGCACGCCACGTTCGCGCCTCGTCATCGCCAAACCGAACCTCGTCGAGCTCCCGGATGGTGTTGAGTGGAATCTGCTTACGCGAGAGCTTGCCCGAGAGCTTCACCAGGCGGTCCACATCCCAAGCCAGGAGTCCGCGGCTAGACGGGCGGAAGAAATACTGCTTTCGCAAGATGATCCTCTTCTCAAATGGAACTTCTGAAAGTCGCGCGGCTCTTGTGCAAGCGAAGGCGCGACACGTTCTGAACGCTAGCCGCGCAGGGCGGCGATGACTTTCGAGCTGTACGTCTCAACCGCTTCGGCTGCGACGTCGAACGGCGTCCCGGGCGGCGCGAGGATCGCCGAGACGAACACGTCTTCGAACCCCAGCCCCGAAAGCTCCTTCAACGCCGGCGCCAGCGCGTCGACGATCTGCCCGGGGCTTCCCGTCAACACGCCCGCCCGAACCTGGTCCTCCCATTTCGCCGCTTCTTCGCGAGCCCCGCTCACGTCGCGGACGCCCTGGCCCCAGAGCGCGTAGGCGCCGCGCACGTGAAGCAGCCCGTCCCGGATCCGCTGCCACCCGTGGTCGGCGTCGGGGCCGATCCCGATCGGCAGGAACATTCCGAAGCGGTACGGGCCCGAGATGCCGAGCCGCTCGCGCGTCGCGAGCATCTCCTTCGCACGCTCGACGCCCTGTTGGGGCGACCCGGTCGACGGCGGGAAGTGTCCGTCGGCCATGCGGGCGGCGCGCTCGAGCGCGAGCGGCGTCCCCCCGCCCAGCCAGATGGGAATCTTGCGCGCCGGGGCCGGACGCACCAAGACATCGTCGTAGGAGAGGTGCTTGCCGCTGAAGGTAAAGGGCTCACCCGTCCACGCGAGGCGGACCGTCTCGACGAATTCCTCGAGCCGCTTGCCGCGGCCTTTCGTGTCGACGCCGAACATCCGGTACTCCTCCGGCACCCAACCCAATCCGAGCCCGAGGTTCAGCCTCCCGCCGGAGATGTTGTCGACCACCGCGGCGTCCTCCGCGACGCGCAGCGGGTTGTGGAACGGCGCGAGCATGACCGCGGTTCCTACCTCCAGGCGCGTGGTCCGCGCGGCGACGGCGGATAGGAACGGCAGCAGCGCGGGGATGTAGCCGTCGATCGCGCCGTGATGCTCGGCGAGCCAGAACGAATCGAACCCGGAGCTCTCGGCCAGCTCCGCAAGGCGCAACGTGTCGGCGTACAGCTCGGCGTGACTGCGTTTGTCCCACAGCGGGATCTGAAGCGTGAACTGCCCGAGCCCGAACTTCACCATCGCGTCAGAGCCTCAGGAACGCGCGGACGAGTCCGATCTCCGGCGCTTTGAACGAGCCGGCTTCTTTGATCGAGTAGGTGATGAGGTAATAGAGGCCCCAGGCAACCACGACGACGACCACGAGCATCAGCCACGGCGGGAAACGACGGTGACCGATCCTGATCCCGCCGACCTCTTCCGTCAGCTCTTCGCGTTCGGGCTGGCGAGACACGTCTATCCCTCCTTGCACCGCAGTCGCAGCAGATAAGCCGCGAGCGCCTGCAGCTCCTTCGTGGTCAGGTAGCTGTAGTGCGGCATCGTCGAATCGTGGTGAACCGCCTCCGGGTTCCGCAGATGGCGGACGATCGCAGCGGGTTCGCCGGCCCGGTCGCCGAAACAGGTGAGATCCGGCCCGAACCGGATGACCCCGATCAGGTTCGGCGCCTCGTTTTTGTAGAGTCCCGCTTCGGAAGGCGCCGGCCCGAGCCCCGAGTCGGAGAACGTGTTCCGCACTTGTTGTGTGTGGCATTCGAAGCAGCCCTCTCGGATGTACAGCGAACGCCCGTTGAGCGCGACCTGGTCGTAGGTATGCGGCTTCCCGTTCGCCGCGTCGCGATTCGCGGAGTCGGTGATCGGAAGCAACACCGTGACGAAGAACGCGACCAGCAAGCAGAGGATCGTGCCGCCTGCGATCGCGCCGGGCCCGGCCGCGCCTCGTTCGGACCGGAAGGGACTCACGCGGGCACCGCCACGGGCTCGGGTTCAGATTCGATCACCGGCAGCTCGACGTCGGCGTCCGCGCCGAGGGTGACGGTCCGGATCAGATTCGTGATGAGGATGAAGAACCCGAACGCGACCAGAGCTCCGCCGGCGATGCGGATGATGAAGTACGGCCGTACCGCCTCGGTGATGATTTCCCACCGGTTGCCGAGCGACACCGGCGCCGCGCTCTTCAGTCCGGAGATCTGTACGTCGCCCTGCACGACGCCGGCGATCGACATCGAAACGACGACGGTCAACAGGCCGATCGTCTGGATCCAGAACTGGCGCGTCGCGAGGAGGGTCGAGTGAAGCGCGCGTCCGATCATCTTCGGGAACTGGTGATAGATGAAGGCGACCAGGAAGAAGCCGAGGCCGCCGGCGAGCGCCGTCTCGGTCGCGATGCCCCACGGAGTCAAGCCCACGACATCCTGCATGGATCGCAGTGATCCGACGCCGATCAGGACGGTTGCGAACAGCAGGAAGAGCGATCCTCCGACGACGAACTTCACCGCCGGCTCGGAAATGGCCTTGTCCCACGCGTCGCGCAGCGTGCCCCAGAAGTTCACGAAGACGCAGAGGGCCGGGATGAGGAGCCACCCGGCGAACGCGATCGCGGTCGTCTCGAGGTAGTCCTGGCTGGGCCCGAAGATCGACTGGATCTGACCGATCCAGGGCGCGGCGAAAACGAACGACCAGAAGCCAACGAGCGCGACCCGCTCGGAGTAGATCGGTTGCCCGGTCGCTTTGGGCAGCACGTAGTACGCCGTGCCGACGCCGAGCATCGTGATCCCGGCCGCCGTTCCTGCGAGCGCGAATCCAGACACGATCTGCTGGTTCACGCCGAAGTACCAGGGGGCGGCGAGGTTCCCGAACGCGTACGTGACCGGCATGACGATGACCGCCGCGAGGAAGTACCAGAGCGGAGGCGCGAGCGTGCGCTCGCGGCGCCGGACGATCGTCGCGACGACGTTCTGCATGACCATCAGCATCACGTTCACGATCAAGATGTCGATCGGCCACGGGAGCTCGAGTCCGCCGATGCCTTGCGTGCGTCCAATCAGAAGCAGCACGACTCCGGCGAGCACGACCTGATCGTGAAGCATGATCGTCTGCGCGCCGATCCGTTCGCTCCACAACTTCGTTCCGGTCGTGCGGGGGACGATCGCAAACATCGCACCGACGAAACCGGTGAAGAGCGCACCCCACGTCATCACGGCAGCTTCGGCCGCCGCGAGGCGTCCGAAGCTCATCCACGGGAACGGCGCGAGCAGCCTCGGGAAGACGAGCTTCACCGCGAGCAAGAGCGCCATGAGCAAGCCGACGGTGAACCACACGAGCGACGATACGATCGCGTACTTCGCCGCCGAGTCCGGCTTCGTCGGAAGGATGCGCGGGAACCGGGCGAGGATCGGTTCGACGAACCGCAGGCGCATCTTCTCGACGCGCGCTTTCATCTCCGCCTGGCGCGCGCGCATCGCCTCGCCGAGCGTCGGCGGACGGACGCCCCGTTTCTTAGGCGGCACCCGCTAGTCCCCCGCGCACCGGCTCACTTCACGCCGGCGTAGGAGTGAAGCCCCACGATCCAAAGGTTCACCACGTAGTAGGTGATCCACAGCGATACGAACCCGGCGGCGGCCACCCACGCCGCTTTCCGGCCGCGCCAGCCCGCCGTCGCGCGCGCGTGCAGGTACCCGGCGTAGATGGTCCAGGTGATGAACGCCCACGTCTCTTTCGGGTCCCATCCCCAGTAGCGCCCCCATGCCTTGGACGCCCAGACTGCGCCGGCGATGACCGCGAAGGTCCAGATCGGGAACGCGATCGCGTGCGTTCGGAACGCGAGCGTGTCGAACTTCTCCGCCGATGGAAGGCGCGCCCAGAACCCGCGGACTTCTCCCGCGCGCTTCGTCGAGTCGGGGTCGGACGACGCGTAGTCGACGGGGAAGGTCTCTTTGTCCCCCACGGTTGGGCCGGCGTAGGCGGCGCCGACGGTGCTTCCGCCGAATACCGACGCGGCTTTCCGCTCGACGCGGTCCTTGAACAGGTACATCAAGGTGAAGATGAACCCGATAGAGAACGTCGACGACGCCGTGATCGCGGCGATCACGTGAACCTTCAGCCACCATGAGTTCAGCGCGGGAACGAGCGGCCCTGCCGGCGCGTACAGCTTGCGGCCGAACCCGAGCGTCACCAGGGCGATCGCCATCACGAACGGACCCAGCTCACGCAGCTTGAACTTCGCGTCGACGATCAGCAGATACCCGATCACGAGGAGCAGCGCGATCATCGAGGAGTACTCGTACATGTTCCCCCACGGCACCCGCCCCGCCGCGAGCCCTCGCGTGGCGATCGACCCGGCGTGGGCGGCGGCGCCGATGCCGGTAAGAACGGTCGCGATCGTCGCCGCGCCGCTCTTCCGGTATGCCATGGCGGCGATGAACGCCGCGAGGGCCATCGCGTAGACGACGAGAGCGACCCAGAAAAGGGTGTCGGACGTGCTCGCGAGCGAGGAATCAACCATCGCGCGTTGCGCTCCGATTCACATCCAGGTCGAGGTTGCGCACGATCGTCTTGAACTCCTCTTCGAACGCACCTTTTCGCTGGAAGGCCTGGCCGGCGACCTCGACGCGCGATCCGGAAGCGTCGGCGTTCGCGCGGACCCAGACCCGCCGGCGCGAACTATACAAGGCGGGTAGAAGGCCGACCAAGATGAGGATCGCGGCGCCGAGCATCAACGGGACGCCCGGATCGGAGGACACCGCGAACACGGAATACTGCTTCAGTTCCGGGAAGGAGATCGTAATCCCGTCACCGAGGTCGGCGTTGCCGCCGAGCGGCATCCCGCCGACGTCGCCCGGGATCATGGCCGTCTTGTCGAGCGTATAAACCGACTGTGGCCGCACCAGACCGAGGTCGCCCCGGAACGATTGGAAGAACATGACCGGTCGCCGGGCCAGCGGGGAACGGTTGAACGGAACGTCGGCTTGCGTGACTTCGAGGTCGTTGTAGAGGTACAGATCGAGCCCGAGCTGCCCGGGCTTGGTCTGCGGCACCTTCACCACTCCGCGCCACGCACCGGTCCGGTTGTCCTGGAGCACGATGACCGGCGCGTCGGCGAGCACCTTCCCGTTCTGCCGGACGACCACGCGCGGAGCCCATCCCCACGCGAGCTGGAACACGTTCACTCCGCGGTAGACGAGCGGTTCGTTGACCCGGATGCGTCCAGTCCGGATGAGCTTGCCGTCCTCGTACAAGCCGATGTGCGAGACGAATTCCTTCGGCACGAAGTTCGGCTGGAACGACACGTCGAACGAGTTCAGCTGCACGCTGAAGCCTCGGTGCCGGTCGCCGAAGAACCTGCCCTCGCGGAGTGAGTCGTAGGCGACGTAGGTGTCGGTGAACCGGTCGCCTTCGACGACCGCGACCTGCCCGGTGAACCCGAATCCTTTGCCGAGCACGATCCCGACGAGCAGCAGAAGGAACGCGGTGTGGAACACGATCGAGCCGGCTTCGCGCGTGTGGCCCTTCTCTCCCGCGATCGTCCCATCGGTTCGCGTGACGGAGTAGCGGCCGCGTTTCAAGGCGCGTTCCGCGTCGTCGAGCACGCGCTCCGGTGGCGCCACGACGATCGACGCTTTGTATTGCGGCAGACCGTCGAGCGGACCGTCGAGCCTCGGCTTCGATCGCAGCTGTCGGAACAGTCCGCGATAGCGGGGGACGATGCAGCCGACGACGCTCACGAGCAGCAGGACGTAGATCGCGGTGAACCACCAAGAGCCGTAGACGTCGAACAGCCCGAACCGCTCCGCGAGCGGCGCCCACGACGGATGCGCGCCGATCCAGTCCTGCACGCGCAAGGCGTTGACGGGCCGCTGCGGGAAGAGCGACCCCACCGACGCGCCGGCCGCGAGGACGAACAGCAGGATCAGCGCCGTGCGCATCGTGCGGAGCCAGCGCCAACCGTCTCGCAGGATGCTCCAGGGCGTCCACCGTGGCGGAGGCGGTGGAGCGGGACGGGGAGGAGCGGTCGCGGTCTGCATCGCTAGATCGGCGGCGTGAACCGGGCCAGCCACCGCTGGAGTGGCGCAAGCACCTTGCCCCACTGGTTGGTTACCAGCAAAACGCCAATCGTGATGAGGAAGAGGCCACCGGCAAGGGTCAGGGCCTGCAAATGCCGTCGGATCGCGGAGACGGCACCTGTCGCGCGCCGGAACGCAAGGCCGCCGATGACGAACCAGATCCCGAAGCCGAGCGAAAACGAGAACAGCAGCACCGCTCCCCGTAACGCCGAACTCTCTGTGCCTGCGAGCGTCAAGATCGTCGCCAGACCGGGCCCGACGCACGGGATCCACGTAACCGCGAACGCCATCCCGAGCGGAAGTGCGCCGATCACGCCCGCGGAAGGCCGCCGCTCCGGACCGCGCTCCTGGCCGACGATCCGCGCGAGAACCAACCCTCCGCGGGCGGCCGTGGCTCGCGCCCCGCCTCTTTCGCTCATCGCGAGAAGCCATTTCGTCGAGACGGTCAGCAAGAACGCGACGCCCATGAAGATCACAAACACGCCGGCGATGCGCTCGACGAGCCGAAGCCGTTCGAGCAAGAAACCGCCTACCACGCTCGCCGCCGCGCCGAGCGCCGTGAAGATGAGCGCGAAACCCAATGTGAAGAGCAGCGTTCCAGCGAGCACCCGGCTCCGCTTTTTCCCGGCCGCGAGTTCCTCGCCGCTGACCCCCGAGACGAACGCGATGTATCCCGGAAGAAGAGGGAGGATGCACGGTGTAAAGAACGACACCATGCCAACGAAGAAAGCGACTGGAATGCCCGCGGCTCCGGCGATCGCGCCCTGGACGCTTTCGGCCGCCTGCGCGAGGACGATCGCGCTCACGTCGCGAGCTCCTTGTCGAGGATGCGCACGAGATCGGCTTCGTGCGTCACGCTCGTGATCTGGTACGCGACCCGCCCCCGGCGATCCAGCACCAACGTCGTCGGGACCAAACGCACCCGGTACTTGGACGCGATCACCGAGTACGGATCGGAGACCGACGGATAGGTAACGCCGAACTCCTCCACGTGAGCTCGTGCGGCGGCCAGCGTGTCGCGGATGTCCACGCCGAGGAAGCGCACGCCTTTGGAGGCGTAGTCGGCCGAGACCTTCTGAAGCTCCGGTTGCTCGACGCGGCATGGAGCGCACCACGAAGCCCAGATGTTGACGACGGTGACCGAGCCGTCGAACACGCTGCTGCGAAGCGTCGCGCCCTTCAGATCGGACGCCACCCACGCTTTCGGCACCCGGCGCTCGCCATCTTTGTACGTGACGAGGTTGTACGTGGTCGCGGTCCCGATGTTCTTCCCGGCGGTTTCGGCACCGCCTTTCCCGCCGCACGCAGGGGCGAGCAGCGCGATTCCCAGCGAGAGATAAAGGAGTATGCGGGGTTTCATGGCCGAACGGACGCGAGTCTAGCAGCGGGTTCACGCCTCCCGCCGGTCCTCTCCGAACGGGCGCCGAGGCTTCGGATGGGCGAAAATCGGCCCGTGATTTCCCTCCCAGGGCGCCCGCTCAGATCCCTCGTCGTCATCGCCGCCATATGCCTCCTAACCTCCTGCGCGGCGAAGGACCATCCCCAGAAGCCCGCCGCCGTTGCGTGCCCGGCACCGCAAGGCACGACGAGCGTCGGCGAGCCGATCCCGAAAGACTGCACGCTCGAGATCCTCAGCGGAGGGACCCTGCGTCTGGCGAGCCTGGTCGGAAAACCTTCCGTGATCAACTTCTGGGCCGCCTGGTGCACCTTCTGCATCGCCGAGATGCCGGACTTCCAAAAGGTCTACGCGGACCTCAGTTCCAAGGTCGAGTTCGTGGGCGCGGATCTGATCGGGATCCAGGGCGAGACGAAGTCCGTCGCGCGAACGTTCGCGAATAAGACCGGTGTGAAGTACCCGCTGGTTTTCGATCTGGACGCCAAGCTCTACGGTCATTTCTCGGCGCGGCTCGTGATGCCCGTGACGATCTTCGTGAGAGCCGACGGCATCGTCGCTTTCCGCCAGTT
>Ga0070708_100004678_pt1 | contig 10786 bp, 10 predicted proteins | sample KBSK5503metaG_FD_65469 | JGI IMG/M metagenome (GOLD analysis project Ga0070708, IMG submission 65469) | Corn, switchgrass and miscanthus rhizosphere microbial communities from Kellogg Biological Station, Michigan, USA - KBS K5-50-3 metaG | ecosystem: Host-associated > Plants > Roots >...
AACCCGGAGCGGTCCCGAGCGGCGGCCGCCGCAAAAAGCGTCCGATCGCTTCACCGCGCCGCCATCACTTCGGCGGGAGTCGGCGCGTTTGGTTCGATCAGGTTTTGACTCTTCAATTCCGCCCAGAACTCGGTCGGAATCCTGGTCTGCATCGAGGTGTAGTCCTCCAGAATCTGATGTTCTCTGCTGACGCCGACGACCAGGGCCGCGGCAACATCCGGCGAAGCGGAGAACTGGAGCGCCGCCGTCCGCAGATCGACTCCATGATTCCCCGCGACCTCACGCAGTCTCTTGCGCTTTTCAATATATGCAGCGGGGATTTTGTAGGAGTCCTGTCCGTAGTTGTACCTCGGACTGCCCGAGATGAATCCCGCATTGAGCGCGGATCCGATCACCAGAGAGGCGTTCTTCCGCCTGACCGTCGGAAAGACGTTGTTGAGCGCGTTCTGGTGATCGATCAAAGAGTACTGCGAGGCCAAAAGGCATACATCCGGATCCGCAACCTCCAGGACGCGCAGAATGGGTTCCGGCGTGTTGACGCCGATTCCCCAGCCCTTGATGATGCCCTCTTCGCGCATGCGGGTCAGCTCGGGGAATGCGCCGGTCGTCGCAATCTTGAACTGTTCCTCCCACGGAGTCGGCAGCAGTTTATTGTCCGATGAGATGTCATGGACGAAGACGATGTCGAGACTGTCGATGCCCAGTCTTTGCAGGCTGTCTTCGATCGAACGCCGGACGCCCGGGCCCGTGTAGTCGAACACCACGTCGTTCGGTGAGGGCGAGAAGGGGAACAGCTCGCGATTGTGCGCGTTCTTCGACGCCTTCAACAGTTTGCCGACCTTGGACGAGACGACGTACTCGCTTCTTTTCTTGTTATGAAGAAAATGGCCGAATCGGCGCTCTGCCAGGCCCAATCCATACCAGGGAGCCATGTCGTAGTAGCGAACGCCGGCAGACCAGGCGGCCTCGATGATGGCGTTCGCGTCTTCGTCTGTGACGACGGAGAATTCATTGCCCAGCGGTACGCCTCCCAGACCAAACTTGAAGGGCGGCCGGTAATGCCCGTGGCTGGAGCTCTTGGTTCCACTTCGTGCGCGGTCCATCGTTCCCTCCTTGCCGGCGTTGCTTGCAGCGGATGCGACTTCAGGCATCAAAGCTGCGGCCGCGGCGAGCGCCGACCCCTTCATGGCCAGGTTCAGGAAATCTCTGCGTGAGGTCATGATCCACTTCCAAACCTTTCCTTTCCGACGGCGCACGTGCAAAGGCGCCGAATGCAGACTCGCCCAATCGAACGTGGGCTCATCAAGTCACTCAGTCCAGCATGTCTCCTCGTACTATTGAGTCGGCGCGTTGCCCGGCGTTACACGCGCGGGTGCGGCGGCCTTGCAAACCGGTGAGCGCGTCGCGACGCCGGTATTACTGCGGCACGCCAAAAGTATTGATGAACAGGTGCATCTGGCGAGTGTCTCGCCTGTCGATCCAGGTCGCTCCTGCCGTGCCCGCCTGGTCGCAGCCTACGAAAGGTTCATGGGCGTTGATATCGAGCGCCTCCGGCGCCGAATCCACCTGGAACCCGTCCTCGGCGGCCTCCCAGCTGGCGCCGTAGTCAAACGACGCGTTCCCGTAGATATGGCGAATTCCCCCGGTGATGTAGCGCAGCCAGATCGCGTAGACTCCGCCGCTGTTGTCGGACGCAAGATGCGGGATGAAGGGATGCAGTCCCACGCCCGTGGTGCCGAGCAGAGTGTCGCTGTCCTGCCAAGTGACTCCGTCATCGGACGAGGTGTTGAACCGGACCGTGAATACCGATGCATTGGGCGCCTGGTAGTACCAGAGCCCGTAGACGTGCCCATTGTTGTCGGCGGTGACCGTGCCAGCGGGAGCGACCTGAGCAGACCGATCGCTGATCCGCTGCTCCACCGGTAGCCAATTGGCGCCAAAATCGGTGGAACGGTTCAAGTACATCTGGCCGTTCCCTGAGGTCCACGCGACGTAGGCGTGTCCGTCATCCACGACCGCGAGCGAGGGACGCGATCCGCCCGGATCGGGGACTCCCAGTTGGTCGAGTTGAATCTCCCCTAAATCCCAAGTCTCCCCCCCATCGCCCGAGAGCCTGGCATAGATGTGCCCGTTCTTGACCCAGGCGACATAGACGGTTCCGCCGGCATCGGCGGCAACCAACGGCCCATAGCGATAACCGTCGACCTCCCCATCTATCGTGTCGATTCTCGCGTCGGCCGCGTGCCAATTGTCGCCCCAGTCCGAAGAGTGGTTGCTGTAGACGTGTGCCTCCCCGTCGCGCGAATCCTTCCAGACGACGAGCACGCCGGAGCCGTTGCAGGCCATGCGGGGTTCCGCGGGCCGCGCCACCGAGTCGGTGCCCCGATCGATTCGCATCGGATCCAGCCAACTCTGACCCCGGTCGCTCGAACGGCTGAAGAACAGCCTCCCATTCCCAGACCAGATCAGGAACAAGGTGCCGTCGGCGCTGGAACAACCCTGAGGAAAGAAAACGGTGGACTGAAAGGATTGAACGATCTGGACAGGCCCACCGAGTGGTTCGCCATTCTGATAGGTCCGGCAGAACAACCCCCATTCTCCGGCACTCGTTCTGTCCTCCGACCAGCAGTCATAGATGAATCCGTCGCCACCACCGATCCAGTACCCGGCGTCGCCGGGCAGATATCCCGAGCCCGGCTCGCGCTCATCCGCCGGCCCGTCGTGGCCGATGGAGATTTGGGCCGACACCGTCGATGCGACCCAGATGGCCAGCGCTCCCAAAAGAGACGCGATGCCGTTAAAGGTTCGACCTAGCTTCTTTCCCCGGTGCGTTGTTGCCGTCATCTCGGTCGCCTCTGCCGGCCTTCTAGCACGAAGAGCGCCTCGGAATGGTCCAATGTCCGTCCGCCAGTGGACGGACGGACACGGAAGCTCTATGTCCAGCGATGTTTAGCGGATCATCCCGTCGGACGCCGCGGTCTGCTGAGAGACGCCGGAGGTCTGAGCCTCGAGGGTGACCTTGGCGACCTTCTGCTCGTGCACGGTGAATCCATCGTCGACAGTGCGTAGCTCGGTGCTTGGGGTCAGCAGACAATTCCCGGTGCTCTTCAAAGAAGTTGCCCAGAGGAACCTGGCGTCCTCGGCGCAAACGACAGTCTCAGTACCCGTCCGATAAAGCACCTGCTTCCGCACGGAGTCGTAATAGAGTCCGTCGACTGGCCTCCTGATCACAGAGGGTACAGACCGCGCCTCACCGAAGAAATCGGTCGACTTGAGCTCAACAATTTCAACATCAATCCAGGCCCGGCCCAGCTCGCGATTCACTCCAAAGTCCGCTAAGACTCCCTCGTTCGTCCCGGCGAGCGGCTCATCGAAGACAATTTGCTGCGCGGCATTCGCGACTCCGACAAAAGACCCAACCACCAATACTCCAATTGCCAACTTGCTTCTAAACGATTCCATTGTTCCTCTTTCCATTGAGATTGATCCCGGGCCGTCATGGCCTCACTGAGTTGCAGAGCATTTCACGTGCCAAACGTTTCAAACGAGGTCGCAAACGTTGCGAACATGCCCAGTTGCGCGGGCACGATCGTCATCGCAGCCGGGCAGTGACGGGATGCCGACAAAGGTCATCGCAGCTGGCCACGCCAGCGACGATGTTCGTCACGGAAGGGCCCTCGACTACTTGCGCAGCCGTCTGAGGCCAGCGCGAAGCTCTTCTGAAAAGAGTTGCGGCTGTTCCCAGGCGAAGTGCCCGCCTTTCTCAACCTTGTAGCGAGCCGATCCGGACTCTTTACGGAATCACCAGAGACCGAGGTGGCATGCACAGCATAGGATGAGCCGGCGTGCCGGTTGGCGACCGGCCCGCCCCGATGATAGACGACCGCTTCCCATGCGCGCCGCGCTTCGCCAGCGGTTTGCCGCCGCGACCAGCGGCCTGCCCGGACCGTTCTGGGCCGTGTGGTTCGCGCTGATCGTCAACCGGCTGGCGAGCTTCGTTATCGCGTTCCTGGCGATCTACCTGGTGCGCGAGCGAGGCTTCACCCCGTTGGAAGCGGGACGCGTGCTCGCCCTCTATGGCGTGGGGATGATCGTCGCCGGGCCTGTCGGCGGGCTGATGGCCGACCGGATTGGCCGGCGACTCACGATGGTCATTGGACTCGTTCTGGGAGCATCGGCCGTGGGTGCCCTCGCGTTCGCCCGACAGCCGGCCTTGATCGGGGTGCTCGCCTTTCTGTCCTCGGCCGCGGGCGAGCTTTACCGGCCGGCGATGAGCGCCGCGGTGGCGGATCTGGTGCCGCCTTCGAATCGGGCCCACGCCTACGGCCTCGTCTATTGGGCGGTGAATCTCGCCCTGTCGATCGGACTACTGCTGGGCGGGCTCGTCGCCGAGAAGAGCCTGCCGGCGCTATTCCTCCTCGACGCGACCAGCTCGCTCGCCGCTGCCGTCCTCATCCTCGCGCGGGTTCCGGAAACGCGACCGGAAGGTCTGGTGCACGAGCCGGCGATCCGCGGCCTCGCCAAGGTATTCGGCGATGGACCGTACGTCGTCTTCCTCATTCTTCACCTGAGCGCGCTGGTTGTCTTCACGCAGTGGCAGCTCGCACTTCCGCTCGACATGGCAGATCACGGCCTGGGCCCGGCGGCCTATGCGTTCTTGATGTCGCTCAATTGCGCCGGAGTGGTGGTGCTCCAGCCGTTCCTCTCCCCGCGGCTGCGCAACTACGATCCCGCCTGGATGCTTTCGCTCTCCGCCGCGCTTTTCGGCTTGGGCTTCGGCATCAACGCCCTCGGCGGAAGCCTCGCCGTCTACGGGATCGGGAGCACTTTGTGGACCGTGGGCGAGGTGGTCGGCTTTCCGGTGGCCGCGGCCCTGGTGGCCAACCTCGCCCCCGCCGCTCTGCGAGGCCGCTACCAGGGCGCCTTCGCGATGTGCTGGGGTGTCGCCTTCACTCTCTCTCCGCTCGGCGCGGGCGAGGCCCTTCAGCGACTCGGCGGCCGCACCCTCTGGCTGCTTTGCCTCGCGGTGGCGCTCGTCGTGGCCGCCGGCCACGTGCTCACCGCCGGGCCCCGGCGGCTCCGGCTGGCGGCGTTGGCCTCGGCCGAAAGAGAAAGTACGACGGTGTCCCCTGCGGTCGGGGCCTGAGCCCCGCGCCCGCTCTCGAGGCGTCGGCTTCGAGGGCACCCCTTGCAGTTGTGCAGCAGGTAAGACCAGCCCGCGGGCGCGGCGTACAGGATATGGGGATAAATCAAGACGGCGAATGCCGCAATCTGCGCGAGAGACGAAAGTTTCATCTGGTCCTCGACTCCGATCTCGATGACTGAATGCCGACGCTGCTCGACTGGGTTGCCGGCCGGCAGCGTCGTGTTTGGCCGCCGGAACTGTCCGATCGCTTGCGCTCGCGCCTCGCATCGACCTACTGCTCTGCCTCCGTCTGGGCCTCTCGCAGCAGATAGTCGACGTGAACGTAGTCCTTGATGCGAATCACTTTGCCGTCGCGCCACCACAGCCGGATCGCCGCATGCGGTAGCCAATCGGCGCCGACCTTCCTCATGTGGAGGATCACGGGTTCGCCGTCCACCCGCCCGAGCGCCAGCTTCCATTCCCACGGCAGCGCGACGTAATTGCCGAAGTAGCTCGCCTCCTCGAGCTTGCCGACGTACCTGTCCACGACTTCGAGTCTCGCGTCGACCTGAATCAACCGGCGAAGCGTGTCCCAGTCGCGTCGATTGAAACAGTCGACGTAGCTATCGAGCAGCCCCTGCTGCCGGCGGTCGAGCTCCACCGGCGACGGCGCCGCGTGAAGCGCACGCAGCTTGGCGCGACCCCGGTGCAGCGCGGCCTTCACTCCGCCGACCGTCGACTCGACTACCTCCGCCACTTCTGACAGCCGGTATTGGAGCACGTCCTTGAGCAACACCGCCGCCCGCTCTTTGGGAGGCAGTTGCCCGACGAGCGGTGCGAGCGTCTCGCTGATGGGCTCGTCGTCGAGCTCGGTCTCGGCAGCGGTGAGCTGTGGTTCATGCTCTTCCTCGATCGGCACGGTGTCCTCCCTCTGCCGCTTCTCCTGTCGAAGGAGATCGACGCACTTGTGGTGCGCAATCCGAAACAGCCATGACTCGAGGCGGCTTTGGTTCTTGAGTGAAGGCAGATTGTAGAAGGCCTGTGCCAACGTTTCCTGGACGATATCCTCGCCGTCCAGCGCCGATCCGGACATGCGCGTGCAGAAGCGATGCAACTTGGGCCGCAGCTCACCGATGACGGCGAGGAACTCCTTGCGCGTGACTTCCAGCGATTCCTGCAGTCCCGCCGTCGTCGTTCGTTCCATCGTCGCCATCGTTTCTCCAGTACCGCGGCCTCCTGGATTGCTTTAGTCCAAGCGCGTCAATCCGCCGTGGTCCAAAGTGAACGCGGCGTGGGCGTCGAGCTGGCGGTCGGTCAGCAGCCGCACGAGCGCCGCGCCGGCGAGCGGCGGCGTGAGGGGCGGCCCGATTTGCGCCAGGTACTGTTCCTCGCTGCGCCCGGCCCGGCGCGCGTAGGCGGCCACCGCGGGCCGGCCGAGCTCGGTCGCCGGGCTGAGCCGCGGAAGGATGGATGTCACGCGAATTCCGAGCTTCGCCCGGCTCGATTCCTCCGCCGCGTACTGCGCCATGAAGCGGACCGTCGCCTTCGAGCCGGCATAGCCACCGCTGAGCGGAGAGCCGCGCAGCGCGGCGCCCGACGACACCACCACGACCTGGCTGCCCGATGGCAGCGGCTTGATGAGGATCTCTCGCAACCAATGAAAGACGATCCTCACGTCGCTGTTCCAGTTGATCGAGAACGTATCCCAGGTCTGGTCCTGAATCGGCGCGAGGTGCGGCGAGGCGCCCGCGTTCAAGACCACGATGTCAGGTCGGGTTTCGTCGAGGAGCCTGGCCGGGACTACGGGATCTGCGGCGTCCCCGGCGCTGGCGCGGATCCGACCTTCGCTTCCGCGCTCGAGCTCGGCGAGCGGCTCGGGATGGCGCGCGACGACGTGTACCACCGCCCCGGCCCCAGCCAGGGCCTCCGCGATACCGCGGCCAAACCCGCGGCTCCCACCAACCACCAACGCTCTCTTTCCGGCGAGCTCATTCATGCGATGCCTCCTGCTGGTCTGTCGGATCTGGGCTGAAAAAGGATACGCGGCGCTGGTTCCGTATCCTTTCGCCGGCCGATTCCGACAACCCAGGTGCAGGCATTGAGACCTGCCGCCCGAACGGGGCGGAAGTCCGTGTCGTTTTTGAAAGCGTAGTCAAATGATCTCCAAATCGGAAAGGGTAACGCCATGAACATCACAGACAAAACGGTCCTGATCACGGGGGCCAATCGCGGTATCGGCCGGGCGCTCGTCGACGAGGCCCTCGAACGGGGCGCGAGCCGAGTCTACGCAGGAACGCGCAGCGGGTTGCAACACGCCGATAAACGAGTCGTGCCGTTGACGCTCGAGCTGACCAGTGCTCCGCAGATCGAGCGCGCGGTTCGCGCGGTCGAAACCCTCGACCTCCTCATCAACAACGCGGGCGTCGCCAGCTACGATGCCCTGGACGACGTGGCCGCGACCGAGAAGACCCTGGCTGTCAATCTGTACGGCACGCTCAACGTCACGCGCGGCTTTTTGCCTCTGTTGACGCGCTCCAAAGGGACGATCGTCAACGTCATGTCGGTCGCGGCCTTCGCCGCCCTACCGATCATCCCCGCGTACTCCATCTCGAAGGCGGCATTGTTTTCCTTGACCCAGTCACTGCGAGCCCAACTGGCCGGCAAGGGCGTCACGGTTCATGGAGTCTTCCCGGGCCCGGTGGACACCGAGATGAGCCGTGGCTTCGAGGCACCGAAAGCTTCGCCCCAGTCCGTGGCGCAAGCCATCTTCAACGGCCTGCAGGCGGGAGAAGAGGACATCTTCCCCGACCCTGCGTCGCAGGCCATCGCCGAGAGCTGGCGCACCGGTGCCGTGAAAGCGCTCGAACACCAGTTCGCAGCCTTGGTGAAGGCGGCGGCGTGAAGGCAGGAAACGCAGGCGACGGCCTCTTCAAGCCACCGGCCCAAGCGCTCGCTGCTGGTGATAGAATCTCGCTGAGCGAGCGCGCCAGCCGTTTCCAAGGCGCCATCAGATTACGCGTGCCCGAAGCCGCGCAGAGGGAGAGGCCTCATGTTCCGAGTCATCTACTTCGTGTCGAATACCGAGAAGGCAGCCCGCTTCTATCAGAAGGCCTTTCGGGCCAAGCGGCTGGAGCCGCCTGTTGCCCAGGATTACGCGCCGGAAGATTGGATTCAGGTGAGAACGGCCGGTTCAGAGATCGGCTTCCACAGGCTCGGCTTCTTGAAGGCCAAAAGAAGACAACCCGCCTGCGCGTTCAAGCTGGTCTTCAAGGTTCGCGATGTCGCGCAGAAACGGCGCGCCTTGAAGCGGATGGGCGTGCCTATGACCAGTATCTGGAAGCTCAAGCGCGGCTCGATCTGCGACGGATGGGATCCCGAGGGGCATCGCTTTCAGATCGCCGATCGATAGCCGACCGACCGGCGACGAGCGTCCGAGTCGGACCGATCGATTGCGACTGCAAATGCGCGCTCGGGCGATCGCCGGGTCAGCTCAGTCGCCGTTTCCGTTGTCGTAGAGCTGGCCAATCCTCAAGACGCGGAACCTGGACAGATCGACAGCGACCTCGGACCCGGTGAGCACCCCGGTGTCCCAGTACGCCAGCGCATCGGGCGAGTTCTCGGCGTAGAGGCTGAGCGCTCCAGAGAAGTCGCCCACATAGGCGCCGTAGTCTTGCAGCGCCTTGACGATGGTCTTCCCCGCGTCAGTCAGGCCGAGCGTGTTCACATCGATGCTCGGGTCGAACTGAATTCGGCCGCCGCAGGGGATGCCGCGCGTGCTGATCGCGATGTCGCCCACGCGAGCCTGCCCCGTGCTTGCCGGAGGCGTGAACCAGCCCGTTCTAATGTGCGGATAGGCGATGACGAGCGCATGTTCGATGAGGCCAGCCCTGATCTCGTCGGTGCGGATCAGGCCGGCGACGAGCGGGAACCCGCAGGCCCGCGCGCCGTTCGCGATGTACCAGGGCTGCGCGAGGGTGATTGGAACCCGAACGCCGGTTCCGTTGAGGTCGGAGGTGGCGCACAGTCCGGCGTGCCAGTGCCCGGACGCGTTGACCATGTTCCAGCAGCCCCACTCAATGTTGAGCAGCGGGTCCACGACCAAAAAGCTGTGATCGCTCTCGGGGTCGGGCGTGGCGCCATTCGGGATCGGCATCGGCCCGGTGGCTCTGAATCCGCTGTCACTGATCCAGCCAAGACCGTCGACCTCGGAGAACACCTGGTATATCGGAGTCAAACTGTCTGCCCAGTAGAGCGGAATCGAGAAGCCATGGATGTTGACGTCGAGGTGGACGCCCCAGGGCGAGCTGTACATGAAATCCTCGATCAATGCGGCGCTGTTGGGCTCCAGTTCGGGATCTGGGGGGATCCTCGTGTTCCATGGACTGTCACTGCTGAACGGGCGCCAGGTCACGCTCCCTGCAGTCTCGCCGCCGGGCGACATGTTGGCTGCAAGCGTCCCGTACGAGCCATTCTCCACTGGAATTCCCGACTGAGCGAGAGCGTGCTTTGAGAGCAGAACAAAAACGAGTGTGATGACGGGGGCGTTCAGGCGACACAAATCGCACGTCCTTTCGACGGAATCATGGAATTCCGGAATTGAGGTAACCTGGCCGCTACACGAGGGACCGATCAGCCTCGCGGCGACCAACGCTTTTGGTGTTTGAGATGTAACAAATCGATTGTCTCATTGTCAAAAGGTGGCTTGCTTGCCAGGCTGCTCATTCCGATTAGTGCGTTTGAGGCGAGCGACATCGAAGCGGAGTTTCCTCGGCTCAAGGCACTCGGGGTCGCGTTCACTCAGGAGCCGACGCGGAGCGGGCCCGTCACCGTCGCGGTCTTCTCCGATACCCGCGGCAACCTGATCCAGATCTACCAGCCGAGGTAGGCGCGCTCGAGCAGGCCGTGCTCGCATCTCGAACGCAATTCCCGTCGCGCCAAGGGACCCTTGTCGACTTCATTGCTCGACGACACGCCGGCCGGACCAGGCTTGCCTTTTTACCCTCAGTTAGTAGATAGCCTCGACATCGACGATGGGGGTTCATCGATTCATAGGCGATCCATTCCCTTCATGGGGGCAATTCTTCTGAGCGGCACCCTCGTGGCGGCGGCCCAAGTTGCAGATGCCCCGGGCTTCTCTGTTTGGGACTGCTTTCCGGAGCTCGCCGGCTTCACGGATCCCCCTCCCCTGACCTCGAGATTTCCGACCGAGAGCGAGCAGACTCGAGGGGCGATCTACGCCTGGCCTTCGTACGGCGCCACAATGCTCCCGCTGACCGAGCTGATCCGCAATTCAGTTCAGCAGGATGGATACGAGACGACGGTCATGGTGACGGCTGCCTCACGGTCGACGGCGGAGTCGACTCTCCGGAACCGGGCCTTCGATGACGATATGATTTCTCGCATCACCTGGTTCATTCTCCCGCTCAATAGCATCTGGATTCGCGACTTCGGCCCGGAAGTCCTGATTACGCCGGATGGGACCTTGCAGTTTCTGGATATGGCGACCACAGGCCCCACCGCTGCCTGCCCACCGTCGCCGGACTCGATGTGGTCGGACGAGGTTTCGCCTACCAGGCTGGCACCGAGTTTTTTGGGAGGCGTCGACGTGTTCAGGCCGATGCTCCGTGCCGAGGGCGGTAACTTGCAGACCGACGGCCAGGG
>Ga0070708_100004679_pt1 | contig 10786 bp, 9 predicted proteins | sample KBSK5503metaG_FD_65469 | JGI IMG/M metagenome (GOLD analysis project Ga0070708, IMG submission 65469) | Corn, switchgrass and miscanthus rhizosphere microbial communities from Kellogg Biological Station, Michigan, USA - KBS K5-50-3 metaG | ecosystem: Host-associated > Plants > Roots >...
CGATGCTCCGAGCCGCCTCGTCGCGGCGACCACGTCAGCTGGCCTCACGGGCGCGCAGGCGCGCGACCGGGGAGCGGAAGCGCGATGCCTCGTCGAGGTCCGCGACCGCCAGCTCATCGTCGCCGCGGAGGTCTGAGATCGTTCGGGCGACTCGCAACAGGCGCTCGGTGCCTCTGCCGGACAAGGCCTCGAGATCCGCCAGGTCGATCGCCCGTCTCGCGAGGACCGGCGCGAGCCGGCACGCCAGTCGCAGCGACCGTCCGGCGAGACGTGCGTTCAGCACGCCCGCCCGCTCCGTCTGGATCGCCCGGGCCGCCGCGATCCGCCCGGCGACGACCGCGGAGGACTCGGGCTCGCTGCCACCGACGAGGGCCGCCGGGGGCACCTTCGGCATCGTGATCCAGAGATCGATCCGGTCGCGCAGCGGCCCGGAGATCCGGTTGGCATAGCGCTCCGGCACGCCGGGCGGGCACGTGCACCGCAGGTCCCCGTCACCGGCAAACCCGCACGGACACGGGTTCATCGCGGCGATCAGCTGGAACCGGGCCGGGAACCGCGTCGCGCGCCCCACGCGGGCAATCGAAACGTGACCGTCCTCGAGCGGCTGTCGCAACGCCTCGAGGACATCGCGCGAGAACTCGGGCAGCTCGTCGAGGAACAGGACCCCATGGTCGGCGAGGGTCACCTCGCCCGGCGACATGCGTGGCCCGCCGCCGACCATCGCCGCATAGGACAGCGTGTGATGGGGCGAACGGACCGGCGCGCTCCGGAGGAGGCCGTGGATCGGCCGCTCGCCGGCCACCGAGGCGACGATCGTCGCCGCCAGGGCCTGGCGGTCATCCAGCGGCGGCAGCAGGCGCGGGACCGTCCGCGCGAGCAGGGTCTTGCCCGATCCGGGCGGCCCCTCGAGCAGCAGGCCGTGTCCGCCCGCGAGCGCGATCTCGAGTGCCCGACGCGCCTCCAGCTGCCCGCGAACCTCGGCGAGGTCCGGTACCGAGGGTCCGTCGCCCGTTGCTCCATCGGCAGCGCGGCCGATGGGCGTGTCACCCACGGTCGACGCCGACGTTGCGAGCTCGATCCGGGGCGGGGTCGTCAACGGCCGCCGCCGCGGTCGCATCCGGACGGCGTCTGCGGCATCGTGAAGCGTCGCCACGCCGACGACGTCGATGCCACCGGCCAGCCGAGCCTCCTCGACGGCATCGACCGCGACGATGACGCGTTCCACCCCCCGGCGGCCGAGCGCCGCGGTCAGGGGCAGGATTCCGGGCACCGGCCGGACCTCTCCGCCGAGCGACAGCTCCCCGATCATCGCGAGCCGTCCCCGCGCCCCGCGGACCTGCTCCGAGCCGAGCAGGATGCCGACGGCGATCGCCAGGTCGAGCGACGCGCCCGCCTTGCGCAGATCCGCCGGCGCGAGATTCACGGTGATGCGCCGTGGCGGATGGACAAAACCTGCGTTCCGGATCGCACCGCGGACGCGCTCGCGCGCTTCCTGCAGCGCCGCGTCCGCCAGGCCCACGATGGCGAAGCCTGGCAGGCCGGGCGCGACGTCGACCTCGACCCGGATGATCCGGCCGTCGAGACCGACGAGGGTGGACGAGAGCAGGGTCGCGAGCACGACCCGACCCTATCGGCCGGCGATCACCTGGCCCTCACCAGCCACTTCGCGGCGCCTTTGACGGCGTTTGCGGGGCCGGCCTGCTGACAGGCGCTCAGAACGCCCTCGATTCAGTTTACATTCATGTCCGCCTCGTACATCACGTCGACGAGCCCCCAGCGCTTGGCCACCCGGAGTCGATTCACCATGACCCACAACCGCCATGGGCGGGCCACCCTTCGAAGGACGGTCGCCGTGCTGTCTGGGCGCACGGCGCGGTTCGTCGGTCGGTTGCTCGGTCGAGGTGGGACCTCGCTGCCCGGCCTCGTCGCCGCGCGCGTTGATCCGACGCTCGTCCCCGCGTTGGCGTCAGAGCTCGGCCCGGTCATCCTGGCGGTCGGTACGAACGGCAAGACGACGACGGCCCGGCTGATCGCCCGAATCCTTCGAGACGTCCAGGGTGCGCCGCCGATCGCGAACCGATCGGGGGCCAATCTCGAACAAGGCATCGCTTCCTCGCTGCTCTCGATGGCCGACCTGCGAGGCGATCTCCGCCAACCGGGTCGAGCCGCGGTGTTCGAGGTGGACGAGCTTGCGCTTGACGGCGTCCTGAAGATCGTCCGGCCGACGGCCATCGTGGCGACCAACCTGTTCCGCGATCAGCTCGATCGGTATGGCGAGGTGGACACGATCGTCGACCGCTGGAGCGCCGCCTTCGCCGGGACGGCAACCACGACCCTGGCGATCTGCTCCGACGATCCTCGCTTGGAGCAGCTCGCTGCGGCGAGTGGGCTACGGACGATCCGATTCGGGCTCGACCCCGGCACCGTCGCGCCAACATCGGTCGGCGAGGATCCCACCGCGCCCACGATCGTCCCGGACGACCCCGTATCGGACCCGGTTTCCTGCCCGGTGTGCGGTGCGGCCCTCCAGTTCGCATGGCATTCGATCGGCCAACTCGGCGACTACGCCTGCCCCGACGGCCACTTCCGTCGGCCGGCGCCGGACGTGTCGGTCTCGATCGGGCAACTCCATCCCGGCGATGGCCACGGACAGCGAGCGCGCGCGACTACGCGCTATGCGTTTCGAGGTGCCTTCGGCTCGGCCGAGGCGAGCGTCCAGCTGGCCGGGCCGTCGGGGGCGTACGACGCCGCAGCCGCTGTGTCAGCGGCCATGGCCATCGGAGTCGATCCCTGTGTCGCGATCCACGCCCTCGAGGGAGCGACGCCGGCGTTCGGGCGCCTCGAGGAGGTGCGCCTCCACGGCCGCCGGGTGGTCCTCGCCCTCGCGAAGAACCCGGCGAGCCTCACCGAGTCGGAGGCGATCGCGGCCGCCCAGAAACCGGACGGGATCCTCCTCGGGCTGAGCGACGAGCCGGCGGACGGTCGGGACGTGTCGTGGATCTGGGATGTCGACTTCGACGCGCTGAGCGCGGTTCCAATGATCGGCCTGACCGGCACGCGGGCCGACGATCTGGCCCTTCGCTTCAAGTACAGCGCTCGTGCGGTCGCCGGCCGTTGGCCGATCGTCGCAACCGAGCCACACGTTGATCGGGCGCTCGAGGCGATGCTGGGCAGGGTCCCCCGGGGCGGGACGTTGATCGTGCTCGCGACGTATACGGCGCTGCTCGGCATTCGACGATCGCTTCACCGACGCGGGGTCGTTTCGGCGATCCCGACGTGATCGACGACCGCTCGCCGCGGGGCGGCTCCCGTCGACTGCGAATCGTCCACCTGTTCCCGGACCTGCTGAACGTCTACGGGGATCGAGGCAATGTTCGAGCCGTGGTGGTCCGTGCGGAGCTTCGGGGGATCGTCGTGGAGACGGCGACTGTCAAGGCGGGCGCGCGGCAGATCCCGCCCGCCGATCTCTTCCTGATCGGCGGTGGCCAGGACCGCGAGCAGGTCGCGGTCGCCCGGGAGCTGGTCCGGCTCGGTCCGGCGATCCGAACCCAGATCACCGACGGCGCGTCCCTCCTGGCGGTCTGCGGCGGGTACCAGAACCTTGGCTCGTCGTACCGCACCGGAGCTGGCCAGGTCATCCAGGGTCCGGGCATCCTCGACGTCCGGACCGTCGCGGGATCCCTGCGCCTCATCGGACCGGTCGTGGCCCACCTGGCGCGCCTCCCTACAGCGAACGGAGGCAACGGGCACGAGACGCTGGTCGGCTTCGAGAACCACTCCGGTCGAACGTACCTCGGCACGAGCGCGCGACCGCTCGCGCGGGTCGAGATCGGACGCGGGAACAACGGTGAGGACGGTGGCGAGGGGATCCTTGCGCGGCCTGGCGAGGGCGGGATGGGCGGGCTCCGGATCGGCACCTACCTCCACGGTCCGCTCCTGCCGAGCAATCCCCACCTGGCGGATGCGTTGATCGCCGCGGCGCTCGGTCGCGGTCGGGCGCCGGTCGAGCTCGCGCCGCTCGACGACGCGGATGAGTGGCGGGCCCACGATCGGCTCGTGACACGATCGCGGGAGCATCGGCGACGCAACGAACGGCTGCCGGCCTGGCTGCGGCGGGTCCTCGATCCGGTCCGCTCACTGGTGGGCTTCTGAGGGCGTGCTGGTGGTCCCGCCGGCCTCGCCGGCGACTTGCGGTTACCGGGCGAGGACGCTCTGGGGCGCCGCGATCGGAGTCTTGTCGACGACCCTGGCGAACTCGAGCAGCGACCGGCCGAGGAGCGAATCGGCCTTCGTGAACATGAACGGCGCCCCCGAGTTCAGGGCGCTGATCGCCCCCCGGTACTCGTTCACGACCTGGTGGTCGATCGTCCGCTTCAAGGCGCCCTCGGCGTTCTTCACGTTGATGCCGGTGAACGCGTTCGATCGGTTCAGGACGAGCTGGACCTTGCTCGACTCGTAGCCCAGGTGGCCGATCGTCTCGAGCACGAGCCGAACGTTCTTCAGGCACGAGAGGTCGGCGGTCATGACGACGAACATCGTGTCGGCGACCTCGAGGACGCCGAGGTTGATGTCGTCGAGCCGCTTGTCGATGTCGACGAGGATGTAGTCGTAGAGACTCCGGAGCTGGTCGAGGATCAGCGGCAGGTGCTCCGGGGTGACGAGCTCGGCGGTCTCCGGCGACGGCGGGGCCAACAGCAGGTCGACCCCCGAGTCGTGCTTGACGAGCACCTGCCGGACGAGGTCCAGGTCGATCGTCGGCGCAGTGACGATATCGACGATGCTCTTCTTGTCGAGCCCGAGGTCGAGGAACACCCGGTGGTCACCGAACTGGAGGTTGCCGTCGACGAGGCAGACCTTCCGGCCGAGCTCGCGGTGGAGGGCGATCGCCGCATTGATCGCGATCGTCGTGGTGCCAACGCCGCCCTTCGCCCCGTAGAGCGCGAGCACCCGACCCAGCGGTGGCCGCCCGACGAGCGTCTCGTGGGGCGCGAACCGGGCGAGGAGGCTCTTGATCCGGGCCATGAGCTCGGCCGGATGGAAGGGCTTGACGAGATAGTCGTCGGCGCCGGCGCGCAGGCCGCGGACCTTCTGCTCGACCTCCCGCTCGGCGGTCAGCATGATGATCGGGACGTGGCCGGTGCTGCCCTCCTCGGTCCGGATCTTCGTCGCGACCTGGTAGCCGTCGAGCTTCGGCAGCATCACGTCCAGGAGGATCAGGTCCGGCGCCTCCGAACCCCACAGCCGGAATCCCTCCGCGCCGTCCGCGGCGACGACGACCTCGTAGCCCTCCTGCTTCAGCGTGTACTGCAGGAGGCGCTGCACGTTGGGGTCGTCGTCGACGACGAGGATCTTGGCCGCCATCAATCTCCTTCCTGGCCCCCGCTCCCGAGGGCGACCGCCGGCTCGATCGGCCGAGCGATTATAGGCACGGCCTCCCGGGCGGCGACGAACGCCCGCCGGAGGAATGCCGACGCTCGGGCGTCCCACGCCGCGGGATCGGCGGCCCGGGCGACGGCGTGATCGGCGTTTGGCACCTCCCAATGCTCGGCGGATGGTCCGGCAGCGGCCGCGAGGCGCCGACCCTCGGCCGGACGGACGGTCCGGTCGGCCAGGCCGTGGACCAGGAGGAGCGGCACCGGATCGACGAGCGCGATGATCCGGATCGGCTCGGTCGCCCGCAGGTCACCGCCGACCCGCCGGCTCGCCTCGGCGAACATCCGGCCCGCGATCGCCCGACGGATCGGACCGCCGAGCGGCGCGTGGATGCGGTTCGCGACCGGGCTGCGCAGGTCCGGCGGGACGGACTCGACGATCGCGCCGACGATCCGTGGCCGCGGGGCGTCGATCGATGCGGCGGGGGCATCGGGGTCCAGGTCGGCGGACGGCAGCGACCCATCGCCGAGCACGACGATCGACGCGAGCGCCACAACCCCGCCCATCGACGACCCGACGAGCGCGACCCGCCGGATCCCGCGATCGCCGAGCCAGGCCAGGGCGCCGGCGACGTCCTCGACCTCCTGGAGCCCGAAGGTCGTCGGCCCGTCGTCCGACCCGCCATGGCCCCGGAAGTCGAGGCCGAGGACGCCCGCGGTGCGGCGCAGCGAGGGCCCCAGCGCGACGAGGTCCGGCACGACCGATCCGGTCCAGCCGTGGAGCACGAGGATCGCCTCGTACGGGTCAGGCCGCCAGGTCCCGGCCTCGTCGCCGGTGATCGGCCCGGTCTCGGACGGCAGCCAGCGGCCGGTGAGCTTCAGCCCGTCACGCGATCGAAGGCGGATGACCTCGCCGCCGAGCGCGTCGAGGTCGGCCTTCAGGTCGGCTTCGTCCGGCCCGAATCGTGGCGCCGCGAGCAGCTTGCTCGTCCCCCGGCCGATCACTGGGCCGACGGCCCGCCCCCACCCGGCGCGCCGGCGGACCCAGTCGCGCCACCCGAGCCGGCCGTGCCTGCCGAACCGCCCCCACTCGTCCCGGTCATGCCCTGGGCGACGTAGCCCTGGATCGGCTCGAGGAGGCGGGTGAACTCGGTCGGGATGACGAACTTCGTGGCCGGGCTCGACCCGAGCACCTTCAGCGCCTCGAGGTACTGGAGCGCCATCGTCTTCGCGTCCACGCCCGACGCCGCGCCATAGATCCGGGTCAGCGCCTCGCTGAACCCCTCGGCCCGAAGGATCGCGGCCTGCCGGTCGCCCTCGGCCTTGAGGATCTCGGCCTGCTTCTGGCCCTCGGCGACGTTGATCGCCGCCTGCCGCGAACCCTCCGACTCGGTGATGACTGCGCGCCTGGTCCGCTCGGCAGACAGCTGACGGTTCATCGCCTCCTGGACGTCGCGTGGCGGGGTGATCTCGCGGATCTCGACCGTCGTGACCTTGCCGCCCCAGCGCTCGGTGACCTCGTCGAGCTTGACCCGAAGGACCTCGTTGATCTGCTCCCGCTTCGAGAGGACCTCGTCGAGGAGGATGTCGCCGATGACCGCCCGGAGTGTCGTCGTGGCGACGCCCTGGAGCGCGCCGGAGAAATTCGTGACGTTGACCACGCTCTTCAGCGGGTCGCTGATCCGCCAGTAGATCAGGAAGTCGACGTTGATCGGCGCGTTGTCCTTCGTGATGGTCGTCTGGCTCGGAACCTCGATGAACTGTTCGCGGACGTCGACGATCTTCGCGGTCCAGATGAACGGAACCAGAAAGTTCAGACCTGGTCCGCGGATCCACTCGGCCTGAGCCTGGCCCAGCCGATAGACCACCATCATGTACCCCTGGCGCACCACCCGGATCGACAGGTACACGACGATGAGGACGACGACGACGATGAAGGCGGCCGTCGCCGCAACGATCGCGATATCCACCGTGACCTCCGTTCGATCAGGACGCCGATGACGATGACGCGGTCGGTTCGACGATCGCGACCAGGCCGTCCATTCGGACCACCGTGACGGCGACTCCCCGTTGGAGCGGGCGCCCGTCTGTCGACCGCGCCGACCATTCCTCTCCGGCCGCGTAGATCGAGCCGAGCGGCTCGATCGGCCGTCGGACGACCGCCGTGCCGCCTTGAGCCAGGGCGGATCCGACGGTACCACCCGACGGCTTCCCGCGACTCTGCAGCGCAGCCGAGACAACGAGGACAAGGAAGATCGTCGCGGTCACGGTCGACGTGATGATCACCGGTGCGGCGACACGAACGAGCGGCGCGAACGGGTCCACCGGCGCGCTGAACAGAACCGAAGCGCCCAACGCGAAGCAGACGATGCCGCCGAACCCGAGAAGGCCGTGGCTCGTCACGGTAAGCTCCAGCCCGAACAGGACGATCGCGAGGATGATCAGGAGCACGCCACCCACGTTCAGCGGCAGGGCGCCCAGGCCGAGGAACGCGAGGATGATCAGGAGGGCGCCGAGGATCCCCGTCACGAAGTTCGGGTTCCAGAGCTCGGCGAGCAGGCCGGCCGATCCCGCGGTCAGCAGCAGGAAGGCGATCGTGGGATCGGACAGGAGGCGGATGAACGCGAGGAATGGGCTCATGTCGACCTGGGTGGTCGTGGCGCCCGTCAAGTCCAGGACGATCGGCGACCCGGCCACCGTGACCTGCCTGCCATTGGCGAAGGCCAGCACGTCGTCGATCGTGGCCGCCATGCCGTCGACCACACCCAGCTGAACGGCCTCGGGCGCCGCAGACGAACGTGCCTTCGACACCGCGTCGGTTGCCCACGCGACGTTCCGGTTCCGCTCCGTGGCAATCGCGGTGATCTTTGCGATCGCATCGTTGCGGACCTTGTCGCCTTCGGTCCCGGTGATATCGCCCCCTTCACCGGTCACCGGTGAGGCCGCCCCGATGCTCGTTCCCGGCGCCATGAGCGCGATGTTGGCCGCGAGCGTGATGAAGGTCCCAGCGCTCGCGGCGAACCCACCGGCGGGGGCGACCCAGACGATGATTGGGACCTTTGCCTCCAGCAGCGTGCCGACGATGTCGTTCGTCGCAGACAGGGAGCCGCCCGGCGTGTTGAGCTTGATGACGACCGCCGCCGCGCCGTTCCGCTCCGCCTGCGCGATCCCGTCCGCGAGGTAGTGGGCCATGCCCTCGTCGACGATCCCGGTGGTCGGCAGCACGTAGACGGTCTTGCCCGCGGCCAGGGAGGTCCCCGCCAGGCTGCTCAGCCCGAGCAGAAGGAGCAGCCCCGCGACGATGCGGAGCGGCTGAATCGCGGACGCTGGGTGTCTCACGATGACCCTCCGCGGATCATCGTATCGCGGCGCTCGCCTCGATGAATTCGAACGCGAGGCGGCTCCACGTCTCGAGCAGGTCGGCGACGGCCGCGACGGCCGCGGTGTCGACGAAGCCGCCCGTCAGCTTCTCGGTCTCCCGGATCGCCGCGGGCCGGCCGGCCGCATCGCCCTCGTAGACGAGGCCCAGGTGGACCTTGCCCACATCCGTCGTGTCGTCGTTCAGCAGGCCGACGAACCGGAACGCCGGGACGAACTCGACGTCGAGCTCCTCGGTCCACTCCCGGCGGAGCGCACTGGACAGGTCGCCGTCGAGGGCACCGTCGCCGGGGTTGACGTGGCCGCCCACGCCGATCGAATAACGATCGTGGAGCCGAGCGTCGCCGCCGGCGCGCGTTCGGCGCATGAGGAACCAGCGCTGGCCGTCACGCAGGATCGGATACGGGATCACCTGCTTCCAGCTCGGGTCGGCCTCCATCGCCGATCGCGACCGGAACGTCCCGTGGCTGCGGATCACGTCGCCGAGGGCCGTCTCTCCGGCGGGCCGGATCCCGTGCCAGGCTCGTCCACCGCCGAGGTCCTCGTTCACGACCGCGGTCGGGACGACGAGCACCCGTTCGTCCGTCATCGACCGTCCGGATCGTCCGCGATGACGCGGCGGGCGGAGGCCAGGCGGTGCCGCAGTTGCGCCACGTCCGGCGGCTCCGCCTCCAGCTCGGCCAGCCAGCCGTCCAGCACCACCCGGAGGGCGCGGAGTCGCGCCGCGATCGCCGGGGCATTTGTCGCGACGATTCCCGTGCCCATCTCGACATCCCCGCGGGCGAGTCGCGTCATGCTCGCCCAGCCGCCGGCCGCGAGCTCCTCGGCGATGGGCCAGTCCGAACCGGCGGCCGTCGCCTCGACGAGGGCCGCCGAAACGATGAGCGGCAGGTGGCTGATCGCCGCGACGGCGGCGTCGTGCTCGGCGGCGCCGAGGTGCAAGACTCGCGCCCCGCAGGCGATCGCGACCGCCCCGACCCGATCGCGCGCGATCGCGTCCTGCGGATCCGGCTCCGTGACGACCCACGGCCGCCCGACGAACAGCCCTGGTTCGGCCGCCGCGTAGCCGGTCGCGTCGCGGCCGGCCATCGGATGACCGCCGACGAAGCGCAGGCCGCGCTCGGCGGCTCGATCGACGATCGCGACCTTCGTGCTCGCGACATCGGTGATCACCGCATCCGCGGCGACGGCGTCATGGAGCGGTCCGGCGATCTCATCGAGCAGCTCGAGGCACGCAAGCGGCGGCACCGCGAGGATCACGACGTCGGCTCCGCCGATCGCGGCCCTGGCCGAGGACGCGACCTCTATCCCGTCCGAGCCCGCCGCGCGGCGGGCCGCGTCGGACCGGGTCCAACCGGCCACGTGCCACGGATCGCCCGCCGCGACCAAGGCGCGACCCACGGACCCGCCGATCTGCCCCAGGCCGAGGATCGCGACTCGCATGCCGCGAGTATGTCAGCCGCACGGTCCGAGCTGGTCATCGAGGCTGCTATTCTCGATGCCGATCGCGGTCCTGAGCCCTCGTCCGCGCACACATGGGGTGGCAGGGTGAACTCCGACGCCAAGCGCATCCGGGTTCTGTTCGTCGAGGATCACCAGCTGCTCGCCGACGCGCTCTCGGCGATGCTCGCTCGCGAACCGGACATCGAGGTCGTCGGGATCGCCGGCACCGTCGCCGATGCCAAGCTGATGGCGCGCGAGCGGCTCGACGTCGTCCTCATGGACTACCGCCTGCCCGATGGAACGGGCGCCGAGGCGACACGAGCGATCAAGGCGCGCTGGCCCGCCGCCCGGGTCGTGATGGTCACCGCCCTGACCGACGACGAGACCGTCCTCGAATCGATCCAGGCCGGTGCTGACGGTTATCTCACGAAAGACCGCGCGGCCGATGACGTCGTCCAGGCGGTGCGCGCGGCCTACGCCGGCGAGACGCTCCTGCCGCGCTCGGTGATCGTGGAGATCGCCCGCCGCGTCGCCGCAGCCCGCGAGCGAGGCGACGATCGCCGGATCATCGAGCCGCTGACACCGCGTGAGCT
>Ga0070708_100004681_pt1 | contig 10783 bp, 11 predicted proteins | sample KBSK5503metaG_FD_65469 | JGI IMG/M metagenome (GOLD analysis project Ga0070708, IMG submission 65469) | Corn, switchgrass and miscanthus rhizosphere microbial communities from Kellogg Biological Station, Michigan, USA - KBS K5-50-3 metaG | ecosystem: Host-associated > Plants > Roots >...
GGACCCATCGCAGAAGCTGATCTACATTCCCTGCGGCAACTCTGGCAACGTCGTGGTCGTGCACCAGGATTCGCCGGACAGGTACACGGTCGTGTCGACGGTCCCGACGATAAGTGGTGCGAAGACCATCAGCGTTGATCCGGTCAAGCACGTGGCGTATCTCTTCCAGCCCGAGTACGGTCCACCGCCGGCGCCGGCTCCCGGTGCAGCCGCTCCGCCTTCGGGTGGACGCGGCGCGCCGAGGGGTCCGATCATCGGTGCCTGGTTCTTCGCGATCACGCAATAAAAGCAAAAGCGGCGAAGCCCGGAGTCCGCGTCCTGAAATCGGGCGCGATGCAAGAGATGGCGGAGGTCGCCGTGCCTTACACTAGGAAGACCTGAATCGCCTCTCGCTGAAATCCTGAAGATGCAACGTGAAGCCTTGGAGGTGTTGGACCAGATCGACCCTCTGGCGCCGCTGCGCGACAAATTTCTCCTACCGCCAGGCGTGATCTACCTCGACGGCAATTCGCTGGGCGCATTGCCGCGCTCGACGGCCGCGCGCGTGTCCCGGGTGATCGAGAAGGAATGGGGTGAGGACCTGATTACGAGCTGGAACCGTCACAACGCGATTTACTTGAGCTCCCTGCCATCGGCTGACATCGTCGCCTAGAACGAGGCGCAAATCTACGCAACTCCGCGATGCGACGTCAACCGCTTCGCCGGCGGCATTTGCTCAATCGGTAACAGCCTCTACTCCCAATTCCTCCCTATTCGTCGGGTTTCGCTTTGCGCTACGTCGTTGTGGCACCGTAATTGGTCAGCATGTCCCACACTTGCGGCGCGAGCTCGACAAGGAAGTCGACTTCGACAACGATCGCACTGGCGTCGCGACGTGAGAACAACTTGACCAACACAGCCTGCAATTCTCAAGTTGATCGCGAGTGGCGAACATCTTTACATCTCGCTTCGCTTGGCGATCCGGAATATTTGAAAAAATGTAGTGGCAGCTGCGGCTTATCGCATCTGGCGAAGAGGTGGCATGCGGCTTGCTTTCCGTTCTCTATCCGGCTAGCAAGGCGGACCCGTCTGATCAGCGATAGGAGTTTCGCGTGGAATATTCTCGTTCGTATCTGTTCGCAATAGGCGCTGCAGCAGCTCTGATCGCAGGTCTCGTAACATCGCAAGCCGCTTCGGCCACAGCGATCTACTACAGCCTCGACATCTTCACCGGGACCGGAACTCCCCCTGCTGGCCCTTACGGCACCGTAGAGTTGAACGACCACGGAGGAGCCAATGTCGAGGTGACCCTCACTCTGGCAGCCGGAGAGGGTCTGGTCGACACGGGCGCCGGTGCCGCGCTCACTTGGGCACTCATTGGCCACCCGATCGTGACGATCACAGGCCTGGACACGACCAATTTCACCATCTCGCACAACGGGACTTCTACGGGCAATCTCGACGGCACGGGGACCTGGTTCCACGAAATCGACTGCACCGACGCCGCGTGTGGAAGCGGAGGAAGTAGTCCGTTTGCTGGCCCGCTAGTCTTCACGATTGATAACGTGAGTCTGAGCAGTTTCACCACCAACGGCAAGACAGCGACTGGGTACTACTTCGGGTCAGATATCTGCACGGTCGTTACAGACGGTCGCTGTAGCGGCATCACCGGCGATATCGCCTCCAATGTGACGACATCGACACCCTTACGCGCGGTGCCCGAGCCCGCAAGCCTTGCCCTGTTCGGTACCGGCTTGGCAGGTCTTCTGCTCGCGCGGCGTCGCAGGCCGCCTGAACACCGCCCGAGGCTCAATGCTGCGCTACCGGCATCATCGCGCCGTTCTGCAGCGTGGCCAGTGCCTGTCTGAGAGACGCGATCTCGCTACGCAGGCTTCCAATTGCAAAACGCTTGCCTCGAGTTCGGCAATGCGCTGCTGTTGCTCGTCAAGGCTCTGCCGCTGTTCTTCGAGACGTCGATTGAGCCCTGGATGGCAGCTAACGCTACTCCATCGGCATCCTGCATTCCAATCATCCTGTCGCTGTTTCCGAGCGCGAACGCGGCCATGAAGTCCTGTGCTGTCGGCCCCAAGTGTCTAACACTCGAATCCGTCCCCTTCGCGTTCCAGAGATAAAGCGGAAGCCCCGCCACGCGCCGAAGAACGCCTACAACATCGACGGGCTGGAAGTTTTCTTTGAGATTGCGGTCGCTCGAACACGCCAAGCTGTTGCCGTTGCTCGCGGCACATGACCAGATCGGAGTGCCTGATTCGTCGATACCAAGAACAAAGCGCACTCCGCCGGTCGCACGCGCGGCGAATTCGTTGGCTGCCGCCGAACGAAATTCGTAGCCCGAATACGTCAAGCGAATCATCGCGATGGGCTTTCCTACGTTTGCGCGGGGGATCCTGCCGCTGGATTCGTGCCGGCGCGGCTTCGTGGTCGACGTCGACGTAACCATCCAATGCGGCGGCGTGGAGGTCCAGTCCGGCGACCTTGTGTTCGCCGACTACGACGGCGTAGTCGTCATACCGAAAGCAGTTGAGGACGAAGTGCTCGAGCGTGCGTTTCGCAAGGCGACAAGCGAGAATCACACGCGCGCGGAGCTCTTGCAGGGGCGTCTCCTCGCCGACGTTTACGAAAAGTATGGCGTACTCTGAGAGCTACTCCCTTCACGGCAACCGATCGAGCTCAGGACAACAGCCCATGAAATATCTCAAGCATGACGAGAAGCTTGCACAGTGCTTTTCCAGCGTGATCATGGATACGCTGGACAGTCTCGGCAGCCGCGTCCAGTGCATGCACCCAGACATCCGGCCCCTCGTTCCTTCGATGCGGACTTGGGGTGAGGCCGTGACCGCGCGCTTCGCCGCCGTGCGGGAGGTGCCGCAGAGCCCTTACGGGCTGGAAATTCAGGTCGTCGATGACCTCAGGGAAGGCCAGGTGCTCGTGACCCAGTGCGACACGCAGGAATTGTCGGCCGCCTGGGGCGGGTTGCTTACGACCGCCGCGCGAAGCCGGAAAGCAAGAGGCGTCGTCACCGATGGCGGCGCCAGGGATTACGCCGAAATCGTCGAGCTCGGCTTTCCCACCTTCTGCAGAGGATTGACGCCCTACGATTCCCTCGGACGCATGGATGTCGTGGAGACGAACGTCGCGATCCGTTGCGGCGGCATAGCGGTGCGCCCCGGAGATCTCATTTTCGCGGATGTAGACGGAATTGTCGTCGTTCCCCAAGATCTGGCCGACGAGGTGATATCGAAGGCCTGGGAGAAAGTCGACGGCGAGAGCATGGTTCGCGATGCTCTGCGTGCCGGAGCGAGCGTTGCGGAGACATTCGCGAAGTATCGAATTCTTTGAACGGGCTGCGCACCGCCCTGCTCGCCGGCGCCACCGGCCTCGTCGGTCGCGCGCTCTTGCGCTGCCCCATAAGGCCTACACGGGGCGCGCACGTATACTTCCCATGCCGGCGCGAGCAAAAGCGGAGCAGAATATTGACATCCGCTCGCGGCCGCATTCGTGCTCGCCCCGAACCTCCGAGGAGGAGTCATGGAAAGGTCCCCAGATAAAGCCTCGATGACCGTGTCGCCCGTACAGCCGTCGTCGCGCGACGCGCTGCTCGAAGCCGAGGCGCGTCAGCTCGCGCACGAGCGCGGCGATCCGGCATCGCCGTATTTCGCCGGCGACCCGAAAGCGCGTGTCGACCGCCGGAGATTCCTGATCGGATCGCTCGCGGCGGCAGGTGCTGCCGGCGTCGTGCCGCGCTCGGCCCGCGCGGCAGCGCCGCTCGGCGCGGTCGAGCACGAGGTGCCGCCCGATGCGAGCAAGGCGCTCGGCTACGGGCTCGACGACGAAAGCTACGGCTCGCGCTCGCAGTTCGAGACCGAAGTGCGAACGCGATTCAAGACCGCGACGCCGCAATCGTCGTGGACCTTCACTCCGCTGCAGAAGGGCGTCGGCATCATCACGCCGTCCGGCCTGCACTTCGAACGCAGTCATGCCGGCACCGCGGTCATCGATCCGAGCAAGCATTTTCTCTACGTGAACGGGCTAGTCCGCGAGCCGAAGAAGTTTTCGATGCAGAACATCCGGCGCTTTCCGTCGATGTCCCGGATCATGTTCATCGAGTGCTCGGGCAACGGCCTGACCGAATGGTCGAAGCCTACGCTGCGCACGGTGCAGGGCACGCACGGCCTGACCTCCACGTCGGAGTGGACGGGCGTGCCACTGTCGACAATCCTCAACGAGGCGGGCGTGCGCGGCAACGCCAAGTGGCTGCTCGCGGAAGGCAACGACGGTGCGGCGATGACGCGCAGCATCCCGATGGCAAAGGCGATGAAGGATTGCTTTCTTGCCTACGGCCAGAACGGCGAAGCGATCCGGCCGGAACAGGGCTATCCGTTGCGGCTGGTCATTCCCGGCTTCGAGGGAAATATGAACATCAAATGGCTGCGGCGGCTGGAAGTTTCCGACGCGCCGTTCATGACGCGCGAGGAGACGTCGAAATACACCGACCTGCGGCCGAGCGGCAAGGCAGTGCAGTTCTCGTTCGAGATGGAAGCGAAATCGGTCATCACCTTCCCCTCCGGCGAAATGATGCTCGACGGACCCGGCTTCTATGAGATCACCGGCCTCGCCTGGTCGGGGCGCGGCACGATCAAGCGCGTCGATGTCTCGACCGACGGCGGCAAGACCTGGCATCAAGCCGCGCTGCAGGGACCCGTGCTGCCGATCTGTCACACGCGGTTCCGGTTCCCCTGGAAGTGGGACGGCAAGACAGCGGTCCTGCAGAGCCGATGCGTGGACGACGCCGGCTATGTTCAGCCGACGCTCGGACAAGTCATCGCGCTGCGCGGGCTGGACGGCCCGCTCGGATCCATCTACCACCTCAACGCGATCCAGAGCTGGCAGGTCGCGAGCGACGGAAAGGTCTCCAATGTCCACGAATACTGAGCGTGCCCTGCGCGCCGTGGCGGCGGCGCTTCTGTGCGCGGCGAGTGCGGCGATCGACGCGCAGACGACCCGCTACGGCTTCGGATCGACGCCGTCGCAGACCGAGCTCGACCGGTTCTACGCCGTGATGCCCGACGGCCGCGGCCTCCCGCCCGGATCGGGCTCGGTCGAGTACGGCAAAGTTGTCTACGCGGCGCAATGCGCGGCGTGCCACGGCGCCAACCTGCAGGGCGGCACCGGCGATCGGTTGATCGGAGGTCGCGGCACGCTGGTCAACGACGATCCAACCAAGGCGCCGGTGAAGACCATCGAGAGCTATTGGCCCTACGCGACGACGATCTTCGATTACGTCAAGCGCACGATGCCGTTCAACGCGCCCGACAGCCTCTCCAACGACCAGGTCTACGCGGTGACCGCGTACATCCTGTCGGAGGCGAAGATCGTTCCGCCGGACACGGTGCTGGATGCGGTGTCGCTCACCGCGGTCAGGATGCCGAATCGCGACGGCTTCATTCCCGATCCGCGGCCGGAAAAATTTCCTCCGGTCGCGAAAACGCCGCATCAGAGTTTGATGATCGCTCGGCCGCCGAAGTGAACGAAGCGTGGTCTGGCTACGTGCCGGACGCCGAGATCGCGGCCCTCACTTCGCCAGCTTCGACCCGAAGCCGACACGCGCGCTGCTCGGAAGCAGCCATTCAATCGATCGCGACGCCGACCGTCGCTATTAGCTCAAGCGGGTTTCCCTACGCCCCTTCGGGTCGCGAGGCATTTTCTGCTGCGGTGACCTCCGCGCAAGCGTCTTAAGGACCTTCGTCCCGGGAATGTATTGCTTGCCCCAACGCACGAGTGCGAGCAGAACGTCGCCCAGAGCCAATCCCTTTGGGCTCAGCGAATAGGCATAACGGACCGGGTGCTCGTGGTAAGCGGCGCTTACGATAATCCCAGCCTCTTCCAAGCGCTTCAGACGATCCGCGAGGATGTTCGTTGGGATTCGCTCGGGCGATGCGACGAGTTCGCTAAAGGTGCGCTTGCCACTCAATAAGTCCCGAATGACCAGCAACGACCATCTGTCGCCCACCAGATCGAGAGTGTTGGCAATCGCACAGCTGGAGCGTCTGAAGTCGGCGGGCTTTTTCATGTTCACCTTGCTTCGGTCGGGGGTGTAGAGTAGTCACTTGCATATTGCAAGTTGTTATGCTACCGTGTCAAGTAGCTTGCACATTGCAAGTGACTATCACCAGGAGACGCCATGGCAAACCTTACCCTCTCGCATCCCGCGGAGCCGCGGTCCACCGTTCCTTCAGGAACAACGATTCTCGTCGCAGCATCAGTCGCAGCCTGGTTCGCTATCGTCGCTGTACTTGGGGCCCGTGGCGGGTTCGTGAGCCCGTCGGGTGTACCACCGCTGCCCATTCTGCTCGGTGTGTTGACACCCCTGGCGGTGTTCTTCGCCGCGTACTTGCTATCGCGATCGATCCGGGAATTCGTGCTGGCGATCGACCCTCGCCTCATGATGGCAATGCAGGCCTGGCGCTTTGCCGGACTCGGATTTCTCGCCCTTTACGCGCACGGTGTGCTGCCGGGCTTTTTCGCCTGGCCGGCCGGTTTGGGCGACATGGCAATTGGCATGACTGCGCCATGGCTACTCGCGGTGCTTCTGCGTCAGCCGAGTTTCGCCACAAGCAGGACCTTCGTGATCTGGAACCTGCTTGGAATCCTGGATCTCGTCGTGGCCCTTACCACGGGAGCGCTCGGCACGATCTTGGTTGTTGGAGCGGACGCTGGCGTCACGACCGGCGCTATGGCGCAGATGCCTCTGGTGCTCATCCCTGCGTTCTTTGTGCCCCTACTCTTCGCGCTTCATGCGGCCGCACTGCTTCAGGCGAGACGTCTCGCCGCGACTTAGGAACAGCCGCTGCAAGGAGCCTTACTCGCGCACCTTCTCGGGTCTGTTTCTCCGAACGAACACATCTAGCTTTGGGTTAGATGTGTTCGTTCGCATGCTGCTCGTGCCAGCATAACGACGGCGCGGTCGGCGGCAAATCGAGGCGCAATCACCGATTCAAGCGCCTCCGTGTGGCGCTGCATGGGGGGTTTGCGTCCTGAAATCGGGCGCGATGCAAGAGATGGCGGAGGTCGCCATGCCGTACACTAGCAAGCCCTGAATCGCCTCCCGGTGAAGTCCTGAAGATGCAACGTGAAGCTTTCGAGGCGTTGGACCGGATCGACCCTCTGGCGCCGCTGCGCGACAAATTTCTGCTCCCGCCAGGCGTGATCTACCTCGACGGTAATTCGCTGGGCGCATTGCCGCGCTCGACAGCCGCGCGCGTGTCCCGCGTGATCGAGAAGGAATGGGGCGAGGATCTGATTACGAGCTGGAACCGCCATGACTGGATCGCGATGCCGCAGCGCGTCGGGGACAAGATCGCGCGGCTCATCGGTGCCGACGCGGGAGAAGTTGTGGTTACCGAGTCGACTTCGATCAACCTGTTCAAGGTGCTGGCGGCGGCGCTAAAAATGCGCCCGGGACGACGCGTGATCGTTTCCGATACAGAGAACTTCCCGACCGACCTGTATATCGCCGAGGGCCTGGCGAAATTGCTCGACCAGGATTACACCCTGCGCCTCGTGGCTGCCAACGATCTCGAGCAGGCGCTCGGTGCGGACACCGCCGTGCTCATGTTGACGCAGGTGAATTTTCGTACCGGGGCGATTCACGACATGGCGGCACTGACCGCAGCAGCGCACGCGGCGGGTGCGCTCGCGATCTGGGATCTATCCCATTCGGCAGGCGCGGTGCCGGTGGATCTCAACGGAGCGCGGGCGGATTTCGCAATCGGCTGCGGCTACAAGTACCTCAATGGTGGACCGGGGGCGCCTGCCTTCGTTTACGCCGCGGCACGTCATCAAGGGCGGGCCCCGCAGCCCCTCTATGGCTGGCTCGGTCACGCCGCGCCATTCGAGTTCGCTGCCGGCTACCGCCCCGCGGAGGGGATCCGGCAATATCTCTGCAGCACCACCTCGATACTAGCGCTGGCCGCTCTGGAGGAAGGTGTCGATCTCCTCTTGCAGGCGGACTTGACGCAGCTGCGGGCGAAGTCGCAGGCGCTCACGGAGGCGTTCATCACGCTGGTCGAAGCGCGTTGTGCCGGCCAGGGTTTGTCGCTGGCGACGCCGCGCGATCCCGCGCGCCGCGGCAGCCAGGTTTCATTGGCGCACGAGCAAGGTTACGCGGTGATGCAGGCACTGATCGCGCGCGGGGTCGTTGGGGATTTTCGCGCACCCGACCTGCTTCGCTTTGGCTTCAGCCCGCTCTATATCCGGCATGTCGATGTCTGGGACGCGGCCGAAACCCTTCGCGACGTCCTCGTGACCGGTGCTTGGCGGCGGCCCGAATTCCTGCACCGGGCAGCGGTGACCTGAAAGTCGCTGACCTTGTGAGGGTAAAGCAAATCTGGTTTCCCAAAGGAGCTCGGCATGAGCGCTGACAGTTCCCACACGACTGGTCCCGATCTTGCGCTGGGCGTGGCAATCGACACGATTGCCGACGGTGCGACGCTTTTGGGCCACGTCGGCGACGACGCCGTGATGCTAGTGCGCCGCGGTCAAGAATTTCTGGCGGTAGGCGCCACGTGCACGCATTACGGCGGTCCACTTGCGGAGGGATTGATCGTCGATGACACGGTCCGCTGTCCATGGCACCACGCCTGCTTCAGCTTGCGGACCGGTGAAGCGTTGCGCGCGCCGGCGCTCAGTCCCATCGCTTGCTGGCCGGTCGAGCTGCGCGATGGCAAGGTGTTCGTCAAGGAGAAACGAACGATGACACCTGTCATCCGTGTCGCAAAGACGCGCGAATCGCCCCGCAAAATCGTCGTCATCGGCGGCGGTGCGGCGGGTTTCGCAGCGGTCGAGATGTTGCGTCGTCAGCAATTCCAGGGCGACATCGTGATGTTGAGCGACGACGACGCCTCGCCCGTGGACCGCCCCAACCTTTCCAAGGATTACCTCGCCGGCAGCGCGCCGGCGGAATGGGTTCCCTTGCGCGATGACGCCTTTTACGCCGAGCAGAAGATCGAGCTGCGATTGAAGACTCGCGTAACGGACATCGACGCGCGCGCGCGTGCGGTGGCGCTCAGTGATGGCGCCAGGATCGATTACGACCGGCTGTTGCTCGCAACCGGCGCAGAGCCCGTGCGCCTGCCGCTGCCGGGAATGGACCTGCCGCATGTCCATACGCTGCGGAGTTTCGCCGATTGCCAGGAAATCATCGCGCAGACGAAAACAGCGCGACGCGCCGTCGTGCTGGGGGCGAGCTTCATCGGCCTCGAGGTGGCCGCTTCATTGCGCACGCGCGGCATGGAGGTCCACGTCGTGGCGCCCGAGAGGCGCCCGATGGAGCGCGTACTCGGACCCGAAATGGGTGACTTCGTGCGCAAGCTCCACGAAGAGCACGGCGTGATCTTTCATCTCGAAGAGACGGCGACGGCGATCGACGCGCAAACAGTCACCCTGAAGCTTGGAGGCAAGATCGATGCGGATCTCGTCGTTGCCGGTGTCGGCGTGCGACCGCGCCTGACACTGGCCGAGAAGTGCGGTCTCGCGATCGATCGGGGCGTGGCTGTCAACGAATATCTCGAGACCTCAGTGCCAGGCATCTTCGCGGCGGGCGACATCGCCCGCTGGCCGGATCGTCACAGCGGAGCGTCCATCCGCGTCGAGCATTGGGTTGTCGCAGAACGTCAAGGTCAGACCGCGGCGATCAGCATGCTGGGCGGCCGCGAGAAATTCGACGCGGTACCGTTCTTCTGGAGCCAACATTACGACGTTCCGATCAACTACGTCGGGCACGCCGAGACCTGGGACGAGTTGGCGATCGACGGAGACATCGCGGCACGTGACTGCATGGTCCGGTACAAGCGCGGGGGCCGCGTGCTTGCCGTCGCATCCATCTATCGCGATCTCGAAAGCCTGAAAGCCGAGCTCACGATGGAGCGGTGACCGGCACCGCGCGCGCGGATTTACCGCTGGCCAGCCGAGGGACGCTACGGTACTGGGCTAGCGCCTCGGCGCGCCAGCGAGTCCGCCATGACCCAGGCGGCGCCGACCAGGGCGAGATTGAGAGCGTTCTCGGTCCAGTTCACGTAGCGGGAGGGATCGGCCAGGAGCATCGGCACGTGCACCAGCGGGGTGAAGGACGCGAACATGGCGGTCAGGAGGATCGCGGCGAGGCGCGCCTGCACGCCCGTCAGGATCGCAACGCCCGCCGCGATGTGGCCAACCCCGGTCGCGTAAGCCCAGAACTCTTGACTAGGAGGCAGCCATTTGGGGACCAGCGGGGCGGTGAGGTTCATATAGAAAAAATGCGCTCCGCCGAATAGCAGCACACAAACCCCGAACGCCAGTTGCCCCACGCGCGTGAGGCGTGCGGCCGTGGCCGCATCGATCTTGGCGCTGGCGGCGTAGACGATCAGCCCGCCCGCTGCGATCGCGAGCTGCTCGGCGACGCCGCTGTAGGTGCCGAACTCGGCGTAATGGGCGAGCACCAGGCGGCCGTTCATCAGGATGACGACAATGAACGCGTAGTAGGCGGTGAGCGCCGCGGCGCCCCAAGCCGCGGCCCGACGCCACTCGACGGCCGCGCCCGCGACGAGCATGAACGCAGCAGCCGCATAGGCCAGGGCGGTGCGGTCGGGAAAATCCTTCGGCACCGGCTGCCCCGGGTCGAAGTTCCCCCACACCAGGCAGACCATGCCTAATGCCATTACGCCCAGGCCGTAGACGCGCCAGCCGAAGGCCATCGTCGTTTTTTCCGCGGTCATGACTTTTGCATCCACCGGCGCGAAACATTCGCGCG
>Ga0070708_100004683_pt1 | contig 10781 bp, 9 predicted proteins | sample KBSK5503metaG_FD_65469 | JGI IMG/M metagenome (GOLD analysis project Ga0070708, IMG submission 65469) | Corn, switchgrass and miscanthus rhizosphere microbial communities from Kellogg Biological Station, Michigan, USA - KBS K5-50-3 metaG | ecosystem: Host-associated > Plants > Roots >...
CCCGACTTTCCGGTTGGATCGATGTCGGTGAGGTCAAGGCAACTGCGCCCACCTGGATCATCCGCACCCGGATGGCCCCGGCCCGATGAGCACCGAACCTGGGGTGAGAACTCCCGCCCGGCGTGTCTCGCGAAGTTTAGGACAGCCAGAAAGTTCGATCCGAAGAAAGCCAGCGCAATGTCTGGGAGAGCAGTATGGGTTTTGAAAGCATCGGCGAAATAATCGCCACTCGAAAGCTTTACTTTATCGATGAGAGTGATAACAAAAGAACTGTAAGTGTTTTTGTCGGCAAGCCCGAAGAGTCCTCAGACCCGCCCGGTTATCATTGTCCATTTCAGATTATCGGCATCGGCAGCCAAGGAACTAACGTCGCCAACGGCAGCGATTCAATCGAGGCACTGCAATCAGCAATGACTTTAATAGGTGAGAATTTGAATCATCTGAATAACGAACTAGCTGGGCGGTTGAAATGGAATGGCGATGCTAATGACTTGGGCTTTCCTTAGAGCCGTCAGCATCGTTTGCGAGAAAACCTGAACCTCCCTCGGCGTTTCAGGATCAGGCTTACTCATAATGCAGACGCGCGGAATGCGCAATCCTCAATTTGCAAAGGAGTATAGCCATGAAACTCACTATTAGATTTGGTCTCGCGCTTTCTTTTGTTTCTCTTGTCGCAGCGCAAAGCTTGATGATGAATGTAGCTTCGGCCCAAACGCCGCCGACGCGGAAGATTGTTTACTTGAAGCATGCCCCGTCGCCTGGCTCGCTCTGGATCATGAATCCTGATGGCAGTAGTCAGACTCAATTATGCAATTGCTCGAATGTTGTAAGACCCGTCGTGTCACCCGATGGTCTCAAGGTCGCGTTTGAAATGAGCAACAATACTTACGTGGTGAATACTGATGGCACGGGACTATTTAACGTTACGCAAAACAGTGGAAACTATATCGAGTATGCCAGTTGGGGCCCCGACAGCAGACAGATTATCTTCGACATGGCCATTGGCACTCTCACAGATGTTTATAGGGTCAACATAGATGGAAGCAACTTAACGCGACTTACGAATTCTGGATTTACCAATTCCGAGGGTATCTATGTGTCTAGCAACTTCGTGGCCGCATGGTCACCTGACGGTAGCAAAGTCGCTTTTGATAGCAGTCGTTATAAAAACGGCGTTTCTGTGGGCGGCATGTTTGTCATGGACCTCAGCAGCGGCGCTGAATACAAAGTTGGAAGGGGCGGTGGCCATGCTGTCTGGTCACCCGATAGTTCGAAAATCGTATCCCTGCAGGGCGGTAGTTTTGATTGCGGGCCCTCGGGGACGGCAGGTTTTTATCTCATGAGCGCCGACCCTTCGGCAAGTGGTCCGATACGGCTTACGGATTGCAATGGGCATAACGGCCCAGATTATGAAGTAGCCTGGTCACCTAATGGCAGGAAGTTGGCTTATCGATATGGCGACGAGTTATACACCATGAATCCGGATGGCAGCAGTAAAAAAGTCGTCGGCTTGCACGCATCCTCATATGACAGTCCCGTTTGGACACCCGATGGGAAGAAGATAATTTATGCCTACGATAACTACCCGCCGGATACTTATTATGAAATCTATGCTGTCAACGCCGACGGTACTGTGCCTACTGATCTAACCAACACCCCCACGGTGACTGAGTTCGCACCTAGCACGGCTCGCGGAAAAGCTTGCGACCTGCCCACGATTTCGCCACTTCCAATCCAGAGCGTAAGCACCCCCTGGCCGTATGATCTCGATGGCGTCAATCCCAATTGGACGATGACAGTTGAGGTGAGCGCCAGCGATGGACTAGTGCTCAAGGATGTCAAACTGGGGCAGCGGTACCTGGCGAAGAAGATTAGTGTTCCGTACTACACTTTGCAAACGAGCGTTTTTCAAAACCGTGGCAAACTGAAGCCAAACAGCACCGACGCTTCGATGCGAAGTCGCCTGGTGGATTATTCGGTCACGCCTGATGATGAAAAACTCGTGGTCGAAGGTACGTACGCAATAGATCAAATAGGTCAGAGCTGCCTCCAGATAACCCAGCGATATGAGTTTTATAAGCAAGGCGCAGGAGGCGGGCCATGCGAACCAAGCGAGACTCTTCCTTGTTCTCGGTGGAAGCCCACAATCTACTATTTATTTTCAGGAAACGGGGGAGAAACGATCACTTCAATTAACATCGCGGAGCGCCAACACCTCACTATCGATAACAATCTCTACAACACTGTAGGGCTCTTTAAGGATTGTGACTTTCCGGGCACTTGCCGACCTAGTGCCGGTACAAGCATTCCAGGAATTATTGGGTTTGAGAGGAAGGCAAATCCTCTTTATTACGAGTCTTATGGGAGAGCGATAAAGAGTGGCCAGAACTCAAATGAATGGGATAACATCCATCAGACTTACCGCGCTCGGGTGTCTGAACCGCCTTTGAGATTTGGCTTCCCTCCTGTCGGAGGAGGATGCCCTGAGTGCAATCACAGTCATTGGCGGTGGGCGTCGATCATTCCAGGTAGCTTTGGCAACGGCAGAATTCTTGGAATACCAAGCGATTCCAAGCAGAATCTCGACTTCGCCGTGGTCCGCTATCATGACGGCGAAGAAGACCCAACTGATTTTAAGGCGCTGACTGAACCGGCTGAACCTATTCGTACTTATGACACGGCCGGAAGAGATTCCTTGCAGATATATCGAGGGTCAGCTCCGGAAGAGGTAGTGGTTTGGTATTCGGGCACGGGCTATCAAAACAGTGATACCTTCCTTGGCCACGGTGGCTTCTTCAATCCGACAATTCCGAGTAAACAGCTCTACTCCAATGCTCCAACTCAAGATGGCATTAGCGGCATAGTTGCTTCTCAGATCTACGCTGCGGGCTCGACAGGTATTGCTCCTTTCGACGCGACTGTCGCGGGGCCTTTACCGGTTGGATATACTCAGTACGGCACTCTCAGCTACGACATCACGACCACTGCCGAAGAGTCAGGCCCAAATACGATTACATTCTCGGTTCCCTCCGTCACCGATCAAAACGTTTTCAGTAATCTTAGAATCTTTCACGTCGAACAGGATCCTTACGATCCGTCGGCAGTCGTCTGGGTTGATCGTACCGTGTTGTCGCCTGACCCACAGGCGCCCGACTTCGCAAGTAAGACGATCAATGGCAAAGCGGGCCTGCTTGGCCAATTTGTGGTGGCTTCATTGACGAACCCGCAGCCACCCAATACAAACATCGCCGACCTTGCTATCAGTACTAGCGGCTCGCCCGATCCAATTGTGGTTGGGAACAATCTGAGTTACACGCTCAGCATTACCAATAATGGCCCTCAAGCAGCCACAGGTGTAAATCTCGCGGATGCACTACCTCCCAGCACGGATTTTGTTTCCGTAACCTCGGGTCAAGGGACCTGCAAGTACGCGGAGGGCAGCGTTGTCTGCAAGCTCGACTCAATTAACTTGGGCGTAACCGCCACAGTCACGATCGTGACAAAGGCAGGAGACGGTGGACTTATCATCCCTCTTCAGGGGCAGGTCATCAATAACACGGCGCATGTACTGGCCAACGAAGCTGATAGCAATTCGGCAAACAACACTGCCACGACCGCTATCACTGTCTTATCCGACTCAAATCTGGCGCCTACAATAAGCATCACCAGTCCTTCAAGTGGCAATATGTTTGTTGGGCCGGCAAACATAACCATTAACGCTACAGTAGCCGATTCCGACGGCACGATCAGTACGGTGGAGTTTTTTGATAATGGACAATCGATCGGTTTGGGAACTGCATCAGGCGCAAACCAATATACATTCAACTGGACCAACGTTGCTTTCGGCAATCATTCGCTGATTGCGATAGCCACCGATAATGGCGGCAAGACAGCAGTATCAAATGCGGCGAACATCATCGTCAACGGCCTGGCGAACGTAAGTATCACGAGTCCCGCAGCAGAAGCAGGGTTCACAGCGCCTGCAAATATCTCAATCCTGGCGAGCGCCTGGTACAGTGGCGGCAGCAGCACTATCAGCAAGGTTGATTTATACGCAAACGGTAACTTTGTCGGTACCGGTACGTACAACGGTACCCAATACAGCATAACGTGGACGAACGCCTATTCCGGATCGTATTTGTTGACCGCCGCCGCTACCGATAATTCCGGCGTGGTGACGGTCTCAAATCCCGTGAGGATTTACGTCAATCTAAGGGTCAATCAATCCCCGGTAATCAGTATTACCAGTCCTGTTGCAGGCGCGACGTATACGACCCCGACTAGTGTCACAATGACGGCGACTGCAACGGACAGCGACGGCTCGGTTAGTGGTGTGGACTTCTATGCTGACGGCGCTTTTATCGGCAACGGCGCTCTTTCGGGCCCGAACCAATACAGCTTCACCTGGCCAAACGTCATTATTGGCAACCACACTCTGACGGCAGTCGCTACCGACAACGAGGGCGCGACCACAAACTCGACCGATGTCACAATCAGAGTTGTATCACCCGCGCTGTTTGTCGCCAGCTCGACCACCCTCAATAGCAGCGACGCGGCGCTGAAGGCGCGCCTGGAAGCGCTGAACTACGCGGTCACAGTTAAAGACGCAGCGAGCGTCACCACCTCCGACGCCAACGGCAAAGCAGTCGTTGTTATCTCGTCAACAGTGACTCCTTCGACGGTGGGCACTAAGTTTCGTACAGTCGCCGTGCCTGTGGTCGCGTGGGAAAGCGGGTTGTTTGCGAACATGGGAATGACCGGCAGCACGAATAAAGACTTCGGCACCAAGACGAATCAGACACAGATAAGCATAACGAATCCCACCCATCCGATGGCCGCCGGTTTATCAGGAACCGTGACTGTGGTGACCGTCTCTGGTACTTTGGATTGGGGGAAGCCGAATGCCAACGCTTCAGCGGTAGCAACAGTCGTGGGGGATTCAGCTAAGACGGTAATATTCGGTTACACGAGAGGAGCAGTGATGCCGGGTCTGACGGCGCCCGAGCGACGCGTGGGATTATTCATGTACGATACTTCGGCGGCAAGTTTCACGACCAATGGCGGGCTGTTGTTTGACGCCGCAATCAAGTGGGCGACCGGTCGCATATAGTTCGTGTCGAAGTTCCGTATGACCCTCGCAGCTCGAACTGCAGGTAAATATTGGATTACCGCGTTCGTAATCAACATCAATTTGAGGAGAAGTCGGAAGTGATAGCTAGAAAACTCCTGCCGATCCTAATCAAGATCGTTGTGATCTTTTCGACAGCTGTGGCACTATTTTTTTTCGTGTTCGGAGGGTTGTTACCCGTCCTTAGTTGGACCAAGTATGGCGCTCTTCTGCCTCTTAGGTATAAGTACTTCTACGGTTTTCCGTTACTTTATTGGCCGTACTGCCTTCTGAGTTGCACGAGAGTACTTAAGGCTCGTGTGCTCCTCTTGTCTGGCGTGATTATGCATCTCGGATTGGCATTTTGGATCGTAGCCGGCGGCACCTCATTCGTGCTTGAAGTTGGAATCTTCTTTGCGGTTCTGTGGTTGCTGCTGTGCGTGGTTCGAATCGCTTATGAAGATGATCCTCTCTACTCCACTAAATAGAACTTGACCGGAACGGTTACCTAAGACGATCAACCATTCAAACTTTTTCAACCGATCGGGGAGACCTGCCTCTAATCTGAACGGGTGGGTGGTTTGTTTATGTACGATACGTCTGCGGCAAGCTTTATAGCTAATGGAGGCGCTCTGTTTGATGCCGCAATCAAGTGGGCGCGTCGCATTAATTCACTAAAAGAAAACTCGAGAATAGTATCCTGCGATGATCAGCGGTGGTTTCGTCAGGCCGCTGAAGCTAGTCGTTGGAAACGTTTGCGATTCATGAAATGAGGAACAACGCAGCCCAAAGATTCTACACTGGTCTATGGTTTATGGTTGCTGGAGGCATGCCAGGAATGTGCATACTCTTGTATGAGTTCGCTCAATTGAATCGTAATCCACAAGCCACAATTCCCTTTCTGTTGTTTCTGTACATAATCATTCCCGCCTTTTTAGCTGCCATCTCCGGCTTTCTACGATGTTGTGAATGGTTTGACCAAGATTACCGACGGCTCAAATCTGGCGACCAGCTATGCCTACGATGCCGCGAGCAAGCTGACTTCGCGTACGCTGCCGAACAGCGTGGTGACAACCTACACTTACGACGGCTTGGATCGTCTGACCCGTTTGAAAGACGCCAAGAACAACACCGTGATTGCCGATAACAACTACACCTACAACACTGCCGGCCAGATCACACAGAACATCGATCAAAGCGGCACGCACGCCTACGGTTACGACGCGCTGGATCGACTAACGTCGGCAACGTACACAGGGACGGCCCCAGAGTCTTACGCGTACGATTCTGTCGGCAACCGCACCAGTTCGCAGCGCAGCGCCACGTACAGTTACCAGCCCTTCAATCGTCTGACTGCTACAAGCGGTGCGAGTTACCTCTACAACAACAATGGCAACATGATCTCAAAAGCGGATTCCAGCGGAACAACGCAGTTCGCTTGGGACTTCGAGAACCGTCTTACACAGGTTGTGACACCATCGTCTGGAAGCGTCAGCTATAAATACGACGCGCTGGGGCGAAGGATTCAAAGCGCACCCAGCAGCGGTGCATCGACTAATTTCAACTACGACGGCGATGACGTTGCACAAGACAAGACGAGCACGAATGTCATAACCGAATATCTGAACGGCCCAGGCGTCGACAATAAAATTCGGCTAAAGACCGGCAACACGGTCTATTACTCTGCACAAGACCATCTGGGCAGCACGACGGCGTTGACTGACTCAAAAGGTGCTTTAGTTGAACGGGAAACTTACGACGCTTACGGCAACACGGGCGGTTCCGCGAAGACCCGTTACGGTTTTACCGACCGTGAACGTGAATCTCTTACCGGCCTGATGTACTACCGTGCGCGTTTCTATGATCCGCAGCTTGGTAGGTTCATCTCCGAAGATCCGATTGGGTTGGCTGGTGGAGTCAATTCATTTGCGTACGTGAGTAACAATCCTCAGAATGCTACAGATCCATCAGGACTCTACGAGATCGACGTTCATTACTATCTCACCTATTTCTTGGCAATGAAAACGGGTTGCTTTACGGACGCAGAGGCGCGTGAGATAGCGAATGGCGATCAGGGCGTGGACGAGAATCCAGCGACCTCACCGGCCCGCGGCAAGACCAAACGACAGAGAGACGTTAACGCATTTTATCACGCTCTTCATCCAGGAAGTCACAAACCTTATCTTGATACCCATTGGATGATCGCCACCACAGGGAGGGGCGGTAACCTAACCGCATTAGGATGGTATCTCCACTACCTTCAAGATACCTTTAGCCATGCGGGATATACTGACCCAGAATGGGGGCATGCTCTCGGAACCCACGCCGTGGATAAGACTGACGACGATTGGCGTAAGAGCATGGATATGGCTAGAGCAACATGGGATGCACTTCTCAAATTTGCAGCCCAACGAGGCTGTGACTGCCAAGGGAGTCCTGGTTCAGATGATATGTGGCGTCAAGTAGAAGAGTTTGCCAAAGCTTCTGGCGGAGGTCCCTACGACAGGCGCAGGTATTCAATAGACGAGATCGATCCCAAGTACTTGAACAATAAGATTCGAATTCTTGCGGTTCCGCGAAGATAACCGTAGCGGAAAGGCATAGCGCTGTGGAGAACTAACTGATGACCAGATTGATTATGCTTATAGGTCTTCTTGCGTTTACCACTCTCGGTGGTTGTAATTCTATGAATCATACACGGTGTGATGACAAAATTGTGGCCCAGGAGAAATCTCCTGATGGAAAATACGTAGCCGTTTTGTACCACCGTTCCTGTGCAAACAATACCGGGTTGTATACGTGGGCAAGCTTGCAAGATATTTCAGGAATTCCATCCTCACAAAATGAAGCAGTACCCATTTTAACCATAAGAGGCTTTCACGAAATCGGTGCAAATTGGATCGGCCCAAATACTCTTGAGATCAGATCTGAAGGGCTCAACGATCAAAAAGCGATCCTTTCACAAGAAAACAACTGGAAGGATATTCGCATTTTCTACAAGGGATAACTGTAGGGATTGCTTCCACAAGAATTGTTTACAGCATGACGCGCTGGGAAGAAGAATTCAGCGGGCACCATCGAGCGGCTTATCAACCAACTTTGTTTATGATGGACAGGATGTCGTGAAGGACACCAACAGCGACGGAACGACTGTCGAATACCTGAATGGACCTGGCATTGACAACAAGATCAGGCAGAAAGGCTCGTCAACTTCTGCAACTTACTACTTCTCACAGGACCATCTTGGTAGCACTTCTGCGTTAACTGGCACAACCGGTAAGCTTGTCGAGCGGACCACGTATGATGGTTACGGCAACGGGGCCGGCAGCACACGCACTCGCTACGGCTTCACCGGCCGCGAACGCGATCCGTTGACGAGTCTGCATTGGCGTCGCGCATCTGCCGGTAGTGGTGATCTAGGTGGACTAGGAATTTACCAACACTACCTTCAAGACATATTCAGCCATCGCGGCTTTGAAGACCCACTCTACGGGCATTCTCCGGTTCATGGCGGCAGCCACGCTGACGACAAGACCGACGAGGATCCAGATAAGGCAATGGAAATGGCGAGGGCGACACTCGATGCTCTTAAGCGATTTGCCAGAGAGAAGAAGGGCAAGTGCCAGTGTACGGATGATGTTGACTGGGACAGAGTGCGAAGATTTGCGGAAGCCCCAGGGGGAAACGCGTTTACTCGACGCGCTTATGACATTGAGCACGTTAACCCATGGTACTTAAAGAACAAAATCCAAATTCTCGGCGTGCCGAGGAGATAGGCCAAAAGGTGCAAAAAATGCGTCTTCTGACAAAAATCGTTTGGGTGCTCTTGATTCTTCTCGTGCTCGTGTTCTTGCTCTTTGTTGGATCTGTCGCGTTCTACTATTGGACTGGAGGCCATTGAAGCTTTGGGCTATTGGTGAGAAAGACACTAGCACCAGCACGCGAGCCACCACTATGACAGTAACGGGAATATGATCTTAAAGAGCGATGCAAGCGGCACGACGCAGTTTGCCTGGGACTTCGAGAATCGACTGATTCAAGTTGTCACGCCGTCATCTGGGAGCGTGACTTACAAATACGATGCGCTTGGTCGTCGCGTGCAGAGCGCACCCTCGACGGGAGTTGCGACAAACCTCACTTACGATGGGGATGACGTTGCTCAAGACAAGACGAGCACGAATGTCATAACCGAATATCTGAACGGCCCAGGCATTGACAACAGGATTCGGCAGAAGACTGGGACGACGGTCTATTACTTCACGAAGGATCACTTGGGCAGTACCACAGCGCTCACTGATTCAAAGGGTGCCTTGGTCGAACGCGAAACGTATGATGCTTACGGCAACACCGTGGGTTCAGCGAAGACGCGCTACGGTTTCACCGGTCGCGAAAGTGAATCGCTAACTGGCCTTCTCTACTACCGCGCACGCTTCTATGACCCACAGTTGGGACGATTTATCTCTGAGGATCCAATTAATCTCGGCGGTGGAATCAACTTCTATGCATACGTTGCAGGCAACCCGGTGAACCTAGTTGATCCTCTCGGCCTCCAGCACGTTCGGCCGCCGCGGCAGCTTTATTACTTCGCGCAAGATCATGTCGGCAGCGCTACAGCATTAACTGATAGCAAAGGCGCTCTCGCCGAACGTGAAACGTACAATTGCTTATGAAGATGATCCTCTCTATTCCACTAGATAGAACTTGACCGGAACGGTTACCTAAGACGATCAAGCATTCGAACTTTTTCAACCGGTGGGCGAGACGATGCCTCTAATCTGAAGAGCGACGGGTGGGTTTGTTTATGCACGATACGTCTGCGGCGAGCTTCAATACTCAGGGCGGACTGTTGTTTGACGCTGCGATCAAGTGGGCAACTGGCCGCATCTAACTAATTTAAAAAACTCCAGAGTAATATACTGTGATTGGTAGCCGCTGGAGCTAGTCGTTGGAAGCGTTTGCGATTCGTGAAATGAGTAACAACAATGCAGCCCAAGGATTCTATGCTGGTCTATGGTTTATGTTTGCTGGAGGCATTCCAGGAGCGTGTCTACTCTTGTATGAGTTCGCTCGATTAGATCGTGATCCACAAGCGACAATCCCGTTTCTGTTGTTCCTGTACATAATCATTCCTTCCTTCCTGGCTGCTATCTCTGGCTTTTTTCTGGGAGCAGACATCCTGAATCCAAAAAAGGTTAAAGGCGCTTGGCACGCAGCTGTTCGAGGACTGTGTGTATCATTGTTGGCTTGGCTTGCATTTGTCCCAATTTTGAGCGCAGTAGCAGGGAGCAGTCTCAATATGAGTTTCCTGCACAGACTCTCTCTGGTGCTGCTGTTTGGCTCAGTAATTATCGGATGGCTTGTTGCCTTAGTTGGTATTGCAACTGGATTGCTCTTATACCGTTTCAGGAAAGCTCATCAGGCAATGTAACTGGTGGCAAACAAAAAGACCTTCATATCATTCTGGCGGCGCTCGGGGGCGTGCCGGGAAATTCTCAGACTACTGACAAAGCTATCGGGTTGGAGTATCTTTGGCCACCATGCGACACATGCTATTGCTCTTCGCGCTAACCGTGGTTGGTGTCTGTCTTTCCACACCCCAAATGATTGCCCATTCCTTGGTGAAGACGGGCGCGTTCACAGAGCCCAAGCCGCAACCGGCCACGCTTTGCGCGAA
>Ga0070708_100004684_pt1 | contig 10781 bp, 11 predicted proteins | sample KBSK5503metaG_FD_65469 | JGI IMG/M metagenome (GOLD analysis project Ga0070708, IMG submission 65469) | Corn, switchgrass and miscanthus rhizosphere microbial communities from Kellogg Biological Station, Michigan, USA - KBS K5-50-3 metaG | ecosystem: Host-associated > Plants > Roots >...
GCGTTGTGCATCGGCGGCGGCCAGGGCGTGGCCATGGTCGTGGAGCGCCTCTGACGGAGCCTCGAAAACCGCCCTGTTTTTCAAACATTTGGCGTAATTCTTGCTTTTGACAGGGTTGGATGGGTGTCGGGTTCCCGATGGCGACGACACCCTCGAAGCCCAAAATGGATGACCCCGCCTCCAAGTCGCTGAGGGACCGTCTCGATGCCCTCCTGCGCCGCGCCCGCGAGATCAGCGCGGAGATCGAAAAGCGCGTGGAAGAGGTGACCGCCGAACCTGCCACTTCTGGCCCGTCGGACGCGCGGAAGGCCGATCCGGCAGCCGCCACTGCGCCGCGGACCCAGGAAAAACCCGCCACCTCCGAGGCGGCGCAGGAGGCGATGGAGGTGGCTACGGAGGCCGTAGCCGTCAGCGCCGAGGCCGCGGCGGTGACCGCGGAGGCTCTGTCCACCATCGCGAGCGAAACCGGCGCCGCCCCCGAGAATCCGCCCAGCCCTCCGGACGCTCCGACGACGGTCGTGCCCGAGGCTGCGGCGGCGGTGGCCAAGGACGCCGCCGGGGCCCCGGCCGCAGGCGCAGCGGCGATGACGAAGGACCCATCCGCGGCGGCGGCCTCCCCGTCCACTCCGCCCGCGGCCGAGACCAAGTCGGATCCCGCTCCCGAGAAGAAAACCGAGAACAAGACCTGAGCGCCTCGGGCGGGGATTGACAGCCGCCGAACGTTCCGCTAGCGTCATGTCTCCCGTCCAACACTCCGGGTCGGGCCTCGCGCGTTCCCCGCCGTCCATCTCCTCGGAAAGAGCCAATGGACAACGACGACTCGACCTCGAAGCCCTCGGGCCCTCCGAGGCGCGGGCGTCCGCCCAAGAGCGATCGTCCCCGCGCGGCGCCGCCGTCCGCGGACCAGTCGCCGTCGCCCGAGGCCATCGCCGTCGAGGAAGCGGATGCCGCGGAGTCGATCGGCGCGGAGCCGACGGTCCCGGAGCCGACCGTCCCGGAGCCAGCGCCAACCGAAGTGCCCGTCGCCGCACCCGTGACGACGCCGGCGGTGCCGACGGTGGCCGAAGCGATCGGCGGTCCGGACCGTCTGGACCTCGCCGCCCTGAAGGAGATGGGGATTCGCGAGCTGGCCCAGGTCGCGAAGTCGCTCGAGATCCCGGGCGCGGTCACGATGAAGAAGCAGGAGCTGGTGTTCCAGATCCTGCGCGCCCAGGCGGAGAAGGAAGGACTGATCTTCTCCGAAGGGGTGCTGGAGATCCTGCCCGACGGCTTCGGGTTCCTGCGTGCGCCCGAGTACTGCTACCTGCCCGGGCCGGACGACATCTACGTCTCGCCTTCGCAGATCCGCAAGTTCGACCTGCGCACCGGCGACACCATCTCCGGCCAGATCCGGCCGCCCAAGGACGACGAGCGCTACTTCGCCCTCATCAAGGTGGACGCCGTCAACTTCGAGCCCCCGGACCGCTCGAAGGAGAAGATCTTCTTCGACAACCTCACCCCTCTCTATCCCGCCGATCGCATCCGGCTGGAGACGGTGTCCGAAAACCTCTCCACGCGCGTGCTGGACCTGCTCGACCCGCTGGGCAAGGGTCAGCGCGCCCTCATCGTGGCCGCGCCCCGCACGGGCAAGACCATGCTCCTGCAGGCCATCGCCAACGCCATCACGACCAACCATCCCGAGATCGTGCTGATCGTCCTCCTCATCGACGAGCGTCCGGAGGAGGTCACGGACATGCAGCGGTCCGTGCACGGCGAGGTGATCTCCTCCACCTTCGACGAGCCCGCGGACCGGCACGTCCAGGTCGCGGAGATGGTGCTGGAGAAGGCGAAGCGGCTGGTCGAGCACAAGAAGGACGTCGTGATCCTGCTCGACTCGATCACGCGCCTGGCCCGCGCCTACAACACGATCGTGCCCGCTTCCGGGAAGGTGCTCTCCGGCGGTGTCGATTCGAACGCCCTGCAGCGGCCCAAGCGCTTCTTCGGCGCCGCCCGCAACGTGGAGGAGGGCGGGTCGCTCACCATCATCGCGAGCGCGCTGGTGGAGACGGGCTCGCGCATGGACGACGTGATCTTCGAGGAGTTCAAGGGCACCGGGAACGCGGAGATCGTGCTCGACCGCAAGCTCACGGACAAGCGCGTGTTCCCCTCGATCGACATCAACCGCAGCGGCACGCGCAAGGAGGAGCTGCTCATCCCCAAGGACGAGCTCAACCGGACCTACATCCTGCGCAAGGTCTTGACCTCGCTCTCCCCGCCGGAGGCCATGGAGCTCCTGTTGGAGCGGCTTTCGAAGACGAAGACCAACAAGGAATTCCTCGAAAGCATGAGTAGCGGCTAGTCCTGTCCGGGGGTCTCCAGCGTGCGGTCGCCCAGGCCGGGGCGGACCGTGATCTTGATGGTCGTCTGGGCCAGCGTGCGGTTGGCGTGCCGCATCGTGAGCTTGACGCTGTACATCCCCGCCCTGCGGTACTCGTGCTCGGCGGTGAAGCGCCGCTCGATCTTGCTCACGCCCGCTTCGTAGGCCGGGCAATCCGCCTCGTGCACGCTCTTGCCCCCGTCATCCCATTCCCACTCCAGCTCGGGACAGTAATACTCCTCGACGTCGTCGCCTCCGGTGAGCTCCGCCGTGAGCAGGATGTTCACGGGCGAGAAGGCCATGCGCGGGGTGGCGCGCAGGTCGAGCTTGGGCTTCTTGGGTTTGGCCTCGTCCGCCGCGGTCGCGGGAACGGCCAGGGCGGCGGCGAGGAACAGGCACGGAACGGTGAATCTCATGACGGCCCCCGATCGCGAGGTTCTGAGCGGCTGCCCGGCATTGTACGCTAGTCATCCGAGGGGGCCATGGTGGTCGAGATCACAGGGCTGAGGCTCGCGCCGAGCGCCGCGATGAAGGAGAGACGTCTCGCCGCGCTCCTGGCCGGCCGCGATCCCGCCGCCGACCCCGCGCTGGCGGAGGCGCTGGTGACCGCCCAGGTGCGGGGCAGCCTCGAGCTGGCCGGAAAGGCGGGCACGCCGGAGGAAGCGGACGCAGTCGCGGCGCTCCGCCGTGCCGTCTTCGCGGTCGATCCGCGGGCGCCGCTCACCGTCGAGGCCATCCTCAGCTGGCAGGCGGCACTGACCGGGGAGCGCGCCGTGCGCCGGCAGGCCCGGGATCGGCCGGGAGGCCCGCCGCCGGCGCCGCCGGAATTCGTCGCCTCGCGCCTCGCCATCGTGCAGGAGTGGCTGGGCGGCGACAGCGCGCGCGAGCTGAAGGCGGCCCAACAAGGCGCCCTCGTCTACGCGCGCATCATGGAGATCCTGCCCTTCGATCGCGGCAACGGCCTCGTCGCGCGCCTGGCCGCGTCACACTTGATGACGAGAGCGGGATCGCGGCGGCCCATCCTGGTGGGCGGCGATGCGGGGCGGCTGGAAGAAGCGCTCCAGGCCGCCTTCCAGCTCCAGACGGAGCCGCTGGCGCGGCTCCTGGACGATGCGGCGGAGCGCGCGCTCGACGTCCTGATCGGCGCGCTGTCCTAGTCGCGCCGAGTCAGTTCGGGTCGGCGGCGGCGCTCATGTCGCCGGCCCCCGGGCGCACGGTCACCGTCGCGGTGGCGACGGCCACCGGGCGATTGGCCTTCCGCATCGTGACCTTGACGTTGTACGTTCCCGCCTGCCGGAACGCGTGCTGCGCGGTGAAGCGCCGCTCGAACGTGCCGCCCGCCTCGAGGGGGGCGCAGTCCGACTCGTGCACGCTCTTGCCACCGTCGTCCCAGTTCCACTCGATCTCGGGGCAGTAGAACTGGTCGACGTCGTCGCCGCCCATCAGCTCGGCCGTGAGCAGCACGTTGACGGGGGAGAAGGCCATGCGCGGCGCCGCGCGCAAGTCGAGCCGGGGCTTGCGCGTCTTCTCCGCGGTGAACCCGGCCGTGGCCAGGGAAGCAATGATGATGACGGTGAGCGTCGAGGTGCGCATGACATCTCCTCGCTGGCCGCCCCTTCCGTCGGAGGTCTGTCACCGGCGGCGGCCGGCTTCACGCTCCCACGCCTTTGCAAAAGGCGCGCCGTGTGTGCGTGATCACGCCGATGGTCGTCGCGGGCCGTGCGCCCTCGCGCGCTAATTCCCGGCACCAGAAAGCGCAACGGCCGGCGCGAGGCCGGCCATCGTTCTCTCCGCCTGCGGCCGCGGGCTGTGCAAGAATCCGCGCCGCTCTGACAAACTGTGGCGAATGCCTCAGCGGCGCCGCGTCTCCGGGTTGGGGTCGGGCGATTCGTCGAGGTGGCCGCGGGACTGATCGCGGCGCGCCAGGATCTCGGACGAGGTGCGCAGCTCACCGCTGTCCTCCTCCTGCACCCCCATGGCGCGCCCGATGTCGTCCACCTGGTTCTGGTCCGGCGACGGCATGTCGCCCACCGGCGTCTCGTCGCCGACGAACGCGTTGTCGGTCACGCGGCTGTCCGGATCGCCGGCGCGCAGGAGCTCGTCCTCGCCGGGGATCTCCCGGTCGCTCGGATGGCGGTGCTGCGACTCGAGCGGCACCACGCCCGTGGCCAATGCCTCGGCGGCCACCGCGGTCGGGGAGGGGACGATGGCCGCCTCTTCCACGTACTGGGCGGGGATGGTCGTGTGGGTCTCGCGGCCGGCCTGCGGGTTGCGAATTGGTTTCGCCATGAGTGCCTCCCTCACACACCACCATAGCCGAGGTCGGGGCCGCTCGTGGACGCGTGCTACGATTCGGCTCGTGGGCCCCGCGGTCCCTTCCGGAGTGCGTCGTCTTCTGGAAGCGCTCCGGGACGCCGGGGGCCGGCCCTACCTCGTCGGCGGCGCGGTGCGCGACGCGCTCCTCGGCCGGCCGCACAAGGATCTCGACGTCGAGGTCTTCGGTCTCGCCCTCCCGCGTCTCAAGGAAGCGCTCGCGCGCGTCGGGCGCGTGGACGCCGTCGGCGAGGCCTTCACCGTCTTCAAGGTCAGCGGCCTCGAAGGCGCGGACGGCACGGTGGACGTGTCGCTGCCGCGGCGTGACTCGAAGGCGGGACCGGGCCATCGCGGCATCGCCGTGACCGGCGATCCCGACCTCTCCCTCGAGGAGGCGGCGCGCCGCCGCGACTTCACGATCAACGCGGTGATGCTCGATCCCTTCGGCGAGGCCTACGTCGATCCCTTCGGCGGCCAGCGCGACCTCGAAGAGCGCATCCTGCGCGCGGTGGATCCGGAGACGGTGGGAGAGGACCCGCTGCGCGCGCTGCGCGCCGTCCAGCTCGCCGCGCGCTTCGATCTCACCGTCGATCCGGAGACGGCGCGGCGGTGCGCGTCGATGCCGCTGGCCGAGCTGCCCGCGGAGCGCGTCTTCGGCGAGATCCAGAAGCTGCTGCTCGAGGCCCGCCGCCCTTCGCGGGGGCTGGCGCTCCTGCGCGAGTGGGAGATGCTGCCCGCGGTCGCGCCGGAGCTGGTCCCCTTGATCGGAACGCCGCAGGATCCCGAGTGGCACCCCGAAGGCGACGTGTGGATCCATACGCTGATGGCGGTGGACCAGGCCGTCCCTCTGCTCGACGGCCTCGACACGCCCCATGCCCTGGCCGTGATGCTGGGCACCCTGTGTCACGACCTCGGCAAGCCCGCGACCACACAGATGCTCGACGGCCGGCTACGATCGTACGGGCACGAGGAGGCGGGATTGGCACCCACGAACGCGCTGCTCGACCGGTGGAACGTGCATCGCCTGCACGGTTACGACGTCCGCGGGCAGGTGCTGGGCCTGGTCGGCAATCACCTCAAGCCCGGCCAGCTCTACGACGATCGCGACCGCGTCGGAGGCGGCGCCATCCGCCGCCTCGCGCGCAAGTGCGAGCCGGCCCTTCTCTATCGCGTCGCGCGCGCCGATTGCCTGGGACGGACCGGCGAGTTCCCGCCCGTCGCGATGGAGTGGTTCCTCGATCGCGTGCGCCAGCTGGAGGTGGCCGAGCGTCCCCCGGATCCCCTGCTCCGCGGCCGTCACGTGCTCGAGCTCGGCCTTCGTCCCGGGCCCGAGGTGGGCCGCATCGTGAACGCGGTCTACGAGCGCCAGCTCGACGGGGTCGTACGCACCCTGGACGAGGCCCGCGAAGAAGCGCGCCGCCTGGTCGCCCAGGCCGAGGCGGGAGTCGCGCCCCCCGCGGGGAGGGACGTGAGGTGAGCGCGAACCGGCCCCTCTCCGACGACGAGCTCCAGGCCATCCTCGAGCGCGCGGCCCGCCTGGGGGACCGCGGGTGGCGCCAGCAGCCCGATGCCGGGCTGGGCGTGTTCACCCTGCGCGCGGCGGACGCCGACGACGCGGTCCATCTCTACGCGCCGCAGGACAAGGGCCGCGCGATCGTGGAGGCGCTCGAGTCCGCGCGCCAGGATCTGCCCCGCCTCGCGGAGGAGGTGCGCCGGCTGCGCGAAGAGGCGGACCGCGCGCGCGCGTCCGCGCGCGACGCCGCGCGCCCGCGGCCGGCGGAGAAGGGCGAGCGCCCCCCCGCCCCGCCACGCGCGGCGGAGGCCTTCGCCGTCGACGACGACTCGGCCCTCAGCCTGGCCGCTCCCTTCCGCGTCGGCCCCAAGGAGATGAAAGCCGCGCAGACCGATCCCCTCGCCGCGCTCTCCGTGCAGGTCGCCAAGGCCCTCCAGCCCGACGCGAAGGAGATCGAGCGCGCGCGTCTCATCGCCATGGCCTTTGCCGCCTCCAAGGGCGACCTCGACGCCTTCTGGGCCGCGCGGAAGATGCGGACCCAGCCCACGGGCGCGAAGACGTCCCGCAAGAAGTAGACCGCCCTCCCGCACCCGCCGCCGATCTCAGATGTGGCCGCGGGTGCCGGCGTCGGGAGTTCGATAGTGGCCCCGGCTGGCTTCACGGTCGAGCACGGTAAGCGTGCGCTGGTAGAGGTCGTCGACTTCCTCGGGGCTGTTCGCGATCGCGGTCAGCCCGACCTTGCCGAACTGCGAGAGCGCGCCGATGAGGTGGAAGAGCACGCCGCGCTCGGTGGCATGGCTGTAGTGGAGCTTGTTGACGGTGAGGATCTCGATGAGGTCCTCCGGCAGCAGGCCACGGTAGAACTCGCCGTTGAGGTTGTCCGTCGCGCGGTAGCACTTGGTGTGACCGGAGGGCGACCGGTACAGGCCGGTGGCGGGATCGAGCTGGCCGCCGGTCAGGAACTGAAGGGCGAGGTAAGGATGCGTGGTGCCGCCCATGCGCAGGTTGATCTCGAGCGCGGAGATCTTCCATTCCTCCGCCGCGCTGGCGCGCCAGACCAGGAAGTCCACGCCGAACCGGCTGACCACGCCGTGGCTGGCCAGCACCCGTCCGACCTTGATCGCTTCCTCGTGCATCCGCATGCGGTAGCTCTGGTCGGCGGGGAACACGCAGCCCAGGAAGACCTGGCCGCTGGGCCCGCCGAGGAGCTGGTCGTGCGTCGAGATCGGCAGCACCTCGCCCCTCGGGCTGATGCGCAGCTGCGCGCTCGGCGAGGCCTTCTCCGGCGCCTCGATGAACTCCTCGACGATGCCCCCCATCCGTCCGAGCTTCTCGAAGTAGAGGACCGGCGTCTCGGAGGGCACGGCGAACTCCAGGGCGCGGAGCTCGTCTTCCAGCGCGTCCGGCGTCGTCTCCAGCGGGTAGCGGAAGACGGCGTTCCCTTCCCCCGAGAAGCTGTCGTTGAGCTTGACCACGGCCCGCCGCAGGCCCGGCCGTCGGGCTTTCAGGTCCTGGAGCGCGTTGATGACGTCGTGCTCCGTGCGGACGTCTTCGGTCCCGAGTGGCAGATCCACGCCCGCTTCTCGAAAGACCTTGCGGCTGCCCGACTTCGTCCCGAGGTGGATGAGGTTCGGGTCCACACCATTGAGGGGGATGTCGAGGAGGACGGCCAGCCGCCGCTCCAGCGGCGTCGAGTTGAAGACGGTGAGGTACGCGCGCCGGGTGTCGTCGATGCCGTCGCGGATGCGCTGGAGGAGGCGCGGGCGCTCCAGGATCTTCTCCGTGAGCGAGCGCGGCGAGGCGTCGTAGGCGCACAGCAGGGTGAGGCGCGCGCGCGCGTGGCTGCCCGGGATGCCGGCCAGGAACTGGAAGTAGTACTCGAGCACGAAGGGGTGCACCGGTTGTGACGTCACGAACACCATCCGCGCCAGGGGATTCCGCAGGCGGATGAGCAGGAACAGCAGCCGCTCCTCGTAGAAGCTCGCTCCCGGCAGCTTGCGCAGCTCGGACTGGTCGAGGGTGAGCGAGGGGACCACGACGGACGTGTACGCCTCTTCGTCATGGTCGACCAGGGACTGCCAGACTTCCTCCAGCCGTGGCTTGAGCAGCTCGAAGCGCGCGATCTCGTCTTCGGGCGTGAGGTCGGCGGGGAAGGGCGGCCTCAGGTTCATCGACGGCTCCGCGGGCTAGACCCCGGCCGCTCGCGCCTGTTGGGCCTGCAGCAGCTCGTCCTCGTGGAGGGGCGGCGCCAGTCCGCGCGCGGTCGCGCGCAGCCGCACCTGGCGATAGATCTGATAGCGCAGGGGACCCATCAGCGTGTAGTCGGACGTGAGGTGGAGGCGGGTGTCGGCGGCGTCGTCCGGATAGGTCTCGGTCAGGACGCGCGCGCGGTCTTCGAACCACTCGCGCGTGACCTCTCCGCGGTCGAGCTTCTGCTGCAGGACCAGCATCTGGCGCGAGCGGTCCACGATCTCGGGATGATGGTTCACCGCGAAGATGCGCGGCATGACCCCCGCGGCGTCACGCGCCCATTCGACCATCGTCAGCGCCTCGCCCTCCGGACCGCCGACGCCCCTGGTCTCGTGGCCGATGGCGACCGCGCCGTCCGGCAGGGGCCCCGCGGCCGCGATGAGGTCGTAGAGGCGATGGTCGACGATGCGCAGCCGGCGGTGGTCGGGCAGCTCTTCCGCGAGCTGCCGGAACCAGGGATGCCGCGCTCCCTCGTCCGTCAGCACGTTCTCGAGGATCCCCGCGCTCTTGCCGCCCTTCTCCGCGGGACGCAGCACCGGCTCCGCGATCTCCGACCACCGGCACATCACGCCGAAGCTGTGGCAGACCGCGAGCAGCGCGGCCTCGGGAGACTCGCGGATCTGGTCGAAGAGCGTGAACAGGCGCGGCTCCCAGGCCGCATCCTCGCGGATGCCCTGCGTACCCTCGCCCGTGCCGTCGTTCCGATGGGGATCGATGTGCCCCGGACCCCCCGTGCCGACGTAGATCGCGAAGCGTCCGCCGGGGGCCTCCGGGATCATGTGGCGCTGCCGGATCTCGAAGGACAGGGCGCGGATGCGCAGCCCGGCCGGCTCCAGGACGGGGGCCAGGTCGCAGGCGGCGTCCTGCACGGCGTGCACGATCGAGTCGTGGCCGAGGTTCGGCCAGCCGTGGTTCATGTCCAGGATGGCGACGTCGATGGTGGCGTCGTCGGCGGGGGGCAGGGCGGCCGCAGATTCCACGCGCACGTAGTCGTAGCGGTGGGCGGCGCGCAGGGTCGGGCACTCCTGGAGGCAGTACTCCTTGCCATAGGTCCGCTTGAGCTGGCAGGTGTATCGGCGAGGGCCGAGGAGGAGCCGAGGGGGCGAGACCATCCGCCTAGAGTCTAAAGGCCGCGCCGGGTCTCGTCCACCAGGAAGTCCACCACCGAACGGAGGTCATGCGTGCTCTCCCAGACCGCGATCTGCCGGTCGGCACCGGTGTCGCCGGCATGGGCCCACAGGCGCAGGCGGGACATCTCCTCGCGCGTGCCCAGCTCGTCCACCACGTCGTCGACGAAATCGAGCACCTCCGCGATCAGCTCGCGCGTGGGGCGCTCACCCCTGAGGTCGGACGCGATCATGTGGCCGTCCAGGCCGCGCTTGAGGGCGCGGAACTTGTTCTCCATGATGACCGCCCGATCGTGCACGCGCAGGTAGAGGCTGCTCTCGAAGAGCCGGCGCAGCTTGCCCACCAGCGCCTGGACGAGGGCGGCGATGGCGATCGTCTCCTCCATCCGGCTGGGGATGTCGCAGATGCGGAACTCCAGGGTCTTGAAATGCGCGTGCGGGCGCACGTCCCACCAGATCTTCTTGGCGTCGTCGATGCAGTTCGTGCGCACGAGCAAGTCCACGAACTTCTGGTACTCGTGCCAGGAGCGGAAGGAGTCGGGGATCTGCGTGCGCGGGAAGCGCTTGAAGATCGTGGAGCGCACGGACTTCACGCCCGTCTTGCGGCCGCACCAGAAGGGCGAGTTCACGGACAGGGCGAGGAGGTGGGGCAGGAACCAGCGCACCGCGTTCAGGACCAGGATCTGCAGCTCGCGGTCTTCGATGCCGACGTGGACGTGGAGGCCGAAGATCAGGTTGGCCCGCGCCAGGTCCTCCATCTCGTTGACGATCTCCACGTAGCGCTCGCGCTCCGTGATCTCCTGGTCCTTCCAGTGGCTGAAGGGATGCGTGCCCGCGGCCACGATGCGCACGCCGCTCTTGTCGGCCAGGTCCACGAGCGAGCGGCGCAGGTGCTGGACGGCCGCCCGTGCCTCGCGGATGTCCGCGCACACGGGCGTGCCGACCTCGACCACGCTCCGGTGCAGCTCCGGCTTGATCTGGTCGCCGAGGTGTGCGCCGGCCACGAGCATTTCTTCGATGTGGCTCTTGAGCTCGCGGCTCGTGGGATCGACTAACTGAAACTCCTCTTCGATGCCAATTGTCAGTGGCTCGCCCAGAAGTTTTATCTCAGGGGGGGAACTGACGCCGCATCGCGGTCGGCGTCAGCTCCCCCCCTGAAACCCCCCGTCGCTCCCCGCCGCTGCGCGGCGCGGAGCTCGCTGGTCGGTTGCCTAGCCGCGTG
>Ga0070708_100004685_pt1 | contig 10779 bp, 8 predicted proteins | sample KBSK5503metaG_FD_65469 | JGI IMG/M metagenome (GOLD analysis project Ga0070708, IMG submission 65469) | Corn, switchgrass and miscanthus rhizosphere microbial communities from Kellogg Biological Station, Michigan, USA - KBS K5-50-3 metaG | ecosystem: Host-associated > Plants > Roots >...
CCGCGGCTGCTGTCCTGACCGGAAAGGCGGACGCGGAAGCCGTCGAGCATCACGGTTCCGAACGCCATCAGCTCCGCGAACGCCCAGTCCATCGGCTCGCGTCCTTCGGCCATCGCCTGCCGTTTCGCCAGGATCGGCTTCAGCTTCGGATGCGGCGTGAAGTTTTCCGGCACGCTGCTGAGCACGCGGCCGACGGTCGCCAGCCGATCGCGCGGCACCGCGGTGTCGGGAGACGGCTCCTTCTGGAATCCGGTGACCTCTTCATCCGTCCACAGCGCCCGTCCCTCCTGCGATGGCGGCTCTTTTTGGTCGCGCGTGCGATCGAACGCCTCCTGCAGTTTGGCCTGGAACGCATCCAGCCACTGCTCCGCTTCTTTCGGATCGATGTCGCCTTTCCGCAGCAGTTGCTCGGTGTAGATCTTCCGCACGGAGCGATGCTCCTTGATCAACCTGTACATCTTCGGTTGCGTGAGCGAAGGCTCGTCGCCTTCGTTGTGGCCGTAGCGCCGGTAGCAGAGCATGTCGATGACCACGTCTTTGTGGAACTGCTGGCGGAACTCCCAGGCCAGGCGCATCGCGCGGATGCACGCTTCCGGATCATCGCCGTTGACGTGGAAGATCGGCGCCTGCACCGCCTTGGCCACGTCGGTTGCGTAGGCCGTGGAGCGCGCGGACTCAGGACCGGTGGTGAAGCCGATCTGATTGTTGATCACCAGATGAATCGTTCCGCCGGTTCGGTAGCCCTTGAGCTGCGACAGATTCAGCGTCTCGGCCACTACGCCCTGTCCTGCGAATGCAGCGTCGCCGTGTATGAGCAAGGGAATCACTTGTGAACGCGATGTGTCGCCGACCAGCCTCTGCTTCGCCCGGACCATTCCTTCCACGATCGGATCGACCGCCTCGAGGTGGCTGGGATTCGAGGCCAGCGTCAGCTTCAGCGACCTGCCGTCCGGCGTCTGATGCAAGCCGTCGGCGCCGAGGTGATACTTCACATCACCTGAACCTTGTGTGGTGTTGGGATCGACGTCGCCTTCGAATTCGTGAAAGATCTTCTCGTATGACTTGCCGAGGATGTTGGCCAGGACGTTGAGGCGGCCGCGATGGGCCATGCCGATGACCGACTCCACGACGCCGGCGTCCGTTGCCGCGTTGAAGAGATAGTCGAGGATGGGAATGACGCTCTCCGCTCCTTCCAGCGAGAAGCGTTTATGGCCGACGTACTTGGTGTGGAGAAACTTCTCGAACGCCTCGGCGTCGTTGAGCTTCATCAGAATGCGGCGCTTGGTCGCGCCATCGAGCGAGTCGTGGTTGCGCGTCGGCTCCATGCGGTCCTGCAGCCACTTCTTCTGCACGGTCTCCGAGATGTGCATGTATTCGGGGCCGATCTTTCCGCAGTACGTCTCGCGCAGCGTGTCCAGGATGTCGCGCAGCTTTGCGGTCGTGCGGCCGCACAATCCGCCGCAGACGAATTCGCGATCGAGATCCCAGATCGTGAATCCATAAAACGCGGGATCGAGCTCGGGATGGCGGCGCACCGTGTACTCGAGCGGATCGATGTCCGCCAGCAGGTGCCCGCGCACTCGATAGGCGTTGATCATCTGCAGCACGCGCGCGTCGCGGGCCCGCCCGTCCTCACCGGTGCGCGAGTAATCCTTGGCCCACCGCACCGGCTCGTAGGGGATCCGCAAGTCGCGATAGATGTCGTCGTAGAAGTTGTCAGCGCCGAGGAGCAGTTCGTGAATGCGGGCCAGGAACGTGCCGGACTCCGCTCCTTGAATGATGCGATGGTCGTACGTCGACGTCATGGTCATCACTTTGGAGATGCCCAGGTCGGCGATGACCGCTGGATCGGTGGCCGAATACTCCGCGGGATAGTCGATCTGACCGGTGGCCAGGATCGCCCCTTGCGACAGCATCAGCCGCGGCACCGAAGCGATCGTCCCCAGCGTGCCGGGGTTGGTCAGAGAGATCGTCGTTCCCTCGAAGTCCGACACTTCCAGCGTGTTGCTGCGCGCTTTACGAACGATGTCGTTGTAGGCCTTCAGAAATTGAGCGAAGTCCATCGTCTGCGCGCGCTTGATGTTGGGCACCAGGAGCGAGCGCGAGCCGTCCTTTCGCTCGATGTCGATGGCGATGCCGAGGTTGACATCCTCGCGGTCGACGCGGGCCGGTTGGCCGTCCTGTGCGGCGAACGCAGAGTTCATCCGCGGATGTTCTTTCGCCGCCTTGACGATGGCCCAGGCGACGATGTGCGTGAACGAGGCCTTCGATTGCCCGGTCAGCGTCAGATGATTGTTGACGACGCGCCGATTCTCCTCCAGCGCCTTGACCGGGATGGTGCGAACGGACGTCGCCGTCGGTACCGCAAGCGACGCCTCCATGTTCTGAGCGATCTTGGCCGCCGCGCCACGCAGCGGAACCGCGTTGCCGGTGCTGGGCGGCGGAGGGACGGGCGTAGGGCGGGAGGGCGGCGGAGGGGGAGGAGGGGTCGCGGGTCGCAGGTCGGGCGGCGGGATGGGAGTCGCGTTGACCACCTCCGCCAGGTCCTCTTCGAGCTGCGGCTGATAGTCGTGAAAGAACTCGCGCCAGCTCGCGCTCACCGAATCGGGATTGGCCCGGTACTTCTCGTACAGCTCTTCGATGAATGCGATGTTGGCGCCGTAGGTCTGTGTGACCGATGACATATCGACGTTCCTAACGATCTTGCGCCGCCTGGCGTTCCCATGACCGCTCCGCGCGGCGTTCGATCAAGGTGTGTGACAGCGAAGTGAGCCCCAACCACCCGAAGCCGGCGGCGAATCCGCCGAGCACATCCGACGGGAAATGCACGCCGAAATAGATCCGCGAGAATCCGACAGTCAGAATGGTCAGGCCCGCCAGAGTATGGACCAGGGCCTGCGTGGCCACGGACTGTCTCTGCACCAGATGATGGGCCACGATGGGATAGGTGGCGGCGGAAAGAAGCGAGTGACCGCTCGGGAAGCTGTGCGACTTCGGCAAGGCGATCCGGCGGGCCAGCTCCTGCGGCCGCTGGCGCTGAAAGATGTTCTTCAGCAGCGTGTTGATGACCATCGCCCCGCCCGTGCTCACCACCACGGTCCAGGCGTCTGAACGTCGGCCGCTGCGCAGCATGGCCAGCGCTGTGACTCCGGCTGCCGTCCCGATCGCGGCATGCGATCCGAGCTGCGTGACCGCCTCCATGAATCGGTGCATGGCGGGATTGTCAATCTTATGCACCACGTCGAAGACCATCATGTCGTAGCGGTCGGCGCGTCCTTCGACGACATGCTCCGCCTGCTTGTTGAAAAACCAGAAGGCCACCGCGGCGAGAGCGACGCCGCCAGTCGTGCCGATGGCGGTCGGCAGAAAGCGCTGGCGCCGCTTGGTTTTCTTCCGTGGAGCCGTCTTCACGCCGCGATTCTACGCAGGATCAGGAAGCGGTGCGTGATGACGGCGCCACAGGCCTTGCGATAGAACTCCACCGCCTCGGTCCAGGGAATCACCGTGCGGGAGTATCCGAGCCGTTGGAGATCGGCCAGCGAGGCGAGCAGGAGCTGTCGGCCGAAACCGCGCCCGCGCCACTGAGGAGCTACTCCGGTCGGTCCGAAAAAGCCGAGGCCGCGATTGTTCGCGTCGTGTGTGGAGAAGCCGGCGATCTGGCCTTCGTGCTCCACATAGAAGATGGTTGCGCCAAGCGACGCTTCGAATCGCCAGATCGGCCCGAAGTAACGTTCGATGAAGTCGAGCACGTCCTCCCTCCGATCGCTTCTCAGTGGGGCGCCGGCGCCCTCGCCGGCGGGTAACTCCGCTTCCAGGTTCTGCGTGCGCGCCGTCTCGCCGTATCCCAGCGATTGGAAGAACACAAGCGAGGCGTGATCGGACGCCACAACTCCGGGAGTGAAGTAGTTACCCGGCTCGGCGGAGATGACTCGTGCCCCGCGCGATTCCGCGTCGTGAAGCAGCGCCCGCCCGATTCCTCGATGCCGTCGTTGGCGATCGACCGCGATGAGGCGAAGGTGCTTCCCGCAGGTGACCGCCATTCCTTCGAAGTCGCCATAAACGGTGGCCACCGCTTCCCCCTCGAAGCCCCGGCCGAAGCACTTCTCCTCGGCCACTGTGACGATGTCGTAGGGAGCGTCGCTTGCGCGTGCCAGGAGAGCGCGAATACTGGGTAAGTCGTTTCGGGAAAGGCGCCGGATCACCGCCCGATTATGGCCTCGCTTTCGCACTAGCCGACAGCAAGATGTCCGACCTGGTGCGGTGTCCCAACTGCGGGCAGGCGAATCGAGTGCCGGATCTGGCCAGCGGAAAGAAAGCGGTCTGCGGGAAGTGCAAGACGCCGCTTATATCCGCGAATGGAGATGGTCATCCGATTACGGTCACGGATGCGAACTTCGCCGAGACGATCTCGCGCGGCCCCTCCGTGGTCGATTTCTGGGCTGCCTGGTGCGGTCCCTGCCGAATGATCGCCCCCATCCTCGAGCAGCTGGCCTCCGAGCGGCGCGACGTGCGCTTTGCGAAACTCAACGTCGATGAGAACCCCCGCACTGCCGCACAGTTCCATGTGCAAGGGATCCCGCTGCTGGTGATGTTCGACAGCGGCGTGGAGCGCGGGCGGGTGGTGGGGGCGGTTCCCAAAGGCCAGATCGAAGCGGCCATCCGCCAATATCTCGGCTGACCGCCATGGCCTTCCAACCTCGCGAACCGCTTCGCCCTGGCGAGCTGGAAGTCTTCCTCGAGAAGGTCGGCATCGTCGTCGCGGCCCTCGTCGTCGTTGCTCTTCTCTGGGCGGCGCGCGACATTCTGATTCTCGTCTTCATTGCCGCCGCGCTGGCAGCGGGCATTTCGCCGGCCGTCCATCGCGTCCGCGTTCTGGCGCGGCACTACTTTCATCGCAACATCTCCCGTGGAAGCGCTGTGCTGATCGTCTACTTTCCGTTTCTTTTCGTGGCCCTGCTTCTGGTCATCATCATGATGCCGCGGCTGATCCTGGAGAGCCGCCAGTTGGCTGCGCAGCTTCCCACGCTGATCGAGCAGAACATCCTGACGCCGCTGGAGCGCTACCTGCCGGTGAGCGGGCTGCGCGAATCCCTCCATGGTGGGATCACCGTGCCGAAGTCGAGCGTGGTCTTCTATGTCCGGAGCACTGCGACCGCCGTGGTTTCATTCATCGCCGTGCTCTTCATGGTCGTCTACATGCTCATCGATGCGCCGCGCCTGCGAAACATGATTCTGCTCATCTATCCTCCGGACGTGCGAGCCCAGCGCCGGGCGACGCTGCGGCGCATCGGCAAGCGAATGAGCTCCTGGCTGGCCGGACAGCTCATCCTCGCCGGAATCATGGGACTGGCCACCTTTGTCGGGCTCCTGATTCTCCGCGTCCCTTACGCCGCGCCTCTGGCCCTCTTCGCCACTCTCGGTGAGATGGTGCCGGTGATCGGGCCGATCCTGGGAACCGCGCCGGCTCTGGCCGTCGCCATTCTGCTTTCGCGCTGGCAGTTCTGGTCAGTGCTGCTGATGGCACTCCTGTTTCAGAAGGTGGAGAACTTCTTCATCGCGCCGCGGCTGATGTCGCGGCAAGTATCCATTTCCCCGCTAGCCGTCTTCGTGGCCTTCATGATCGGCGCATCGCTCCTGGGCATCGTCGGAGCGATCATCGCCATTCCCGGCGCGGTGGTCGCGCAGGTGGCGTTCGAAGAAATCTTCGTCGCGCGCCGCGAGCGGCGGCGTGACGAGTCGCGCGCCGGAACGCTGACCAAGCGACGCGACTGACGCTGCTACAATCGCGCTGAGTGCGTCGACTCGCCGCGGTGATCGCTCTGCTGGCCGCGCAATCAGTTCTCGCGCAAGACCTCTGGAGTCTCCGCTATCGCGTCGAGCTCCGCGCCAACTACCGCAATAGCAAAGAGCAGATTTTCCCCCTCAAGACGCCGTTTCCGTCGGACTTTCTCCCGGTCGGAAAGACCGTCGGATCGATGGAGACAGTCAACGCCGGACGACATAGTGAACTGAGCGTCGCGCAGTTGAGGCTCGACGCTGCGTACGGCAACCTTTTCGCGGCGCATGCGCAGCTTCACGCTCAGGACAAATACCGCCGCAATCCGACGAGCGAGGATCGACAGACCGACGCGGACGAATTGTGGCTGCGCTTCGGCCCGCGGCCCGACTTCCTCGAGCGTCCCAACGGATCGACGATTTTTCTGCAGATGGGAAAGTTTCCCAAGATGGAACGCCAGCCGATCCGCCTCCTCGAGAGTTACGGTCTGGCCGCCACGTCGTTCAACCGATTCGAGGACGTCGGATTCATGACCGGCGGAACGGTGGGCCGCAACCTCTACTGGCGGTTGCAGGGGACGAGCGGAAATCCGTTCTACTTCCGCGACGCCAACGCACTGGCCGGCGACAACGGCATCAGCGAGCTGGAGCTGCCGCATCCCGATCCTCATCTCAAGTCCGGCTTTCCGATCCTCTACAACACCGAAACGGAAGGCTATTTTCTGAAGACTGACCACGTGCAGTTCGGCCAGGGCCTCGGCTATCGATGGCAGAACGAGGCGCAGACGTTCGGATTCGATGCGATCGCGTTTCACTTTCGGCGCTCGATGTCGGATGCCGAAACGCTCACCGGGACGTTCTACCGCGGCGATCTCCACTTTCTGCACGGCGTATTCGGATTCGGCCTCCCGATCGCCGGACGGATGAAAGAGGAGACAGGGGCGCGCATCTACTCCGAGTGGCACGGCCTGACGGTGATCGCACAGGGGACAAAACAGCTCGTGGCCGGACTGCACCGTCAGGGTGAAGAGGTGGAGAGTGGATACGCGATTCCCTTCGCCCACGGAATCCTGCAGTCGATTCAACCGGCCGTGCGCGTCAGCGCGCTTCAGAATCGTTTTCGGGGCCCGCCCCAGTTCGTCGCCCCGAGCGTCTGGTGGAACTGGGTGAAGATCGATTACGGCGTGCGCATCGGATTTGCCCGGAACATCGATGTGACGATCGAAGAGACCCGGCACAACATCGTTGCTCCGCGCCGATTGAAGTTGCCGGAGACGCTGGTGACGCTGCGGGTCAGGTACGGTGCTTAGTGCTTGGTGCTCAGTAGAACGGTGCTTAGTGCTTGGTGCTCAGTAGATCCGTCTCTACCGACTGAGAAGATCCGTCTCTACCGAGCACCGAGCACCGAGCACCCTTGCATGTCCTTTGCTCTGTCAGGTGACGGAGGCTTCACCATGCGCAACGAGATGATCGGCGCGGTCGTACGGCGCGCCATGGAACATCCCGAGTTCCGCCGCAAGCTGGTCGACAATCCGCAGGAGGCGCTGGCCGCCCACGGTTTCGCTCTCGACGAGCCCGACATGGCAGAGCTGGAAAAGATCCGGACGCAACTCGGAGGCGCAGGGACCGACGTCGAGCGTCAGCTCGTTACCATCGCCGAGAAGTATGGTGTTCACCCGCGCAGCGACTAGGTGGCAAAGAACCCGGCGGGGTTCTCATCCGTCCTAACCTCCGGAATTTGTTGGCGGACTGGAAAGGTTCGGCTCTGCGAATCCCGATGCGCGATCTCTCGCTGAAACGCTCTCTTCTCCTTCTCATCGCCTTCACCTTCGCGGCGACCACTCTCGTCGCCGACAACCCCTCCGCGCGCTACGAGACGCGGATGGCCTACGACCCCACCACCAAACACATGATCCTCTTCGGCGGCGTTACCGGCTCCGATCGAGGAACGAAGGTGCCCTATTACCTCGGGGATACGTGGGAGTGGATCGGCTTCCGCTGGGTTCAGCGCTATCCGAAACACACGCCGCCGGCACGTTCCGGCCAGACCATGGCGTACGACTCGAACCGCAATCAGATCGTGATGTTCGGCGGCCACAATTCGAAGGGCGATCTGAAGGACACGTGGGTCTATCAGAACAGCGACTGGACGCAGATCGAGACTCCTGACACACCCCTCGCGCGCCAGCTTCCGGGCGGAGCATTCGATCCGATTCGCGATCGGATGATCATCTATGGCGGCACACAAACGAGCGCCGACGGAAAGACGTTCACGCCGATCCACGACACCTGGGAGTTCGACGGCACGACCTGGACGCAGCGCGGCGGCGAAGGCCCGGATGTCTTGAAGCCGATGCTCGTCTACGACGCGGCCCGCAATCAGGTGGTGATGCTGGCGATCAACAGCAAGGTCGAGACACAAATGTACACCTACGATCCCGCCGCTTCCGCGTGGAACCAGGTGAAGCCGTCAACCCTGCCCGGTTGCGCCAACGAAGGGATGGCTGTGTTCCAGGAGTCGAACAACACCGTTCTTTACACCGGCGGCGTCTGCACGGGCTCGAGCACCACCGACGAAACGCTGGAATGGGACGGGACGAACTGGAACAAGATCACGCTGGTCAGCGAGGCCGGTAGGGTCTTCGGCGCGGCGATGGCCTACGACGCGAACAGCTCGTCCGTGCTGATGTTCGGCGGGACGCCTGTTGGCGGCGTTCCTAGAGCGGACACCTACACGTACTCGGGGGGCGCCTGGCTGGCGGTCGCCGATGTCACCCGCCCCGGACCGCGCTCTCTTTTCTCATTCACAAGCGATCCGGTGAACGGCACGATCTGGATGTTCGGCGGAACAACGGACACCGACACATTCGGCGATTTCTGGCGATATGACAACGGGACGTGGCAGGCCGTGACGGCGACGGGCAGCCCTGCCGGGTGCATGACTCCGACCAGCGCGTTCGACACCGATCGTCAGAAGCTCGTAGTCGTCTGCGCGTCCTCCAATACCTTTGAGTGGGATGGAACTGCGTGGAAGGCATTCGCCGATATGAAAACGCTCCCACCATTCCGCCGCTTCAGCAGCATGGCGTACGACGCGAGCTTGAAGAAAACCGTCCTCTTCGGTGGCGTCGATAGCAACAATATCTATCTCGACGAGACGTGGCTATGGGACGGAGCGAGCTGGCAGCGCCAAACACAGAATCCGCCCACGACGCGATCGTCCGCAGCAATGTGGTTCGATCCCAACCTCAAGAAGACGGTCATCTACGGCGGCATCGGCCGGATTACGCGCGAGGACCGCGTCACCCGCTTCAGCGACATGTGGACTCTCGGCAGTAACGGATGGACGGTGCTGAAGCCGGCTTCCACACCCAGCGCTCGCTACGGCGCCCAGGTCACCGTCGATCCACGCACGAATCACGTGCTTCTGTTCGGCGGTCTGCGCCTCGACACCATCCCCAGCACCACACCCGGTCAGCCCGACACGCAGGTGCAGGTCTACGCCAGCGACATGTGGGATTGGGATGGAACGGCATGGACGCAGATCACGCCCGATCAGACTCCGCCAGCGCGGGAGAATGGTGGGATGGCGTTCGATCCGAGCCGCAACGAGATCGTGATGTTCGGCGGCTATGCCGGCTTCTACTTCTCGGATCTCTGGACCTACACGCCTACGACCTGGAAGCTGCAGATCCTCGATCCCATCGGAGGCCGTCGGCGCGTGGCGAGGAGAGGTTCTGGCTCTTAGCTAACAGCTAAGAGCTAACGGTGCTACCTTTACTCTCCCCATGAGCGAGACGCTCGTTGCCCATACGCCCGTCTTCGCTCCGGCGAGCTTTCGCCGAAGCCTGGCGGACGCTCTGGAGATGGCGCACGGCGTCGACGCCGTCGCCGCCGAAGAGCGAGCCGCATCGCTGGCCAAGCGCTCGCTGAAAAAAGAATCGAAGGTGTGGGGTCTGAAGACGATCATCAGCATGATCGACCTCACCACGCTGGAAGGAAAAGATACGCGTGGAAAAGTGTGGGCGCTCTGCCAGAAGGCGATGCGTCCCGATCCGTCGGATCACGAGATCCCACATGTGGCTGCGGTCTGCGTGTATCCCGCGCTCGTTCCTTTCGTGAAGCAGGCATTGAAAGGGAGCGACGTCAAAGTCGCCTCGGTGGCCACCGGTTTCCCCAGCGGCCAGACGTTCATGGAGATCAAAGTGGAAGAGACGCAGCAGGCTGTCGCCGCCGGCGCCGACGAGATCGACATGGTCATCGACCGCGGCGCATTTCTTTCCGGCGACTACCAGAAAGTGTTCGATCAGATCGCCGAGGTGAAGGAAGCGTGCGGCCCGGCGCATCTGAAGGTGATTCTGGAGACAGGCGAGCTGGCCAATTACGATCAGGTGCGCAAGGCGTCGCTCATCGCCATGTTCGCCGGAGGCGATTTCATCAAGACCTCCACCGGGAAGGCGCCGACAAACGCCACGCTGCCCGTCACGCTGGTGATGCTGGAGGCCATTCGCGATTTCCATCACCTCACCGGTAAGAGGATCGGAATGAAGCCGGCCGGTGGCATAAGCAACTCCAAGCTGGCTCTGGCTTACCTCGTGCTGCTGTACGAGACGATGGGCCCTGAGTGGATGACGCCTGATCTGTTCCGCTTTGGCGCCTCCTCGCTTCTGAATGATTTGCTCATGCAGATTCGGAAGGAAAGGACCGGCGCGTATCAGTCCGGCGACTATTTCACGTTAGACTGATGAATGCAGAACGCAGAACGCAGAACGAAGAATTGAGAAAGGGAGCTGGGTTTCTGAATTCTTAATTCTGCATTCTGCGTTCTGTATTCAAGATGACTACCACGCTAGAAACCCGCGACCGCCTGGCGCCAGGTGCAGCGAGTTCGTCCCTCGTCGAATGGCACTATTCCCCCTCTCTCGAGTCGACCGATCACGTCAAGCTTCAGTCGCGCTACAACCTCTTCATCGGCGGCAAATTCGTCGAGCCACACTCCAAGCG
>Ga0070708_100004687_pt1 | contig 10778 bp, 11 predicted proteins | sample KBSK5503metaG_FD_65469 | JGI IMG/M metagenome (GOLD analysis project Ga0070708, IMG submission 65469) | Corn, switchgrass and miscanthus rhizosphere microbial communities from Kellogg Biological Station, Michigan, USA - KBS K5-50-3 metaG | ecosystem: Host-associated > Plants > Roots >...
AGAGCGTCCCGTAACGGGCAGAGCCTAGAATTCTTCGGGCCCGTTCCGGACTAGCTCAACGGTAGAGCAGGCGGCTGTTAACCGCAAGGTTCAGGGTTCGAATCCCTGGTCCGGAGCCAAATCCGAATTCGAATCGCTCGCCGGCGGCATCGGTCGCCGAGTAGTGATAGCAACCGGATAGCAACCGGATAGCAACCGGTGCCCGCAAGATGAACCGGCTCAAGCCAGGCCGGGAGATAAAGTGGGCCGAAGGTTATATAACGGGCCAATCTCTCGCGCATACACAATCTCCGGCTGAAAGGCTTAGCCTGGTCGGGGCGGAGGAGGAATCAACTTCTGGATGAAGCGCACCTTCTGCTCAAACTCGGTCTCCGGATCCTTCGCGAAATTCTCGACCGCCTGAAACCCTAGGGCAATCAAGCAAAGACCTCCGCGCATTGCGTCCTCGCCCTGACTCATCGACGGTGTCGCAATCACTGCGAGGGTCAGAGGGCGCAGAACCGACCAAAGTCGGTGGTTTCGCGAAAAGGCCGCCACCTGCTTGCCATCCGCCAAATGGTTCGCCGCAAGTGAGTCTCTGACTGCCTGGCCGAACCGGTCACGTGAAAGCAGGTTGGCTGCCAAGATCTCTGTCTCGTAGCTCCGTACGTCTTCCGCGTGGTGCTGCCAGACGGTCCGAAGTTTCGGCTCGCGGCCAGAGACTTCGGCCTCCAGGTGCTCTAGTCCTTTGACGAGCCCTAAAGCGGCCCACTCGGCCGTTATTGGATCCGGCCGTATGCAAGTGGCAACCATCGACGGGCTAATCCAGTCCGTCAAGAAGATCCCCGGTTGTGTTCGGGCCGCCGGGTCGTCCGGTGAAATGGCAACAAACCAGGCTGGCGGCGCAAGCATCTCCTCCGCGGCACGGATGATGCGATCCGGCCCGCTGGCGGCCCAGCGGACGTCCTTTTCGCGAAACGCAACGAGTTGGCGCAATCTTCCAAATCGAGGATCATCTGGCCGACTCGATAAACCCCGCTTCAGCTGCTCAAACGCGCTGTCGTAAAACGCGCGAAGCTCAGACGGCTCCAATTTTTGGGGGTGGCTATCCACGTTCTTGGTCCTGGTGAGGTCGGCCCCTTCTCATACGGGTGGTCTGTAGCGACGTTTCAGACACGCTAGCAACCGCGGCTCACTTGTTGATCGAGGCATCGCCAGGACGCCACGATTCCGGAAGAACTGGAGGCAGGTCCTCGAGCGAAAGAACTCCGCGGCTGCTCGAAATCAACTCTGCCCAAGCATCCAAAGACAGTTCGCCATGACTACAACGGAGCATCGCCTCGACCAAGACGTCAACGGGTATCAAGAGCAATTTCCGATGGCCATGCTCCTTGGCGATCTCCCGAGCATTGCGCTCGGCCAGACTCTCGAAACGAGGGCGGCCGACACAGACGCAGTTGACTGGGTTGAGACCAGCGCCCTGGCCCATCACCTCCTGGGCCTTTGTCCACTTGATCGGCTTCTGGCCGTCCAACGAGCCGGTTGCCGAGACCACGACCGTTCCATTCGGCGTGGCCACCTGGATATCCTCCTCGCCATGCGGTTGGTTGCGCATGCGCTTCGCAGACAACCCGGACGTCTCGAATGCGTCGCAGACCGCATCTTCCAGAACCGTGCCGGTGGCTGAGTAGAGGGTCTCGATCAGCCTGATAGGGATGCCAGCTTCGTTGGCTGCCCTGATGTGTCCGGCGCGCTTGCGTCGTAGCGACAGCTCCGTCTCAGTCAGAACCGCATCTTTGAAGCGCTGGATCTGAAGGGGCGAAAGCTCCGGCTGTAGCTTCTCTGGAGCGGCGTCCAGGATGTCGTCTCGCTCAACGATTCCCTTGGCCCGCAGGTCGATGAGGTTTTCGCGCGAGATGCCGATCGGCTTGATGGCTGCAAGTCCTGCAAGATCTGCTGGAACGCCGTGCTGGGCTTCGAGAGCTTTCTGCCGCACAAACCGGACGCGCTCAGAATCGACACCGGCAAGTCTGGCTGCCCGGGCGAGGGTCTGTAGCAGCCAAGCCGCTTGTACGCCCATCTGGCGAAGCCGCTCGCGCGGCATCTTGAAATCGCGGTAAAGCTCGCGCGAGGGCTGTCCGGACATCCAATTCAACAAGCAAGCCGTCTGTTCGATACGTTGCTGTTCGTGTTCATGCAGCACCGCGGCACCCAGCACCTTGCGGAGCTGTCCGTCTTCGGCTTGCGGATGCATGCTGAAGTCCCACGTCCTGCGACTGACGCGCCCGCGAGGAACATATGGCCGATCTCCGCTCTCGGGCAGACTCGCAATCGCGTACATCAGATCCGCTTCGTGGACGTTCTCGCCTTGCAGTCGATCTATCACCAGCTTCATGTCGACGGCAGTGACCAGGGTGACGCCGGCGCCGGCTAGGCTCCGGGCCACTGGCGTCGCAAGGAGGTGACCGGCGCGGTCAACCACAAGACCAGAGTCGATGGCTCCATTGACCGCCGCCACGACGCTACTGCGAACATCGTCAGTTCCGCCGTTACGCTCGTAGAAGGTCCGGAACGCGAACGTGGCGCAAATAAACTCAACAAGGGCGTCTTCCGTCTCGGCGACGTTCCCCGCTAGAAGCCTGAAAACTACATCGTGTAACGGCGCCTTCGGGATCTGGCTCTCGACCACGTCGACGTCACCGACGACAAAGTGACTGAAGAGTTGGCGTCGGCGAACGTCATCTTGGGCAAGGAGAATCGCCAAACCCTCGGTTCGGATTCCTAGCCTCCCCGCTCGACCAGCGGCATTGCGCCACTCGGCTACCGAGATCGCCTCGAAGGCCCAGGTGCCCCCCGGCTTGGCGATGGGACGATCACTGTCAGCGACGATAACCACGTCGGCGGGCATGTTGACGCCCATCGCCAACGTCGTCGTCGAGACGAGTATCTGAACCTGCCCTCCCCGGAATGCATCCTCGACAAGCTTCCGCTCCTCCGCCGCTAGATCGCCGTTATGGAAAGCGACCCCGCAGGCCATGAGATCTGCCAGCTCCTTAACGACATCCGGGTCTTCGAGCTGGAGGAGAAGGTCGTTGATGTCGGACTTGACCCCAGTTGCCGTGCGCCCGCTCGCAATCCGGCTGGCAAGGGCCCTTGTCTTGGGCACCGTCGATCGGAATACGATCACTTGCTTGCCGTCGGCGGCCAGCCGAAGCGCCAGACGCGTCGCAAGACCCTCCACATCGGCAACTGGCTCAGCCATGGCCTCCTCGACGACAGTCTGGCCAGGCCTGCTCACGAGGGCCCTGCCAGAGCTGGCAGAACAGACCGCCTGGACGAGCGGCACCGGGCGCTCCGAGTTGACAACTGCCTGCGCGTTCAACCAGCCGTCCAATTGGTTGAGTTCATTGAGTGAGGCGGACAGCACAATCAACCTTGGAGCCGCCGGAGCGAGCAGAACCTGTGTGATCAACACCTCTAGGTCGGCACCGCGGTGCTTGTCGGCGATCATTTGACCTTCGTCGACAACACAGCAGCCACATCGCGAGAGCAAGCCAGGGATCTGGATAATCAGCGCGGCGAGCTTCTCGTACGTGAGAACGGCCAGGTCGAAGGTTCCGTGCCGGATGTCGTCGTCGTACTCGAGGCGATCGCCCGTTGAGATCACTACGTGCATCAAGGCGGCATACCGCTCACGCAGGCGAAGAAAATGCTCCTCCGCTAACGCTTTCATCGGCACTACTAGGAACACGTGCCGCTGGCCCGTCATCGCGACCTGAGCGGCGGCAAACTCGCCGATGAGCGTCTTGCCGCTCGAAGTCGGCGCGATCACCAGCATGTTCGCGTGGCCATCCAGGATGCCAGCCCGGACGGCATCTGACTGGACAGCCGTTAATTCGTCTATATCGCGACTCCAGATTTCGAGCAGCTCGGCCTGCGCAGGCAAGTCCCTGATTCGCACGCTAAGCGTCCTTTCCGGAGTGCCAGTGCCTACTCGATCTTTCCTTCGCCGATGGTGTCACAGGCCCTGCTTGCTGGCTTCCTCCGCGATCTTATGCCCGATCCATGTCGCCACCGCGGAGCCGATCACACCACCTATAGCGCCAGCGACCAGTACGCCTAGGATCCCGCCGAGAGCGCCACCAGCGCCAGCGCCGATTAGCTTCGCAGTCATGTCCGGTTGCCGGTGTCTCCTCATTCATACCTCCTCGGTTAGAATCGCCTATATCCGATTAGGTATGGAGGATATCCAACTAGTTATGCGCGGTCAAGGCCGCATCATGTCGAACTGGGTATAGACTTTTGACCGATGCCCACCGGCCAGGCCCAGCCTGACCTCAATCCCGAGCACATCGCGGAACGGTCGCGCCAGCTGGTTCGCCGGCTCGCCGAGGAACGCGAGCGCAGAGGTCTGACGCAGGCAGTGGTCGCCCAACGGATGGGAACTTCGCAGCCATACATCGCGAGGCTGGAACGAGCAGCGAATGATCCGAGGCTATCGACGTTGTTGAAGTACAGCCTTATCGTCGCCGGCGGAGTCGCGGCCTTGGCAACCCTTTTGCGGGAGCTTGAAGGATCATCAGCCCGCTCATCTAGAGGCTCGGCGCGGCACAGTAACCCGTAGACAAGAGCATCCGTCGCTGGGCTAGAAGCCTTGGTTCCCACTGTGACGGCTAGAGCCGAAAGCAATCAACCCGGTCGAATAACGGAAGCACCCGGTCGCGCACATACGACAACATCTCGGAAGCGCCCTGCAGAAGATTGCGGCCACTCCTAGCGTCGTGAGTCACCGCGAAAGCTAGCGTTAAGTGGCGTCGGTTCGCTTTGCGAATTCGGATCCCGTCGCTTATGCCGCGAGCAAAGGCAACGTTGACCAAATCGCCATGCTTTGGAATGAGACTAGTTGCTCGCGGTCCTATCTCGGCAATGTGGGTCCAGACAGCAATGCTTACGAGCGGCATGTGTCGATGCTTGTCCTGGTTCCAGAGGTCATTTAGGACCCAAAGAGGATCGTCCGAGCCGAGGTTGTTGTAGGGCTGTAGAGAATCAACCAGTTCCACCGCCCGGGCAGTCATTAGCCGTAGCTCGGGTAATTGTTTGCCCGGGCCGGGCGGGATTAGCCTGACGGGGAAGCTCGGCCTGGCCCTTGACGGTGATGGACAGCCCGATAGCTGCCACGCCAACTGATCGAGTGCAGAACGCAAATTGTGGATGAGGTCCGCGGTTACACCGTAAAACCGGTACGGCGCGGGAACGCGGTAACCCTCAAGCCAAACCCGCTTGGATGTGCTTCGTGGATCCCCTGGTCTGAGGCCCCGAAACTTGACTGTTCGCGCTAGAGCTGACCTACCAGCCCGGAGCTCACCTATAAGGCGGTCTGCGCGGTCAAGCTTCCACAAAATCGACAAGAACCGATTGTCCAGATTCGCGATCACCCTTCAGTCAGCCTCCGAAGGTTGATTTTTCCTTCGCCACCTCAGATTTCGGCGAAGGTCTTAGGCGAGACCGAGAACATCCTTGGCTGGAATCCGCAAACCCATTAGGCCACGCCGTCGATTTCTCCATGAGGAGGTTAGCCCTAACGCCGGTAGATTGGCTTCGGCTGACCAAATCACCTCTCAAGCTCTTCGATTGCCCGGTCCATGCGCATTGCGGCGTCGCGTTTCATATCCGGCAGAACATGCGTGTAGGTGTTCATTGTGAGCGCGATTTGAGAGTGCCCCAAGATCTCCATAACAACGCGTGGCGAGACGCCTTGCGCCAGAAGCATCGTGGCACACGAGTGGCGAAGGTCGTGAAACCGTCGCTGGGGGAGCCCGGCCTTGCTCAGTAACCGGTGGAATTGATGCGTTACAACAGTTCCATCAAGCGGTTGCCCATCAATTCGACAAAACACGAGATTCCAATCGCTCGTAGCTGGCCCAACTCGCTCCTGTTCCTGACGTTGCCGATGATCACGCAACTCGCGAACAATCTTTGCTGGGAGGGCCAATGTTCGGCGGCTACGACGCGTCTTTGGTTCGACCAACCGAAACTCGCCGTCGAATCTCTGCAGTTGCTTTGAGACCGTAAGAAGCCCGAGATCGAGGTCGACGTCCTGCCAGCGGAGTCCAAGGGCCTCACCTTGCCTGAGACCCATGGTCAGCGCTACCGAATACAGGGCGCGAAGGCGATCACCCCGTGCGCTCTCAAGAAAGGTCCGAGCCTCCGAGGTACTAAAGGGTTGAATCTCATAGCTCTCGACCCGGGGACCGTCGACCATTGCCGCAGGGTTGCGCAAGATGTAGCCCCATCGAACCGCCTGGTTGAGCGCTGTCCGGAGTGTGCCTCTGATGTACCGAACCGATTTGGGAGATAGTCCAGACTTCAACTTCTCGTTGAAGAGTCTCTGGATATGAGCCGGTTCGAGCCGATCCAAGGCTAGCCGCCCGAGGCTGGGTTTCAAGTGAAGGCGAACATGAACCTCGTAACCCTTGAAAGTCCACGGGCGCACGGAGGGCTTTGCGACTTCCGCCAACCAAAGGTCCATGAACGAACCGACAGACATCCCACGCGCGTGGGTAAGAGTTCCAGACTCGCGCGCGGCCAGCGCCTCTGCAAGGAGCCGACGAACCTGCTCTCGCGAGCGTCCGTACATGACCTTCCGACGACGACCCGGAAGCGAAACGGCGGCCGCCCAGCCACCCCGGAACGGGTAGATGGAGCCTTCATTGTTACCCCGCTTTCCCGACACGTCTTGCGTTACCCGCGCAGAAATTCAGCACGATCGACCGGAGCTGTCCTGTCTGATATCCAGTCGGCGAGGGCGCGGCGCGGCACTCGCACGCAGCGCCCGATTCGAACGACGGGCAGCTCAGCTCTCGCCATCATCTCGAAGGCTTTCGTTCTGCCAATTCCAAGCAGTCGTGACACCTCTCGGCTGTCCAGGAGCAATTTGTCGTCAAGCGGGGGACCCGGATGCGACGCCGGTTCCCCCGAACCCCCTCCGCGTCGACGGGAGTACACAAGAGGTGGATGGATTGGCAGACGCGGACGAGTCATGGCCGAGGCCGAGTGCGACCGAATCGAGAAGCGATCTTGGAGCTGATGTGCTGACCGATGGGTCGCGTTAGCGGGCGAACAGCATTGCGGGCGCTCCCTAGGAGCCGGCCAGCCGGAGCCATCGCCACGGCGGTTCCCGCCCAGCCACGCGCGATCGACCCAACCGAGCCGTGCGCGAAGCGCAGTGCAGAAAAGATGACGACAGGTGAGAAGGCGGCGATGAGGAGAACCGCCACGCCGCTCGCCATCCAGTTCTCAGTGGCGTCGGTGTCGGTCGGCGAGATCAACGCCACCACGACCAGCCGAAAGCCGACGTAGACGACCGTTGCAAGCACGAACTTGGACAACAGCAACCCGACAAGGAACTCTGCGAGAGCGGTGGCGGCGCCGATTGCTCGCGGCCATATGGAAAGGACGGAGACCAAGGGCACGAACGCGGTCACGCTGAGGATGAGCGCCGAGCGCACGACCAGCTCCAGATGCAGGATCACCGTGAGCGAGCTCATGGTCAGCGCCGTGAGGATCAGGCCGAACGTGCTCACATGCGGCCCTGATGAGCCGTTCGCGACGACTGCGTCGCTGACGGCGACGCCTCGCATCAGAAGCTGACCGAGGGCGTTGAAGTCAGGAGTCCAGACGGTCGCAAGGAGAGCCGCGTAGCCAGCGAGGTACTTGAGGACGCCGAGGCCTGAGTAGGCGAAGAACGTCGCGGCGACGACGCGAGGAATTAGCGCAATCCCGGTGCCCAAAGATCCCCAGGCGATGCGCTCGATCAAGGCCAGGGCTATGATCGCGCCGACCAGTAGAAGCGCGATAGCGAGCATGCGGTCGTAGACGGGCACGATCACGGTGAGGTCGGGTTCGCTCGTCTGTCCAAGAGCTGACAACAACCACTGCATGCTGGCGACCGCAACAGCAGTCGACCAGTTCGCGATCGCGATCACGATCTGGTTGACGATCTGATTCGCCTGTGCGCTGTAGTCGCCCACTGCTATTGCCCGAAGAGGTGGGCGGCGTAATTGGCCGCCGCCACGCCGATGTAGAGCAGCGCTAGCGCGCCGATCGAAACGGCGATGCCACCCTTGGCGCGCTCGGCCAGCTGCGGGTTCGCGGTAAACGAGGCGAGGACAATGGCGATCAGGGAAACGACGATGCCGAGCCCGGAAATGAGCGTGAGCAGCGCGGCGGCGTTGTTGGTGAGATGGATGAGACCGTGAAGGACACTGGGCGGCAACCCACTGAAGTCCGGCCTGACGCTGATGTCAGTCAACCTGCAACTCCTTCGCCGGCGACACCGGCAGTAACGGATGGACGGATTAGGACCTGCTGACGCCAGGCCTTGACCTGATCCCAACGCCGAAGCTCGAGTAGGGCGGGTGGGGCGTTGGCGTAGAGCAAGACCGCCGATCGCAGGCGTCGCAGCTCGTCGACGGATGCCAGGGGACGGCCAACTCGTTGCTCGCCAGAGCCCGAGTTCCAGCGGTCGCGATGGCTTGTGCGGTAGGTGCGCGTCTCGTCACCGATGGCGCGGCTGAAGAGCTCCAGGGTTTTGATGTCTCCCTGACCTGGGAGGAGGAGCCGGGCGCGGCAGTTGTTCCAGATCGTTCGCGCGGCTGCCTCGCCGTAGCCAGCTTCGACCTGGGCCAGGTCGTGGTAACAGAGCAGGAGTTGGATTCCCTGACCGGGACCGCTCGAGGTGTAGCCCGCGAGGCGGGGTATACGTGCGAAGTTGGCTGCCTCATCGAGCGCCAGTAGCAAGCGGGGTGAGAGGATCCCGCCCTGGGCGCGCGCCTTTGATGTCGCGCGCCGCAGGAGGGAGAGGATGAGGGCCGAAAAGAGTGGGCGGCAGCGCTCGGCTTCCTCGGCGGGAGCGACGAGATAGAGAGTGCCTGCAGCACTCAGGAGGCGATCGAGGTCGAGTGCATCAGCGCTGGTGCGAGTAGCCGCTGCCACTCGTTCGTCAGTCCACAATGAAAGGGACGAACGTGCCGTGGAGGCGATCGAGCCCGCCTCTCTGTCGGGTGTGAGTGAAAAGGCGCGAAGAAGATCGGACGCGCTTTTGTCTTCAACCACCTCCGATAAGCCGACGAACTCTGAATGGGCAGTCCGATTGAGCCGCGCCAGGACCGTGCGCATGTCACCACTGCGCTCGCGTTCACAAACTGCCAGGCCCGTGATCAGACTGGAGGCTGCCAGATACCAATGAGCGGAGTGACCGCGCTTGCCCTCGGCGGTAAAGTGGTCCGCGAGTTCGGCAGCGGAACCGACTGAGTCGACTCCATCGAGCGGGTTCCAAGTCGCAGGCTGGAGACCCAGGTCCACCATCCACGCGTGATCACGATCTAGCGGCGCGAAGACCCAGATCGGACCGGTATAGGCACGACGCCTGGACGTGAGAGCAACGAGCTCCTCCTTGGTCGAAGTGGCGACCACCGCGCCCTTCCAAGCGAGCAGAGTCGGGACAACCACGGTCGAGGTTTTGCCCGAGCGCTGGACGCCGAAGATGAGGACGTTGTCCTCCGCCGGCGATTGCAGTAGATGGTGGTCGTGCCAGCCGAGCACGATGCCGTCCCCCTGCATGCGCTCGGGCGAAGCGAGGCGGCCGAGGTCGCGGCGTTCGCGTGCGTGCGCCCAGCGGCTGGTTCCGTGGCTGTGGGGCGCCGATGGTCCGAGTAGCCATGGCGGCAGCAGCAGGCGAGCGCCAGAGGCGACGATCTCTCCAATCAGGCGCGCGGCCAGTTCGAGGAGTCTCAAGCTGCGCGCTCCCATCCACGCAGCGCCTCGCGTTCAGCCTCGCGCTGCATCTGTCTTGAGTAGCGGCGAGCGACCGCCTGCAAGGCCAGAATCGAGCTCGCGTGCGGCGAACGTTCATATGCCGAGGCAAAGGTCCAACCAGATGCCACGCGGACTCGCGCGAGCGGTCGCGATGGCAGCAGCACAATCGACGCCCGGGCCGGGGCCGGCATTCTGATTGCGCGTGAAACGTCGTCGTCTGCGGACGTCGAAGCGGGCAGTTCGGCGGTTCTCTGCGATGGGATGCGCTCGCTACGCTGGCGCTCGATCTCCAGTCCCAACGCTTCCTTGATCGCCGCGAGGCGTGGCTTGGTGATATCAACGCGTCGATAGCCGCCGGTTTGATCCGCGCGCATTCCGGCCAGTACCAGGTGCACGTGGTGGTGGGCGGTATTGCGATGGATGGCGGCGATCCAACGCAGGTCGCTGACACCCAAATCCGATTGCAGCCGGCTCACAGCCGCTCTTGCAAGGCGCTGGAGATCCAGGCCGTGAGCGGACTCTGGCGAGATGAGGAAGCGCGACACCGCCCGTCGGCGATCCATCACGGTCCCAGCGCGGGTCCGGACGAGTTGGGGCTCTGAGTTCTCGATCGAACGTGAGACGAAGGCGACGAAGTCCTTGCGAGCTTTGGTGCCAAGGCTGCCCTCGGGGCCGAAGAGCTCGGCGCGGCTGCTGGCCTGATCCCGATAGGCCACGTACTTGACGAGGCCGGCAACGTCTGAGCCTGATCGCTCCTGCTTGGGGGCGGGGTGGAGGTCGCGGTGCTGGACGTAGCGCAGAAAGCCGCCTACCGCGCGCCGCACCTGGCCTCCGGTCGTGGCTGGATCGAAGGCGACCTTGATAAAACAGCGCTCGGTCACTGGCCCGCTTCCCTGAAGAGCGCGAGCCTCTCCTCTGCCGCGAGCGCTGCTTCTGTCGCGAGCTCGTGCATCCTACGTTGGCCCTCGGGCAAGACCGACGCG
>Ga0070708_100004690_pt1 | contig 10770 bp, 9 predicted proteins | sample KBSK5503metaG_FD_65469 | JGI IMG/M metagenome (GOLD analysis project Ga0070708, IMG submission 65469) | Corn, switchgrass and miscanthus rhizosphere microbial communities from Kellogg Biological Station, Michigan, USA - KBS K5-50-3 metaG | ecosystem: Host-associated > Plants > Roots >...
GGCACGAAGCCGGCATCCTTGAGGTACGAGAGCCCTGGGCATGCCCCAACGTAGACCGCCTTGCCGCTGCCGAAGTCATGCATGACCGCGGCAGGAGTGTTCTCCTTGAAACGACCAATGACCTGCCCCGTCGTGGGCGTGAAGGTGATTCGCACGCCCAACACACCAAACGCCGTCGGCTCACCCAGCAGTGGCGTCCGGTCCAGCCTGATCCGATCGAAGTAGTCTGTCCAGTTGAGGCTGCCGCGGATCCGGTACTCGTCGGGACGGACCTCGCTCCGAATGGCTGTCTCGATGCCAAACACGGCTGCAAGACCCTGCCCGGGCTCGTTGAACTCATCGCGACTAGCGGCGCCACAGGCACCGAAAAGATATCCGCCGTCCCGCACCCATTGCTCGATCGCGCTTGTCGCGCGAGCGCTGATGTTCGGGTCAACCGTGTAGAGCACGTCATAGTCCTTGAGCCGCCCGGCAGCGACGTCTTCCTCGGTCAACATGTCGACCAGGTACTGGTCATGCACCAGCGCGAGATACGTGGCGCGGCGCTCCAGCATGTGAATGTACCCCCAGGGTTGCCAGAGGTCGGCGCTGATGCTGTACAGGAGGGCGACTCGCGTTTTCCGCGGCGCACCTGGCGCGATGATATGTTCCGCCCTCGTCAGCTGACGCGTCATCCGGACGATGCCGTCATACTCGCCGCGCAGGTCGGACCAGTAGTTCTCCGTGCTCGTTGCGGTCGGACCGTACGTCCAGTAGAAGAAATGCTTCGCGCCTTGCGCCAAGGCCGAGCTGCTCTTCAGCACGAGGTTCGTTGTATCGCTGGGGGTGATCCACGCGATGATCGGCTGCATGCCGCGGCTGCCACTGCGAAAGATGGCCGCCTGAAACCCCATGAGCTGAAAGCCTTCCCAGGTGTACCGTGGCCCGTACATGTACTGGAGCCCCATCCAGTCCTCGATCCCGATCACATCTACCGCCCGCTGACGGGCCAGGTCGAACCAGTCGAGCGACAACGGGTGGCCTCCCCAGGCCATGTTCGGCTCGCTCATGCCCATACCGAGGCCGGAGCCCGCGAAATACGGATGATCGGCGACGAGACTGGACGTCAGGATGTGTGCGGCGGCGTGCCGGTGAAAGCTCTCCGTCAGCCACCGGAGCCGTTCGGTCGCCGCCGCCTGCCGGAAGCGTGCCGTGTAGTAGAAGATCCGGTTTGCCGCTTTCGGATCCTGCTGTTGGCGTTGACGAAGGACGTCGGGCGATTCGATCGGCACCACGTCGTCGAGTGCTTTCACACCCAAGTCCGCCGGACGCACGTTCTGTGCTTGAAGCCAGCCGTGAAAATGCCGCAGGGCAGCGGCATCGTTGCCGATGGCTGGGGACGTGATCTCGTCTGAGAAATTGAAAAGCGTGGGCCGCGGGGAGGCCCGGGTTGCCTGGGCTGCCGGGCGGATCTGATTGTCGATGTCCTCCCTCGTGAGATTCGGACCGAGCTGGACCCAGTGATGGCCGCCAGGATCCACGAAGTCATAGCGCTCGCGGACTTCGGGCTGGCGGTTGACGACGTTGAACCCCAAGAGCCACAGCACTTCAGCCTCCTGGAGGTTAAGCTCCGGGCGCTGGGGGTTCCAGAAAGAGGTCTGCACGATGAGCCGGCTCGGGGATACGCGCCTACCCCCGCTCGCCGCGCGAGCCCAGGCAAGCCGGCGCTTGGTCATTTGCGCGGCGGTCTCCAGGCTGTCCTTGTCTGCAGCCAGGAATGGTGACACAAGGAAGCTGGTCAGGCTGCCGGTGAACGATTCCTCGAACCGCTTGACCACGGCTTGCTCGGTTGGCGCCGTGGCCAGCTCGATCACCACCTTCCGGGTGAGGCTGTCCGCACTGGTGACGAAGTTGGCCGTGATGTTTGGAAATTCGGCGACACCCCCCGCCCGGTGGAGCTGGCCATGCAGTTTGGGCCCGGCGTATTTCCCGAGGTCAAACCAGTCGGTGAAGGTCCCGCTGCCGACCCGCTTGGCGCGGTCCTTGTCAGCTCCAGCTGGCCAGACTGCGCCCGGGAGAGTCCATGGCTCGACGTGGATGTAACCCCCGATCTGAATGTAGTAACTGGTCTCGGTCGGCTCCAACAGCTTGAAGCGCACGAAAACTCCGGTGTCAGCCGAGGCACCCGAAAGGCTCAGTGCTGCCAGAAGCAGGACGAGCAGGCAACTTCTATGGAGCGTCATTCCCGCGCTCAGATCGCAAAGGGTGGTAACCAACTGAAGCGTCCGTCGAGTGGGGGTTCACGTCCCGGGACACGCATGCTGCTTGTTCCCCGTGCCTCTCGGTGGTCGCCTTTACTTCCGTTTGGCCCTACGTTTGGAACGTTCTGTTCGCTCTCGATAGCTTTGCGGAAGCTTATCCAGACGTCCCCTGCCCGCTTGTGGTTGAACCAGCGGTAAACCAACCAACTGAGAATTTCGGTCCTGTCGCTTCTCCGCCTCGAAGAACCGCGGGAGCAAGGCGGGCAGCACAATGCCGGCGGGAATGCCTCGCTTTTTCCAGTTGCTGATCCGAGAAAGCCGTCCCGCACTCGATTCGGGAGCCGGCACTGCCATGTCCCTCACCGTACCTCTTTGGCTAGGTGCAGCAAGTATCTAAGCCGCAATGTTCGGCCGCTCCGCTTGGTGCTCGGCGGCGGGCTCATCGGATTCCTGCGCAAGACCGCGCCATGGGAACACCTGGCGGGTTTCGTGCCAGTGCTGATGAACTAAGCGTCTAAGTCCGAAAGAACAAGAATGAAGCCCCTCGAAGAACTGAGCGCCGAGAAGCTATGTGAACTGAGATCGCCGCAGCGATGCGCCGGCTAGAGACCCCGAGCGTGATTCTAGATGGTGAGGTAGCGATCTACGACCGCCAGCTCATCTCCCGGTTTGAAGGTGTTTCCCCAAGTACACCCAGCACAGGAGGCAGGGACCGAACGTCGAGAGGTAGTCGAACACGGGCACGCCGGCGGCGATGATCTGCTTCAAGAGGTAGGTTGTATCGATCTGCTCGCGCCCAAGCCGGTCGACGACGCTCATGATGAGCCCCTGGAACGGCCGAGGTGGCGTGAGGGCTCCGAGGAGGCAGGCAGACGGCCGCCGGCTGGTCCGGTGCAATAGTGGGCGATCCCTTCCCGCACCTCGCAGTCGTCCTGCGGCTACCATGCTTGGGCGACGTGAGCGCGACCGGCGACAGCCCGAGCCGCTTCTCAAGCCTCACGATGCTGCGGCTCGATACCTGTAGCCACCGGCCACCGGCGGCGAGTGGTCGAAGACGTGAAGGATCTTCATGTCGAACCCCCTCGTCCGGGCGAGGCCGGCAGACTCGCGGAGGGGGGCTGCGTGTCCACCGAAGCCGGCTCGGCGTGACTCGCCCACTCGCGCCGGAACCCTTGCAGGCTGATCCCCTCGATCTCGGCCCGGAGCGCCCACGTGTCGTAGGAGTCGCTCACCCCGATACGGACCACGTTGCTCGGATCCAGCCGGTTCCGATTCACTCCGCCGTAGGCGGACGCGATCAGCTCGTAGCCCGCGGCCCGGATCTCGCCGATCACGGTGGGCGTCACGTCCTCGCGACCGCCGAACGGATACGCGAAGTACTTCACCGGTGCACCCAGGCGGCGCTGGATCAGGTCCCGACTCTCGACGATCTCGCGGCGTGCCTCCTCGAGCGGGCAGCGCGCGAGATTGGCGTGCGTCATGCCGTGCGAGCCGATGCTGAAGCCGCAGGCCGCGAGCCCCTCGACCTGGTCCCACGTGAGTGTCCGGAAATGGTGCGGGAAGCGGCCGTCGTGGGCGAACGGGCGCGGGGTGCCGATCAACCCCGCGGTCACGAAGAACGTGGCCGGCAGCCGGAAGTGTTCCAGGACCGGCGCGGCGCATTCGTAGTTGTCGGCATAGCCGTCGTCGAACGTGATGACGACCACGTTCGGGCCGAGGTAATTTCCGGCGGCGAGCGCCTCCCGGGCTTCCTGTAACGTGACCACCGGGTAGCGACTCCGCAGCAGGGCCAGGTGCTCGAGGAACCGATTCACGCTCGTGGTGAGCTTGTCTCGGGACGTGTCGTTCACCCGGTGATACAGGAGCACGGTGCAGCGAGTCCGGCGCCTCAGCCGCAGCCAGGCGTTCCGCAGCCAGACCGGTCCGGCCAGCAGGCAGAACCGGTAGAACGCCCCCTTGAGGGCCTGCTTCAGCGCTGATTCGGGCGCCGTGCCGAGGCGCCGGTCGAGCGCGGCCCGCTGGGCCGGGGTCGGGGTGGTGAACGGCGGCGCGGCCGACGGCTGCTGGGCGCGCGGCGTGGCCCGGCCGGTCGCGATGTTCTCCACCGCCTCGGCCAGGAGATCGGCGGCCAGCTCGTCTAGCTTGAGCTTGACGCTGTGCTCGGTGTCGGTGGCGGTGATCGGTACGCTGCCCTCGCGCACGACGTCACCCGCGTCCAGCTTGGCCTCGACCATGTGGATAGTCACGCCGGCCTGCTTCTCACCGTGGTAGAGTTCCCAAAATGCAGGCGGTTGACCACGGTACTCCGGCACCTTTCCCTTGTGGACGTTGACGGAGCCGAGGCGCGGGATCGCAAACGTCTGGCGCTTGAGGATGCGGGTGCCGATGACGAGACCCAGATCGGCTCCCATCCTCGCGAGGTGACCCTGGGCCTCCTCGGAGTTGAGCGAGTCCACCGTCACGAGCGGGATCCCGTGGCGCGCGCTCAGGTCCGGGAGCGAGCGGGCTTCGTCCGGGAAGATGGCCCGGCGGATGGGCTCCGGGTCGAACTGGCGCCGGAAGGGTCTCACGGCGCGCGTCGCCACGGTGCCGAGCACGCGGCCCGCCAAGTGCAGGAGCCCGTCGCGCCGACCGCGCTTCCAGAAGCGGCGAAGCCGGGTCTTGAGCGTCAAGACCCCGCGGTCGTAGATGACACCGCCCACTGTGACGCCCGGCACTGCCATGACGCGGCTGATAGCGAGGCGGGTGGACGGCGAATCGAAGCCGGTCAGGACCACCACCCGGAACAACCGGATCTGCTCGCTCATCGCCGTCGCGTGCCGAGGAGCCAGCCGTAGAGTCGCTCGTAGGCCTTGACCATCCGCTCCAGGCTGAACTCGGCCTCGGCGTGCTCGCTCGCGGCCCGGCCGTGCTGCGCGAGGAGTGTCGGGTCCTCCAGGTAACGGCGCAGGGAAGCGGCCAGCGCGGCCGGCGAGCGGGGCCCCACCAGGAAGCCGGTGCTCTCGTCCATCATCAGTTCCGGGTTGTCGCCGACCCGGGTCGCCACCACCGGCAGTCCGGTGGCCACGCCGTCCACGTACACCCACGGGTCGGCGCCGGTCGGCGCGGTGGAGCGCGTGGTCTTGATTCTTTTCATCGCTCTGCCGGTGGACGAGGTGGTGGTCAAGCTTTTAAGCCCGGATTGGCAATTTGGACCCAAGTCCTCGCTCCCTCGCGTTGCTCAACAGACCACGTGACGCGCCACGAGCCCCCTCTGCCGTTCGGAAGGCGTCACATGGGCTGTCCCCGCAGCGCCCGCGAGGCTGACGGCCCATCTTCCGAAAGTTTGCTCTCGGCGACCATCCGGCCGGGAGATACTCCCGCCAAGAGCGCTCCGTTTCTCTCTCCCTCCGTGTCCGGCCTTCTCGATCAAGTGGGGTGCCATGCGGGTCGCTCGATGCGCCCGAGAATCTGCCGAAAGAGGGTCCTCGTCAAGTGGCTTTCGGCCAGCTGCAGGACGAAGTACCGGGCATGCCGAATGAGGCGCCCGCCGGTCTTGAAGAGCCGCTGCTGGAGACTCGTCAGCGACCAGGTCTGGATGGTGAAGGGCAAGACCAGCCGGCGCAGGAGATTGCCGAGGTTGTAGGCGATAATCCCGAGGATCAAGCGGACCTCATTGGCCCGGAACCGGTGACAGGAGAGCCGGGTCCAGTCGGTGGCGGCTTTGCCCTCCTTGATCCACTGCTCCGCCGTCCCGCGCCGGTTGTAGAAGCGGATGACGGCGCGGTTCGTGTCAGTCAAGGTCGTGACGATAAAACCCACGCGAGGAAAGAGTTCGCTGAGGTGATGCTCAACCTTGGCGATCACTCGTCGCGGTCGGTCCAGGAGGCCGCCTGATACTCGAAGCTGCGGTATCGGACCAGGGGGGCGTACCTGGGTCGGCCGCGAGGCCGGGTGAGCAGATCCTCGATGCGCCGCTCCAGCACGTTGTTGGCTGGGAGGCGGATCGCGTACCGCACCCCCCGGCGTTCCAGCGCCGCGTAGAGGGCGGGCAGCGCGAAGGCCGCGTCCGCGCGGACAACGACGGCCTGCCCCTGCGCACGGTACCTGTCAATCTAGACGCGTTGCGGGGGCCCGCAACCACTTGCAGGCAAGCAAGAGGATAGCCAACATCAACGCCCTCCGGCGGCGGTCACCCCACTCGTGGCCTCCGTTCCCGTGACATAGCCTCCCGACTCGGACGCCGGCCACCCCAGGAGCCGACGGCACAGAAGGACTTGACGAGCTCGGTCACGTCGACCTTCGAGGTCCATTCGGTGGGCCAGAAGAGTAGCGGTAGTCCGTTGTCCAAGAGAAACCCGCGCCGGCAACCCGTGCATTCCATCGCCGCGCGGTCGCCACGTGTCTGCAACGGGGCGGCGCAGGCGGGGCAGATGAAGAAGTCCGATTCCTGAAGCACAGACCCCGGAACCGGAGGGCCTGCAGGAGAGGAACGAGGGGAGGTCATGGCTTGCCCAGCATGGGCTGGAGGAAGTCAGCGGTTGCGCGGGCGAGGGCATCGCTGCCGGCAGCGGTGGTATGGGTGTGGTCCTCGAACAAGGCGGGCTGACCGCTGAACATTCGGGAGAGATCCAGGACGGGCACGTTGTCTGCCCGAGCGACGGTGTAGACGGCTCTATCGCAATCAGCGAAAGCGTGAAGCAGGGCCTCGTGGGAAAGATTGACGAATTCGTAGGCAATCTTCTCGCGTTCGGCCGGGGTGTTTGTAGGCGTGAGGAGTCGCGCTTGAGTGAGGAGGACAGGTTTGGCGCCGATATAGCGCGCGGCCGCCACGAGGAGGTGGAGGTTGAGGGCAAATTGCCGGGGGCCGTAGTCGCTGTAGGCGTTGAGGAGATCACTCGAGGTCACGATGCCTTCGACCCTGGGCTTTCCCAGCCGCCACTGCAGGTAGCGGTCACGAAGGCGGACATAGAGCTGCGAGTGACTGAGAAGGCGATCTGTCCAGCTCGAGTAGTACATGAAAGGGTTCGCGACGAGATAGCCGTTGCCCTGGCCGTTGACGGCGGCCGGACGCTGGAGTCGCAGCAGACTGTGCTCGGGCCTGAGGTTGTGGAAATACTTGATGTCGTTCCAGGACTCGTAGACCAGCAAGTAATCCGGCTCGAACATCCAGATTTCAGAATAGAATCTGCCAAGAAAGTCAAAGGTCGCGTGCCCCGGGGTGCCGGCATTGATGACCTCGACCTTGCCGTATCCTCGGCCTCGAAGATTGGTTTCGATCAGGCGAGGCCAGTCCTGTCCCTCCCTGGCGTACATGTCGAACAGCGACGATCCCCCCAGCATGACGACGCGGACGGTGCCTGGAGGCTTGGGTATCGCAAAGAGCTGTCCGCGATACCCGCGCGGGCTGATGACGACGTCTCCGCTGGGCGTGGCGTGTTTGCGCTGCAGCATCTGAGGGAATGCATTGCGGGAGAAAAGCGTGGCCTCGTACTCGAGCGATCTGGCCCGAAGCGTGTCAGGGTTTACGTGGGCCCGGGTGAGCCGTAGATAGACTTCGGCCGCGCCCACGCCGAGAGTGGTCGTGACCAGGACGCTCAGGCAGGCGACGATGAGCTTCTGCCAGCCCAGGCTCTTGAGTTCCGAGCGATCAGAAGAGGGCATAGATGAACGGCGCGATGGCTGAGCTGTGCGCGAGGATTATCAGCGCGCCGATGAGGAGCAGGCTGCCTACCATCGGGATCAACCACCAGAGCTTCACCGCCCACAGGAAGGCGAGGAGCTCGCCGGCAATCGAGATTCGGGCGCGGAAATTTGTTAACATCGCGTCTCCCTCATTTCTTGATGATGTAGTTGCCGAGGATCAGAGCATCCATGCCGCTACGGCTGAACGTGCTGAAAGCTTCAGCCGGGGAGTTGACGATTGGCTCCCCCTTGAGATTGAAGGAGGTATTGAGGACGACGGGCACTCCCGTCGCCTGGCCGAAAGTCTGGATCAGTCGATGGTAGCGGGGCGCCTCGGTCGGGTCGACCGTCTGGAGCCGTGCGGTGCCGTCGACGTGGGTGATCGCGGGCACGCGAGAGCGCATCGGCTCCTTGACGGGGACGACATAGAGCATGTAGCGGGCCGGTAGGTGCCGGTCCGGCTGGGCGAGATCGAAGAAGTCAGATACGTGGCTCATGGGTACCGACGGGGCGAACGGTCGGAACGGCTCCCGAAACTTTATCTTGGTGTTGACGATGTCCTTCATCTCGGGCTTTCGAGGGTCCGCCAGAATGCTCCGATTCCCGAGGGCTCGCGGCCCCCATTCGAATCGGCCCTGGAACCACCCGATCACCTTGCCCTCCTGCATCAGGTCCACGGCGTGCTCGAGGAGCTTGCCCTCGTCCTCCACGTGGACATGGGGGATGCGCTGTGCTCGAAGAAAGCCGTCGATATCCCGCTCGCTGTAGGACTGGCCCCAGTAGGCGTGGCGCATGACGAACTTACGCGGTTTCCCCAGGACCGTGTGATAGCCGTAGAGACACGCCCCGACGGCGCCGCCGCCATCGCCGGCCGCCGGGTGGATGAAAATCTCCTCAAAGGGTGTCTCGCGCAAGATCCGCCCATTGGCCACGCTGTTGAGGGCGACGCCACCGGCCATGCACAAAGACGTGAGGCCGGTTTCACGGTGGAGGCTCCTGGCCATCTGAAGGAGGACCTCCTCCGTGACGAGCTGGATGCTCGCCGCGACGTCGGCATAATGCTGGTTCTGCCGGGACAGGGCGTCGTAGTCTTGTGGCTTGTCGCCGAAGTAGCCTGGGTATCCGCTCGAGGACGTGAAGAAAAGCGCCTTCGGGTCGCGAGGGGGGCCGAAGAGATCGATGAACTTCGAAGTATACGTTGTGTCGGTGGAATGGTGGAAGGAGAAGTACTGCATGTCGAGGCAGAAGCTGCCGTCCTGATCCTGACGGATCAGCTTCCAGACCTTGTCGGTGTATCGCGGCTGCCCGAAGGGAGCCATTCCCATGACCTTGTATTCACCTTCGTTGACCTCGAAGCCGAGAAAAGCCGTGAAGGCGCTATAGAGGAGGCCGAGAGAATGGGGAAAACGGATTTCTCGGAGCAGTTTGATGTCCGTTCCGCGGCCGATGCCGTAGGTGGCCGTCGCCCACTCACCCACGCCGTCCACGGTCAGGATGGCGGCCTCGTCGAAGGGCGAACAGAAGAAGGCACTTGCCGCATGGGACAGATGATGGTCGCTGAAGACAATCTTGTTCGCCGGCACGCCGAGATGCCGTTGAATGATGTTCTTGACCCAGAGCTTGTCCGTCAACCAGGTGATCATGGACTCCCGGAACACCTTGCGAGACTTGGGGAACGTTTGCATCACAGACATGAGCAGGCGCTCGAACTTGAGGAAAGGCTTCTCGAAGAACACGACGAGATCGAGCTCCTCGCCCCGGATCTGGCCCTCTCGGAGGCAGAACTGTATGGCGTTGACGGGGAACTCGTGGTCGTGCTTCTTACGGCTGAACCGCTCCTCCTCCGCGGCGGCGATGAGCTCGCCGTCCCGGAGAAGTGCGGCGGCCGAATCATGGAAGAAGCACGAGATGCCCAGGATGTTCATCTCAGTATTGCCTCCGTGCATACGTGAGCGTATCCGCGTCTGTGTGACTCCGGGACAGCCAGCCTTTCGAGGCTGAGAGCTGGAGCGGGTCCGAGAAAAGCTTCACCCGGAGCGCAAAGGGGGTGACGACGACGAAATAGAAGAGTGTCAGGATCAGACGGGCCTGGAAGTTCGCGATCTTGTGCGCGACTCCCTTCCACGCTGTCCAGAGCAGCTTCAACATGGCCATGGCTACCTCTCTTGTATGGCAGCCGGCATCGTCCGCACGCCGCGGAGCATCGCGGACTCGGAGCGACCCACGCCGGGATCGATGAAGTCGATGCGATGGGTTGGCATCCTAGCTGGAGTGCGGCGCCAGGCCCCCGATGAGGCGCTCGAAGAGCGAAGCGAGGCGGGCATTGAGCTTGACAATGTCGTGTTTCTCCTCCACAAACCGGCGCCCCTCGGCCCCATGCGGGGCGAGGCCTCCGGGTGGTCGATGAATTGCTGGAGCTTTTCGACGAGCGTCGCGACATCGGCGGCCGGGACGATCGAACCGGCGAGCCCGTCCTGGACGATGTCACGCACGCCCCCCACATCGGTCGCGAGAACCGGCATGCCGGAGGCTTGGGCCTCGAGCAGCACGGTGGGCGTGCCCTCGGCAAGACTGGGGAGCATGAAGACGTGGGAGGCATGCATCCACTTGATCACGTCCGCCGTCGGGAGGGGCCCCAGAAGCGTGACGTGAGCGTGGAGGCCGAGTTCCTCGATGAGGGCCATGGAGGATAGCCAACATCAACGCCCTCCGGCGGCGGTGACCCCACTCGTGGCCTCCGTTCCCGTGACACAACCTCCCGACTCGGACGCCGGCCACCCCAGGAGCCGACGGCACAGCGCACATCAGCGGGCTCCTCGCAGGTCGAGCGAGCCGGCCCGGGTGAGCGGCATGCTATGCCGGACAC
>Ga0070708_100004691_pt1 | contig 10770 bp, 10 predicted proteins | sample KBSK5503metaG_FD_65469 | JGI IMG/M metagenome (GOLD analysis project Ga0070708, IMG submission 65469) | Corn, switchgrass and miscanthus rhizosphere microbial communities from Kellogg Biological Station, Michigan, USA - KBS K5-50-3 metaG | ecosystem: Host-associated > Plants > Roots >...
GCGCAAGACATCGATGCCACCAGTGTCATTGCGCTGGAGATCGACGACTGGAGCGCGAAGGTGCGCCGCGGCGGCCCCACGGGCCCTCTGGACGGCGACCCCAATGCTCCCGGCAGCGCCGGCGTGGTGGACCTCGATCGGCCTTGAGAGTCCGTCGCGCAGGACCGGAGGATGCGGCCGCGATCGCGTTGGTGCTGCGCACCGCATTCGCAGAGTACGAGTCTCTGTACACGCCCGCGGCATTCGCCGCCACCACTCCCTCGAGCGCCGAGATCGAACATCGGCTCGGCGAGGGGCCGGTGTGGATCGCGCTGTGCGACGACGTCGTGATCGGCACGGTATCGGCTGTGCCGCGGGCGAAGGGATTGTATATCCGCGGCATGGCCGTCGTTCCCAGCGCGCGTGGGCGAGGAGCCGCGGGCTCGTTGCTCGCGCACGTGGAGCGCTACGCGCGGGAGCGCGGCTGCTCGCACCTCGAGTTGAGCACCACCCCCTTTCTGGCCTCGGCCGTCGCGCTCTACCGACGCGCGGGATTCCGCCGCGCCGGCGCGGGCCCGCACGATCACTTTGGGACTCCCGTCTTCACCATGACCAAGACCCTCGCTGCAAGCCAAGATTTGGAGGTCCGACCCGTGGGTGCTACGCAGGCTACATTCTCTCTAGTCACCGAATTTCCCGCGGTTGATCCCGCGACCGCCAACCACCACTTCGTCTCTAAGCTCTCGGTCGAAACGGACGCGGCGGACGTCCATTTCGATCTCCAGCGTGGCGTCGACGGATTCGTCGTGGTGGACGCGCGATCGGCCGAGGCGTACGCGCGGCGGCATATCCCGGGCGCGATCAATCTTCCGCACCGCTCGATCACGGCCGAAACGGCCGCCGTGCTCCCGAAGGACAAGCTCGTGGTGACGTACTGCTGGGGTCCGGGGTGCAATGCATCCACCAAGGCCGCGGCGCGGCTCAGCGGGCTCGGGTTCCGGGTGAAGGAGCTCATCGGCGGGATCGAGTACTGGCAGAAGGAGGGCTACGCCGTCGAGGGGACGCTGCCCGCAGACGCGCCGCTGTATGGCTGAGGGACCTGCGCAGTTCGCGTGGCGGGCTCGTGCTGAGTGACTACGCTGCGGTACTCATTAGTGGCGTGTCAAAAATCGCACGACCCCCTCGGTCAAGAGAGTTCCCGTAGCCCGTTGCACGACATCTTCCCACCGAGCGGCATTCGGCTGGTGATTGAGTGGCTCCACAACATACTCGTAGACCAGGGACAGGCTCAGACTGATTGCCAACCGTCCCCCAAAGGACTGACGCCAGCTCGGGGCGATCCACGGCCCCCGAGCGAGCAGGTCAGCTCCAGCTCCGGCCGCGATTTCCTTCGACCAACTATTCCACGTCCAAAGGTTCTGTCGGGCCTGCTGTGCCGTGAGTGAGGTGGCGGAGGTGAGGAGTGCGACGAGAATGACTGTGCGCTTCAGGGCCTGCTTGGCGGCGTCCGACAGGCGCTGCCATTTGCCTGCAGCCGATCGCAATCCCTGGCGCAAGAAATGGAGAGGGCTCATCGGTTCCATTGGGACAAACCCCACGGGCCAGCGGAGTCATCCCTCGCGACAGGCGTTCGGCAATCCAGCCAGGTCGGGATGAGGCACGCGGTTCGTCCGGACGCAGAGCACTCGTCGTGTCCGCCCTTGAGTGCGGTCGAACACGCCGCCACAAGTCCGCTTGCAAGGCATGGGCCACAGGGCTCGGGGCAGGCGGGACGAGCGTCGGGCGCCCCTATCTGTCGACCGGTCATGCGCTTGAAGACGCCGTGTCGCGTTGTTCACGAAAAGAGCATTGCCCGTCTCGCGGCCGTTATTGCGGTAGGATGTTCTCACAAGTGCGGCAGTTTGGAAGCGGTTTCCGCGCACAGCGGAGCTGGACGCAGCAAGGCCTTTCATCCAATTCGGATCGAGGACGTCGGACCGCTCACCGCTTACCGCTCACTGTCTCACGGATCCGCCGCAGCTCCGTGCCCAGGCGCTCCACGTCGCGCGCATCGTTGTAGACATGCGGTGAGATGCGGAGGGCGTTCCCGCGCGCCGAGACGAACACGTTGCGCGCGGCGAGCCGGCGCTGCAGGTCCTCGACATCCATCCCACCGGGCACACGCAGCGCGAAGAGGTGCGGACAGCGGTCGCTCTCGTCGTCCACGCCGAAGCCGAGCGCCCGCGCCACGGCTACGAGCGGGACGGTGAGCCGGGCGCAGTAGCGCTGGATCTCGGCGGGACTCCAGTCGAGGACCTGGCGCAGCGCCGCGTTCAGCATGGGGAGCAGCACGAAGCTTGCGCGGCCGCCCATGTCGAAGCGCGCGGCGCCCGGCTGGTAATCGTCCCGGTACTCGGCGAGCCGGCAGAAATCTTCGCTCCCGGCTCGTCCGAGCCAAGTTTCCTCGAGCGGCTCGCCGCCGTCGAATCGCGGCCCGACGTACATGACCCCGATCCCCATCGGACCGCAGAGCCATTTGTATGCGGCGCACACCAGCAGGTCGGGCTGCACGCGTCGCACGTCGAATGGGAGCGCACCCACCGACTGGATGCCGTCGATGACGTAGGCGGCGCCCATCTCGCGACAGCGCGTCCCGATCCCTTCCAAGTCGAGCCGCGTCCCGTCCGACCAGTCCACGCTTCCCAGCGCCACGGCCGCCGTGTCCCGATCGATCGCGGCGAGCAACGCGTCGCTCCACGCGCGCGCACGTCCGCCGCCCGCCGGCGGTGGGGCGACCGCTCGAACCCCGCATCCCGTCTGCCGCGCGAGCTTGCGCCAGGCATACACGTTGCTCGGAAACTGGCCGCCCGCGATCACGATGTTCTGTCCCCGCCGCGGGCGGAGATTCCGGGCGGCGAGGGCGATGCCATAGGACACGGACGGGACGATCGCGACGCGCCTCGGGCGCGGCGCGTTCACGAGGCGGGCGAAACGCGCGCGCGCCTCGTCCGCCGCAGCGAAGAAGTCCGCCGGCCCGAGCCTGCTCGGCACCCGCGTGCGTCGCAGCGCCGCCATACCCGCCGCCTCGACGGCGCGGGAAAGCGGGGCAATGTAGGCGCAGTTCAGGTAATGGACGCCTTGCGGGAGCGCGAACAGGCGCCGCTGGCAGAGGAGCCCACCCCCGCCCCGCGCTTGCGCCGGGGGAACGGCTTCCGCCCTGCCTTGGGTGGCGCCTGCTCGTCGCGCTTCCTCGATGGGCATCTGTTCGATCGGCATCTTGCCTCCAGATTGGCGCGGCACCGGCGCGCACACGAAAAAGGCCCCTTCCGACTGGGGAAGGGGCCTCGGTTCGTCACGTCCGCCCCTCCCGTGCTGGCCTGAGAGGGACGGCGCGGTGTGGCGCGGTTACATGCGCGCGGCCACCGCGCTACCTGGCTCCCAACGGTCCAGCGCCGCCGTGATCGTTGAGATCGCGGCAATGAGAACCAGGCGAGTAATTCGCTGCTGACACGCGCAACAACTCATGCCCATAGTGTAGCTCACCAGGGCAAGACGCTCAAGGTGGGCGCCTACGCTCAAACGGCCGCAGCGCCCTGGGCGTCTTGCCAAAGCGGCGCAGTGCTTACTTTGTAATTACCGCAGGAGGTGGGCATGAGGGCACATGTGGTACGCATCGGGAACTCGCGAGGCTTGCGCATCCCGAAGCCGCTGCTGGAGCAGACCGGCCTGAGTGGTGAGGTGGAGATCGAGGCGGAGGGCAACCAGCTGATCGTGCGGCCCGCGCGGCCCCCCCGCACGGGGTGGGCGGAGGCGTTCGCGGCGATGACCGGTCCGGGAGACGACCGCCTGGTGCACGGTGCGCCCCGCCCAACCTGGTTCGACCGCGAGGACTGGACGTGGTAGTGCGGGGCACGCCCCGGCGCTTCGACGTCTACCTCGTCACCCTCGATCCAACGGTCGGCAGCGAAATCAAGAAGACGACGAGATGAACCGCTTCATCCGCACGGTGATCGTCGTCCTGATGACGACGCGCGGTCGGCCCTATCCCACGCGCGTGCCCTGTCGATTCAAGGGCAAGGTCGGTCAAATCGTCTCGACTAGCTGCGGACGGTCGACACGGAGCGTTTGGTGAAGCGCCTCGGCGCGATCGACGCGCCGACCCGGGCAAGCGTGCTCCGAGTGCTGGGCGAGATGTTCGCGCCGTAGACCGGACAGTCGGGCCGCCAAAACGGGCGCCCGTTGCGCCATCACCACGGCATTGACACGACCGCCCGGTCGCGGTAAATAGCGGAACCTGTACCGGCCACTGGTGGATCCAGGATCGACGATGATGCACCACACCACAACCAGCTGTTGTCGGCGCTGTTGGATGTGTGCTCGCTCCCCGGAGAGCGGACGCGGTTGTGGCGCCATGGTTGCCGGCACAGGATGATGTTCGACTAGCTCGCAGACGGCACGCGCGACGAATCGGGCCCGCTCCCCACTTGGGAAGCGGGCCCGTTTCGTTGGGATGAGGTCACGGGATAAGGCCACGGAGGTCGAGGCATGGCTCAGGTTGAATTGCTCACGAGCGGAGAGCGGGTCACCCAGGCTCGCGGCTTCACGCTGTGGCTCACCGGCCTCTCGGGAGCGGGCAAGTCCACGATCGCGACGGCGGTGGGGCATGAGCTCCGCCGCCGGGGCGTCCGGGTTGAGGTGCTCGACGGAGACGAGGTGCGCCAAAACCTCTCCAAGGGCCTGGGCTTCACGCGCGAGGACCGCGACACCAACATCCGTCGCATCGGCTACGTCGCCAAGCTGCTCTCGCGAAACGGCGTCGCCGTGATCACTGCCGCCATCTCCCCGTACCGGGGAGTCCGCGACGAAGTGCGGCGGGAGATCGGCGCGTTCGTCGAGGTGTACGTCAAAGCCTCGCTCGACGAATGCGTTCGCCGCGACACCAAGGGGCTGTACCGCCGGGCCCTGGCGGGCGAGATCCCCCAGTTCACCGGGGTCTCCGACCCCTACGAAGAGCCGCTCCGGCCGGAGCTGGTGATCGACACGGAGCGCGAGGGCGTCGGGGAAAGCGCCGCGCGCGTCATCGACCGTCTCGTCGAGCTCGGCTACCTCCGGGGCGCGGCCGATGCTTAGCCCCGGCGAGGTGCGCGAGCGCGCGCGGGCACTGCGCGGGGCGGAGCCGGAGACGGTCCTCACGTGGGTCGTCGGAGCGTTTCCGGGAAAGGCGGCCCTGACCGTGAGCTTCGGCGGGGGCGGCGTGGTGCTGGCGCACCTGATCAGCCGCATCGACCGCGCCGTGCCCGTGCTCTTCCTCGACACGGGATTCCATTTCCCTGAGACGTACGCCTTCAAGCAGCGATTTCAAGAGCGGTACGGCCTCAATCTCGTCGAGCTCCAGCCGCTCACCGACCCGGGTCCCCTCTATCGGACGGACCCGGACCGTTGCTGCTGGATTCGCAAGGTCCAGCCGCTCGAGCGGGCCCTCGCAGCCTTCGACGCCTGGATCAGCGCCGTGCGGCAGGATCAGTCCGCCGCGCGCTCGACGACGGAGCTGCTCGAGTACCACGAGATCGCCGGTCGGCCGATCCTGAAAGTGTTCCCACTCGCGGGCTGGAGCCGGGCTGACGTGTGGCGCTACATCCGAGAGAACGGCATTCCCTACCACCCGCTTCTCGATCAGGGCTACACGAGCATCGGGTGCTGGCCGTGCACCCGGCCCACCGCCCCGGGCGAGCCTGAGCGCGCCGGGCGCTGGAGTGGCACGGGGAAGACCGAGTGCGGGCTCCACACTTTCACGGTGAAGCGTGAGGCGGAAGCGGTGAGGGGTGAGCGGTGAGTCCCATCGAGCCGCGGTTCGCGCTCGCCGGCCTGGCCATCGGCTTCCTGATCGGCCTTTCCGGCGTGGGCAGCGGGTCGTTGATGGCGCCCGTGCTGCTGCTGCTGGGCATTCCGCCGGCCACGGTCGTGGGGAGCGATTTGGCGTTCGGCGTGTTCACCAAGAGCGCGGGGGTCGGGCTCTATCTCCGCCGGAGCCTCGTCCGCTGGCGCTGGGTGTGGCTCCTCGCCGCGGGCAGTCTTCCGGGGACGATTCTCGGCAGCCTGCTCCTCGGCCACGTCGGCCGCTCGGCCGCTCTCGTTCGCGCCTCGATCGGCGCGATGCTCGTTCTCACGTCGCTCGCGGCGTTGCTGCTCGACGCGCTGCGCCGGCGCGGTGCGACCTGGGTCGCCCGGCTGCAACATCCGCGCGCCTGGGTCGTGTCGCTGCTGGGCCTCGCGATCGGGGCGGCGGTCGGGGCGACGTCGGTGGGGAGCGGCAGCTTGATCGACATCACGTTGACGCTCTTCTCGCCGCTCGCCGGTGCGGAGATCGTGGGGACCGGGATCGCGCACGCCATCCTGCTGTCCGGCGCGGCGTCCGTCGTGCATTGGCGTCTGGGAACGATCGATTCCGCGCTGCTCCTCAGCCTGCTAGCGGGATCGATCCCAGGCGTTTTCCTGGGCGCGAGCCTCGCGGCGCGGTCGCCGTCCCGCTCGGTTCGGTGGTCGATCGCGGTGCTCGTGCTCCTGAGCGGCGTGTCCATGTTCACGGGGAGTTGCCACAGATGACTACGATCGCGCCGCACGGCGGCACGCTGGTGAACCGGCTGACCGAGGGCGAGGAAAGCTGGAGGCTGCTCGAGGGGCTGGCGCGGTTGCCGGTGATCACGCTCGACCCTCGGACTACGGCGGATCTCGAGCTGATTGCGACGGGCGCGTACAGCCCGCTCACCGGCTTCATGGGCCTGGCCGACTACCAGCGGGTGATCCACGAAATGCGCCTCGCCGGCGGCCTCGTTTGGCCGATGCCGATCACGCTCCGCGTCGGCGACGCCACTGACCTCCGCGGCACGGTCGCGCTCGCGGCACCCGACGGGGAGCGGCTCGGCGTCCTCGACGTGCGGGAGGTGTACACGGCCGACAAGCAGGAGGAAGCGCAACTCGTCTTCGGGACGACCGACGCCGGGCACCCGGGAGTGGCGCACCTCTATGCGCAGGGCGCCTACCTCGTCGGCGGCGAGGTGCGGCTGGTGCGGCGCACGGCGCCCGCCTTCCCCGAGCTCGCCCTCGATCCGGTCGACACCCGCCGGCTGTTCGCCGAGCGCGGCTGGCGCACGGTGGTCGGCTTCCAGACCCGGAACCCGGTGCACCGCGCGCACGAATACATCCAGAAGGCGGCGCTCGAGACCGTCGACGGCTTGCTGCTGCACCCCCTCCTCGGCCAGACGAAAGACGACGACGTCCCGGCCGCCGTGCGCGTCAAGAGCTACCGGGTCCTGCTCGAGCGCTACTACCCGCGCGATCGCGTGCTCCTCGCCGGGTTCCCGGCCGCGATGCGCTACGCGGGGCCGCGGGAGGCCGTGTTTCACGCGCTGGTGCGCAAGAACTACGGCTGCACCCACCTCATCGTCGGGCGGGATCACGCAGGGGTCGGGAGCTACTACGGCCCTTACGACGCGCAACGGATCTTCGAGCGCTTCGCGCCCGGAGAAGTTGGGATTCAGCCCGTGTGTTTCGAGCACACGTTCTTTTGCCAGCGCTGCGATGCGATGGCATCGCCGAAGACTTGCCCGCACGACGCCGAGGCGCACGTCGTGCTCTCGGGGACCAAGGTGCGGGAGATGTTACGGAGCGGCGCGCTCCCGCCGCCGGAGTTCAGCCGTCCCGAAGTGGTGGAAGTCCTCGCCCAAGGATTACGGGAGGTGCTTGCATGAGCACAGCCAACGAGCGAACCGAAGATTGGCCGCGCCGCTGGGCACGAGGGATCCTGCGGATCGCGCGAACCCTTTTCGCGTTCGTGCCGCCGTGGGACTTCGACGAGCTGCCGGTTCGGCATTGGTGGGACGTGTACGCCAAGTGAGCGAGGGGATACAGGTCCGATGATCGACGAGAAGCTCTTGAGTGCGGTGGAGAAGGTGAAAGAGGAGAGCGGGGGCCTGCGAGGTGATCTGGCCGCCCAGCTCGCGGCCGATGCGACGCACCTCACGGAGACGGGCGCCCAGCTCCTCAAGTTTCACGGGAGCTACCAGCAGGAGGACCGCGACCGCCGGCGGGAGCGGAGAGGCACGAGTGAGGAGCCGGCGTACCAGTTCATGGTCCGCTGTAAGATCCCGGGCGGCCTACTCACGGCCGAGCAGTACCTCGCGCTCGACCAGCTGGCCGGTCGCTACGGCAACGGCACCCTACGCGTGACCACGCGCCAGGACAACCAGTTCCACGGCGTGGTGAAGGGCGATCTCAAGGCGACGATTCGCGCTCTGAACGACGTCCTCGTCACCACGCTCGGCGCTTGCGGCGACGTGGTGCGCAACGTGGTGACGTGCCCGGCCCCCCTGCCCGATGGGCTGCGGGGCGCCGTGCTCCAAGTGGCCCGTCGCCTCTCCGATCACCTGCTCCCCCGAACACGGGCGTATCACGAGATCTGGCTCAACGGGGAGCAGGTGGCGAACGGCGCGCCGGAGCCCGAGCCCATCTACGGATCGCGCTACTTGCCACGCAAGTTCAAGGTCGCGATCGCGTTCCCGGACGACAATTGCTGCGACGTGCACAGCAACGATCTGGGCTTGCTGGTGGTATCGGACGGCGGCCGGCTTGCCGGGTTCAATGTGCTGGTGGGCGGCGGGCTCGGGAGGACGCACGGCAAGCAAGATACCTATCCGCGGTTGGCCGATACGCTCGGATTCGCTGCCACCGACGAGGCGATCGAGGTCGCCGAGGCCGTGGTGAAGGTGCAGCGCGATCACGGCAACCGCGGCGATCGGCGCCACGCGCGGCTCAAGTACCTGCTCGACGAGCGGGGGCTCGACTGGTTCCGTGACGAGGTGGAGCGGCGGCTCGGGCGTCCGCTCGCGGCGCCCGCGCCCGTTCAAGTCCGGGACATCGAAGACCATCTGGGGTGGCATGATCAGGCAGACGGGCGCTCGTTCTATGGGGTGTTCGTCGAGAACGGCCGCATCCAGGACGGCGCGGAGCGGCGCCTGCGCACTGCGCTCTCCCTCATTGCCCGGACGCTCGGTCCCGGAGTGCGTTTCACTCCGCAGCAGAACGTGTTGCTCACCGACATCCCGAACGGGCGGCGCGCTCTCGTGGAGCGCATCCTCGCCGACCACGGCGTCCTGCGGGAAGGAGCGCTGTCCGCAGTGCGGCGCTGGTCCATGGCCTGTCCGGCGCTCCCGACCTGCGGGCTCGCGCTCGCCGAAGCGGAACGGGCGCTCCCCGATGTGGTCACCCAGCTCGAGCGCGAGCTCGAGCGGCTGGGCCTCGCGGATGCGGCGCTCACCGTCCGCATGACCGGGTGCCCGAACGGCTGCGCGCGGCCCTACACCGCCGATCTGGCGTTCGTGGGCCGCTCGCTCGACAAGTACGCGGTCTTCGTGGGCGGCAGCATGCTGGGCACGCGGCTCGGCGTGGTCTACGCGGATCTCGTCCCGCGCAATCAACTGGTCGCCGCCGTCCGGCCCCTGTTGGAGCGGTACCGTGATGAGCGCCTGGGAGCGGAGCGCTTCGGCGAGTTCTGCCATCGCGTGGGGGTCGAAGCCCTCCGGGCCTCGGTGCCGGTCACACAATGACCGCCGCATCGGGCCGCCCGACCGGATTCTACCCGGTGTTTCTCAACCTCCGGGGGCGGCGGGCCGTGGTCGTCGGGGGCGGGGCGGTAGCCGAGCAGAAAGTGCTGGGGCTGCTCGACGCGGGCGCGCAAGTCACGGTCGTGAGCCGCGAGATCACGCCGCGGCTCGAGGACCTGGCGGCGCAGGGGGCCATCGAGGTCCGGCGCCGCCCCTACCGCGGAGGCGATCTCGACGGCGCGCGGCTCGCGATCGCGGCCACGGACGATCGCGCCGCGAACGCCGCCGTTTGGGCGGAGGCCGAGGAAGCGGGGATCCCGCTCAATGCGGTCGACGACCTCGACCATTGCAGCTTCATCGCGCCCGCGATTCATCGGGAGGGCGACGTCACCGTCGCGGTCTCGACCTCGGGCAAGAGCCCGGCGCTGGCGGTGCGGTTACGCGACCGCATCGCCAGGTTGATCGGGCCGGCCGAGGCCCGGCTGTGCGACCTGTTGGGAGAACTGCGGCGGGAGCTGGGCGCGCGCGTGCCCAACGCTCGCGCGCGCACCGAGCTGTGGTACCGCATCGTCGACTCCGACGTGGTGGAGTTCGTTCGCCGCGGCGACATGAGAGGCGCGCGACGGCGCATCGACCACCTGGTCGGCGGGGCGGTGGGAAGCGCGCGACCGCAGCCCGACCGGCCGCGAGGCATCGTGTACCTCGTCGGCGCCGGGCCCGGCGACCCGGGCCTGATCACCGTGAAGGGGCTCGAGATCCTGCGGTCGGCCGACGTCGTCGTCTACGATCGGCTGGTGCATCCGGCCCTGGTCGATCAAGCGCCGTCGCGCGCGGAGCGAGTGTTCGTCGGGAAGCACGCGCGTGGCGCGGGGCGGAGCCCGGAGCAAACGGAGATCCACGAACTGCTCATCGACCGCGCGAGGCGCGGGCGGGTGGTCGTCCGGCTGAAAGGCGGTGACCCATTCGTGTTCGGTCGCGGCGCCGAGGAGTGCCAGGCGCTCTGCGCCGCAGGGATAGCGGCCCAGGTGGTTCCCGGGGTCACGTCGGCCATCGCGGCGCCGGGCGCCGCCGGTATTCCGGTGACGCACCGGCGCTATGCGTCGGCCTTCGCGGTGGTCACCGGGCACCAGTGCGAGGGAGCGTCGGCTCTCGATTGGGAGGCGCTCGTGCGCATGCCGACGCTGGTGGTGTTGATGGGGCTTTCCGCCCTGCC
>Ga0070708_100004693_pt1 | contig 10766 bp, 9 predicted proteins | sample KBSK5503metaG_FD_65469 | JGI IMG/M metagenome (GOLD analysis project Ga0070708, IMG submission 65469) | Corn, switchgrass and miscanthus rhizosphere microbial communities from Kellogg Biological Station, Michigan, USA - KBS K5-50-3 metaG | ecosystem: Host-associated > Plants > Roots >...
CCGCCGCCGCCACCGCCGCCGCCACCGCCACCACCGCCGCCGCCGCCGCCACCGCCACCGCCGCCACCGCCACCGCCACCACCACCACCGCCACCGCCGGTACGCGACCTGCTGCGTGTGCGAAGCGTCGAATTTCTCGACGCAAACCATCAGGTGATCGCGGCCGTGGGAAATCCGAACGCGGTCACCAAGGTTCCTATCCGCAAGGCGGGCCGCTCGATCCGGGTACGCTTCACAGGAGCGTTTGACCAGGTTGTCCACAAGCCGACCACGCCCAACGTCGCCGATCCCAACTTCAAGCGACACAACGTGCTCGTGCTTCCGGAAGGCGGCCCGCGCTTCGGCCTGGAATACGTGCCCGGCACGCTCGTCATCGAATCGGCCGATACGCTGCGCTTCGACTTGGGCCGCGAATCGCCGTTCTTCGAAGCGCAATTCGGCGGCTGGCAAAAGGGGGCGCTGCGCATGCGAGTCTTCGGCGATGACGATGCCGCGATTCCGCGCCGGGCGATTGCCGATCTTGCGGGAACCGGCCTCGACGGCGAGCCGATCGTGCCCGTCGGCGGGGTCATGTCCGGAGACGGCAACGCGGGCGGCAATTTCACGTTCGTATTCACGGTCAGCTAGAAAGCACCAGCCAGGAGACGATGATGTCCGACATGTCCGACCTGAAATGCGTTAGTTGCGGCGAGCAGCTCGAGCGCGTCCGCTATTTTCCCCGGCAACTCCTTACGGCCGACGACATGCGCGTCGAGCAGGACTATTTCCGGGAGAAGCTCCGCCGGCACAATCGCTATCTGCACGGATGGGGCGTCGTCTGCGGTTGCGCAGTGGAATCGGTGAAGGGCGCAAAGACGTGGACCGTGCGCGTGTGCCCCGGGTACGTCGTCGGACCGCAGGGCGACGACATCCTGATCAACGACTGTATCGACGTCGATCTGAAGCTCGGTGCGACGCCCGATCCCTGCACCGTGCGCTGGCCCTGTCCGCCACAGGGCGACATGCCCGGCGGCGAGCGTGATATCGCCTTGGTGTACATCGCCGTGCGCTACGCGGAGTGTTTTTCGCGCCCCGTGCGCGTGCATCCGGCCGGGTGCGGCTGCGATGAAATGGCGTGTGAATACTCGCGCATTCGCGATTCGTTCGAGATCAAGGTGCTGTGGAAACTTCCGGATTCACATATCAAGGCTGCGCAAGACGACGCGCAATGGTGCAACACGGTGCATGCCGTGCCACCGGAGCTCCTGCAGCGGCGACACCTGTTTCCGGTCCCGCCGTGTCCCGAATGCGTGGTCGAACCGTGGGTCGTGCTCGCGACGGTTGCAATCCCGGCGAATCAGGATCCGGCATTGACCGGCAATGCGGGATTGCAGATCTCGTACAACGACCGCCGCGTGCTGCTCGCGACGCAGCGTCTGCAGATTGCCATGCTGTGCCTGCCGTAGCGCGGGCGGCTATTCCAGCGCGTACAGGTATCCATCCGTGCTGCCGAAGTAGACGACGCCTGCGACGACCAGCGGCGTGGAGAAGATCGATCCGACGCCGAATTGCTGCATCGTTGCAACGAGCGGCGTCTCGCGCCAGCTGGACGAGAAGAGGAACTGGGAATTGAACTTGCGATCCGCGGTCAGGGCCCAGCCCGCGTTTTGGCGAGACGCGTCGGTTTGAAACTCCCACACCAGATTTCCGCCGGCGAGATCGCGAGCCTCCAATGTGCCATTGAGGATGCCGACGTAGACCAGGTCGCCCGCGACCGACGGCGACGAAAAGATGTAAGCGTTGCCCTGCTGCCGGACGAGTTGCTTGCCGGTCTGCGCGTCGAGCACATAATAAAGCGCTGAATCCGAGGTTCCGAAAATCACCTTGCCCTGCGTCACGGCCGGCGAACTGATGACCCAGCTCCCGTTGTTGTTGAAGCGCCACTTTTCCTTGCCGGTCGCCGCATCGATCGCGTAGAGGTTCGAATCGCGGCAGCCGGTATACACGACGCCGTTCACGACGGCGGGGGAGGACTGGAACCCGACCTGGTTGTGCGTCAGGGCGTCCTCGCCGCCGTGGAAGCGCCACTTCTCGACGCCGGTCGTGGCGTCGACTGCGTAGAAATAGCTATCCCAGCTTCCGAAGAACACGACGCCATCGGCGTAGGCGGGCGACGCGTGCACGACATCGCCCGTCCGGAATTTCCATTTGAGATCGCCGGACAAGGGATCGAGCGCGTAGACATGACCGTCTCCGCTGCCGAAATACACCGACCCGCCTCCCAAGACCGGGCTCGACAGGAAGATGTCGAACGGGTCGGCAATGGTCTGGTTCTTCGGCTGCAGTCCGTGCAGGCCTTTGGCCTCGAACCGCCGCTCGCCTTCGGTTGCGAATTTCCAGCGCGGGGCTCCTGTGCGCTTGTCGAATGCATAGAACTTGCCGTCGTAACTGCCGACGTAAATGAGATCGCCGGCGATCGCCGGGGTCGCCGAAACGGGACCGCCGGTGCGGCGCTTCCAGAGTTGGCGACCGTCCGCCGCGTCGATCGCGTAGACGTTTCCGTCGTCGCCGCCGAAGTAGATCGTTCCGTCGGCATAGACCGGCGACGAGACAATGCGGTCGCCTGTCGGAAACTTCCATTTGACGCGATGGAATTGGCGTGGCCCCTGGTCGCGATAAGCGCCGTCGTGAACGGCGTCACCGCGAAAGGTCGCCTGGCTGGCGGCAACCCCCGTCGCAAGGGCACTCGCCATTGCGAGCAAAACGATCGTGCTCCTCATGACGGCTTCCCGGAAACGCGCCGCAGGATCAAAGGCAGCTCGTAGGGCCCCATCTCGAAGACGCCCTTGATCTCGCCCTTTTCCTTGACGACGCGGCCTTCGAACGCAGTGCGCGTTGCCTGCGATTCGATGCGCAGGAAATTGCCATCCTCGACGACGAGATCGACCGGCAGATCGGTCGTTTGCTTGCCGACGACGACGAACTTGGCCGTTGCCGCGGCGCCTGCGTGATTTTCGAGCGTGATCGTGATATGGCGCGGATAGCCGCCGAGCTCGATGTCGCCGGTCCATTGATCTTCGATGTCGCGGGCAACGAGCGTGCTTCGCTGCGGCGATTCGACTTGCGCGGGCGCGACCCTGGCGAGGGAGAAGCCCGCGGTGTTTCCGCCCTGGCGCATTTCGCCCGCCATGCCGTCGGCCGACGTGAGATGCGCCTTGAAGCGGGCCGGTCCGTAGGTTGCGCTGGCGAGCGAACTGCCGACGTCGAACGTGACGTCGGTGCCGGCGACGACGAGGTTCGTCAGCGGCTCACCCTTGATGCCTTGTCCCGGAACGATGATCGACCCCGTCCAGATTCCCGCACGGTCCTGCGCGAGGTCGACGACGAGTGTCAGGTCCCTCCCGGGAATCCGGACCGGGCCTTCCCAGCGGCCTTCCGCGGGTTGCGCGGCGCCGCACGCCAAGGCCGGCAGGCTCAACAGCAGTGTCAGAATCGTTCGTCGCATGGGCACGCTCCTCGATGGCCGGCATTTCGGCCGATGCCATCGTAAGGTGCCGTGCGGTGAACACAATGGGGAGACGACAGGGCGCCCTACTGACCGACGAACGACGCGTGCGGATGACGGCGCGCCGTCAGAGTATTACTAGAGGACCGCCGGGAAGCGTGGAACTCTTGAGGCCGATGGGAATGCAGCCGGCCAGCAACAGCACCAGCGCGATGCAAAGCAGTTTCTTCAAGTCGATTCCCGAGTCGAGGAAGTATGGCTATCGTTCGCCCAAATGCGCGCGGGGTCAAGAACTGCGTGGGTCATTCGATGGAGACGCTCGCCAAATTGCAACGGTCGCGAGAAATCCATCCGGCGCGGCGGCGGCGCGCAGCGTCCAATCCGCAGGCGCGTAGGGAGGCGGCCCGGATACCAGCGCCAGCCCATGATCGACCGACACATCGAGTTGCCGGAACGGCGCGGCGAGGGCATCGCCAGTCGCCTTGGCCATCGCTTCCTTGCAGGTCCACAGGCGCAGGAAAGTGCGTCGCCGCTCTTCTGCCTCCATCGCGGTCAATCCGGCGCGCTCGCGTTGCGTCAGGAACTTGCGCGCCAGCCCGTCGGCGTTCACGCGGCGTTCACCATGCTCGATGTCGACGCCGATGCGCATTCCCGCGGTCGATCCGTCGGCGATGCCGATGAGCGCCATTCCGCACGTGTGCGACACGTTGAAGTCGATCGACGAATGCGAAAGCTGCGGGCGGCCACGGCGGCCTCGCTCGAGCGTCACGGCCGGCGGTGCGGTCCCGAGAGCCCGGCCGAGCAACAATCGAAGGGTCGCGCGGCCGACGATCCAGCGCTGCCGAAGTCGTTCGGTGCCGAATCGTTGCGCACGCAGGCGTTCCTCGATCGAAAGCGAGCTTGCGAGTTCCTCCACTTCATCCCGAGGCCGATCGAGTGTCGAAAACCAGAGGCCGATTCCCGCCGCGACCGGCGCCAGCGCAACGATGTTTGCGTCGCCCGCCGATCTCACAAATTTGCCCGACTGCGGGAAGTCGTCTACGCTCACGCGCTTCCCATGGCGCACCTTGGCATTTCCCTCCCGTGCAACGCCTGCTCAAATTCTTCACACGGCTGCCCTTGCCCGTTCTCTACGAGCTGAGCAGGGCGATCTTTCGCATTGCGTATTATGTCTTCCGCTGGCGCCGGCCCCTGGCCGCCACGAACCTGCGCAACGCGTTCCCCGATAAGACGGCCGCCGAACGCGCGGCCATCCTGAAGCAATCGTACCGCAATCTCGCGGACCTCATCGTCGAAACGCTGTATGGCTATGGCGCAAGTGCGGCGGAAATGCAGCGCCGCGTGCGCGTCGAAAATCCGGAGCTTCTCCGCGAATTCACCGGGCGCGGGCAGTCGGTCGTGCTGCTTGCCGCGCATTTCTGCAACTGGGAATGGCTGCTGCTGACCGCCGGCGCGCAGCTTGGCGTGCCCATCGACGCCGTCTACAAGCCGCAGCCGATCGCCGGCTGGGACCGCTTCCTTCGCGAAGGACGGTCGCGATTCGGCGGCAATCCGATCCCCGTGAACAACTTCCTCCACGACGTGATGAAGCGCAAGGGACAAACGCGCGCCTATGCTCTGGTGGCCGACCAGACGCCCCTCAAGCGCGAGGAAAAGCACTGGACGCGCTTTCTCAACCAGGACACGTCGTTTTTCGTCGGCGCAGACAAGATCGCCCGGATTCTGAACGCTCCCGTGCTGTTCGTCGCGATGCGCCGCGAGCGCAAGGGTTTCTATTCGGCCCGCCTCGAGCTGCTGGCGTCGCCGCCCTACGACCGCGGCATGGACGAGGACGGCGGGGCAGAAATCATCGAGCGCTATGCGCGCGTGCTCGAAGCGCAGATCCGCGCGAGCCCCGCGGATTGGTTGTGGGTCCACCGCAAATGGAAGTACGCCAAGCCCCTCTACGCCTGACCCGGCATTTTGCACCTGACACAACAACAATGAAATTCCTGCTCAAGACACTGACGTACTTTCCGCTGGCCTTGATCTATCCATGGGGCCGGTTCATGTACTTCGTCACCTTTCACATCGTGCGCTGGCGGCGCAAGCGTGTGGAGGAAGACGTTGCGCGCGCGTTTCCGGAGAAGAGCGCGGCCGAGCGCTACCGGATCGTCAGGCAGATGTACCGCAACCTGGGCGAGGGCCTCATCGAGGCGCTGTGGGGGTACGGCGCCAGCGCCGAGGAATTGCGGCGACGCGTCGTGATGGAGAATCCCGAGCTCGTCCGTCATTATGCCGACGCCGGGAAGACTGTGCTGCTGCTGACCGCGCACGTATGCAACTGGGAGTGGCTGTTCCTGGGCGCCGGCGCGCACTTCGCCATCCCGATCGACGTCGTGTATCGCCGGCAGGGCTTGAAGTCGGTCGACGATTATGTTCGCAATGCGCGGGCGCGCTTCGGCGGCAACGTCATTGCGCGCGAGGACTTCGTCTTCGAGATCATGAAATGGTCGGGCGAGCCACGCGCGTACGCGCTGGTGGCCGACCAGACGCCGAAGCGGAGCGAGACCAAGCACTGGACGCGCTTTCTCAACCAGGACACCGCGTTCTTCCTCGGAGCCGGCAAGATCGCCAATTTCCTGCAGGCGCCCGTAATCTATGTCGCGATGCGGCGGATCCGGCGCGGCTATTATTCGGTGCGGCTTTCGGTCCTGGCCGAGCCGCCGTACGAGGAAGGCACCGACGTGCTCATTTCAGAGCGCTACGCGCGTACGCTCGAGGCAGAGATTCTGGCAAGCCCCTCGGACTGGCTGTGGCTGCAGAAGAAGTGGAAGTACCCGAAGGGCCCGGGTGAGTGATCGTCAGCCGGTCGCGTTGATCTTGCCCGACAGGTAGCCGGCCATCGCGCGCACGGTCGGATATTCGAAGAAATCGGTGACCTCGAGGCGGCCCGGATACGTCGCCTCGATCCTTTCGTAAATCTGCGCCAGCGTGAGCGAGCCCGTGCCCAGCTCGAACAGGTTGTCGTCGGGCGCCAACTTGCGGCTGGGCATTGCCGCCTGGCAGATCGCCAGCAATGTCTCCTCGACCCGGCCCTTCGCGACGCCGGAGGGCTCCGGATGGCTCGCTTTGAGCGCGGCAATCTTCGCCAGAACGGCGCTGAACTGGCCGGCCTCGAAATCGCGCGCGAGTGCGAAGCGCTGGACCTTGCCGCTCGTTGTCTTGGGAAACTGCCGGACCGGAATGACCGCGGTCACGGGAACGCCCGTGCGCTCGGTGACCACGCGCCGCACTGTGCGCGCCTGCGTGGCAAATGCAGCCATGTCGTCATCCTTGGTCAGCAGGAAGACGAGCACATCGTCGGTTGCGGCGTGCGCGGCGCGCACACCTGCCGCGGCGGCGCGGCCCAGCTCGATCCCCGCATGCTGTGCCAGCACCAGCTCGATGTCCTGCGGAAAGTGGTTCTGGCCGGCGACGAACAGGATCTCCTTGATGCGCCCGGTGATGACCAGGTCGCCTTCGCAAATCGTCCCGAGATCGCCCGTGTCGAGGTAGCCGTCGGCTGTGCGCGACTCGGCCGTCAGCGCGTCATCACCGTAATAGCCCTGGCTCACATTGTCGCCGCGGATCAGGATGCGGCCGACCGTTCCTGGTGCGGTGGCGACGCCCGACTCGTCGGCGATGCGCACTTCGCAGTGCCTCACGGGCTTGCCGACGCGCACAAGCTCGACGGCGTCGTCGCTGTCTGCATCGACGGTGCGAACCGGGTCGCCCGGCCCCAGAAGCCCGCGCGCCAGCGCCACCGTTGCCAGCGGTGCGTCGACGGCCGGAAACGTGACCGCGAGGCTCGCCTCGGCGAGGCCGTAGACGGGGAACATCACATTGGCTGCCAGGCGCGCTGGCGCCAGGGCCCGCGCGAACTGCCGGCACAGATCGGCCGCGATGGGCTCCGCGCCGTTGAAAATCACGCGCACGGACGAGAGGTCGAGGGCGGCGGCCTTCACCGGGTCGTGCAGCTTGAGGTAATGCATGTAGCCGAAATTCGGCGAGCACGTGATGCTCACGCGGTGCTCGCTGGCCTTGGCGAGCCAGAGACCGGGCCGGCGCACGAACAACGCCGTGGGCATCAGCCAGTGTTCAGCCGCGGCCGCCACCGGGACCAAGTGAAAGCCGATGAGACCCATGTCGTGCGTCAGCGGCATCCACGACAGGCTCGTGTCCTCCGACGAGGCGCCAATGCCCGCGGCAATGGCGTCGATGTTCGTCATCAGGTTGCGGTGCGTCAGCATCACGCCCTTGGGCTCGCTGGTCGATCCGGACGAATACTGGATGAACGCGATGTCGTCGGGCGCCGCGGCGTGGTGGACGCCCGGCTTCGCGACATCGGTGATCTCGTCCATGAACACGACGTGCCGGTCGAGGCGGCGCAGCGACGCGCCAAGGTCGTTGGCGAGGGCGAAGGCTTTGAGACGGTCAAAGGCGCGGCGCTCGGTCGCCAGGCGCGGCGCGCTGAGCCGGTCGAGCACGCGGAAGAACTTGGCTTTGTGTTCGTCTGCATTTCCCGGCGCCAGCGGAACGGCGACGATGCGCCCGAGCACGCACCCCCAGAAGGCGTCGACGAAGGGCTCCTGTGCGTCGACCAGGATGATCATTTCGCTCCCGGGCGCGGCGCCGGCCGCCTGAAGGTGCCCGAGCACGCCCTGAGCGCGCGCCCGCAGCGTCGCGTATGTCAGCCGTCTTTCGCTGGCCTCGCCGGCGATGAAATTGACTCCACGCGCCGTCGCGGCGGCCGCGTCGAGAGCATGGGTGAGCGTTTGCAGCGGCATTTCGGTTGCGGCGAAGTCAGGTTCGAACACGCGGAATCATACTCAATGAATGGCGCGTGCGCAGGTTGACTTGCGGTTCGAGTTCGACGGCTTGCCCCGCCACGAGTTGCAGTTCGAAGCGGCGGGCGAGGGTGGCGACGTGCGTGTGCATCTCGACCAGCGCGAGATGCTCGCCGATACAGGCGCGCGGGCCCAACCCGAACGGCAGATAGGCGAACCGATTCCGGGCGGCGCTCGCCTCGGGGAGGAAGCGGTCAGGATCGAACCGCTCGGGGTCCGGCCAAAGCGCGGGATGCCTTTGCACGAGGTAGGGAGAAATGAGGACGTCGGTTTTCGGCGGCAGAGCATAGCCGCCCACCGTATCCGCATCGATCGACCGGCGCGTCAGCAGCCAGCCCGGTGGATAAAGCCTGAGCGTCTCGTCGATCGCCCTTCGCGCGAAGGGCATCATTTGCAGGTCGCTGTAGGCGGGTGCGTCGCGCGGCGCCGCGTCGACCTCGGCGTGAAGGCGTGCCGCGACATCCGGCGCTTGCGAAAGCAGGTACCAGAACCAGTTGAGAGCGCTCGCGGTGGTTTCGTGCCCGGCGACGATCAGCGTCATGATCTCATCAAGCAACGCGCGATCATCCATTGGCGCGCCCGTCTGCCGGTCGCGCACATCGAGCAACTGCGAGACGATGTCGTTGTGCCTCACGCCGTCGCGGCGCCTGCGCTCGACCTCATCCCGGATGAGTTTCCCGAGCTGGCGGAATTTGTAGGCGAAGGCCAGGTTGCGCTCGGTATCATCGGTCAACAACGCGAAGGGATTGCCGCCGCTGCCGTCGACGAGCCGCGCGAGATCGTCGCCGAACAGCGCGCGCAGTACGACGGCGAGCGTGACTTCGCTCATGTCCTGCGTCACGTTGACGGCAGCGCCCTCGGCGGCGGCGCCGGCCCATTTCGCCGCAAGCTTCGCGTTCGCCGCGTGCAGGTGCGGCATCCACGAAGCGATGATGTTGCGATGGAACGATGGCTGGACGAGCTTGCGCTGCGCGCGCCATTGTTCGCCCTCGCTCGTCATGAGGCCGCTTCCGAGCAGGATGGCCACGCGGTCGATGCCCACACCCTTGGCGAAATTGGCGCTGCGATCGACGAGCACGTGGCGCACATGGTCCGGATGCGAAAGAACCCAGATGTGCCGATGCAGCGCCGGCGAGTGCATCCGGAACGCGTCGCCGTGGATCGCGAAATTGCGCACCAGCGGAGACAGGGCGTCCGACTCGAAGCTGATGTCGAGCGCCTCGGCGGATAGCGGTGGTTCGCCGTGAATCGCGGTCGGCGAGTTCATCCCGCCGCCGGCGATTTCGCTGACCGCGCTTTCGTCACTGGACTCATCTTCCGGCTCGGGAGCCTGTCATGCTCCTGCGAATCCTGCCAGAAAAGTCCGGCGATCGCTTTAACGCGGCCGCGCGGTCCTAAAGGCCGCGCGGGGCTTTCGCGTCAATGACCCCTCAGTTGCCCCTCAGTTGCCCCTCAGTTGCCCCTCAGTTGCCCCACACCTCGATCTCGGCGATCCGCGAATAACCGGCGAGGGCGCCGGTGACGTTGACGCGGATGCGGTCGGTGGAGAAGGCGGTGAACGTCACGGAGCGCTTGACGAGGTTGTTGCCGGCCACGCTGCCCAGCGTGACCCATGCGCTGCCGTTCCAGCCCTGCACCTGGAAGTCGGTGAGGCCGTACAGCGAGAACGTGAGGCTGGCGGGCGGATCGACCGGGCTCGTGTAGTTGTCCTGCATCGAGTAGACGATGACCTGGTCGATTGTCTTGCTGCCGCTGAAATTGATCTGCACCCAGTCGGGGAACACGCCGGACGTGCCGTCGACCCAGACGCCGCCGGCGGCGTAGCCCACGCCGGCGCGATTGCCGTTGTTGACGGCTGCGGCCGGGAACATCGAGGCGACGAACGTGCTCGATGCCGACGCGACGCCACCGTTGGCGGCCAGCGCGACATTGATCGGCGCGCTGCCGCTCGAGTTGACGACCTGCGACAGCGTGAAACTGGTCGACGCGAGATTGGTCGCGTCACCGCCGTAGGCCGCGACGATGCTGTGCGTGGCCACGGTGAGGCTGGCCGTGGAGCAGGCGGCGGTGCGCGTATTGCCGCTGCCGGTCAAGGCGACGGCCGAGCAGCCGGCAATCGATAGGCCGCCATCGGTGAAGTTGACGCTGCCGGTTGGCGCGATGCCGGTGACCGATGCGGTGAACGTCACGCTGGCGCCGGAAAGCGATGGATTCGCCGAGCTCGCCACCGTTGTCGTCGTCGCCGTCGGCACAGGACCGCCCCCGCCCGTTGTCCACGCTTCGATTTCGGTCATTCGCGAGTAACCACCCAGCGCGCCGGTGACGTTGACGCGGATGCGGTCGGTGGAGAAGGCGGTGAAGTTCACGGAGCGCTTGACGAGGTTGTTGCCGGCCACGCTGCCCAGCGTGACCCA
>Ga0070708_100004694_pt1 | contig 10766 bp, 16 predicted proteins | sample KBSK5503metaG_FD_65469 | JGI IMG/M metagenome (GOLD analysis project Ga0070708, IMG submission 65469) | Corn, switchgrass and miscanthus rhizosphere microbial communities from Kellogg Biological Station, Michigan, USA - KBS K5-50-3 metaG | ecosystem: Host-associated > Plants > Roots >...
GCCGAGTAGGTCATGTCCTTGTCCTTGCACTCCTCCGTGGAGTGCTTGATCTCCTTGAAGTGGTGCTTGCCGAAGATGAGCTGATAGGTCTCCGTGAAGTCCTCGATTGGGGAGACCTCGGCGAACACCTCAGCCAGGCCATCCCGCAGGAGCCAATCGAAGGACTCGCGCTGGATCCCGATCAGGTCGGGAAGGGAGAGGACTTCAGGGATGCGGGAGAACGAAACACGGTCACGACCAGGCACGATGACCTCAGGCAAGAGGTACCCCTCCTAGAGATGTAGGCGCGGTAAACGGGCGCTCGCGGGAGACGGCACGGCAACCAGCTAGTCTACGGTTCCACGCAGGCAAAATCAACCGACGTCCCCCACGGCCTGTGTAACGGCCTGGACGCCGCTTGTATTCCGGTTGATTCTACCGGATTTCCACAGCCGGATGGAAGCCCCATTTTGCCAACGACTGCCGCGAAAAAGGCCGAGGTTCAGCCGAGCGCCACTCCCAGCGCCGAAGCCACCCGGTCGACTTCGTGGCCCCCGAGGCCAGGGAACATGGGCAGGCTGAGCAGCTGACCTGCCCATTCCTCGGCCCGCTTGGGAGTTGCCGGGACATCGCAGCGGTTGCGTGCTCCCGGCTGCAGGTGGATCGGCGTCGGGTAGTGGATGCCGGTGGCTACGCCGAGCTCGGCCATCCGGGCCCGAACCCGATCCCGGTGTGGCACCCGGACCACGAACTGGTGGTAGCAGTGCGTCCGGCCGCCCCGATCATCCGGCAGGTCGAGGTCCAGCCCCGACAGGGCCTCGTGATACCAGCCTGCGACCTGGCGACGGCGCCGAACCTCCTCGCGCAGCCGGCGCAGCTTCTCCGTGAGCACCAGGGCCTGCAGCGCGTCGAGCCGGTCGGTCCCGCCCACGTCTTCGTGGACGTTGCCCTCCCGCTGGGCGTGGTGGCGCAGGCTTCGGATCCGGCTGGCCACGAAAGGATCCGCCCCCGTGACGAACCCCGCGTCGCCCCATGCACCCAGGTTCTTCGTGGGGTAGGCGCTGAACGCTGCGGCGTGGCCCAACGATCCGACGGGCCGGCCATCCACCGTGGCCCCGTGAGCCTGGGACGCGTCCTCCAGGACCCACCACCCCCGCTCGCGAGCGAGCTCCATGAGGGACACCATGTCGACCGGCAACCCGTACAGGTGGACGGCGACCACCGCGTCCACGTCGAGCGGCTCGAGGATCTCTGCCGATAGCAGGTAGTCCTCGTCGTGATCGGTGATGACAGGGACGTAGCCGGCCACGACCACGGCCTCGAACACGGCGTAGAAGGTGTTCGCCGGAATGGCCACCCGAGCTCTGGCCCGCAGGGGCGCCGCCCGAAGGGCCAGGACCAGAGCCGACATCCCGGAGGAGGTCCCCACCGCCCAGGGGCAACCGAAGGCCTGGGCGGCCGCGGCCTCGAACTCCTCGACGGCCGGTCCCAGCGTGAACCGGCCGGTCGTTATCAGCTCCTCGAGCCGGGGACGGATCGCCTCCCAGACCTCAGCGTTGTCGAGTCTGACCTGCGGGATGGACTCACCACCGCCGACGGCGTTCACAGGCTCACCGGCCGGCCACCCCCCGCCAGGGATCGCTCGGCCGCTTCGATCGCGGCAACCACTTGCACGGCCGCCTCCTCACGGTCGTCTGGCGTCTCACCCCTGGCCACCCGCCCCAGGAAGTCCTCGAGCTCTGCCCTCAGCGGCTCCCAACTATCGAGGCGCGGGGAGACCACGTCCCCGGTCCGATAGGTCCACGTGAAGGAACCCGCCGGCGCCTTCAGATCGTCGGGGTCGGGCGGGTCCGCCCCGCTGTCGAAGATCCTGATGGGCTCCTCGGTGTTCGTGTCCTCATACACCACCATCCTGCGCGACCCGACCAACGTCATGCGGCGGACCTTCGTGGGGGCCAGCCAGGACAGGTGGATGTTGGCCAGGCAACCCGATGGATACTCCAGGTCGAGGAAGGCGACGTCGGCAGCCCCCCCGTTCGAGGACCGGCCGATCGCGGAGATCCGCATGGGGTGCTCGCCCAGCCAGGACCACAGGATCGACAGGTCATGCGGAGCCAGATCCCACACCACGTCGATGTCCGAGCGATGGATCCCGAGGTTGACCCGAGACGACTGGACATACAGGGGCTTCCCCAGCGCGCCTTCCTTGATGAGGCGACCGACAGCCTGCACGGGGGGGCTGTACAGGAAGGTGTGGCCGGCCATGACCAGCAGCCCCTCCCGCCGAGCGAGTGCGAGCACTTCGCGGGCTTCCTCGGAAGTCGAGGCCAGCGGCTTCTCCACCAAAACGCTCTTTCCCGCGCGAAGCGCCGCCTGAGCCAGCTGACCGTGCGTGACCACTGGGGTTGCGATCACGACAGCTGAGACATCGGGATCTCGGAGGATGTCGTCGAACTGGTCCGCGACCGCCGTGGCAGGGTAATGCCGGACGATCCCCTTGAGCCGGGTTTCGTCGACGTCGTAGGCGACCACGCCCTCACAGACGTCGATTTGCTGGAGGTTGCGCACGATGTTCGGCCCCCAGTAGCCGACACCAACGACGGCGACCTTCACCCAGGCCGTCCAGAGGTGGTGGGCTCCGACATAGGGAGGCACATGTTAGAAGCCGGCTGCCCCCTTGACCAGGTAAGGGGTGGCAAAAGGGCCGAACGGACGATGTGCGACCTTCGGCTTACTACTTCACTTCGACGGTGGCTCCGGCAGCCTCGAGCTTCTCCTTAGCGGCCTCGGCCTGCTCCTTCGGCACGCGCTCCATCACGGGCTTGGGGGCGCTGTCGACCAGGTCCTTGGCCTCCTTCAGCCCGAGGCTGGTGAGGGCCCGAACCTCTTTGATGACCTGGATCTTCTTGTCGCCGGCGGCGGTCAGGAGCACGTCGAACTCGGTCTGCTCCTCGGCCTCCTCCTCGGCCGCCTGCCCGCCTGCCGCTCCCGGGCCGGCCAGACCCGCAACCGCCACCGGGGCGGCGGCCTGGATCCCGAACTCCTCCTCGATCTTCTTGGAGAGCTCGGCCGCTTCGACCACCGAGAGGGCTTTGATCGCGTCGAGGATGTCGTCAACTCCCAGCTTCGCCATTTCCTTCCTCCCTTTCGCTCACGCCGCCTGTCGCCCTCGCTCGGCGAGGGCGAACGCGATGCGCTGCAGGGGTGCCTGCAGCAGATAGGCCGTCTTGGCAAGGGGGGCTTGGAGCATCCCGGCGATCCTGGCCACCGACACCTCTTTCGACTCGAGCATCGCCAGGCCCCGGGCCTGCTCCTCGGGGAGGAACCGGCCCTCGATGATCGCGCCCTTCACCACCAGGGCCGGGAACCGGCGGGTCTCCTCGAGCACGGCCTTGGCCCCGCGCACGGCGTCCCCACCGATGAAGGCGATGGCCGTGGGCCCCTCCAGCAACTGGAGGACCTCCTCCAGGCCGGCCTGTCGCGCCGCTAGCCTGGTCAGGGTGTTCTTGACCACCGAGAAGGTCGCGCCCGCCTCGCGGAGAGAGCGGCGGACCTCCGTGGCATCCTTCACCGTGAGCCCCCGGAACTCCGCGAACATCGCCCCCGTCGAGGACCGGAAGTGCTCGGTCAGCTCCTTGACGCGCTTCTCTTTCTCCGCCCTCGGCATGGTCATCCGCTCCCGAGCCCGCCCCGACCACAATGGGACCACCAAAAACGAAACGCCCCCGCGACGGCGGAGGCGAACGCGAAGAAACGTCTTCGGTTGGCCTCGGCAGGTACCCCCGAAGGGGATTACGCGTGCACGCCCCTGCTGTCTGCGGCGATGAGAAGGTTACCGGGCCGGCTGGGGGCCGTCAACGCCGACGTCGCGAACCCGGTTCGGGTCGATCCTGATCCCCGGGCCCATCGTGGTCGACAGCGTGACGGTCTTCAGGTACTTCCCCTTTGCCGAGGACGGCTTGGCCCTGAGGATCTCGTCCACCACCGCGAGGTAGTTGTCCCGCAGGCGCTGCTCGTCGAAAGACCGCTTGCCCACGATCAGGGCCAGGTTGCCCTGGCGGTCCACTCGGTACTCGAGCTTGCCGGCCTTGATGTCTCGAACCGCCTTCCCGATGTCCGGCGTGACCGTGCCGGCTTTGGGGTTTGGCATGAGGCCGCGGGGCCCCAGGATCCGCCCGGCCCGCCCCACCAGCGACATGACGTCGGGCGTGGCCACGGCGGCGTCGAAGTCGATGGTCCCGGCCAGGACCTGGTTCACCAGTTCCTCCGCACCCACCACGTCGGCGCCGGCCTCTCGCGCTTCCCGTGCCTTGTCCCCGGTAGCGAAGGCCGCGACCCGAACCGTCTTGCCGGTGCCGTGGGGCAGGGCGACGGTCCCGCGGATCATCTGGTCGGCCTTCCGGGGATCCACACCGAGATTGAAGTTCAGCTCCACGGTCTCGTCGAACTTCGCCTCGGGGAACTGCATGAGGAAGCGGATCGCCTCCTGCGGCGAATACTGCTGCTCCCGGTCGAATGTGCCGGCGGCTTCCGCATACCGCTTCCCCCGGTTCATGCCTGGACCTCGATCCCCATGCTCCGAGCCGTGCCCTCGATGATCTTCATGGCCGCCTCGAGGTCGGTCGCGTTGAGGTCGGCCATCTTGCGCTGGGCGATCTCCCGGATCTGGCCTCGAGACAGGGCAGCCACCTTGGTCCGGTTCGGCTCGCCGGACCCCTTTTCCACCCCTGCCGCTTGTTTGAGCAGCTCCGAAGCCGGCGGTTGCTTCGTGATGAAGGAGAAGGTCCGGTCCTCGAAGATGGTGAGCTCCACGGGGATGACCTGGCCAATGAACTGCTGGGTTGCCTCGTTGTACTGCCGGCAGAACTCCATGATGTTCACGCCGTGCTGCCCGAGGGCGGTTCCCACGGGGGGCGCCGGCGTGGCCTGCCCGGCCCGGATCTGGAGCTTCACGACGGCGAGGACCTTCTTGCGTCGCCTGGTCGCGGGCGTTCCGTTGGACATCTCATCGACCTCCTGCGGTCCCAGCGGCCGGCTGGGCCGGCCTCCCGCTGCGGTTCGGGATCAGGCCTTCGCTACCTGGTCGAAGGCGAGCTCGACCGGAGTCTCCCGGTCGAAGATGTTGACGAGCACCTTGAGCTTGGACTGCTCGACGTTGATCTCGGCGATGGTCCCGGTGAAGTCCGCGAACGGGCCCATGATGATCCGCACCACGTCGCCCTCCTCCCACTCCAGCCGAAACGTCGGCTTGGCCTGGGTCTCTTCCTTGACGGTGAGGATCTTCTCGACCTCCCGCCGCGAGAGCGGCGTCGGCTTGGTCCCCGTCCCACTGGATACGAACCCGGTCACCCCAGGGGTATTCCGCACGACGTACCAGGAGTCGTTGTCGTAGACCATCTTCACCAGGAGGTAGCCCGGAAACACTTTTCGCTGCACCACCTGCTTCTTCCCGCCCTTGATCTCCATGACGTCCTCCATCGGGATGACGACGTCGAAGATCTTTTCCTCCATCTGCATGGAGCCGATCCGCGAGTGCAGGTTCGCCTTGACCTTGTTCTCGTACCCGGCGTAGGTGTGCACCACGTACCACTCGCCGGGGCCTTCGAACGGCAGAGGAGGCCGAGGGCCCTCATCGGCGGAGGGTGGGGCTTCAGCCTTCGCCGCCGCGGCGGGCTTCTCGCGGGGGGCTGGCTCGGGTTCGGCCGCCTCCGTGGGGACCGCCGCCTCCGCCGATTCCTCGGGCGGCGCCACGTCGGCATCCACTCCCGGCGGGATCGCCTCCTCGGTTGCCACGTCGGAGGCCGCGGGTTCCGGTAACGGCGGGGACTCGGTCTCGACCTCGATCACGGACACGTTGGCGGGCTCGTCCGGTGAGGCCCCCGAGCCGCCCGCCTCCTCCAGCGCGGCGGCGGCTTCGTCCCCCGCCTCAGCCCGTTCAGGGACGTCGGCCAACTCCTCAGTCTCGGGATCGGTCGTGGTTGGTCGGTACTCAAGGTCAGGCGAATCCCGGTGTTGTGTCTCGTTCATCGAATGTGGGGTCGTCGTTCGAGCCTAGCCGCCCTGGAAGACCCTCAGCACCGCCTTGGAGAACGAAAGGTCCATCGCGAAGACCAAGGCCGTCAGGAACACCACGGCCACCAGCACGACGATGGTGTAGCCGACGAGCTCCCGGCGGGTGGGCCACGCCACCTTCCTCAGCTCCTGCCTGACCTCCTTGAGGAACTGACGCACAGGGACGCGCTTCTTTCGCTCCGTGGTGACGGCGCGACGCTGGCGCATGGCCTCCAGGCGGTCCTGGCCCGTGGCCTTCTGCCTCTGCATCATCCTCTTGGTCTGACGGTTCATGCTGCTCTCCTAGCAGGGCCGGAGGGACTTGAACCCCCAACCGCCGGTTTTGGAGACCGGTGCTCTACCAAGTTGAGCTACGGCCCTCAGCTTCCGGCCGAGATCAAGGGGTGGACGGCAACCGCACTCAGTATAGGGGGCCCCGAGCGGGCGGGCAAAGGTTCCCGCGCAGGGGCGAAATTGGGTGGGTGGGGCTTCGTGAATCGGGGCAGGCCGTCCCCTAGACTCGGGTGCCGAAGGCCCTCGCGCCGGCCCCGGATCGCGAGACGACATGCAGCAGACGGCGAAACACGCTCGGTCCACAAGGCGGCCGGGCCTCCTCCGGCGTCTCGTCGGGGGAAGGCAACGTGAAGGCTCCCCGAGGCCGGACGCGGCTCCCCTACCCGACATCGTGGATCTGGTGGGTTCTGGAGACGAGCCCGCCCTGGCTCGCATCGAGCGGCTCGAGAAAGGCATGCACCTGATGGCCGAGACCATGAAGGCGACCTATGGGCGGCTGTCCGCGGCGGTCGAGGATGCCCGCAGGCAGGCCGTTCGGGGAGCCTCTGTGGACCAGGTCGAGCGGATGCTGATCCAGGTGGTCGGGCGTGAGAACGGACTTCGCCTTGGTCCCGACGACGGACGGCTCCTTCCCGTCCTGCCTCGCGACCCTGAGGGAAACGAGGAGCCTCCGGACACGCTCACCGCCCTCCGGCGGGATCGGTTCGAGCGGGAGGCCGACGGCCACGAGCAGGGCGGGACGTAGAGCGAGCTAGGCCGCGCTCCCGGGGGTGGCAACGGCTACTTCGCGTCGGGCTGCCCGGCGGCGGAGCAAGCCGACGGCGACCGCGCCGACCATGGCTCCTCCGAGCGAGAGGGCCGCGTAGCGGAGCCGCTCGTCCACCAGCACCCTGCGGGTCAACAGACGCCACCGCCAGGCCGGCACCTGGGCGAGCGCCCGCTCCAGCGCTCCTTTCGGCGGTTCCACGAGGTCCGCTCGCAGCGCCGAGAGCTGAAGCATCGTCGCCCGGTAGCGACCGAGCTCAGCCGAGCAGGCCGGGCACGATCCCAGGTGGGTTTCCACCTCGGGCGAGCGCTCGGAAAAACCCTCGGCCATTTCCGGAAGCAGCGGCCGCACATCCTCACACCTCATCCTGGTCCTCCGATCCGAACAGCCGCTCCTTCAGACGGCGCCTGGCTCGGTGCAGCCGAACCTTGACCGCGCCCTCCGTCGTCCCGAGCAGGTCGGCGATCTCCTTGTGCGGCATCCCGTACACGTCCTTCAACACGACCACCGATCGCAGGGAGACGGGGAGCTCCGCGAGGGCACGCGACAGCTCCTCCCGATCTGCGGCCTGCTCGGCCACCCGGACGTCGGCTACCATCTCCACCGGATCGTCCTCTCGATCGATCGAGAGCTCTCCGAACCGGCCGCGGCGGCGGAGGTGCGTGATCGCGGCGTTCGCCACGATCCGGTAGAGCCACGTCTCGAACTGGGCCTCTCCCCGGAAGCCGGCCAGGCCTCGGAAGACCCGGATGTAGGCCTCCTGCGCAACGTCCTCGGCGTCGTGCCGGTCCCCCACGATCCGAAGGGCCTGCGTGTAGACGTGCCGGTAGGTTCGTCGTACGACCTCCTCGAACGCTGCTCGGTCCCCTCGGCGGCACGCCGCGAGGAGCTCGGGGCTCACCATGAGGATGCCCGGTTGGACCGCCTCGCCCTCGCCCGCGTTACGGCCGGACGGGGCCGGCTCCCTTCAGGCCAGTTCGACCTCGGCCTCGCTGTTCTTGATCGGCAGGACCCGCTCGCCGCCCCGGTCCACCTCGGCCCACACCATGAGCCTGACCCTGCGGGTGGCCTCGTCCTTGGCGGCCACCTCGCCCCGGGCCACCAGCGTCTCGTCCATGAACACGACCGCTCGGAACTGCACGTCGATGGACTTGAGCGCTCCCGGGTGGCCCGCCCAGTCCGTGACGGCCTTGACGACGTGGGCCATGGTGAACATCCCGTGGGCGATGATCCCGGGGAAGCCCACGCTGCGCGCGAACTGATCGTCCTGGTGCAGTGGGTTCTGGTCGCCCGAGGCGTCGGCGTAGGCCTTGACGTCCTCGCGCCTCACTACCTTGGAGAGGGGTGGGATCTGGTCGCCCACGGCGACCTCGTCGAACTTCAGGGTCGCGGCCATGGTCATCCCTCTCCCGTTCCGCGCGAGATCAGGGTGGTGCGGCCGATGACGACGGTCTCGCCGCGGGCATCCTTGATCTCCGCCTCGATGACCAGGTATTCGTTGGACTTCTTCGAGTAGATGTCCGCGATCCGGGGAACGGTCGAAAGCACCTCGCCCACGACGATCGGCCGCCGCCAGTCGTACTCCTGCTCCCCGTGGACCACCAAGGCGTAATTCAGGCCGAGCTCCCGGTCCAGTACGACCTGCGCGCTGGTCATGATCTGCATCCGGGTGACGAACGTCGGGGGGGCCAGCTGCTCCGCGCACCCGGCGGCCCGAGCGGCCTCGGAGTCCCGGAACAACGGATTGTCCTCGCCGATGGCGTCGGCGAATCGGCGGACGTCTTCCCGCTCCACCGTGACGGTGACCGGCTGGTACTCCTTGCCCTTCATGGATTGGTTCAGGGGCATCGCATCATGCTCCGGGCCCGCGGGGATGGGGCCGGCGCCCCGGCCCCGCGGTACCCGCGGTCTTCGACAAGGCCCAACGGTGATGCCAGCATAGGCGCGTGGTGCCGAAGCGAGGGCCGGCTATCTCCGTTCTTCTGGTGGACGACCACCGGACGTTCGCCGAGGCCCTGGCCGTGGCGTTCCGGCTGGAGAAGGACCTGGCGGTTCGCGTCGTCTCCACCGGGACCGAGGCCGTGGCTGCTGCCGGACGAGAGCCGCCCGATGTGGTCCTGATGAACATCGAGGTGCCCGGGCTGGGCGGCGTGGAGACGATCCGCCGGCTCCGGGAGTCTCACCCCGCCGCCCAGGTCATCGTCCTGTCCGGCCACGAGGAGGATCTGTTCAAGGCCCGAGCGGTCGAGGCCGGAGCCGTCGGGTACGTCTCGAAGTTCACCCCGGTCGACGACATCCCGGAGATGGTCCGACGGGTGCATCGAGGGGAGCACGTCATCGACCGACAGGAAGCGGCACGGCTGTTGCGCGTGCTCCGGAGGCGGCGGCACCAGGAGTCCACCGAGCGGCAGCGCGTCGGCCGGCTCACCGAACGCCAACAGCAGATCCTCCAGATGATGGCCGACGGGGCCTCGCCGAAGGAGATCGCAGCCCGGCTGAACCTCAGCCCCTACACGCTGCGCACGCACGTCCAGAACATCCTCACGAGGTTGTCGGTGCACACCAAGACCGAAGCCATGGCCATGGCCATCCGACACGGAAAGATCTCGGCCGGCTCCTAGTGGCGTAGGGTCAGCGGGTCTCCCGGTGCAGGGTGTGGCCCCGGCACCATCGGCAGTACTTCCGGAGCTCCAGGCGATCCCGGTCGTTCTGCCGGTTCTTCACGGTCGTGTAGTTGCGCCGGCGGCACTCGCTGCACGCCATGGTGATCTTTGGGCGGTTGTCGGACTTCGCCATCGTTCGCCTCGTACCTCCCGCCCCGGACCCTCATCCGGGCGTTTCCTCGCTGGTAGCGGCGGGTGGACTCGAACCACCGACCCAGCGATTATGAGCCGCTTGCTCTGCCCCTGAGCTACGCCGCCTGGAAATCCCAGTCTACCGGCCCGCGCCGCGCGGCTTCGAGCTGGAGGCGGGAATCGAACCCGCGACCCCGGACTTACCATGCCCGTGCTCTGCCGACTGAGCTACTCCAGCGGGAACCCGCCCAATGATAGAGGAGGCAGAGCCCTCCGCCGTCGGGGTCGTAACCTGAGGACGTGCCAGGCCAGCCCTCCTCCGACGCCTGTCCGCTCTGCGCGGCTGAGCAGGTCACCCAGTGGCTCTTCGATGACGACGAGTGCTGGATCGCTGATTGCCTGGTGTGCGCCACTCCCATGGTGGTGTGGCGCCCGCACGGCCTGCCCGATCCCGAACTCGAGCAACGGCTGCTGTCGCGTCTGGCCCAGGCGGCGGCTGACCGCTATGGGGAGGGAGGGTTCTGGATCGACGAAGTCCGCCGCCGCATCCCGGACCACTGGCACGCCCACGCCAGGCCCGCCGGCGGCTTCTTCGATCGGGATCGCTCGCTGTCCTAGGGTAGGAGGTCGGCCCGGTGGCGCGCTCAGACCGGTAGTTTTTCGGGGGTGGACGAAGGAAGAATCATCCTCATCGCCGGCGCGCTGTTGGCTGCGGGGTTCCTGGCCTCGCTTGTGGCAGCCTGGCTTCGTCTTCCTGCCCTCCTGTTGTTCCTGGGGCTCGGGATGGCGATTGGCACTGACGGGACTGGGTGGATCGATTTCTCGAGTTACGAGACCGCCCGCTTCATCGGCATCGTTGCGCTGGCACTGATCCTCTTCGA
>Ga0070708_100004695_pt1 | contig 10766 bp, 9 predicted proteins | sample KBSK5503metaG_FD_65469 | JGI IMG/M metagenome (GOLD analysis project Ga0070708, IMG submission 65469) | Corn, switchgrass and miscanthus rhizosphere microbial communities from Kellogg Biological Station, Michigan, USA - KBS K5-50-3 metaG | ecosystem: Host-associated > Plants > Roots >...
AAAACGCCCTCATCTGGCGCTAACTGTCCCGTCCTCGATCGCCTCGCTTTTGACGGCCGGGAGCAGCGCGGGAACCCGTGATCGGCCAGACCATCCTTCACTATGAGGTGAAAGAGCTCCTCGGAACCGGTGGGATGGGGGAGGTGTACAAAGCGCTCGACCTCAAACTGAACCGCCTCGTCGCCCTGAAGTTTCTCACTGCCCGTTTGTCGCCCTCCGGCAATGCCAGCCACCCCTTCATGGAAGAGGCGATGGCGCTCTCGGTCCTCAATCACCCCCACATCGCGACCCTGTTCGACATTCAACAGGTGGAAGACCGGCAGTTTCTCGTCCTCGAGTATCTGCCCGGCGGCACGCTCAAGTCGCTCCTCGAAGTCGTCTATCGCCGCGGCGAGCATCTCTCTTTCGACGTGCTCCTCGACTACGCAACGCAGGTGGCTGAAGGGCTCTCCTACGCGCACCGGCGGGCCGTCATCCACCGCGACTTGAAGACGAGCAATCTGATGCTCACCGAGGAGCGGCAGCTGAAGATCACCGACTTTGGGATCGCCAAGCTCAGCCATTTCTCCGTCACTACCACCCCGGGAAGCTTGATCGGCACGCTGCGGTACATGTCCCCCGAGCAGGCGCAGGGCCGCGAGATCGATGCGCGATCCGACTTGTTCTCGTTCGGCGTGGTTCTCTTTGAATTGACGACCGGCCGTTTGCCCTTCGAGGGCGAGAGCGGAGAGGCAGTGCTCTCGAAAGTAGTAAGCTTGCCCGCGCCGGCGCTGAGCGCCTTTCGCGCTGATGTGCCGCACCAACTGGAGCAAATTGTCGCCAAGCTGATGACGAAGCAGCCCTCGGCCCGCTATCAACAGGCCGACGACGCCTTGGCCGATTTGCGATCACTCCAGGCGACGCTGCGCGACGAGACAAAGACCAGCCCGTCCGGCGGATGGATGGCAGCGAGGCGCGCTCGCCGGCGATACATCCTGTCGGCGTCAACGGCGATCGTCGCTCTGGCGGCTGCGCTCTATTTTTTCGCGCATCGGCCGCCTCCGGGCGGCACCGCCGGCGTTCGCTCCGAGGACACGCTTGCCGTGCTGCCGTTTGACTACGTGGGCACCAGCCTCTCCGATGAGGCATTCAACGCCGGCCTTTTCGAGATTCTCGCCAACAAGCTGAGCCAACTGGGGGCTGGCCGGCTCAAAATAATCTCCGCCAATGACGTGCTGAAGCAGAAGGTCCACAGTGCAATCGACGCCCAAAAGTTGCTCGGCGCGCACCTGATACTTACCGAGAAGCTCCAGCCCTCTGCGGCGGGATTTATTCTCTCGCTGGCCCTCATCGATGCGGCGAAAAACATCACTCTCGAGACGCGGGAAATCCAAGCAACCCGGGAAGAGCTGACCATGGTTCCCGATAAGTTGGTCGAGCAAGCCGCGGAGATGCTCAAGCTCCGCGGTTCGGGCCTGGAGCCCAGCCAGCGCGCCGGCTCCGGCTTGACCCACGTGCCGGAGGCGCTCGCGCTGTATTCGAGCGGCCGTGGTTACCTCCAGCGTTACGACCGCTCGGAGAACATCGAAAAGGCAATCGACGCTTTCGATCGAGCGCTGTCGCTCGATTCGAGCTTTGCCCTCGCGCACGCCGGGCGCGCAGAGTCTTACCTGCGCCGTTATCAGTCGAGCAAAGACACCCGTTTTTTGACCGAGGCACGGACGAGCTGCCGGCGCGCGATCGGGTTGAATCAGAAATTGTTTGACGTCCATCTGATCATGGGCCTCATCCAAAACACCGCCGGCCAATACCAGGACGCGATTATCAGCCTGGAATCGGCGCTCAAGGTGCAGCCGGAAAGCGCGGACGCGCTGCGCGAATTGGCAAACACCTACGTCGCCGCGGGCCGGCCCGACGAGGCGGAGGCGAGCTTCAAGCGGTTGATCCGGCTGAGGCCGGATGATTGGAGCGCCTACAAGGACTTGGGGGTCTTCTACAACAGCCGCGGCCGGCTCAACGACGCCGTCTCCAACTTCAAACGAGTGGTCGATCTGACCCCTGACAATTACCTGGGCTACCGAAGTCTCGGAGGCCTGTATCTGAAACTCAAGGACTACCGGAACGCGGAGATCGCCTTGAAACATTCGCTCGAACTACAGCCAAGCGACGCCGGCTACTCAAATCTCGCCATCCTCTATTACCTGCGAGGGAGGTACTCCGAAGCCGGCGAGAATTTCCGTAAGGCGATCGAGCTCAACTCAAACAACGGCATCTACTGGGGCAACCTTGGCGATGCCTATCGATGGATGCCCGGAAAGGAAGGCGAGTCAAAGGATGCGTACCAGCGGGCGATCGCGCTTTTTGAAAAGGAGCTGGCGGTCAATCCGCTCAACGTTCAGGCCCGGGCAAATTGTGCCATGTACCGGTCTCAGCTGGGCGATAACGAACGAGCGCTCGCCGAGTTGAACAGCGCGCTCAAGCTCAAGTCGGAGGATGGCTTCGTTCTTTCTCGAGCGGCGCTCGTCTACGAGCAGGCGGGCATGCGCGACCAGGCTCTCGCCGCGGTGGAGGGCGCGATCCGGGGCGGGTTCCAGAACGAGGTGGAGAATTGGCCTCCCCTGCATTCCCTGCGGCAAGACCGCCGCTACCGGGAATTGATGGAACGGTGCTGCAAGGGCGACTCCCGCAGCGCAGCGAACAAGTGGGACTCCCAGATTCATTGACAATCACCCTGAGAAAGGTGCACGTTCGCCGGCCGTAACCACGGAGGGAACCATGAAAGAATCCATGCGGAACCATCTGATCGAGATAGTGGTGGATCCCCAGACGAAAGACATTACGTACAGGCCGGCCGTCTATCATGCGCGTGCAGGAACCACCTTGGCCTGGCGCGCCAACGGGACCTTCGCCATTCAGTTTACGGGCGGAACACCGCTAGAGAAGGCGGGGATTCACGGTCAGGTGGAGGAAGTCGTTGAGTCCAAGCTCAGGTCGGACGCACGCGGGATCTACCATTACGCCGTTGCGGTTGCGATCGGGAACGAAGTCTTCTTGGACGCCGGCTGCCCAACGATCGTGATCGGGTAGCTCGGACGGTGGTTAGTTCAATCCCTGCAGACGTTCCTTGTTGATTTTGAGCACGATGCCGGCATTTCGATCCGCCACCTCGGTCACTTTGCATTCGGCGGCGGCGGCGGCGGCTGCAAGGCCGGGCCCATTGCCGTTCATTTTCTGCCGTCCTCGGCGACGCGCTCATACAACCAGGCCCTCGCCAGACGCCACTGCCGGTTGACGTTGCGCAGCGACATGTCGAGGGTAGAGGCGACTTCCTCCAGTGTCAGTCCTCCGAAGAAGCGCAGTTCGACGATTCGCGCCTGCCGCGGATCAGCCGTCGCGAGCTCATGGAGGGCCTTATCGATGGAGATCAGGTCCAGCTCGCGCGCTTGAGAGTCAGCCTCGTCCCCCAGCGTCACCATCGTCTTTCCCTGACGCTTGGCGGCATGGCGGGCTCGCGCATGATCGACGAGGATCCAGCGCATCAGCTGCGATGCCACGGCAAAGAAGTGAGCGCGATTCTTCCATCCTGGGTTGCGTGCGCAGAGACGTAGATACGCCTCGTGGACCAGGCCGGTTGGCTGAAGAGTCTGACCGGGCGCGACCTGGCGTAAGTAACGGCCGGCTCGGCGCCGGAGCTCCGCGTAGACCAGCGGGAAAAGCTGGTCCCTCGCGGCCACATCGCCGCGGCTCCAGGCCTCGAGGAGCGCGGTCAGCTCTTCGGGCGAGGGTTTCATCGCCCCGGAAGCCTAGAGGCTTGAAAAGCGAGGGTCAATTCGAAGAACACGACCCGTCAAGGTCCGTTGTGCTAAGAGAGAAGGTCGCTACAGAGAGGCTTCGGGGGTAGCGGTGAGGCCCGAACACTGGAAGCGCGTGACAGAGCTGTTCGAGGCTGCGGTCGAACGCGAACCGGCGGCTCGGGCGGACTTTTTGGCTCGAGCGGCCGCGGGTGACCCCACCCTCGCCGAGGAAGTCCTCCGGCTGCTCGCCTGTGACGAGAAAGCCGGCACATTCATGAACGCCCCGCCCGGCCTCGGCTCATCCTCGATCAGCGATCGCCATTTGGCCGGTTGGCAGGAAGCGCTGCGAAAGGAGAATCCCTCACTGGCGACGCACTTGCAGGCGCTTCTTAAGAGCCAGCATGCGCTCGGCGAGGGGGAATTTCCCCAGACGCAGCCCGCCGGGCCTCCCACTCCGGCGGCGATGATTGGGCAGAAGGTCGGGTCCTACACGCTCGAGGCATCCATCGGCCAGGGGGGAATGGGGACCGTCTGGGTGGCGCGCCGCAGCGATGGCCGGTTCGAAGGGCGAGCGGCAGTGAAATTTCTAAACGTCGCCTTTCTCGGAGGCACAGGTGAGGAGCGATTCAAGCGCGAGGGCAGCATTCTCGCCCGCCTGTCTCATCCCAATATCGCGCACCTGTTTGATGCCGGAGTCTCACCCGACGGCCAGCCCTATCTGATTCTCGAGTACGTCGACGGGAAAAACATCGACGCTTATTGCAACGAGCACGCGCTCGACCTCGAGTCGCGTATCCACCTGTTTCTCGACGTCTTGGCTGCGGTTGCTCATGCGCATGCCAACTTGATTGTCCACCGCGACATCAAACCTTCGAACGTACTCGCCGCCGGGGACGGACAGGTGAAACTACTCGACTTCGGCATCGCCAAGCTGCTCGAGGCCGAAGCGCCGGAGATCGCCGCGAAGCTCACCCACCAGGGCGAACGGGCGCTCACCCCGGCCTATGCCGCGCCGGAGCAGATTACCGGCGGTGCGATCACCACCGGAACCGATGTCTACGCACTGGGCGTCTTGCTCTACCTGTTGCTGTCGGGGAAGCACCCGGCCGAATCGATGCTTCACTCTCCAGCTGATTTGATGAAAGCAATTGTCGACACCCAGCCAGAGCGTCCATCCGATGCACTGGGGCCAGCCAATCGGCTCAGTCGTAGTCTTCGAGGAGACCTCGACACCATCATCGCCAAGGCGCTGAAGAAGAATCCAGTGGATCGCTATCCGTCAGTCATCGTGTTCGCCGATGACCTTCGCCGGTACCTTACTCACCAACCGATCGGCGCCCGCCCAGATACCGTGGCGTACCGCGCCAGAAAGTTCGTTCGCCGTCACAAGGTCGGGGTCGTTGCTACTGCAGCAATCGCGGTGGTTCTCGTTGTCGCAACGATCGTCTCAACGAAGCTGATGCTCGAGGCGAGGCGGCAGCGGGACGAGGCGCAATTCCAAACCAGACGCGCCCAAGCTTCAAGCGACTTCATGCGCTACCTCGTTACTCAAATCGGCTCTACCCCGATGACGATGAAAGAGGTGCTCGATCGAGGTCGCGTGGCGCTCGAACAGCAGTACGGGGCTGACCAGGCATTTGTCGCGCGGATGCTCCTCCAGCTCTCCGGCCCTTACATCGACCTTGGGGAGTTCGCGACGTCAGCCGAGATGGTGACTCGCGCCATAGAAATTGGCACCAAGCTCGACGACGCCGATTTTCTAGCCAAAGCGCACTGCGGCGCGGGTTTTGACTCGGCATACAAGGGAGATCTTGCCGCCGCTCGGATGCATCTGGCTGAGGCGGCTCGCCAAGCGGGACGAGTAAACACCTCCCCGATGGGAAATCTGGTCGACTGCGAGATCGGCGAAACGATGCTGGCGCAAGTCGAGCACCGAGGCGAGGACGCGGTTGGGCACGCAGAGCGAGCGGTCGAATTTGTGGAGAAGGCGGGAAACACCTCGAGCACCCGCTATACGACTGTCCTGAGCAATGCGGCAAATACCTATCATGTGGTTGGCAAATACCGGCAGAGTCTTCTCACCCAGCACAAAGCCACGGAGGTCTACAAACGGATCGGGCGCGGACGCACCATCAACATGGTGGTGTCGCTCACCAACGAAGGCGGCACGCAATACGATCTCGGTTGGTGGCTCGCGGCAGAGCGGACCATAAGCGAGGCAGTCGAAATTGCTCAGGGACTGAATCGTTCGGGTCAGTTGCCGGCGTTCTTGTCGGTCAACTACGCCGGCGCGTTGATCTCCCTCGGTCGCTCGACGAAAGGTGCCGAGTTGTTCCGCCAGGTACTCGAGCAGAAGAACGTTGCGCCAAGGTTCGTTGAGGTGGCGCAGCATGGCTTCGCAGCGGTGCTGCTCGATCAGGGCGACATCGCCGGCGCACGCGCTCTCTTCGAGCGGACGCAGCTGAAGGCGCCCACTTTCAGCCCCTCCGACGATCTCGCGAAAACAGTCATTTTCCGCGCCAGACTCGCCGCCGCTGAGGGGAAAGTCGACGAGGCGCGCAAACACCTCGCCGAGGGACTCAAGTTGCAAGGATATCCCGCGAGCCTTTCGGTGGCAGCCCACAAATTGTTGGAGTACGCCGCCAGGCTGGCCCTCCAGAGTGGCGACCACGAAGAAGCAGTACGTTTCTCAAGGGATGCGATCAAGGCCTGTGAGCTGCACTTCGGCGGCGAAGAGGCCAGCGCGCACACAGGTCGCGCCCACCTAACCTACGGCTTGGTGCTGGTCGCCAAGGCAAGAGTTGCCGAAGCGAGACAGGAGCTCGAGCGCGCGCTCAAGCTGATCTCCGACGCTGCGGGCGCGGATCATCGGTGGGCGCGAGAAGCGCGCGAAAAGCTCGACCAAATTGCACTGCGCGAGTAGCGATCTAGCGTGTCCGGCACGCGGTTTACCGTGCCAAGGTCTGCCGGCCCTGGCACGGTAATCCAGACGAGCACTGCCACCAACGCGTCAGTTCTGCTGCGCTGGTTTCATTTGTCGCATCACGTCCGGATGATGCGCCCATTCGAGGCCCTTTTCTTCCGGGGCGCCGAAAAGGGCTGGGTGTAGATAGAACCCTTTCTCTGCATCGCTCTTGGCCTCTTCTACCAATAGCGGATTGGCATCGGCATACGCATCATGCCGGACGCCCGTGATCTGCCAGGAGACCTTGCCGCCAGGATCGCCACCGGAGATCTTGAAGCGGTTCTTGGAAACCTCCTCCGCGACATACACGGGAGCAAAGCGGCCAACGGAAGTGAGTTGGTAGCGGAAGTCGCGGTTCAACGCCTCGAACCACTCGGGCAGCGTAATCGTTGCCTCGCCGGCGCCATCGAGGGTCGCCACTCCATTGTAGATGTTCATCCGCTCCGCGCTTTCGACCGATGCATGGACCATGAACTTGTTTGCCGGATCCAACGGATGATCGATTTTGAAATGCTTATCCGGTGAGTCGAAGCGCCCGGTGACCACTACCTTCCCGTTGAAGTAGCCTGCGTATCCGCTGGTGCTCCGGCCCCAGACGCCGTAGGCCAAGGGACCCGTGCTTGCCTCGCCGATGATGCCGTTTCCATCCGTGCTCGGACTGTATCCCCACACGCCGTTATAGGCGCTGCCAAAAACTGCGGTACCGAGACTGGAGCTGATATCTCCAGCCACATCCAGCCGAGTATTTTGGCCGGGATAGACCTTATTGATGCCGACATTCCCATTGCTTTCAATGACCAGGCGATACTGCTGGCTGTCCCCGATGCTGAAACCGCCGGGTTCCACAAAGGCCCCCCCCGTACCGAGAGCCCATTTGTTGTCGTTGCCGTGCGCTCGGTTGTAAAGCAGAAGCGAAGTTCCATTTGTTATCCCGCGCTTTTAGGAGATCGTTTCCACACCCGACCGAGCTCAAGCGATGGTTGAGAACGCCGCCCCGCTGCGCCCGCGGCGCAACTCGGACCAGAGCAATCGACCACCACATACTGGCCCGAGACCGGGTTACCCGGATACTCACTTCTCAGCCGCGAAAAAATCAGTCAAAACGGAGCGGGGGCGAACCAGTTCCTTACAATTTTGACTCAAACATTTTGAAACAGTGGACACGGCAGTGAAGTCAATGAGCATCGAAACAGCATCGAAACAGCCCTTCTGGCGGCCCAAGGAGTTCGGCAGGGTCCGGGGGTGACGCGGGATCTGCATTGGTCTGCTTGGCACTTAAGTAGGTTCTTCTTGAGATTGACCAAGGGCTCAACGGATGCTACAAGGGCAGTACGTCACCAAGGAATCCAATGCCCAAGACACTCGCGAGAGACGACTACTTTGCCCAATCCTTTCGCTTCACACCCGAACAAGCGGCCACGATCAAGGAAGAGGCGAAGCGGTTGGGAAGCACGACCGCGTTCGTCCGCGAGCTCATCGATGACCACCGAACCATGTTTGGCCTGCCCGGCATCCAAGTGGAGCTGCTGGAAGCCGATATGAAGAACCTCAAGCTTTCCTCCCACCGGGAGTACATCCCCCATCTGCTCGCCCTCTGGTATCAGACGCTTCTGGAGCAACGAGCCACCACTGGGAAGTCCGGGAGACGCTGACCGCCGGTGTCGCGGTCCCGCCTGAGGCTCCCGTCGAAGACGTCCGAGCCTCCCGGTGCCTCGACAACAAATGATTCATGGAAAGCGAAGACTCTAGCGAGCGGGATTCGATCGGTGCGGTACCTCTGTCGAAGTTCCCGGACATTCTCACCGTCGAGGAGGCGGCCCGCCTTCTCCGAGTCAATCGCAAGACCCTCTACGAAGTGATTCGTCTGAATCGCCCCGGAATGCGTTGGGGCCGCTCCCGCGCCGAATGAGTGCTCCATCTGCGCTTGTATCCTCCTCAACGGCCAGTGGCGCGATTTCGAAGCGTACCTCACACATCGCGCCATCAAGATTGCCGGCTCCCCAGTGCCCACGATCCCTCACACCGCGCAGGAGGCCGCGTGACATGCTACAAAATCGGGATCTGCACCCAATAAGATTGCGGGACCTTCATCGGCCGCGCGACGGAGACCCCGCAATCTATGGGGAAGGAAGTCTGGCTTCACACGACCGCTTTACTCTGTACGTTCATTCCAAGTTGTCACGTAAGCCACGCTTTTCACCATTCCCTCCAGCGTGTCCAGCCGAGCGTTGAGGTCCGCGATCTCCGCATCCTTTTCCTTTAGCCCTGCCGTCGGCTGCTCAAGCGTCTTCAGTCCCTTAAGCTCCGCCTTTAATTCCCTGATCTGAGATTGCTGCTCTTTGGTTGCTTCTATCAGCAGTGCGGTAAGTCGGGCGTACTCGACTCCCAGCGCATCCTTACCGTTTTTCTCATAGGTCACAACTTCGGGTACTACCTCCCCCACCTCCTCAGCAATCAGGCCGATATCGTGCTTACCCATTTTCTTCCAATCAAAAGAGACGCCGCGTAGACGTTCGACTTTTTCCAGCGCTCCCCGGATAGGTTGAATGTTTGCCTTCCATCTCCTTGAGCTAAACGTATCCCATCCATAGGATCTACCTCTTCCGTTTCCGGTATGGTTGTTGATTTCAAAGCTGTAGGGGATAACAAATTCAGGAGTGTTACTGTCGATGAGCAGTTTACCGGTCGTCCCACTCCTGCCGAAGACCAACATCCCACTGCTGTTGAGGACCATTCGGTAGTCAGAAGAGTCGCCGATACTAAAGCTGTCAGGTGCTACGCAGCAGCCGCCGGTACCGAGAACCCATCTGTTGGTGTTGCCGCCGGCTCGGTTGAAAAGCTGAATCGAGGTTCCATTAAACGTTGGTACATCGGCCTCTAGGGCCAGCTTTTGATTAGGATCGGGTGTCGTCCCAATGCCGATGTTGCCTGTCGTCGGACCTTCGGTGATGACGGAGTCCGCGAAAGGGTTTCCCTGGTCATCAAATTTGGCAATCGTTCCCGGAGTATCAGCCCACGCGGATCCCAAACTGACCATTGACACTGCCAACGGCATCAAAGCCCATACAGACGAAAATACTTTTCGAATCATGACGTTACTCCTTTATTGGTTGACTAAAGTGGACCCCATTCCCCGGACATTTTCAGGGTTCCGTAAGACAGGGGCCTGCTGAAACTCTCGATTCCCTGAAGATCTGTCTATGTCGCCTCCTTTCTGGGCCAGCCGCTGACGACGTTCCTGGTTGAGAGCTTTGGAGCTCCATCGCGCTGATTTGCTGGCTCTTACCCATTCAGACCGCAATCGGAGGGGAAAAGACGACAGCCTGGAAGCGATCTGCTGAAATGGATAACGTGACCCCCAACGGTAGAAATACCAACAGCAACTTCAGAGTTTTTGCATTCATAGTTTCTCCATTGCTCGCCGAGCCAAGAGGGCCCGAGCAACCTGCTAATCGGAAACGGTGGAAAAAGAGTGCAATCGAGCCGCGCTGCCCTTTGCTTACGGCCAGTTGGGCGCTCTTTCACGGTCAGAGGCGCCCCCGCCCTTCAGGCGATTTCGGCGACACGCTGATGCAAGAAGGCCCGCGCTAGACGCCACTGCCGGTTGACGTTGCGCAGCGACATGTCGAGGGCGGAGGCGACTTCCTCCATGGTCAGCCCTGCGAAGAAGCGCAACTCGACAATTCGCGCCTGCCGCGGATCAACCAGCGCCAGCTCGTTGAGGGCCTTGTCGATGGAGATGAGGTCAAGCTCGCGCGGCTGAGAGCCGTCCTCCTCCCCGAGCGTCACCATCGTCTTCCCTTGCCGCTTCGCGGCATGGCGGGCTCGCGCATGATCGACGAGGATCCAGCGCATCAGCTGCGACGCCACGGCAAAGAAGTGAGCGCGATTCTTCCATCCGGGATTCTGCGCGCTGAGGCGAAGGTAGGCTTCATGGACGAGACTGGTGGGCTGAAGCGTCTGACCAGGCGCGACTTGCCGCAGGTAGCGGCCGGCTCGGCGCCGTAGCTCCGCGTAGACCAGCGGGA
>Ga0070708_100004696_pt1 | contig 10765 bp, 8 predicted proteins | sample KBSK5503metaG_FD_65469 | JGI IMG/M metagenome (GOLD analysis project Ga0070708, IMG submission 65469) | Corn, switchgrass and miscanthus rhizosphere microbial communities from Kellogg Biological Station, Michigan, USA - KBS K5-50-3 metaG | ecosystem: Host-associated > Plants > Roots >...
GCGGCGCAGGCCATCGGCGCCTCGTACGCCGGGCGGCCGGCAGGATCGTGGGGAGACGCCGCCTGCCTCTCCTTTTACCCGACGAAGAACCTCGCCGCCTGCGGCGACGGCGGCATGGTGCTGACCGCCCGCGAGGACGTCGCCCAGGCGATTCGACGGCTCCGCGATCACGGCTCGCCGCGGAAATACGAGCACGTCGAGCTCGGTTACTCGAGCCGGCTCGACGAGCTCCAGGCCGCGTTCCTGCGCGTGAAGCTCAAGCGCCTCGGGACCTGGAACGACAGGCGCCGGGCGATCGTCGCGCGCTACCGCGAGCTCCTGCAGGGCGCGCCGCTCGCGCTGGCCGAGGAGCGGGCGCCCGCCCATCACGTCTATCACCAGTTCACCGTGCGCACGCCGAAGCGGGACGCTCTCGTCGGAGCGCTCGCCGATGCCGGCGTCGGCACCGCCGTCCACTACCCGATTCCCGTTCCCGCCCAGCCCTTGTTCGCCGTGCCCGACGTGGACCGCGCTTTCCCCCACGCCGCGCGCGCCGCCGCCGAGGTGCTGTCGCTGCCGTGCTTCCCCGAGCTCCTCGACGAGGAGGTCCGGACCGTGGCCGACGCGGTTCGCGCAGCCATCGAGAGGATCGCCTGACCATGGCGGACACAACGGGGGCGGACGTCACGGGCGCCGCGGACGGTCGCGAGGGACGCGTGGCGGCGGACCTCATGCAGAGGATCGAGCGTCGCGACGCGACGGTCGGCGTCATCGGGCTCGGCTACGTCGGGCTTCCGCTGGCCGTGGCCTTCGCCAAGGCCGGCATGCCCGTGATCGGGGTCGACGCCGATGCGGGCCGCGCATCGCTGATCGGACGCGGCCAGAGCCCGATCGAGGACGTTCCGAGCGACGATCTTGCGCCTCTCGTCAGGACCGGCCGCCTGACGGTCGCCGGGAGCGTGGGCGCCCTCGGTCCCGCCGACGCCATCATCATCTGCGTGCCGACGCCGCTCGGGAAGAGCAAGGAGCCCGACATCTCGCACATCGTCGCGGCGGCGGACGAGGTGGCCAAGATCCTCCGCCCCGGCCAGCTCGTGGTCCTCGAGTCGACGACGTACCCGGGCACCACGGAGGAAGTCCTGCTCCCGCGCTTCGCCGCGTCCGGGCTCAACGTCGGGGAGCAGTTCTTCCTCGCCTTTTCCCCCGAGCGCATCGACCCGGGGAACCGCACCTACGGGCTCGCCGATATTCCCAAGGTCGTGGGCGGCCTCACGCCCGCGTGCCGCGGGCTCGCGTGCGCGCTCTACAGCCAGATCGTCGAGCGCGTGGTGCCGGTCTCCACCCCGCAGGCGGCCGAGATGGTGAAGCTCTTCGAGAATATCTTCCGCAGCGTCAACATCGCCCTCGTCAACGAGCTGGCCATCATGTGCCGGCGATTGGGGCTGTCCGTCTGGGAGATCATCGACGCGGCCGCGACCAAGCCCTTCGGATTCATGCCCTTTTACCCCGGGCCGGGCGTCGGCGGCCACTGCCTGCCGAGCGACCCGTACTACCTCTCGTGGCGCGCGCGCATGATGGGGTACGAGGCGCGCTTCATCGCCTTCGCGGACGAGATCAACGGCGGCATGCCCGCCTACACGGTGCAGCTGGCGGCCGACGCGCTCAACGACCAGGGCAAGCCTCTCAAGGGCTCGCGCATCCTCGCCTTGGGCGTCGCGTACAAGCCCGGGGTGGGGGACGTGAGGGACTCCCCGGCCGTCGAGATCATCGACGCGCTCCTGCTTCGCGGCGCGCGCGTGGACTACGCGGACCCGCACGTGCCGGCCCTCACAGTCGGCAACCGGCGGCTCGAGGCCGTCCCGTGGGCGGCCGCCGACCTCGCGTCCTACGATCTCGTCGCGGTGCTCACCGCGCACCGCCAGTTCGACCCGGTGCGGCTCTGCCGCGAGGCCCGCCTCGTCATCGACACGCGCAATCTGACCGGCCCGGTGGGCGTCCAGCCGCATGTGATCCGGTTGTAGGCGGTGCCGGCGTGCGCCTGGCCCTGGCTCTGCTCGCCTCGCTCCGCCCGCGCCAGTGGGTCAAGAATCTCTTCGTCTTCGCCGGCGTCATCTTCTCCCAGCAGCTCCTGACCCCGCGGATCTGGCCGGCGCTCGCCGCCTTCGCGATCTTCTGCGGTCTCAGCGGGTCCATCTATCTCTTCAACGACGTCGCCGACGCCGACAAGGACCGGCTCCATCCGGCCAAGCGTCTCCGCCCGATCGCGTCGGGCGCGCTGCCGCTCGGCACGGCCGTCGGCTTCGGCGTCCTGCTGCTGGCCGGATGCCTGGCCGCCGCATTCGCGCTCTCGACTGCATTCGGGCTCGTCTCGCTGAGCTACGGCGCGCTCCTCACGGCCTACTCGCTCTGGCTCAAGCACATCGTCATCGTCGACGTGCTGACGGTGTCCATGGGCTTCGTGTTGCGCGCCGTCGCCGGCGCCGTGGCGGTGGACGTCGAGATCTCGGGATGGCTGCTCATCTGCAGCATCCTCATGGCTCTCTTCCTGGGCCTGGGCAAGCGCCGGCACGAGTACCTGTCGCTCACGGGTGATGCCGCGGCTCACCGGCCGATCCTGGCCGACTACAGCGAGGGATTCCTCGACCAGATGATCTCGGTCGTCACGGCCTCGACGGTGACGACGTACGCGCTCTACACGATGTCGCCCGAGACCGTCGCCAAGTTCCACACGCGCCTTCTGCCGTTGACGCTGCCCTTCGTGCTCTACGGCATCTTCCGATACCTCTATCTCCTGTACCGGCGCGATTTGGGCGGCAACCCGTCGGATCTCGTGGTGACCGACCGGGGCCTGCTGCTCGACGTCCTGCTGTGGATGCTGACGACGCTCGCCATCATCTACGGCCCCAAATGGCCGGCCTGAGCCTCGAGCCCGTCGCGGGCTGGGGGCGACACCCCGTCGCGCAGGGAACCGTCGCGCGGCCGGAGCGCCTCCTGCTGCCGCCCGGCGGAGGTTCCATCCTCCCGCGCGGGCTCGGCCGGTCCTACGGTGACGCGGCCGTGCCGGCCGTCCCGGGCACCCTCGTCCTCGAGACGGCGCGGGCCGACCGCGTCCTGGCCTTCGACAGGGACAAGGGCACGCTGACCTGCGAGGCCGGGCTCTCGCTCGCCGAGATCCTGCGGGTCTTCCTGCCGCGCGGATGGTTTCCGCCGGTGACGCCCGGGACGCGCTTCGTCACCGTCGGCGGCTGCGTCGCCTGCGACGTGCACGGCAAGAATCATCACCGGGATGGATCGTTCGGTGGCTTCGTCGATCACCTGGCGGTCCAGGTCGCCGACGGCAGCGTCGTCGAATGCGGCCCGCAGCTCGAGCGTGAGCTCTTCCTCGCCACGGTCGGCGGCATGGGATTGACCGGGCTCATCACCGAGGTGACGCTTCGGCTACAGCCCGTGGAAAGCGGCTGGATCCTGGCGGAGGCCCAGCCCGTGCCCGGGCTCGCGGCCATGCTGGATGGGTTGCGGGATGCCGGCAAGGACTGGGCCTACACCGTCGGCTGGATCGACTGCCTCGCGCGGGGCGCCGGGCTCGGGCGGGGAATCCTGATGCGCGGCCGCCACGCCTCGCGGGCAGAGGCCCCGTCCGGACCGCTGCCCGAGCCCAGACGGCTCGTCGTCCCCTTCGACGCTCCCTCGTGGCTCTTGAGCCCGGCCCTGATGCGCGCGTTCAACGCCGCATACTATGCGAAGCACTCGTGGCGTCGCCGCGCGACCGCGCGGCCCGTGCCCTATGACGGCTTCTTCTACCCGCTCGACGGGATCGCCGGCTGGAATCGCCTGTACGGCCGGCGTGGCTTTCTCCAGTACCAGTGCGTGGTGCCACGCGCCGCCGGTCGAGAGGCCGTCGCGGAGCTCCTCGACAGGCTTGCGGCGGCGGGTGCGGCCTCATTTCTCGCCGTCATCAAGGACTGCGGGCCCGAGTCCGACGCGTACCTGTCCTTTCCCCTCGAGGGCACAACGCTGGCCCTCGACCTGCCGTACCGCGGCCAACCAACCGAGACCCTCGTCCACGAGCTGAACGCGACGGTCATCGCCGCCGGAGGCCGCGTCTATCTCGCGAAGGACGCCGTCACCCGCGCCGAGGACTTCGCCGCCATGACGCCCCGGCTTCCCGAGTGGCGACGGGTGCGGGACAAGTGGGATCCCGGCCATCGCTTTCGCTCGGCCCAATCAGTGCGGGTGATGGGAGATTCGCCGTGAAGGTCGCGGTGATCGGCGCCACGCGGGGCATGGGACGGGCGCTGGCGCGGCTCATGGCCGAGCGCGGGGACGCGCTCTGCCTCCTCGGGCGGGACGCAGGTGAGCTGGAGGCGTCCGCCCGCGACCTCGAGGCTCGCGGGGCCCGTGGGCCGATCGCGACCGGGCGGCTCGACCTCGCCCAACCCGGAGGGTTTGCTGCGGCGCTCGACACGGCGGACCAGGCTCTCGCCGGCTTCGACGCGCTCGTCGTGACGGGCGGCGAATTCGCGCCGCAGGACGCTCTCGAGCGGGATCCGGTCCGGCTCGAGCGTCTTCTGAGCGTCAACTTCACGGCGACGGCGGTCTTGTGCCAGCGGACGGCCGAGCGCCTGGCCCTGCGCGGCGGCGGCACGATCTGCGCCTTCAGCTCGGTCGCTGGCGACAAGGCGCGGCGGAACAGCTATCTCTACGGCGCGTCCAAGGCGGGGCTGTCGGCTTTCCTCGAGGGGCTCGGCCTCGCATACGCCGATCGCGGGGTACGCGTCGTTTGCGTCCGCCCAGGCTTCGTCAGGACCGCGATGACCGCGGGCCTACCCGTCCCGCCCTTCGCGGGAGAAGCCGACGCGGTCGCCCGCGTCGTCCTCCGCGCCCTCGACCGCGGCACTCCCGTCGTCTACGCCCCACCCATCTGGCGCTGGGTCATGCTCGCCATCCGCCTCCTACCAAGAGCCGTGATGCGCCGGGCCCGGTTCTAGAAATGAGGGCCGAAGCAAGCAAGCGGGAGGGCGGGCAGCCGAGGCCGGGGGTGCCATCGGGAGCGAATCCGACGAGCCGTAGCGCGCCCCGAAGCGCAGGACGTCTCCGCCGCGCGAGCCACCTCTGCGAAGCAGAGCGGCGAGCGCACCCCCCGCCTCGGGGGGATGGGGGCAGGCGGAGGCGTCCGAGCGAGGTGGCGCGCGAGGCGAGGAGGTTTGAGCGGACGAGGGCACCCCCGGCCTCGGCTGCCCGCCCGGTTCCCAGCCCACGCCCTGCGTCGGGTAGCGCGCATCGGAGTAGAATGAATGCCCATGCCGGACACCGTCCGAGTCCGCTTTGCGCCAAGCCCCACCGGTTCCTTCCACGTGGGCGGCGCCCGCACCGCGCTCTTCAACTGGGCCTTCGCGCGACATCACAAGGGCGTCTTCATCCTCCGCATCGAGGACACCGACCGCTCGCGCTCGACCGACGATCACATCCTCCAGATCCTCGACGTCCTCCGCTGGCTCGGGCTCGACTGGGACGAAGGCCCGCCCGCTTCCGGCTATCGCCAGACCGAGCGCTTCGACATCTACCGCGCGCACGCTCTCCGGCTGCTCGCCGAGGGGCGCGCCTATCGCTGCCGCTGCGCTCCCGAGACCCTCGACGCGCTCCGCGAGTCGGCCCGAGCCCGGAAGGAGCAGTTCCGGTATCCGGGCACCTGCCGCGAGGCGGACGTGCCCGACTCCGAGCCGCACGCGCTCCGACTCAAGATGCCGCAGGGCGGCCAGACGGTGGTCGAGGACGCGATTCTCGGGACGATCGCCGTCGACAACGACACGCTCGACGACTGGATCCTCGTGCGGACGGACGGCACGCCGACGTACAACTTCTGCGTGGTCGTCGATGACGTGACGATGAAGATTACCCACGTCATTCGCGGCAACGACCACCTGAGCAATACGCCCAAGCAGCTCGTCTGCTACAGGGCGCTCGGCTACGCGACGCCGGTCTTCGCCCACATCCCGATGATCCTGGCGCCCGACCGGAGCAAGATGTCCAAGCGCCACGGCGCCACGACGATCGAGGAGTTCCGGGACCAGGGCATTCTCCCCGAGGCGCTCGTCAACTACCTGGCGAGGCTCGGCTGGTCCTTCGGCGACCAGGAGATCCTGTCGCGCGAGGACATCGTCGAGCACTTCTCGCTGGAGCACGTGGGCAAAGCGGGCGCCGTCTTCGACAGGGAGAAGCTCCTCTGGGTCTCCCACCAGTGGATCCAGGCCGCCGCGCCCGAGCGCCTGGCGGCTGCCCTTGCGCCATTCCTGGAGCCCATCGTGGCGCCCGCCCCGGTGTCGGCCGACCGGGCGCACCTCGCGGCGATCGCCCTAAGCCTCAAGGAGCGCGCCCGCACCCTTGTCGAGATGGCCGAGCAGTCGGCGATCTATTTCATCCCGCCGGCGTCCTTTGATCCGCAAGCGACGGCCAAGTTCTGGGGACCTGAAGCGCCGCAGCGTTATACCGTCCTGCTCAAGCGAATAGAAGCGCAGGAAGCCTTCGATCCCGAGAGCCTCGAGGGCCTCTTCAGGGGTCTGGCCGCCGAGATGGGGCTCAAGCTCGTGGACCTGGCGCAGCTCACGCGCATCGCGCTGACCGGCAAGGCCGCGAGCCCGCCGGTCTTCCAGGTGGCGGCCCTGCTCGGGAAAGCGGAGACACTCGCCCGCCTCAAGGCCGGGCGAACCGCTTCGGAGCGCGGAACCCGGGCGGAGCGTGGAAAGTGAAGAGCCTCCTCCTCGCGCGCCACGGGCAGACCCTGTCCAATGCCGTGCGTCGTTTCCAGGGCACGCAGGACGTGCCGCTCTCCGAGCTGGGGGCGCGCCAGGCCGAGGCGCTCGGGCGGGCCCTGCGCGGCCGGCGGATCTCCGCGGTCTATACGAGCCCGCTCGAGCGCGCGCGGCGGACGGCCGAGATCGCGGCGGGGGGCCTCGGTGTGCCTCTCAATGCCGTGCATGACCTGCGCGAGCTTTCGCTCGGGGAATGGGAGGGGCTGACGGTCGAGGAGGTCAGCGCGCAGCCGGGCGACCCGTACGCGCGCTGGGTGCGCGATCCGGTGGCCTGCCTGCCGCCGGGCGGGGAGCCTTTGTCCGAAGTCCAGGCGCGCGTGGTGCGGGCGATGGTGGAAATCGCCGACGCCCATCCGAACGGCCAGGACGTGCTGGTCGTCTGCCATGGCGGCGTCATCAGCGCCTACCTGGCCCACTGCCTCGGCCTGCCGCTGTCCTCCATCTGGCGCCTGACCCTGTCGAACGGGTCGATCACCGAAGTCGTCCCGCCGCGCGTGCGCATCGTCAACAGCACGCGGCATCTCCTCGGCTTGACAGCGGGCGGACCGCTCTCGCCCTCGAGGCTCGCCTAGCCATGGTGCTGCTGGCGCTTTTCGGAGGCCTGGCGCTGCTGCTCTACGGCATGCAGCTGTGCGGCGAGGGGCTGCAGCGCGCCGCCGGCGGCCGTCTGAGGCAACTCCTCACGAGCATGACGCGCACTCGGCTGTCCGCCGTGTTCTCTGGCGCGCTCGCGACGATGCTCATCCAGTCCTCTTCGGCGACGACGCTCATGCTGATCGGCTTCGTGTCGGCGGGGCTCGTCACCTTCCGCCAGTCGCTCGGGGTGATCCTGGGCGCGGACATCGGGACGACCTTCACCGTGCAGCTCCTGGCCTTCAAGGTCCAGGACCTGGCGCTGGTCATGGTCGGCGTCGGCTTCGCGCTCGCTTTCTTCGGCCGGCGGGGGCTCGTCAAGAATCTCGGACAGGCCGTGCTGGGCTTCGGCCTCGTTTTTCTCGGCATGCGCGTCATGGCCGAGGCGATGGCGCCGGTGGCGGAGAGCGCGCTGGCGCGCCAGGTGCTGGTGGCGCTCTCGGGCAATGCCGGCCTGGGCCTCCTCCTGGGCGCCGTCTTCAGCGCGGGCATGACCTCCTCGGTCGCGACGATCGGCCTCGTGCTCTCGCTCGTCCAGCAGGGGCTCCTGCCGCTCGACGGTGCGATCCCCGTCGTGCTGGGCGCCAACATCGGCACGTGCGCCACCGCGCTGGCGGCGAGCATGCGCGCTTCGGCCGACGCGCGGCGTGTCGCCGTCGCGCACATCGGCTTCAAGGTGCTGGGCGTCGCCCTCGTATTCCCGTTCATCCACCCGCTGGCCAGCCTGGTGGCCGGCACGGCGGGCGATGCCGCGAGGCAGATCGCGAACACGCACACGCTCTTCAACGTGGCGATCAGCGCGCTCTTCCTGCCTTTCGCGCCCTGGGCCGCGCGGGTGATCACGATGATCGTCCCGGACGACATGACGCCCGCCGACAATCCTTTCAAGACCCGCTACCTCGACGACCGGTATCTCGACCAGCCCGCCCTCGCCTTAGGTCAGGCGACGCGCGAAGCGCTGCGCATGGGCGACGTGGCTCAGGGCATGCTGCGCGACGCCATGAGCGTGCTCCAGACCGACAACCAGGAGCTGCTCGAGGACGTGGAGCGTCGCGACGACCAGCTCGACTACCTCGAGCGCGAGATCAAGCTCTTCCTGTCGCGCCTGGGGCAGGAGACCATGTCGCCCGATCTTCTGCGAAAGGAGATCGGGCTGGTCTCGTTCATCGGCAACCTCGAGAACATCGGCGACATTGTGGACAAGAACCTGATGGAGCTCGCCCGCAAGAAGCTGTACCAGGCGCGGCGCTTCTCCGAGGCGGGCGAGGTGGAGCTGCTGGAGTTCCACGGCATGATCTCGAAGAACCTCGAGCGCGCCATCGCCGGCTTCGCCGCCAATGACCGGACGCTGGCGCAGGAGGTGCTGGACCAGCGCCCGATGATCCGCCAGCGCGAGCGCGAGCTCCGCGCCTCGCACCTGGCGCGGCTGCGACAGGGCCTCGCCGAATCGCTCGAGACGTCCGAGATCCACCTGGACGTCCTGACCAACCTCAAGCGCATCTCCTCGCACATCTCGCAGCTGGTTTTCCCGATCCTCGAAGAAGACGACTGAGGAGAGACGAGCGTGGCGCAGCGACTCCGCGTGCTGCTGGTGGCCTCCGAGGCTTCGCCCTTCGCCAAGACCGGCGGGCTCGGGGACGTCGCGGGTGCGCTGCCCCGCGCGCTCCGGGCCTTGGGGCACGACGTGCGCGTCCTCATTCCGCGCTACCGCGGGGTGGAGCGCCACGCCGCCGCGATCAGGACCATCGTTCCGCGCCTCGAGGTGCCGGTGGGCGACCGCCGCGTCGGCGCGGCGCTCCTCGGCACCGAGACGAGCGGCGGGGTGCCCGTCTACTTCCTCGAGCAGGACCAGTACTTCGACAGGGAGGGGCTCTACGGCGAAGGCGACGCCGACTACGCCGACAACTGCGAGCGCTTCGTCTTCTTCTGCCGGGGCGCGCTCGAGGCGCTGATCGCGCTCGACGGCATCGAGCGCGACGGCTGGCGCCCGCAGGTCGTCCACGCCAACGACTGGCAGACCGGGCTCCTGCCCGTCTACCTGCGCACGCTCTACCGCGATCACCCGCTGCTGGGCGGGCTCGCGACCCTGTTCACCATCCACAACCTCGCCTACCAGGGCGTGTTCTGGCACTACGACATGCCGATGACCGGGCTCGGGTGGGACCTCTTCACCCCCGCCGGCCTCGAGTTCTACGGCAAGCTCAACTTCCTCAAGGGCGCGCTGGTCTTCTCGGACCTGCTCACCACCGTCAGCCGCACCTACGCGCGGGAGATCCGCACGAGCGCCTTCGGCAACGGGCTCGAGGGGGTGCTGGAGGAGCGCAGCCCGGACCTGCACGGGGTGGTGAACGGGATCGACTACGAGGTATGGAATCCCCAGAAGGACTCCGCGATCGCGCATCCGTTCTCGGCCGAGGACCCGGAGCCCAAGGCGATCTGCCGCGAGATGCTCCGCCGGGAGCTGGGCCTGGCCGACGGCCCCGGCCCGATCCTGGGAATGGTGACCCGCCTGGCCGACCAGAAGGGCATGGACCTGGTGCTGGAGGCGCTGCCCGGCCTCCTGGAGATCGGCGGTCAGCTGGCGGTGCTGGGCTCGGGCGATGCCCCCCTCGAGGAAGGGTTCCGCGCCGCGGCGGCCGCGCACCCCGGGCAGATCGCGGTGCGGATCGGCTACGACGACGAGATGGCCCGGCGCATCTACGCCGGCTCCGATCTCTTCCTGATGCCCTCCCGCTACGAGCCGTGCGGCCTCGGCCAGCTCATCGCGCTCCGCTACGGAGCGGCGCCGGTGGTGCGGCGGACCGGCGGGCTGGCCGACACGGTGGTCGAGTTCGATCCGGCCCGGCGCACCGGGACCGGCTTCGTGTTCGACGCCTTCAGCGCCGAGGCCCTCCTGGCCACGGTGCGGCGGGCCGCCTCCATCCACCGGCAGCCCGCGGTCTGGAAGGCGCTGGTCAAGAACGCGATGACCCAGGACTTCTCCTGGGACGCCTCGGCACGGGAGTACGCTACCCTCTACCGCAAGGCGCTCAAGGCGCGCAGCGGCCGCTAGTCACGGAGGCCGGGATGAAGAAGATCGAGGCGGTGATCAAGCCTTTCAAGCTCGACGACGTCAAGGAAGCGCTGAACGAGCTGGGCGTGGTGGGCATGACCGTTACCGAGGTGCGCGGCTTCGGTCGCCAGAAGGGCCACACCGAGCTCTACCGCGGCTCCGAGTACACGATCGACTTCCTGCCCAAGGTGAAGGTCGAGGTGGTGGTGCCCGACGGGCTCGCCGACAAGGTGGTCTCGGTGATCTGCCAGGCGGCCAAGACCGGCTCCATCGGCGACGGCAAGGTCTTCGT
>Ga0070708_100004698_pt1 | contig 10763 bp, 11 predicted proteins | sample KBSK5503metaG_FD_65469 | JGI IMG/M metagenome (GOLD analysis project Ga0070708, IMG submission 65469) | Corn, switchgrass and miscanthus rhizosphere microbial communities from Kellogg Biological Station, Michigan, USA - KBS K5-50-3 metaG | ecosystem: Host-associated > Plants > Roots >...
CCGAGCGCGCGATCGGCCGAAGGCTGGGCACGGGCCGCTCGCGTCACGTGCTGCCGGGGGTCTATTGCCTGGCGGGAGCACCCACGAGCTGGGAGCAGGTCCTTGAAGGCCGCAACTCTGTGGGGCGGGGAGGGATGCGTGGTGTCGCACCGAGCGGCGGCCCTACACGGTTTGCCCGCACCTCCACGCCCATGCGAGGGGCCGTCCCCGAGCGGATTCCACGGCCGCGCATCCGGCACTCCGCCGCGGCCAAGAGGCGTTCAGTCAAGCGAGAGGCAAATTCAAGACGCTTTTCTGCTTTTCGTCCTTAAGCTGCCACTCAGTATCAGTCGTCTGGGATGGAAATTCGGCAACGGCTGTCCGGATGCAGCTCGCGGCCGGCGAGACCGACAACCCGACCAGCGGATCGCCGAGGACCTACGCCTCTTCGTCGGTAGCACTCTCTCGCTCACCATCGGCGGCCTCCGGGGGGTGTTGACGTTGATCTCCTTCGTAGCGATCCTCTGGATGCTCTCCGGACCGCTCACCCTGGCGATCGGCTCTGGGATCGTCACCGCCGTGAACCTCACCGCGGCATCGTCAAGCGGCCCGGTTCGCGGCACCGCCCTCGATGTCTTCTTCAAATCGAAGACATTGAAACAAACGGGATCGAGCCCCGGAGTTGAAGAAAAATGCGCAATCCCTGGCTCGGCTCACGTCTCCTTTGACCGGGCTTCGAGGCGGTGCTACAGCGCCCGCCCATGATCCCACCTCTCGACCTGCGCCGCGCGCTCGTTCTCCTCTCGGGTATTTGCTTGTTTTTCGCCGCCGAGGCCTCGGCCGACACCGTGCAGATCAGCTCGGACCCTTTCGACAATTCGAGCAGTCAGCACATGACCGAGGTCGAGCCGCAGATCTATGCGAATGGCTCGACCATCGTGGCGACGTTTCAGCAGGGCCGCATCTTCGGCGGTGGGTGCGCCGACATCGGCTTTGCAACCTCCACCGACTCGGGCGTCAGCTGGCAGCAGGGCTCGCTGCCCGGGCTCACCATCTGGGCGGGCGGGGACCGATATGAGAGCGTGACGGATACGTCGTTGGCCTACAACGCGGCATTCGGGCTCTGGCTGGTCGAATCGATGCCGGTGGGTTTCGGGAATCGCGAGATCTTCGTCAGCCGATCGGCCGATGGTCTGAGCTGGGACAATCCGATAACGGTTTATTCGTCCACCACCGGGTCCTACGACAAACCGTGGATCACTTGCGACAATTCGCCGGCGAGCCCGTTTTACGGCAACTGCTACATCGAATGGGACGACGTCGGCGACGGCGATCGGATCTTGATGAGCACTTCCACCGATGGCGGCGCGACCTGGAGCACTCCGGCGACGACGGCGGATGCCGCGGGTGGCCTGGGAGGCCAGCCGCTGGTGCAACCCAGCGGGCGGGTCGTGGTGCCGTTCTCGACCTCCTCCGCGATCCGCGCCTTCATCTCCGACGATGGTGGAAACGGCTGGGGTGCGTCATTCAACGTGACGAACATGAACGAGCACGGGGTCGCCGGGGGCCTGCGCGACTTCAATCTGCCCTCCGCGGCGATCGACGGCGACGGCAGAATCTACATCGTCTGGACGGACTGCCGCTTTCGCGCCGCTTGCCGATCGAACGACATCGCGATCAGCAGCAGCGCCGACGGCATCGCCTGGACGGCTCCGGCCCGCGTGCCGATCGATGACGTGACCAGCACCGCCGATCATTTCCTTCCCGGTCTCGGTGCGGACCGGAACACTGTTGCTCCGTCCGTCGGATTGGCGCTGGTCTACTACTACTATCCCCAGGCCAACTGCTCCGCGTCCACCTGCCAGTTGAACACCGGATTCATCACGTCTCAGGATGGCGGCGGGTCCTGGTCAAATCCAATCGACGTCGCGGGACCGATGTCTGTCAATTGGCTGCCGGACACGATTTCGGGTCGGATGGTGGGAGACTACTTTTCCGTCTTCTACACCGACGACGGGGTTCCTCATCCCGTCTTCGCCAGAGCGGATGCGCCGGCGGAGACGTTCTTCGAGTCGATGTTTTCGACCTGCATCGGTTGCGCCCCTGCCAGCCCGAAAGTGGCAAGCTGCGTCGGCGCCGATTGCTCATCGATGGGCGCCGGCGAGCCGGTGGAGGAAGAGGGCCAGGTCACGGCGGCGCGGTCCCAAAGCGGTGCCCTTCGCGTGAGCGCCGAGGTCGCGCGCATCAACATCGGCGCCGTGCTCCCGCTTCGGGTGGACGGACCAGCGGCGAAGAACGGGGTCGTGGATTGGGCGGTGGAGGAGGGGCCGGCGGGGGGAACGGTGAGCAACTCGGGCGTGTACACCGCTCCAGTTGCGCCCGGCGTCTATCACCTGGTCGCGAGCTCCGGCGCCGAGCGCGCCCGGTTGGCGATCAAGGTATTTACCGTCCGGTAGCCCCGGCTTTTTGGTTTCGATCGCCATGCGGACGGCGCGCGGTGAAACGCGCTGGCAGCAGTTTTTCAATGCCTGCTAGCGGGGCCGGTCGAGCGTCCCCGGAGGCCGCAGCATCTTTTTGATTTCGGAGAGGTGGAACTCCTCGTCGTGGATCATGCGGCGCGCGTACTCCTCGAGCATCACGCTGCGCCCCTGCACCAGCTCCAACAGCTTCTGGTAGCGGGCGACGCCGTCCTGCTCGTGCTCGAGCGCTTCGTGAAGGATCTCGTCGATGTTGTGGCGCTGCGTCTCGAGGAGCTTGCCGATCTTCAGCGACGGATGTCCGCCGAGCGTCGTGACGTGCTCACCGGCCGCGGCGGCGTGGGCGAGGGCCTCGTCGGATTGCTTTCGCATCCAGGCCACGATCGGGATTCGCGCGTGGCCGAAGATCATCAGGGAATAGTGCAGATAGCGCACGACCCCCGCGAGCTCGAGCTCGAGAATCTCGTTCAACACCTCGAGGGCCGCCTTCTCGTTCAACTTGTCGTTCGGCATCCTGTCCTCCCTTCGCAGCGTGCTTCGCCAAGAAGCAGCCGGATGAATCTCACCGGAATGGCGGGACGTCAACAGCGGTACGCGCAGCGGCAAGGAGACCGTCGCCTATGGCGCGAAGAAGCACCGCATGGCTCGGCTCGTTGGGGAGCGCACCGCGGGCGCGTACCTCGGCGGAGGGCCCTCCTGTTTAAGCGATGGCTCGCTTCTGGTGATCGCGATGTCCGAGGGCAGGGTCGACGGCGAGCGTCTGGAGGGCCGCGGCGTTGCTCCGGACATCGAGGTGCCGTTCGATTTCCGCTACGCCGCCGGGGCTGACCCGCAACTGGATCGAGCGCTCGAGGTGCTGTCTCGTCAAACTTCGGAAAAGAAAAAAGGCGTCCGGCCATTGAACCCATGACCGGACGCCTCGTTATCGGTCATTTTCTTCTAGGGCCGTTCTTTCGGCGCTGCGCCACTCAGACGTTCGACTGACGAGCGCCGCGCCAGGCCAGGATCGCGATGCCGGTCAGGAGAAAACCGATTCCATTTACCAACACCGCCGTCGCCAGGCGAGAGGCTGGCAGGAACGCGAAAATACAGATTATCAGGATCCCCAGCGCGAGTACCGTCAAGGGCTTCGTGCTCGAGCGGACCTCGATCTCGGGACGCGATCTCGCCGCGAGGGCTTCCTTCTTTGGACGCGGTGTCGCGGCTTGGCGCTGGTCTCTGGCAGCCTTCCTCCGAAGCTGATTGGAGAGCTGCAACTCCCGACAGCTGCAGTCGCGGAACTTCTTGGTCAGCGTCGAGCCGTCCGCCTGAAGAAGCTGGATTTCACGTTCGGCCGGGTCCGCTGAATCCGGCGGTCGTCGGGTGTCGTAGTCGTGGGTGGCGAGGGCATCCAGCTTTATGACACCCCACAATTTCGCCTGTTCCTTCGAGAACAGGCTGGCGACGTGCGCGCAGCGGTAGAGGGCGGCATCTTTGGCCTCGGCCTCAGGCACGTTCGCGAAGAGCCACGCTCGGATGCTCCGGTAACCCGCCTTGCGCGCCAAGTCTGCTTTCGCGATCGAATTGAGCAAGTCTCCGAGCTCCCATGGATCGGATTCATCGTCCCGCAAAAGAGCACGAATCCTTTCTGCAGCTTGTTCGAGTGACGCGTTTGCTTTCTGCTGAGGCAACGGGACAGTAGCTACTTGTTCCATCGTCGTACCCCCTTCAAAGCGCCGGTTGATTCCGGCGTCGCGGCTGCTACGTCCAAGGAAGTACGGGCCGAGTCGAGCGTTCGCATCCGCACTCACATGGACCGCACGCGATGCGCCATTATTCAAAAGAAGCTTCAAAATGCCCGTTGGAGTAAATGGCCAACGTGGGAATTTACTCCAACGCTCGGCTTGCCCCGTTGGAGTAAGACTCTCACTGTGGGGATTTACTCCAACGCTCGAGCTTGCCCGTTGGAGTAAGATTCTCACGGTGGGGATTTACTCCAACGCTCGGGCTTGCCCGTTGGAGTAAGATTCTCACGGTGGGAATTTACTCCAACGCTCGGCTCGATTCCGTTTGAAAGCTCAGTGGTTGGACTGGATGGGGTCGCGGCAAATCCGTAGCGAGGTCCTGGCATCGAAGCTGCATTGCTCGTAGCTTCGAAGGAGGTCTACTTCGAATGGCGGACGCTTGGGAGCGAGGCGATCCCTACGATCTGTACGTTGGCCGGTGGAGCCGCCGCGTCGCTCCGCTTTTCCTCGAATGGTTGGGCGTTCCGCCAGGCCGCCGGTGGCTGGACGTGGGGTGCGGAACGGGGGCGCTATGCTCCGCAATCCTGGACCGGTGCTCGCCGTCGTCCGTCGCGGGCGTCGAGCCTTCGGAGGGATTCCTCGCGACCGCGGCGCAGCGTCTCGCCGGGCGGGTGGTGCTCCAGCGGGGCAGCGCGACGGACATTCCGCTGAGCGACGCATCGGTCGACGTCGTGGTCTCGGGGCTGGTCCTCAACTTCGTCCCGAACGGGCAGGCGGCATTGATCGAAATGGCTCGGGTGACGGGCGCCGGGGGGACGATCGGCGCGTATGTCTGGGACTACCAGGAAAAGATGGAGCTGATCCGTTTCTTCTGGGACGCAGCGATCGAGCTGAGCCCGGATGCCGCGAAAATCGCCGAGGCCGTTCGTTTTCCGCTGTGCCATTCCGATGCGCTGGCCGCGCTCTTCGCCGCCGCCGGCTTGCGAGAGATCAAGGTGACCGCGATCGACGTTCCCACGCGGTTTGCGAGCTTCGAGGAATACTGGAGCCCATTCTTGGGCGGCCAGGGTCCGGCTCCCGCATATGCGATGTCGCTCGATGCCGCCGCCCGTGAAAGACTGCGGACCCGCATTCAAGAGCGCATCCCCGCCGCATCCGACGGCTCGATCTCGCTGATCGCGCGAGCCTGGGCGATTCGCGGTCGAAGTCCGAAGGGGTCAGCCGCGTAAAACTGACGGCGTGCTTGGCCCTCAGCCGGAAAACATATTCCGAATGACGAACGTAAGGTTCGCCGGTCGCTCGGCCAATCGGCGCATGTACCAGGGAAACCACTGCGACCCGTAGCTGATCAACACCCGTACGTGGTAGCCGGCCTGCGCCAACCGCACCTGCTCCGCGCGCTGGATTCCGTAAAGAAGCTGAAATTCCATCGACTCCTTGGGAAGAGCCAGCTCCTGAGCGGCCTGTTCGATCTTCTGGATCAGCCGGAGATCGTGGGTGGCGAAGCCGGCCCGGGTTCCCTTCTGGCGCACCTCGGGGTCGAGAAACTTCCGGGCGAGCCGAAAGTAGTTCTCGTCGACGTCCTTCTTGCGGGGGTACGCGAGATCTGGCGGTTCGTTGTAGGCGCCCTTGACCACCCGGATCGCGGGCGCGAGCGGCAAGAGGTCGGCCAGGTCCTTCTCCGTGCGGTGGAGGTATGCCTGCAGGCAGACGCCGACATTGGGATACTGCGCGCGCACGCCGCGATAGATCTCGAGCGTCGCGCTCGTGTACGCGCTCCCTTCCATGTCGATCCACAGAAAATTTCCGAGCTCACCGGCCCGCTTCGCCAGTCGTCGGACACTGGAGAGGCAACTGTCCGCGTCCAGATCGAGGCCGAGCTGGGTGAGCTTCACCGAAATCGCCGCCTCCAGCTTCTGTCCCTGGACCCTCTCGAGCACGTCGAGGTAATGGCGGGTCACCGCTTCGGCCTCGGCGGCGTTCTTCACGTTCTCGCCAAGCTGGGTGAGGATCGTCGCGATTCGGCTCTGTTGCAGTGCGCGAGCGGCGTCGAGCGCCGAAGAGACGTCCTCGCCAGGCATGAAGCGCTGGACCGCTTTGCGGACGAACCCGTACTCCGGCGCCCGCTGCGCGAGCCATTGATTCTGGGAAGCGGCTAAGAGAACTCGTCGCATCACTTGGGTCCAGGCCTCGTCGGAAGCCGCCCGTGGGGGCGGAAAAATTTCAGGCCCTTCTACTCGCCTGTCGGTCCAGGACCAAGGAAGTTCAGCGATCGGCAAAGGGGGAAGGGGATCGGGCGACTCCGCCCCAGCCAACCCGACGCGATCGCGTCATCCTTTGCTCGAGATGGGACGGTCCCCCCGGCGTCTGCCCACCACGGCCCGTTTCGTTCAGACGGAGGCCGGATTTGACGCCACGATCTCGACGGGTCGCTCCCCGGATCGTGTGGGACCTGAAAGAGCTGAAATCTCCTCCAATGAGCTCCATCGGAATGGTCCAGGTGACCGGTATGACCTCCGCGACCGTGCGTGAGTTTTTCGAGGTGGCTGTTCAAAAGGGAGAGGACCTTGGTTCGAGAAGAGAGAAAGCGGGCGCGCAATGTGCCGCTGAGAGGCACGCACGGGTTCCCACATGCTTGAGCAAGTCTGTCGGTTCGAGTGACGGGAACAGCGTTCGGCGCTAAGGCAGCTGCGCGGCAAAGTCCGGTTGGAGCTCGATCTCGACCAGACGCGTCGATGATTCTCGTTGATACCTCGGCCTGGATGGATTTCTTTCGTGGGACGGCTCCTCTGGCCGGGCGAGTCGACGAGCTGCTTGCCCAGAACGAGCTGGCGATCTGCGGCCCCGTGCGGACCGAACTCGGGCGTGGCTTCCACTCCGCCGCCGAACGGCGACGAGTGCTGCCGCTCCTGGAAGGATGCCATTCCCTGGAGCAACCGGCATTTTTGTGGGAAGAGGCCGAGGAGCTGGGCTTTCTTCTTGGCCGCAAGGGGAGAGGGGTCAAGGCGATGGGTTTATTGATCGCGACCTACGCTCTGAGCCACTCCGTCTCTGTGCTCACCCGAGACGCGGACTTTGGGCACATGCTGCGCTTGGGGATTCAGTCCCAGCCCTCGCGCTCGATTAGGGCGCGGACCTGCTCGCGAATGAGATCGCGGATTTCGCGCACCCGCTCGATCGGCTTGCCCTTGGGATCCTCGAGCGGCCAGTCGTCGCGCCGAAGGCCCGGAACGAAAGGGCACTCGTCGCCGCAGCCCATGGTGATCAGCAGCTCGGCGCCCCGGGCGAGCTCCGGCGTGAGCAACTTCGGCTTGGCCGCCGAGAGGTCGATCCCGAGCTCGCGCATGGCCTGCACGACCTCGGGATGAACGCGATCGGCGGGACGGGTCCCCGCCGAGACTGCCCGTGCCGACGTCGCCTCAACCAATTGGTTGAAGAAGGCCGCGGCTATCTGGGACCGACCGGCGTTGTGAATGCAGGCAAAGATGACGGTCTTCATCGAGGCTTCCTCAGTGCGCGACGGCGGGATTGGCGAACTATCCGTCGACCGAGCAGCCGACCAGGCTCCGTTTCAATTCCGTGACCATTGTTCGTGCAGCGTAACGCTCAGCTGCCCGATAACTCTTATCTCCCGTGTCGAGGGCCGAGGAAGGGGTGGGTGCACCATGCTGTGTCTTCACGCAATGGAGTATGGGATCGAACGGGGTCGGATTTGCGGCCGAGAGACGGAGTGGTCCTGCTGGCACTGTCACACTTCGCGCTGCCCCGATCACGGGTTCCTCATGAACGGTAAATTCTTCTGCCTTCCCGCGGCGCGCGCCAAGCTGGGTCTCAAGCAATCCAGCCATGCGGCTCCGGCCTCGTCGGTTCGACCCTGCGAAGGCGTCTAATCTTGCGGGGGGCTCGAGCCTGCGCCCTCCATTTCGACCTCCGCTTCGAGGCTCTCGCGATCCCTACCGATCGTTGCCACCGCGGCGCGTTTGCCGCCGGCGATGAATTCGATCCGACAATCGCGGGCCTCGGGGCTGCCGCTGATCTCGACGCGATCCCAGCGGCTCGCATGGCCCACGTAGGAAATGGTGACGTCGTAGTGAGCGCTCCAGAAAAAGGGGACCTGGTCGAAGCGTTCCCCGAAACCCAAGATGTTCCGAGCTGCCGTTTGTCCCTGGCGTTCGGCGACCACCCAGTGCTCCACGCGGATGCGTTCGCCGCTGTGCGGGTCCGGCCATCGCGCGATGTCGCCGGCGGCAAAGACATCCGGCGCACTCGTCTGAAGTAGCTCGTCGACGAGCACGCCGTTGTCGATCGCCAGCCCGGCCTGCTCCGCCAGCTCGACCGAGGGACGCACGCCGATCCCGGCGACTACCAGATCGGCCTCGATCTGGTTGCCATCAGCAAGGGTTACCTTCGTTTCGTCGATCGCCTGCGCGGTCTGACCCAGGTGAAACACCACGCCGTGCTCTTCGTGGAGTTGCCGGACGAAGGCGCCCAATTCCCGGCCAACCACGCGCTCCATTGGAACTGCTTCGGGGGCGACGACGTGCACCGGGACATTGCGCGCCCGCAGTGACGCGGCGACCTCCAGCCCGATGAAGCTCGCTCCGATCACGACCGCTTGGCGTCCCGCTTTCGCGCGAGCGATGATCGCCTGGCTGTCCGCGAGCGTCCGCAGCGTATGCACATGGGGAAGCTCCGAGCCGGGAATCCTGAGACGAACAGGGTTGGCCCCGGTCGCGAGCAAGAGTGAGTCGTATGAGATTGTCACCTCGTTTTCCAACCGCACCTGTTTGCGTTTCGGATCGATCGCCTTCACGCGCGTGCCCAAGACCAGGTCGATTTGCTGCTGCGCGTAGAAGTCACGGGAGCGGAGCGGAATCCAGTCCTCCGGTGCGGTGCCGGCGAGATAATCCTTGGAGAGGTTCGGACGGTCATAGGGGATCGAAGGATCCGCGCCGATCAGGGTGAGCGAGCCTGCCCCTGCGAATCCCTCGCGCCTCAGCATTTCCGCAGCCGCGTTGCCGGCCCCGCCGGCCCCGACGATGACGATCTTCTGGGGATGCGCCCTTGACAGCCTGGGTCTGGGCGCGGCGACCGCCTTGCTCGTCAGGTAAACCTTGTTCCCCCGGTGTTCCACCTTCCAACAGTCCACCGGATTGAGCGCCGGAGCACGCAGCGCCTCTCCTGTCCGCAAACTGTAGCAGGCGTGGTGCCACGGGCAGCGGACGGTCTCCCCTACGATCAAACCGTCGGCGAGCGGTCCGCCGTAGTGCGTGCACTTCCCGCCGATGGCGAAGACTTGTCCGCGGCTTCGAGCGAGAAGGACGGCCTCGCCCTGCACGTGTCCGGCCACGCACTGCCTTTCTTTGAGGCCGGTCACATCAAAGCCAGATGCCAAATCGGGTCCGGCGGGTCGGTCATCTTGCGAGCTCATCTGAGCTTCCTCCGGTTGTGGGTTTAACCTTTAGGGACGGCGGCGCCCGATGAGCGTCAGGAATTCGGTCCGCGTCGCGACCGATTGGCGAAAACCGCCCAGCATCGCCGAGGTGGTCATCACGGAATTCTGCTTTTCAACCCCTCGCATCATCATGCAAAGGTGTTGCGCCTCGATCACCACCCCCACGCCGTCGGCGTTCAACTCTTTGAGCAAGGAGTGAGCGATTTGATCGGTTAGCCTCTCCTGGATCTGGAGGCGCCTCGCGTACAGATCCACCAGGCGCGCGAGCTTGCTCACGCCGATCACGCGATCCTTTGCGATGTAGCCGATGTGGCAGCGGCCCAAGAAGGGCAGCAGGTGGTGCTCGCAGAGACTGTAGAGCTCAATGTCTCGGGCGATCACCATGTTGTGCATCTCTTGGAGGAAAATGGCGTTATGGACGGTCTGCTCCGCATCGCCGCGGTAGCCGGAGGTCAAAAACTCCAGCGAAGCCGCAACCCGTTTCGGCGTGTCCACCAGGCCCTGCCGGTCGGGGTCCTCTCCGAGCTCCCGAAGAAGCTCGCGAACGAGCCCAGCCACCTTATCATGGTCCATTGGAAAGCTCCTTTCGCAATTCACCAGTCAGATCTGGAAGCGGCTCCATTGGATAGGGCGGAATCGAAGCGACGACGGAGCGAAGAGCGGCGCCCGAACCCGGGATGACCAGGTCCGGCGAAAGCTCCAGGAGAGGAATCGCGACGAAGGGCCGCTCGAGGATGTCGGGATCCGGAAGGCGTAGCTCGTCGGAGTTGCAGACCAGGTCTCCGTAGATGAGCAGATCGAGGTCGATGGTTCGAGGCGCAAAGCGATCCGATCCGCGTTGTCGCCCGAGGGCTTCCTCGGTGCGCCGAAGCAGCTGTTTGAGTTGGAGCGGCGCGAGCGGTTCGCCCAACTCGAACACGCCGTTCACGAAAGGCGGGTCGCCCGGGCGGTCGAGAGCGGGTGTTCGATAGAAGGTGGAGAGGGCGCGCACTCCGACGGCGCGGCGAAGCGCGACCAGCGCACTCTTGACATTCGAGCTGGGTTCAATGTTCGAGCCGACTCCGATGAAGATTGGCATCCGCGTCACCCTCGACCGCGTTCGATTTCCACCGCCACGCTGCGTGCAAA
>Ga0070708_100004699_pt1 | contig 10762 bp, 9 predicted proteins | sample KBSK5503metaG_FD_65469 | JGI IMG/M metagenome (GOLD analysis project Ga0070708, IMG submission 65469) | Corn, switchgrass and miscanthus rhizosphere microbial communities from Kellogg Biological Station, Michigan, USA - KBS K5-50-3 metaG | ecosystem: Host-associated > Plants > Roots >...
AACGCCTTCTTCGACGCCGCCGCTGACCTCGTGCGTCTCGACGACGAGATGTACGACGTGCTGAAGACCTCATACCGCGAGATCTCCGTGCAGGTGCCGGTGCGCCTCGACAACGGCGAACTGCGGGTGTTCACCGGCTACCGGGTGCAGCACAACGGCGCCCGGGGCCCGTACAAGGGCGGCATTCGCTACCACCCCACGGCCGACCTCGACGAGGTGCGCGCCCTCGCCTCGCTCATGACGTGGAAGACGGCGCTGGTCGACGTTCCCTTCGGCGGGGCCAAGGGCGGCATCGCCGTGGACCCGCTGGGCATGAGCCCGCGCGAGGTCCAGACGATGACCCGGCGGTTCACCAACGCCATCTCCCACGTGATCGGCGTGAACCGCGACATCCCCGCGCCCGACGTCAACACCAACGCCCAGGTGATGGCGTGGATGATGGACGCCTTCTCGGGCCGGCAGGGCTACACCCCTGCGATCGTGACCGGGAAGCCCGTGGAGCTCGGCGGCGCCCCCGGCCGCGAGGCCGCCACCGGCCGCGGCGTCGTGTGCGTGCTCGAGGCCGCCTCCCGCCACTGGGACATCAACCTCGGCGACTGCTCGGTCGCCATCCAGGGGTTCGGGAACGTGGGCTCGTGGGCGGCGTCGGTGCTACACGAGATGGGCGTGAAGGTGGTGGCCCTGAGCGACGTCTCCGGCGGCATCCACAACGCCAACGGCCTCGACATCCCATCGCTGCTGCACCTGTCGGTGGCCCGCCGCCCGCTGGCCGAGGTGGGCGGCTGCGAGGTCATCACCAACGAACAGCTGCTCGAGTGCGACTGCGACATCCTCATCCCGGCGGCCCTGGGCGACGTCATCACCGACGAGAACGCCGAGCGCATACGCGCCCGCATGATCGTCGAGGCCGCCAACCACCCCACCACCACGGAGGCGGACAAGATCCTCGGCGACATGGGCGTGCGGGTCATCCCCGACATCCTCGCCAACGCCGGCGGCGTGACCGGCTCCTACTTCGAGTGGGCACAGAACATCCAGCAGTTCAAGTGGAAAGAGGAGCGCTTCAACCAGGAGCTGCGCGACGTGATGACCAAGGCGTTCGACGCCACCGTCGAGTTCGCCGAAGGGCGCGATATCTCCATGCGGCGGGCGGCGTTCGCCATCGGCATCGACCGGGTGGCGAAGGCGGCCCGCATGCGCGGCTACGTCTGAGCTATCGGCGCCAGCTCCTCTTCTCCGGTTTCTTCGTCTTCGATGAGCTCGTAGCCACACAGCTCGGCGAGCAGGTGGTGGCCCTCGTCGGGGCCGGTGGCGATGAGCTCGTCGTCGGACTGCAGCACCACGCCCCGCTGGGGCCGGTAGAGGTAGCGGCCGCCGCGGCGGATGGCGAGGAGGTAGAAGCCGGTCTCGGTCTCGAGGTTCAGCTCCCGCAACGACTTGCCGTCGGCGGTCGACCCGCGCGCCACGGGAACCCGCACGACGACCTCGTCGGCGTCGCCGAGGGCGAGGGCGAGGATGGGATGCAGCTCCTCGCCCTCCTCGACCAGCCAGATCATCTGCTGGGCGGCGTCGCCGATCTCCTCGGCCGCCTGGGCGAGGTGCAGCAGGCCCCGAAGCCCCGACGGGTCGACGCGGTCCTGGGACGCGCGGAGGACCCACAGCTCGAGGCGCTCCTCCATGTCGTCGAGGCGGTCCTCGAGGTGGTTGACCTCGGCCGCCAGCCCGATGTCGCGCAGGACCAGCGCCGAGTAGGCCAGGCCGACAGCGACCTCGGAGATGTTCTTCATCTCCACCAGCACGTCGATGGCGCGGTCGAGATCGGTGAGGGCGGTGTCCTCGGGCGGCGTCGGCGGCTCCCACTCGGGAGCGCCCGCCAGGTCGCGGAGCTCGGCCACGCCCTCGGGCGTGCCCTGAAGAAAGAGCACGTCGCCGGGGAGCAGCACCTCGTCGCCTTCGACGTCGGTGATCCAGTCGCGCTCGCGGTGGATGGCGACCACGCGCATCCCCACTTCGACCGGAAGCTCGAGGTCCGACAGCGTGCGGTGGGCCATCTGCGACGTCTCCCGAACCCGCACCCGGTGCGAGATCTCCTCGGCGAGGGCGAGGTCGGCGACCAGCGCTCTCGGGATGCCGAGGCGGTGGATGACGATACGGGCGATGTCGACGGCGGCGTTGCCCATGCGCTCGATGGCCCCGACCACCTGCAGCACCGAGGCCATGGCGTCGGCGTCGTGGGGCGACCGGCCGGCGAGCACACAGACGGCCCGCATCTCGTGCACGAGGTCGGACAGCCGGCTCTCCAGCTCCTCGACCTCCTCGGCCATGTCGGGGTCGCCGAAGTAGAGGGCGGCGTAGGCAAGGTCGATCATGAGCTCGGAGGTGTCCTTGGCCTCCGAAAGCATGGTCTTCAGATTTCGTGGTCGTTCGTCCACAGGACCGTCCTCAGGTTACCGGCCAAGTCCGATCACGACGATGGCGAGAATGAGCGCGAACGCGCCGATCAGGTCCATCGACGACGTGATCAACGGGATGCCGTGGTTGTCAGGGTCGAGGCCCAACCGGTAGCTGGCGATGGCGCCGTAATAGGCGATGGCGATGGCGAAGACGGTGGCCAGGAACCCACCCATGAGCGAGATGGCGACCATGCGGCCCACGCCCGGCGAAGCCAGTCCCGCCACGGCCGCGGCAATGTCGGCCGACACCGCCACCAGCGTGAACACCGGAACCCCGAAGAGAAAGGTAACGATGAAGTCGCGCCGCGCCGGCCGCTGCGGCACGCTCACCGGCTCGATGACGCCGAGGTGGAGCTTGCTCGAGAGGCGGCTCGACAGGATGCCGCCGAGCGCGCCGGTGTCCTCGAGGAACGGGGGAACGAGCACCAGGAGCGCAGGGAAGGCGAGAAACGATTCGAGCCGCTTCTCGATCGTGAGCCCGGCGACGACGTCGATAAGGCCGGCGATCAGGAGCACGGGCAGCGACTCCCGGATGATGCGCTTGAGGATGGGAAGGCCGGTGCGGAGCGCCCCAACCAGCACGATGACCGCCGCGACGGCAGTGACGATGGCGATCAAAGGCGTGACGACGCGGAACCCCACGAGGTAGGTCGCCAGGAAGAGCGACGGGAGCGTGACCATGTCGCCGGCGGCGGTGACGAGCGGCGCGGAGACATTGTCCATGTCCCATCCGAGACGCACCGAGCCCGACGCCACGCCGAGGGTGAGCACGAGCACGGCGATCGACGAGATGGTGCCGCCGACCATCGAGATGACGAGAAAGTCGGCAACGGAGATCGTGTGGTTGAGGCCGAAGCCGATGGCCACCGCCTTGGCCAGCACGGCCAGCGCCGCAGACACCGACAGCGTGAGCGTCAGCGAGGCGAGGATGTTCTGGCCGACGAGCGTCTCGGCCCTGCGGCTGAGCCGGAACTCACCGGTGTGGATCGCCGTGCCCAGACGGCTGCCCAGCGCGCCGAAGATGTTGCCCCGCATGCCGATGGCCGCGGGAACGATGACCAGCAGGCCGGGAAGAGCGTCGAGGGTGTGGGTGATGGCGCCGAGGGTCAGCCCGGCGAGCAGGTCACCAGCCGAGGAGACGAGGAGCGCGGCAAGACCCTGCCGCACGCTGGCGGCATCCGAGCCAAGGACGGCGCGTGCCCGCGCGCCGAGACCGAGTCGAGGTCGGCGCATGGCAACTCGGAGGGTCGGTCATCGGTAGCTCCATCTGTCGCCCCCGATCCTAGGAGGTGGGTCCAGCAATCGGCGTGCGCAGATCGCCGAGCCATTCGGCGCCGCCCGCAAGGCCGCAAGTCCGAAGCCATAGCCTTGCCCTACGGCAAGGACGAGAACGCAGCGGGCGGCGTCGAGGGCCGGCGAGATGCGTGCGTCCGACTTGCTGGGCCGCCTCCTGAGGGACGGGGCAACCTCAACCCTGGCGGTCGGGTCCGGCGCGCTCGATATCGATACGGATCATCACCCGCTGCTCGCGCTCCATCGCCGCCCGGTAGTCGTCCCAATCCGGGTGCTCGCCGGCGATCTGGCGGTAGTAGGAGACGAGCAGCTCCATGGCTTCGGGCAGCGAGACGATCTCGGCGCGGCCGTCGACCTGGACCCACTGCCCGTACCAGTTGTCGTCGATGACGAGGACCGAGGCTCGTGGGTCGCGCTTCAGGTTCTTGGTCTTGAACGCCGTCTCCCGGCTGCTGATCAGCACGCGTCCCTCATCGTCCACACCAGCGGCGATGGGCGACATCTGCGGCCGCCCGTCCGACCGAAACGTCGACAGCACACCGCGGTGATGCTCCCGAACGAACGCCCGTACCTCGTCAAGATCCATACCCCCGAGTCTTCCAGGGATGAGGTACAACTCCCGCATGATCACGATTGCTCCGCCGGAGATCGAGCGGTACGCCGAGCTCCATACAACGCCGCTGCCCGAGCACCTCGAGGCGCTGGCGGCCGAAACGGAGAAGGCGATGGCCTTCCCGCAGATGATGGTGGGCCAGCTCGAGGGTCGGTTCCTCGAGATGCTCGTGCACATGACCGGCGCCCGGCGGATCCTGGAGATTGGCATGTTCACCGGGTACTCGGCGCTGTCGATGGCGGCCGCGCTGCCGCCGGACGGCCACATCGTCACCTGCGACATCGATCCCAAGGCCGAGGAGATCGCCCGCCGTCACATCGAGGCCAGCCCCTACGCCGATCGCATCGAGATCCGCATGGGGCCGGCGCTGCGCACGATCGCCGAGCTCGAGGGCCCGCTCGACCTCGTGTTCATCGACGCCGACAAGACCAACTACCGCAACTACTACGAGGCGGTGCTCCCGTTGCTGGCTGATAACGGGGTGATCGCCGTCGACAACGTGATCTGGAGCGGCGCCGTCCTCGACGAGGCCGACGAGAGCGACAACACCAAGGCGATCCGCGAGTTCAACGACTACGTAGTCGCGGACCCTCGGGTGGCGTGCGTCATGCTCACCATCCGCGACGGCATCACGCTGATTCGCAAGGCCGCCTAGCGGCGGGGCACGACCACGCCGCTGTCGTAACCGCTCTCGTCGATCGTCGTGGTCGTCGTCCTCGGCACGGTTGTGGCCGTCGTCGCCGTCGCCGGCCGGGCCTCGGTCGTCGACGACGAGCCGCCGGTCGAGCTGCGTGAGCTCGAGCTGCGGGACGACGTCGTCGTCGGCCGCACCGCCCTCTCCGGCGGGGCGGTCGTGGTCGACCCGCTGGACGAGGGGTGGTGCTCGGTCGTCACCGTGCGCAGGCGCTTGGCGTTGGGCTCGACCGGGTGAGCCTGGCCCGCCGGGCCCGCCCCGAAGGCGGCGAGCACGTTCTCGGTGATGCGCACGGCTTCGTCGTCGTGTGGACACGTTGAGCGCGTCTCGCCGGCGTCGGTGCAGGGCGCCACCAGGTGGCTGATCCACCAGTTGGTACCGGTGGCGAACACGCCGGCGCCGCTGTCGGCCGTGTAGTAGGTCATGTCCGAGTAGCTGGCGTCGCCCCGGCACTTCACCGGCGAGTGGGCCAGGAGCTGGATGTTCGACGGGCCCCGGGCGTCGAGGTTGTAGCGGTCGTACTCGGGCCCCACGATGTTCGGCAGCCGGTCGCCGTTGGACAGCCCGGTGCCGTCGAACACCCACGCGGACGCGTCGGACACCACCATGTCGGCCTTCACCGGGTTGCACTCGTAGGAGTTGCCGATCAGCGACGCCTCGTGGCGCGAGACGGGCGGCGCCCGCCAGTCGACGGTCACGTACCGGGTGTCGACGTGGGACATCGGGTCTTCGCGGGCGCTCTTGTAGCCCACCTGATGGCGCTCGGGTCCGAGGGGCGAGTCCTCCAGCCGGATCTGGCGGAACACGGCGTTGGCGCCGAAGAAGGCCAGGTTCACGCCGTTGTCACGCGCGTCCTCGAACCCTTGGCGCATCGACGCCGACCAGTACTCGTCGTGGCCCAGGCTGAGGATGGCCTTGTGGTGCATCGCGAGCTCGGGGTGGCGGTGGAGGTCGACGTCGGTCCAGTACGTCACGTCGAGCCCGAGCGACTCGGCCAGTGAGATCAGCGGGTACTCGTTGCCCAGGAAGTCGGCCGCCCCGTCGCCGAAGGCGTAGGGCCGGTCGAACGACACAATCCGCGAGCGATTGGCGAAGCCCGAGCCGGTTCCGTTGCGCCCCTCGTACAGGTCGAAGCCGCCCCACAGGTTGTAGGCCTGCCAGGTGGTGACGGCGTTCTGGATGACGTAGGCGGCGGTGCTGGCGTCGTCGCGCAGGGTCAGCGGAACGTAGCGCTCGGCGCCGGTGGCGGCCACCAGCTTGAGCAGGTAGTCGCCCGGAGGCCAGGCCTTGGTCGGCTTGAAGCGGACCGAAGGCTGCCACGGCGCCTCGACCATGTTGGTCTTGGTATCGCGGACGCCGGCCTCCTGCTGGCTGCCGGCGATGTCCTGCGAGCGCCACACCAGCCGTCCGCCGAGACCGCCGTAGTACCCCATGCGGTAGGCGTCGACACGATAGGACGAAGCCGTCGTCGAGACGTACAGCGTCACCGAGTCTCCGGCTTGTGCGCTCACCCGATCGGCGAAGCCTTCGATGCTGCCGTGGTGGTGGTTGTCGGTGATGCGCCAGTCAGCGGTCCCGGGGCGGGCGTTCTCGGCGACCACCCACTGCGCCTTCTGACCCCCGGCATTGCTTTGCACGGGGCGTGCCGGCCGCGCCGGCGCGGAGGTGCCCGTCTTTAACGACCCGCCGGCGCGCGCCTGTCGGATCCGATGTGACGCCGGCTTCGAAGCCCGCCACACCATTCCTCCCGCTACCCCCCAGGTGACGACCGCGACAACGGCGATCGTCACCCCACGCCGGTGCATCGGCCGCTAATCGTAGTTGCGCTCGCGCCTCGTCAGATGACGAGGCGCTAGCGGCCGGGGTACCGGGCAATCTCCGCCCGACCGACGACCATATGGTGCACTTCGTCCGGTCCGTCGGCGAGGCGCAGCGTGCGCTGGCTCATGTACATCTCAGCAAGCGGCGTCCACTGCGAGATGCCGGCGGCCCCGTGCAGCTGGATGGCCTGGTCGATGATCTGGCACACCCGCTCCGGCACCATCGCCTTCACCGCGCTCACCCACACGCGGGCCTCGGGGTTGCCCATGAGGTCCATCGCACGAGCGGCGCGCAGCACCATGAGGCGCATGGCCTCGATGTCGATGCGGGCGCGCGAAACCAGTTCGGTGTTCTTCCCCAGCGAGATCAGCGGCTTGCCGAACGCGTCGCGGCTCAGGCCCCGCTGCACCATCAAGGCGAGCGCCTTCTCGGCGGCGCCGATGGCCCGCATGCAGTGGTGGATGCGACCGGGACCGAGGCGCAACTGCGAGATCTCGAAGCCGCGGCCCTCGCCGAGGAGGACGTTGTCCTGGGGCAGGCGCACGTCGGTCAGGCGGATGTGCATGTGCCCGTGAGGGGAGTCGTCGTGGCCGAACACGTTCATGGGACCCACGATCTCGACGCCGGGGGTGTCCATGGGCACGAGGATCTGCGACTGCTGCAGATGCGCCGACGCGTCCGGGTTGGTCCGGACCATGCAGATCATGATCTTGCACCGGGGGTCGCCGGCACCGGAGATGTAGAACTTCTCGCCGTTGACGACCCACTCGTCGCCGTCGAGGACCGCCTGAGTGGCGATGTTGCGGGCGTCGGACGACGCCAGGTTGGGCTCGGTCATCGCGTAGCACGAGCGGATCTCGCCGTTGAGCAGCGGCTCCAGCCACCGCTTCTTCTGCTCGGGCGTGCCCACCCGTTCGAGCACCTCCATGTTCCCGGTGTCGGGGGCGGCGCAGTTGAAGCACTCGGGCGCCAGCGGGTTCTTGCCCATCTCGAAGGCCAGGTAGGCGTAATCGAGGTTGGACAGGCCCTCGCCGGTCTCGGCGTCGGGCAGGAAGAAGTTCCACAGACCTTGTGAGCGGGCCTTGGCCTTCAGGCCCTCGAGGATGTCGAGCTGGCCGGGGGCGAAGCTCCACGGGTCGGGCCGCCCCTCGCCGAGCCGGAAGTAGTCCTCGGTGGCAGGCTCGACCTCATCGGCGATGAAGCCCTTGACGGCATCGAGCAGCGGCCGGGCTTCGGCGGACATCGCCAGGTCGAATGCCCGGCCGTCGAAGTCGTCCAGATTCAGCGCGGTGGCCACGCCAGTTCCTACCATGCACGCGCGATGCGAATTCTCGCCGCCCTCGTCGCCGCACTGGCCCTCGTCGCGTGCTCCAAGAACGAGACACCGCCCCGCACGACGACCAGCGAATCCGTGACCGCCGCCAAGCTCGCGTTGAGCAGCCGCGCGTTCGCCGAGGGAGAGGGCATTCCGCGGACGTACACGTGCGACGGCGCCAACGTGTCGCCGCCGCTGTCCTGGAAGGTGCCGCCCGACACCGCCGAGCTCGCGCTTCTCGTCGAGGACCCCGACGCGCCAAACGGCACGTTCGTCCACTGGGTCCTGTACGGCATCAGCCCGGATGTCGCGTCGCTGGCCGAGGGATCCTCGGCCGTCGGCACCAATGGAACGAACTCATTTGGGAAGAAGGGATACGGCGGGCCGTGCCCACCAAAGGGAACCCGTCACCGGTACGTCTTCACGGTGTGGGCACTATCCGAAAAGACGAAACTGGCCGAGGGGGCGACCGCCTCGCAACTCAGGGACGCGATGCCAGCCACCCAGGTCGTGGCTCAAGATCGCCTCACCGGAGTCTACGGCCGTTGAGCGATCAGCGATTCGACCAGGCGATCGCCGCCATCGACGCCGCCAACGCCGACGACCCCGCTCACATCGTCGTGCGGGGCGTGGAACGTCCCAAGGAACTTGCGCACGCTGAGCTGATGACGGAGTGGGTGCGGCGTCTTCGGCCCGATGCCAGCGAGGCGCTGCTGCTGGCCGCGCGAGCCCATCACATCCGCCGCTGGACGGTGCCGAGGACGTCCTATCCGGAAGGCCGCGCCGGGTACCTGAAGTGGCGGCGCGACCTCCACGGCGTCCACGCCGAGGAGGTCGGCGGGATCCTCGCCAACGCCGGCTACGACCAGGCGACCGTTGCGCGCGTGCAGGAGATCGTGAAGAAGCGCAACTTGGCGCACGACCCCGATGTGCAGGTGTTGGAAGACGCCCTGTGCCTGGTGTTCCTCGAGACCCAGTTCCACGAGCTCGCGGCCAAGACCGAGGCCGACAAGATGGTCGACATCACCCGCAAGACGCTGGCCAAGATGAGCGACGAGGGGAAGCGGTTCGCCCTGGCGATGACATTGGACCCGAGCGACGTCGCGATCGTCGAGCGGGCGCTCGCGTAGGGCCTAGCGAGCTCGCGCGCCGGCGCCGCGCCCCACGGTCCGGAGCGCTTCCAACAGCTCGACAGGGACCGGGAAGATGACCGTGGAGCTGTTCTCGGAGGCGATCTCCACCATCGTTTGGAGCTGGCGGAGCTGGAGCGCACCCGGCGACGCGGCGATGATCGCCGCGGCTTCGCCCAGCTTCTCGGCGGCTTGGAGCTCACCCTCCGCGGCGATGATCTTCGCCCGCCGCTCCCGCTCGGCTTCTGCCTGCCGCGCCATCGCCCGTTGCATCTGCTCTGGAAGGCCGACGTCGCGGATCTCCACCCGGTGCACCTTCACGCCCCAGGGCTCGGTCTGCTGGTCGAGGGCCACCTGCAGCTCGGAGTCGATGCGGTCGCGCTCTGAGAGGAGTTGGTCGAGCTCGTGGCGCCCGACGATCGAACGCAACGTGGTCTGGGCGACGAGCTGGGACGAATGGAACCAGTCGCGGATCTTCACCACCGACGCCACGGGATCGACGACCTGGAAGTAGGCGACGGCATCGACGACCGACGTGACGTTGTCCTTGGTGATCACCTGCTGGGACGCCACCGGGATGGCGGCGATCTGCAGGTTGGTGCGAACGATCCTGTCGACGATCGGGATGATGAAGAACAGGCCCGGCCCCTTGGCGCCGACGCAGCGGCCGAGTCGGAAGATGACGCCCCGCTCGTATTCCTGGACCACCTTGATCGAGCTGGCGAGGAGGATGATGACGAGGATCAGCGCGACGAACAGGAGGCCACCAATGGCCGCGGCCATTACGCCTCCCGCCCGTCGGCCGAGGACATGGGAACGGCGGTACTCGCGGGCGTGACGTCGAGCGTCATGCCCTCGTACCCAGCGATGGTCACGTCGTCTCCTTCGTGCAGGGGCGCGGCCGAGCGGGCGTTCCAGAGGGCGCCCTCGAGCCGGACCGCTCCTTCGTGCGCCTCCCAGCGCACGACCCGGGCCCGGCGACCGACGAGGGCGTCCATGCCCACGTGGGGCGGGCCCTCGAGCAGGCGGGTGGTGACCCGCATGAGCCGCGGGAACCCGAGCGCCAGCGCCACCGCGGCGGCGACGCCGACGAGGATGCTCAGGACGTCGTCGTTGACGATGCCGTAGACGATGCTCCCGAGGGCGAACAGCTTGGCGGCGATGAGCGACCACAACAGCCCCGGCCGCTTGGTCGCAAGGAGCATCGCCCACACGCACACGCTGAGGACGCAGAGGACCAACGGCCACCACGACTCGCTCTGCTCGGCGAGCAGCGCCACTGCGAGGGTGCCGAGCCCGAACGCACTCAGGCCGGCGAGGCCGAAGGTGGGCAGGGCCACCTCGACGAGAAGGAGCAACGCCGCCAGCGTGAGCGCCACCAGCACGAGGGCGGGAGCATCAGGCATGCGAGTCCACGCCACCACGGTACCGAGGCGCTCGGCG
>Ga0070708_100004700_pt1 | contig 10761 bp, 10 predicted proteins | sample KBSK5503metaG_FD_65469 | JGI IMG/M metagenome (GOLD analysis project Ga0070708, IMG submission 65469) | Corn, switchgrass and miscanthus rhizosphere microbial communities from Kellogg Biological Station, Michigan, USA - KBS K5-50-3 metaG | ecosystem: Host-associated > Plants > Roots >...
TTCCCGGCCGGCACCGTCTCGGGCGCGCCGAAGATCCGTGCGATGGAGATCATCGACGAGCTCGAGTCCGCGCGCCGCGGCGCCTACGCGGGTGCCGTCGGATATTTCGACTTCTCCGGCAACCTCGACACCTGCATCACGCTCCGCACGGCGCTCATCAAGCAAGGGATGGCCTACGTGCAAGCGGGGGCGGGGATCGTCGCCGACAGCGTTCCAGAGACCGAGGACGACGAGTGTCGCAACAAGGCCCGCGCGCTGCTGTCGGCGATCAAGGCCGCCGAGGAGCTCTCCTGAGATCGTGAACCCGGTTCGGCGCCTCACACTCGCCGGCGCCGGTGTGATCGCCGGCGGGGCGATCGTTGCCCTCGGGACTCGGATCCCGTGGTCCACCGCAACGTATCGAAACCCACCGGTCACGACGCCGGGCTTGCCGAGGGTCGTCCTCGGCGGTGGTCGCATGTCGAACGACGCGTTCGCTTTGGGTGCCGGGTACCTCTTCGCGCTCGGCCTGTTGCTGGCGCTGATTCCTCTCGGCTGGCTCGTCGTCGGTCCGAGAGCCCGGCTCGTGCTCGCGCTCGTGGCCGTCGGGCTCGCGGCGGGGATCGTGACGGGTTGTCTCCGAACTCGAGGTGAGATCACGCGGCGAACGAACGTCATCGTCCGAGCCGATTCTTTCGCCTCCGGAGGCGGGGTCCACATCGCGTCCGGGCCCGGCGCCGCGGTGACGGCCTCGGGGGCAGTGCTCGCGATGGTGTCGGCGATCGCCGGAGGCACCGTCGGAGGCCGCGCGCCTCGCCTGGGTCTGCCCGAGCGGGAGGATCGGGAGCCGGAGCCGTGACGCTCCTGATCATGTTCATCGAGGACCGCACGCTCGGACTCGCGGCCATCGGTGCGATCGGGGTGATGGTCGGTTCGGCGCTGCCTTGGATCCACGTTTCGCAGCCGCTTATCGGGATCACGACGGGCAACGGGCTCGAGGACGCCGGGAAGATCACGGTGGTGCTGGGCGCGCTGGCTCTCGGATTGATGGTTGCGTACGCGCGCCTCCGGGCGCGCGATCTGGCGCTCGGAGCGGGGCTGGCCGGGCTCGCGGCGACCGGCTTCGCCGCCGCCTTCTTGGCCGACCTGCCGCACAACGCGGCACGCGTGCTTGCCCGGCTGCTTTCCGGCGACCAGCCTCCGATCGATCCCGGCCAGGTCGCGGCGTTCCCCGCGCGCGCCGGTGCCGGACTCTTCGTGGTGTTCGCCGGCGCAGCGGTGCTCGCCGCCGCGGTCGTCGCGCTGGTGCTCCGAAGCCGCACCGCCCAAGAGTCGGCATCGTCCGCGCCCGATTGAGGGGTAAGGGTCGACATCGGCGCGCGTCGATACCATCGGAAGACCGATGCGCCTCCGTAGAGCATCCTTCCTCGTGGCTGCTTGCACGCTGCTGGCGCCGGCATGCACGCATACGCCCGCCGCGGTCAGAACGCCGACCCCGACTCCCGCCAGCCCGTCGAGGACGGTCGTCTCGCCGGCCTTATTCGACGCGGACCGGGTCCTGGCGCTGGACCGCGTCCTCGCCGTTACGATCGGGCCGCGGGAAGCAACCTCGGCCGCCTATGGCCGCGCCGCGCGCTACGCAGCAAGCGTGTTCGCCGGATACGGCTACATCGTCCTGCATCAGCGATTCACGGTCCCCTCCGGGAAGAGCCAGGGCGTGCCGGTCGGTGCCGGCACGACGGAGAACGTGATCGCGACGCCTCGTGGATTCGACCCCACCAAGCCGCATCTCGTCGTCGGCGGGCATCTCGACACGGTCGTTCCGAGCCCGGGCGGCAACGACAACGGCTCCGGCGCGGCGACGGTGCTCGAGCTGGCACGTCTCGCATCGATCCAGCCGACGTCGATGCCGATCGTCTGGATCGAGTTCGGCGCCGAGGAACGTCGGCGGCCCGGCGTCTCCGGCGCTACCTACGGATCCCGCTACTACGTCGCGCATCTGGATTCGGCAGAACGGCACTCGCTGAGAGGGATGCTCGCGGTAGACATGGTCGGCAACGGGCCGGTTGCTTTCGTGTGCCACGAAGCCCTCACCGGTGACGGGTTCGTGGACGCGTTGCTCGCCTCGGCGCGCAGGCTCCATCTGCCGGCGCAGAAGCGGGTCGTCGTTGGCCTCTTCAGCGACCACTACGCTTTCGAGCACGCCGGGTTCACGGTCGGCTGGCTCTGGTCGGGAAACAATCCGACGCTGCATACCCCGCGAGATACGATCGCGATCGCTCAGTTCTCCTCGATCGATCGGATCGGACGGATCGCGTGGGAGACGCTCCGCACGCTGCGCCTGTAGGCTCGACGTGATGACGGCATCCTTCCTTCAACGGATAACCGAAGCCCGCCGCGCCGACGCGCGGCGCCGCCGAGGCGAGGGCGCGCTTCAACTCGCGCAGGCGGCGGCCCGGGCCGCCGGATCACCCCGCGATTTCTTCGGAGCCCTGGCACGACCGGGCATGTCGCTCATCGCGGAGATCAAGCGCGCGTCGCCGTCGGTGGGAGAGATCGCGCCCGGCGGGCGTCCGGCGGAACTCGCCCGCGCCTATGAAGAGGGCGGTGCCGCTGCCGTGTCGGTCCTGACGGAGCCCGTCCATTTCGGCGGGTCGCTCGATGACGTCCGCGAGGCGCGCTCCGCGTGCGGGCTGCCCGTGCTGCGCAAGGACTTCCTCTGCGACGCGCTCCACGTATGGGAGGCGCGCGGAGCAGGCGCCGACGCGGTGCTGGTGATCGTCGCGGCGCTCACTCAGACGGAGCTGGTCGCGCTCGGCGACCTCGCCGCCGACCTCGGCATGGTCGCCCTCGTCGAGGTGCACTCGGCCGCGGAGGTCGAGCGCGCGCTCGAGGCCGGCGCGCGCGTCGTCGGTGTCAACACGCGCGATCTCGGTACGCTCGAGGTCGATCCGGAGGTCGTGGCCAAGCTCCGGCCCCTTGTGCCGGACGGCGTGGTAGCGGTCGGCGAGAGTGGTGTCTCGACCCGCGCCGACGTCGAAGCGCTCGAGGCCGTGGGGATCGACGCGGTTCTCGTGGGTGAAGCGCTCATGCGAGCCGCCGACCCTGCCGCAAAGATCCGGGAACTGCTCGGCAACCGCTGATTTCACCTCGATTTCACGTGTGCCTCCAGGCGCCTCCACGCCCGCGCGCGATAACTCCGACCGACGGATCGCGAGCGAAGGAGGAACGGCGATGGGCATCAAGACCAAGATGGCGCTGGCGGGTGGCTTCCTGGGCGCCGTAGCGATAGCGGCGGCTGCGTTCGGTCAGACCGGCTCCGGCCCGACCTCGAGCTCGCCGACGTCGGGCAGCACCAACCCACGCACCGCGCGCAGGGCGGCGGCCGCGCAGCACCGCGCCACGCGCTGCGGGATGCCGGACTCGCGCCGGGCGGCTCGGGTCGTTCACGGAGAGATGAAGGTCAAGATCCCGTCCGGGTTCGCCTTCCTCACCATTGACCAAGGCGAGATCACCTCGATCGACCACGCCGCGAAGACAATCACGGTGAAGCGACCCGACGGAGAGTCGGTCACCGCCTCCGCGACCGACCAGACGAAGGTCTGCAAGGACGGGCAGCCGGCGTCATTCGACTCGCTGAAGGTCGGAGACCGTGCACGGATGGTGCAAGTGCGCTCCGATCGTTTCACGGGCCTCCGCCGGATCGCGGCGATCACACCGGGCTCCGAGCCCGCGCAGCCTGGCGGGTCGTCGTCGTCGTCCTTCAACGGGGACGAACTCGGCAGCTTGCTCGGCCCGGCTGCCTGACGGCCGGTATCGACCGCGGGCTCCCGGTTCGCACCCGGGAGCCCGGTGCGCTTCGAGGGAGTGTCGAATGCACGGGAACAACGGGAACGGTCGCGTAGTATCGACGGCGATGGCCGAGGGGACGATCCTCCTCGTCGAGGACGAGCAATCGATCGCGTCGCTGGTCTCGCTCTACCTGACGAACGAGGGTTTCACCGTCACTCACGTCGCCGACGGGGCCCAAGCGATCGAGGCGGTCGAACGCGTATCGCCGTCGCTCGTGATCCTCGACCTGATGCTTCCCGGGATGGACGGCGTCGAGATCTGCCGTCGCTTGCGCCAAGCGGGCGACGCGCTGCCGATCGTGATGCTGACGGCGCGCGACGCGGAAATCGATCGCGTGCTGGGACTCGAGCTCGGCGCCGACGACTACATCACCAAGCCGTTCTCGCCGCGAGAGCTGGTTGCGCGGGTCAAGGCCGTCCTCCGCCGGGCCGCTCGGGAAACCTCGACCGAAGAGGGTCCCAGGTTGCTCCGGATCGCAGGGGTCGCGATCGACGAGGCGCGCCACGAGGTCCACGCCGGCGACGCCGAGGTGACGCTCACGGCGAAGGAGTTCGACCTCCTCGCGTTCCTCGCACGCAACCGCGGCATCGTGTTCTCGCGGGAGAAGCTGCTCGACCGCGTCTGGGGCTACGAGCGGCCCGTCGATACTCGGACCGTCGACTCGCACGTGAAGTCGTTGCGGCAGAAGCTCGGCGACGCGGGGTCGCTGGTGAAAACCGTGCGCGGCGTCGGATACAAAGTGGACGCCGATCGTGGCGCGTAGCCTGCGAGCCCGGCTCGGTCTCGCGCTCGGCCTGACTGCCGCGGTGTCGCTGGCCGCGTCGGCAGTCATCACGTTCGGCCTCGTCCGGCGCTACTCGGCGGACCAAGCCACCGCCGAGCTCGCGCGCACCGCTCAAGCGGTCGCTGCCGAGGCGGGCGACGACCTGGTGCTCCAGCCGGCGCGCTTCCGAGCAATGCGTCGCGTGCTCGAGGCGTCGGGAGATCTGTTCGCCACAGTCGGCAGGCTCGGTCGCACGGTCGCCGACACCGCCGAGGCGCAATCCGTGGCCGACGCGATCGAGGTTCAGCCCGTCCTCACCGGACAGACGCTCCGCGGATACGTTCAAGTGAGCGGAATCCGGTACGCATACGTCGTCATCCCTCGCGCGCAACCCCGCCGAGGGCTCGTTGCGGGCGTCGTGGTCGCCAAACGCGCAGGTGTGGCGTGGGGGCCGATACTTGCCCGAGTGTTGTTCGCGGCCGGACTCGCCGGGCTCCTCGGCGCGCTGGCGGCGACGCTTCTCGCCCGCCGCCTCGCCAAGCCGGTTCAGGAGGTCGCTGCGGCGACGACGCGCGTCGCGTCGGGGGATCTCCAAGCGCGAGTGCCGGTCGAAGGATCGGACGAGCTCGCGGATCTCGGGCGGTCCTTCAACCAGATGGCGTCAGGGCTCGAAGAAGCCCGGCGGCGCGAAGGCGAATTCCTGTCGAGCGTCTCGCACGAGCTGCGGACGCCGATCACGGCGATCCGCGGGTACGTCGAGGCGCTCGACGAGGGGGCGGTCCACGACGCGAAGGGCCGCGCCGAGGCGCTCCGAGTGATCAAGACCGAGACGGCCCGGCTCGAGCGGCTCGTCGCAGATGTGATGGATCTGGCGAGGATGGGTACGCAGAGCTTCCGCCTGGACATGCGCGACGCCGACATCGCTCAGGTGCTCGAGCAAGCCGCGACCGCCCATCGCGCCGAAGCAGGAGAGGCTCGCGTGTCGATCGAGGTCTCCGTCGAAGGTCCGCTTCCGTGCCGAACCGATCCCGACCGCGTACGGCAGGTCGTGACGAACCTCGTCGAGAACGCCGTTCGGGTCACGCCCGTCGGCGGCACGATCCATCTGACCGGGCGGGAGACCCAGGGATGGGTGCTGATCGACGTCACCGACCCGGGCCCGGGCATCCCGCCCGAGCACCTGCCCCACGTCTTCGAACGGACCTACCTTCGCAACATGACCGGCGGCGGGAATGCGGCGGCGCCGCCGCCGCCCGGCCGGCTCGTCCCCGGGAGCGGACTGGGGCTCGCGATCGTGCGCGAGCTGATCCACGCGCTCGGCGGGCAAGTCAACGTCGCGAGCGAGCCGGGACGAGGCACGACCTTCCGCATCGCGCTGCCCCGCTAGCGCTCGTTCGTCTCGCTCGGGCCGGACGTGGTAGGAAACTCCCGTCTCGTCGGAAAAAGGGGGCTCCCGTGCCGACACGCGCGACGAAGTTCACGCTCCGCGACAACCAGATACCCACCGCATGGTTCAACGTCATCCCGTCGATGCCCAACCCGCCGTCGCCGCCGCTGCATCCGGGGACGAAGCAGCCCGTCGGGCCGGCCGATCTGGCGCCCCTGTTCCCGATGGCGCTGATCGAGCAGGAAGTCACGACCGCAGAGTATGTCGACATCCCCGGTAAGGTGCTCGACGCGTACCGGATGTACCGGCCGACGCCGTTGATCCGCGCGAAACGGCTCGAGAAAGCCCTCAAGACTCCCGCGCGTCTCTACTACAAATACGAAGGCGTCTCAGCCGCCGGTTCGCACAAGCCGAACACCGCGATCGCCCAGGCTTACTTCAACAAAGCCGAGAAGGTGAAGCGGATCGCGACGGAGACCGGCGCCGGGCAATGGGGGAGTGCGATGGCGATGGCGTGCGGTTTCTTCGGCTTGAAATGCAAGGTGTTCATGGTGAAGGCGTCGTATCACCAGAAGCCGGGCAGGCGCGTGATGATGGAGACGTGGGGCGCGCGCGTGACGCCCTCCCCTTCGATCGAGACCGAGTCGGGCAAGGCGATCCTGGCCGGGGATCCCGATTCGCCCGGCTCTCTGGGGATCGCGATCTCGGAGGCGGTGGAGACGGCGGCGAAGGACGCGAACACCAAGTACGCGCTCGGCAGCGTGCTCAATCACGTGTTGCTCCATCAGACGGTGATCGGTCAAGAAGCGAAGCTTCAGATGGAGAAGGCGAAGGACGCGCCCGACGTGATCGTCGGATGTGTCGGTGGAGGCTCGAACTACGCGGGGCTCGCGTACCCATTTATCCCGGACAAGACCAAGGGGGGCAAGAACATCAAGTTCCTTGCCGTCGAGCCCTCGGCGTGCCCGACGCTGACCGCGGGTACGTTCGAATACGACTTCGGAGACACCGGCGAGATGACGCCGCTCGTCGAGATGTTCACGCTCGGCCACAAGTTCGTCCCTCCGCCGATTCACGCGGGAGGTCTTCGGTACCACGGCGACGCGCCGTCACTGTCGCGGCTGGTGAAGGACGGAGTGATCGAGGCCGTCGCCTACCCGCAGACGAAGGTGTTCGAAGCGGCCATACAGTTCGCGCGTACCGAAGGGATCATCCCTGCACCTGAATCCGCGCACGCAGTTCGCGGCGCGATCGACGAAGCGCTCGCCTGCAAGGAGACCGGTGAGGACAAGGCGATCCTGTTCGGCCTGTCGGGCCACGGCTTGCTCGACCTGACGGCATACGAGGATTACCTCGCCGGCGACCTGCTGGACGTCTGAACCTTGGACGTTACCGGGCTGACGACGCCCGCGCTGCTCGTCGACGCGGACCTTTTCGAGCACAACCTCCGTGCGATGAGCGAGGCGCTCCCCGGCGCGCGCCTGCGTCCGCACGTGAAGGCGCACAAGTGCACGGCCCTGGCGTCACGGCAAGCGGCGGCCGGGCACTTCGGCTTCACGTGCGCGACGGTTCGCGAGGTCGAGGGCATGGCGAAGGCGGGTCTCGGTGATGATCTTCTGCTCGCGAACGAGGTGCTCGACGCGCGGCGGCTCGGTGATCTCGACGCCCGTGTCACGGTCGCCGTCGACTCGGAGCAAACGGTGGAGGCGGCCGCCCAGGGTGGCGTGAAAGAGGTACTGATCGACGTCAACGTCGGGTTGCCGCGCTGCGGCTGCGCGCCCGAGGATGCGGGGCGACTCGCCGACCTGGCCCGATCGAAAGGGCTGGGAGTCCGCGGCGTGATGGGGTACGAAGGGCACGTCGTCGGTTTGCCCGACCGCGCGCTGCGCGAGCAACTCACGAAGGAGTCGATGGAAAAGCTTCTCGCGGCTCGGGCCGATGTCGGCGGCGACATCGTTTCCGCAGGGGGTACGGGAACCTACGACATCAATACCTGGGCAACGGAGATCCAAGCGGGCTCGTACGCCTTGATGGACGTCGCGTACGGCCATCTCGGCCTTCCGTTCCGGCAGGCGCTGTCGGTTCTGGCCACGGTTATCAGCGTCTCTCCCGGGTACGCGGTCCTCGACTGCGGGCTGAAGGCGCTAGGGATGGACCACGGCAACCCGACGATCGAAGGCGCCGAGGTCTGGTTCGTCTCCGACGAGCACATCACCTTCGCGCCCGGCACGCCGGTTCGGGTCGGCGATCGCTTCCGAGTGACGCCCGCTCACGTAGATCCGACCGTCGCGTACCACGAGCGCATGCATCTCGTGCAGGGTGATCGCGTGATCGAGACCTGGGAGGTGGACCTCCGAGGATGGTGAGCAGCTCGGTCTGGACGAACTGGGGCGGCACGGCGTCGTGCCGGCCGGCCGAGGTCGAGTACCCCGCGACCGAAGAGGACATCGTCGCGGCGCTGAAGCGCGCGGCGACCGCGGGAGAGCGCGTGAAGGTCGCCGGCTCCGGCCATTCGTTCACCGACATCGCGTGCACCGGAGGACGGATGCTCAAGCTCGACAACTACGGCCGTGTCCTGGAGGTCGACGCGGCCGCGCGGACGGTGACCGTCGAGAGCGGCATCACGATCGCGGCTCTGGCCGATCAGCTTGCGCGCAACGGCCTCGCGTTCCCGAACCTCGGCGACATCGGCTACCAAACGATCTCGGGCGCGATCTCCACCTCGACGCACGGGACGGGGGAGCGGCTGGGAAACCTGGCGACCCAGGTGAAAGCGCTGCGACTCGTGCTGGCGGACGGCTCGGCAGTCGACCTCTCGCCGACCTCGGACGCCGACGGGTTCAAGGCTGCGCAGGTGTCGCTCGGCGCGCTCGGGGTGATCTCGACCGTGACGCTCCAATGCGTACCGGCGTTCACTCTTCATGCGGTCGAAGGGCCCGGCAAGCTCGACGAAGTGCTCGAGGCGTTCGAGCAAAACGTGGCGGCCAACGATCACTACGAGTTCTACTGGTTCCCATACACCGAGGTGTGTCTGGTGAAGGCGAACAATCGGACCGATGGGGAGCCGCGCCCGAAGAGCGGTGCGCGCGCATGGTTCGAAGATCAGTTCGTAGGCAACACCGTATTCGGCTTCGTTTGCCGCGTGATGCGGGCGCGTCCGACGTGGATCCCACGGCTCCATCGTCTGGTCGGCAAAGCGATCACGCGCTCCGAGTACTCGGATCGGAGCGACCGCGTGTTCACCTCGCCGCGTTTGGTCCGGTTCACGGAGATGGAGTACGCGATCCCGCGGGAGTCAGCTCTGTACGCCCTCCGGGAAGTGAAGCGCCTGATTGATGAGAAAGGGTTCGACGTCGCGTTCCCGATCGAGTGCAGGGTGTCGGCTCCCGATGACATCTTCCTCAGTACCGCGCACGGCCGTCCGACCGCGTACATCGCCGTGCATGTGTTCCAGGGGATGAAGCACGAGCCGTACTTCCGCGCGGTTGAGGACGTGATGCGCTCACTCTGGGGGCGCCCGCACTGGGGGAAGATGCACTTCCAAGACCACCGGTCGTTGCGGGAGGTGTATCCGGCGTGGGGACGCTTCGCTTCGGTTCGCTCGCGCCTCGACCCGCACGGACGGTTCCGGAACTCCTACCTCGACCGCGTGCTCGGCGAGATCTAAGCCTGTTTACTCGGCCGGGGCGCGCGTTCGTCGCTGCTAGACTCGCCCGGCCGTGACCCGTATCGCCGTCGAGCCAGACGCCGGAGGCCATTTCGGCCGCTTCGGCGGGCGCTTCGTGCCCGAAGCGCTCATGCACGCGCTGGCGGAGCTCGAAGATGCGTTCAGGGAAGCGCGCGACGACCCGGCCTTCGTGGCCGAGCTCGAGGAGCTGCGCCGTTCCTACGCAGGCCGGCCCACCCCGCTGTGGCTCGCGAGCCGTCTGTCGTCGCACGCGGGCGGCGGCCGCATCTATCTCAAGCGCGAGGACCTCGCGCATACCGGAGCGCACAAGATCAACAACACCCTCGGGCAATGCTTGCTCGCGAAAAGGATGGGCAAGAAGCGCATCATCGCCGAGACCGGCGCCGGGCAGCACGGCGTCGCGACCGCAACCGCGGCCGCGCTGTTCGGTCAATCCTGCGTCGTGTACATGGGTGAGGAGGACACGCATCGCCAGGCGCTCAACGTCTTCCGTATGGAGCAGCTCGGCGCGACCGTCGTCCCCGTCACGATCGGTTCCCGGACGCTCAAGGATGCGATCAACGAGGCGCTGCGCGACTGGGTCGCCAACGTCGAGACGACGCACTACGTTCTCGGCTCGGTGGTTGGGCCGCACCCGTTCCCGCTGATCGTGCGCGACCTGCAGAAGGTGATCGGCGAGGAAGCGAGGTCGCAGATCATGGAGGCCGAGGGCCGACTCCCCGACGCGGTGATCGCCTGCGTCGGCGGCGGGTCGAACGCGATGGGGATCTTCCACGCGTTCGTCGGCGAGCCCGGCGTGCGGCTGATCGGCGTCGAGGCGGCGGGGCGCGGGGTCGGAAGCGGCGAGCACTCGGCGACGCTTTCTGCCGGGCAGCCGGGCGTGCTGCACGGTGCGCTGTCGATGCTGATCCAAGACCCCGACGGTCAGGTGCAGCCGACGCACTCCGTTTCGGCGGGGCTCGACTACCCCGGCGTCGGGCCGGAGCACGCGTACCTCGCCGAGCAAGGCCTTGCGTCGTACGTGACGGCCACCGACTCCGAGGCGCTCGACGCGTTCGGGTTGCTCGCTCGGACGGAGGGCATCCTGCCGGC
>Ga0070708_100004702_pt1 | contig 10758 bp, 7 predicted proteins | sample KBSK5503metaG_FD_65469 | JGI IMG/M metagenome (GOLD analysis project Ga0070708, IMG submission 65469) | Corn, switchgrass and miscanthus rhizosphere microbial communities from Kellogg Biological Station, Michigan, USA - KBS K5-50-3 metaG | ecosystem: Host-associated > Plants > Roots >...
CCGCGTCGAGGAACTCGGCGTAGGTCAGGCTGATCCCGCCTTCCGGGTCGGCCTCGTCGGGGATGTCGAAGCCCATGGCCCGGGCGATCCGGTTGAGGCAGAAGAACCCGCTGCGCAGGCACAGACGGGCCGGCACGTCCGGCGCGAGGCCGGGCGACAAGGCCAGGAACAGCGCGGCGGAGTCCAGCACGGCCAGCAGCGCGGTGACCCATGACGACAGCGGCCCGGGGGAGCGGAACCGGACCAGAGGCAGGTACGTGGTGTGGCTCTCGGCCACGTCGGCGGCCCAGCGTTCCCACTGGGCGTACAGGTCCGGCATCGTGTTCAGGGTCGACACGCCAGAGCCCAGCGCGTAGTGGGTCCGGGCCAGCAGCTCCGGTCCCCAGGACGGGACGCCGGCCCGCGCGTTCAGCAGCGCCACCTCGGTCTCCCTGCGGTTGAACGCCGCGTACAAGGTCGGCAGGTAAGCGATCTGCAACGCGATGATCACCAGGCCGATCGCCGCGGCCAGGAACACGATCACGGCCGGCGGCGCCCCGGCGGGCACGGCGAAGCCCAGGGTGAACAGCGAGGACCCGGCGTCGACGAAGGCGGACGCCACCCCGCGGGTCGCGAACGGCCACAACAGCAAGGCGAACCCGACGTACGCCACGATCAGCCAGGCCGCCAGCTGGGCCAGCAGGATCGCCGCCGCCTGGGTGGCGAGAATCCGGTCGCGCCGGCGGTAATCGGCGGCTCGCCGCGCCGCCAGCTGATAGCCCCGGTCGACCGTCCGGTCCACCCACCGGGTCAGCCGGCTGCTGACCGAACGGGACACGATCAGCGTGCCGGTAACGCTGGACACCGACCAGAGCACGATCAGCCCGCCGATCACCGCCGCCACCACGCGCCCCGCCAGCGGCGTCACCATAGGTTCTGCTCCACGTCGCCGAACCTACAGGGAGCGGGCGGACCACGCGACGACGCGGCACTGGTACGGCTGTGGCAAATGCTAAAGACTAGGCGTGAGAATGGGCGAAGGAGGTCATGATGGCACAGGATCCCGGCGGGCAGAGCGCGGGTCCCTATCTCAGGCCTTCCAGGTCGGCGAGGGCGGCCCGGTGCGCCTGCGGTCCGCCGCTGAGGCGCTCGGCCGACCACGCCCGCCGGTAGTACAGCTGCGCGTCGTGTTGCCGGGTGAACCCGATGCCGCCGAACAGGTGGATGGCCGACTCGGCCACGGCACGGTAGGCCTGGCCGGCCCGCAGCGCCGCCACCCGGGCCGCCGTCGGGGCCTCGGCCGCGCCATCCGCGTCCGCGTTCGCCGCGTACCTGGCCGCCGATGAGGCGGACTGGAAGGCCGGGAGCATGTCGACGCAGGCGTGCGCGATGGCCTCGAAGGAGCCGCCCGGGCGGCCGGACTGTTCTCGGTTCCTGGCGTACGCGACGGCCGCGTCCAGGCACCAGCCGATGCCGCCGACCGCTTCCGCGGCGATGGCGAGCAGGAAGTCCCGCTCGGCCCGGTCCAGTGCGGCGGCCGCGGCCTCGCCCTGGCCGAGCAGGACGGCCGGGGTGGCGTCGAACGTGACGGCGCTGACCCGCCTGGTCAGGTCCATGCCGGGCAGGCCGGAGACCTTCAGTCCCGGCGCCCCGGCTTCCGCCAGGAACATCGCGGGCGCGGATCCGGCCATGGCCGACACCACCACGATGCCCGCCACGTGCGCCGCGATGACGTACCAGCAGCGGCCGTACAGCCGCCAGCCATGGGGGGTCAGGTGGGCGCGGACGCCGCCGGTGGCCGGCGACCACAGGCCGTCCTTGTCGGCGGTCGCGACCGTCCCGGTCACCGACCCGTCGGCCAGGAGCGGCAGCCAGCGTTCGGCCGCCGCGCGGTCACCGGCTGCGACCACCACGCTCGCGGCCAGGGCGCTGGACAGGTACGGGCCCGGGTACAGGGCGTAGCCGAGTTCGGTGTGCACCACGCTCGCCTCGGCCTGGGACATGCCGAGCCCGCCGAATTCCTCGGGCACCGCCAGCCCGGCCAGGCCCAGCTCGCCGGCCAGCCGGGCGTGCAGTTCGGGGCTGTAGCCGGCCTCGGTCTCCAGCATGGCACGCAGCGCGGCGGACGGGAGCCAGTCGGCGAGGAAGCCGTGCAGGGTGTCCCGCAGGGCACGCTGGTTCTCGGTGAGGGCCAGAGGGTCGTCGATCGCCATGGGGGAGCGCTCCTCACGCGGGGCGCGGCCGGCCGGCGTCGGAGTGGTAGACGAACCTACCGTACTGCGCCCGCGGCTCCTTGATCCAGGCGCGACCCCTGCTAGTACGACCGGGGCAGGCCGAGGACGCGATCGAGGCCTCGGTGATCCCGCCGCCCCGCCGCCGAACTCAGCCGGGATGGCCACGCCGATCCAGCCGCCCTTGGCCACGGCCCGGTAGAACTCCCAGGGGAACGTGTGGCCCTGGTCGAGTTCAGGCCAGGGCGAGGACGATGGCGTGCAAGATCAGCCCGACGCCCGCCCCCACCACCGTGCCGTTGATGCGGATGTACTGCAGGTCGTGCCCGAGGAGCAGTTCCAGCTGGTTCGAAGTCTCGGTGGCGTCCCACCGTTGGATGGTCCCGGTGACCAGGCCCGCGAGCTCGTCGTGGAACTGGTCGGCCAGCGCCCGGGCGCCCGACTCCACCATCCGCTCGAGGCCGTCGGCCAGGCGGGGTTCGGACCCGAGGCGCTCGCCGACCGCCACCAGCAGGTCCGCCATCCGGCGGCGCAGCTCGGATTCCGGGTCGGCCGCCTGGGCCCGCAGGGCCTCCTTGGCCTTCTGCCACAGCGTGGACGACCAGTCCCGCAGGCCGGCGCTGCCCAGGACGTCGCGCTTGAGGCGCTCCCCGCGCTCGCGCAGCTCCGGGGATGTCTCCAGGCGGTCGGGGAGCCCGGCGATCCACGCGTCGAACTGACGCCGGGTCGGGTCGCGGGGATCGGCGGCCATCGCCGCCAGCCGCTGGCGCAGCCGCTGGTACAGCCGGTCGAAGACCCGCCGGTACACCGCGTCCGGCACCCAGCGGGGCGACTCGCCCTCGAACAGCTCACGAAGCTCCGCGTAATGATCGGCCAGGTAGCGGTCGGCGGCGGACAGGACGGTGTTGAACAGCTCGGCGTGGTGGCCGCCCGCGATGACGACCCGCAGCGCCCGCCCGGCGAGCGGCGCCACCTCGACGGCGGCGATCACCCGGGTCAGTTCGGCGGTGAGCACGCGCTGGACATCCTCGTCGCGGAGCGCGTCGGCCACGGTGACCACCGCGTCCGCGGCATAACCGGCGAAGCGGGCGGCGTTGGCCTCGTCGGCCAGCCAGGCGGCCAGGCGGGGGACGAGGCCCGCGGAGCGGATCCGCTCGGCCAGCACGTCGGCGTTCAAGAAGTTCTCTTGAACGAACCGGCCGAGGGTAGCGGCGAACTGGTCCTTGCGCTCGACGATCAGCGCGGTGTGCGGTATCGGCAGCCCCAGCGGACGGCGGAACAGGGCGGTCACCGCGAACCAGTCGGCCACGCCGCCGACCATGGAGGCCTCGGCGCCGGCCTGCACGTAGCCCAGCAGGGTCCCGTGCACGCCGGCCGCGGTCACGGCCACGAACAGGAGCGTGGCCGCGCCGAGCAGGGCGGTGGCCCGCCGGCGCGCGGCGGCCAGGCGGTGCGCCCGCACCGCCGGCGACTCGTGCTCGAACGCGGCGACCGGTGAGGCGGGCATCGTGGCAACAGGTTCCATCTGGCAGTCCCGGTGCAGGGAAGGACGATCCGACTCCGCCAACGATATTGACCGGGCTCAGGTCCTCGTACTCCGGGACTTCGGCCTGCTCTCTGCGACTTCAATCAGCTAGGCCTGGTCGTCCGCGAGCAGGCGGCGGGCGGCGTCGGCGATGTGGCTCGCGCTGATGCCGGACGCGTCGAGCAGTTCCCTGGTCGTGCCCGATCCTGGCATCTCGCGCACCGCGAGGCGGGCGATGGCCAGGTCCGTCCGCCCGGTGCCGGTCAGGGCGTCGGCGACGGCGGACCCGAGGCCGCCCTCGGGATGGTGGTCTTCGGCCACGACCAGCCGTCCCCGGGTGGCCGCGGCGGCCGCGGTGAGCGTCGCGGTATCCACCGGCTTGACCGAGTACAGGTCGATGACCCGGGCGCTGATGCCCTCGCCGGCCAGCAGGTCGGCCGCGGCCAGGCATTCGTGCAGGGTCACCCCGGCACCGATCAGGGTGACCTGGTCGTCGTCGGCCGAGCGCAGCACCTTGGCCCCGCCGACCGGGAAGGTCTCCGCGGCGTCGTACAGCACCGGGTAGGCGCCCCGGGTGGTCCGCATGTAGGAGATGCCGTCGAGGTCAGCCATGGCCTGGACCAGGGCGGCGGCGCTGGTCGCGTCGCTGGGGTACAGGACGGTGGAGCCGTGCACGGCGCGCAGCATGGCCAGGTCCTCCAGTGCCATCTGGGACGGGCCGTCGGCGCCGATCTCGACGCCTGCGTGCGAGCCGGACAGGCAGATATTGGCCTGGGAGATGGCCGCCATCCGGATGAAGTCGTGCGCCCGGGTCAGGAAGGCGGCGAAGGTGGACGCGAACGGCCGGTAGCCGCGTACGCCGAATCCGACGGCGGCCGCGACCATCTGCTGCTCGGCGATGAACATCTCGAAGTAGCGCTCGGGGTAGGCGTGGGCGAACTGGTCGGCGTAGGTGGAGTTGCTCACCTCGCCGTCCATCGCCACCACGTCGGGGCGGACGCCGAGCGCGGCGAGCGCGTCCCCGTAGGCCCTCCGGGTAGCCACCTTCTGGCCGCGCTCGTAGGCGGGCAGCTTGACCTCGGCGGCGTTGGCGGCGAGCCGGCGTGAGGTGCCTTCGGCCGGCCGGGGGCCCCGGACGAGCAGGTTGCGAACGCCGCCGAGCTCGATCACGGCCCGTTCGGCCATGTCGGGCGGGAGCGGCTTGCCGTGCCAGTCTTCCCGGTCCTCCACCTCGGAGAAACCCCGGCCCTTGCGGGTGCGGGCCAAGATGACGGCGGGCTGCTGGCCGCTCAGGTCGCCCGCCTGGGCGATGGCCTGGTCGACCGCGGCGATGTCGTGGCCGTCGATGACGGTCACGCGGGCGCCGAACGCGGCCGCGCGGCGGCCGTAGGCGTCCAGGTCCCAGCCCAGCTCGGTGGGGCCGCGCTGGCCGAGCCGGTTGACGTCGACGATGGCGATCAGGTTGGCCAGCTTGTAGTACGAGGCCTTGTCCAGGGCCTCCCACATGGAGCCCTCGGCCATCTCGCTGTCGCCGCACAGGACCCAGACCCGGAACGGCAGTTCGTCCAGGTACTTGCCGGCCAGCGCGACGCCCACGCCATCGGGCAGTCCCTGGCCCAGCGAGCCGGTGGCCACGTCGACCCAGGGCAGCACCGGGGTGGGATGACCTTCCAGCCGGGAGCCGAAGCGCCGGTAGCCGGTCATCAGCTCCTCGTCGGACACCACCCCGACGGCCTTGTAGATCGAGTAGAGCAGCGGCGAGGCGTGCCCCTTGGAGAAGATGAGATGGTCGTTGGCCGGGTTATCCAGGTCGTCCCAGTCGTAGCGCAAGTGCCTGCCGACCAGGACAGCCATCAGGTCGGCGGCGGACATGCTCGAGGTCGGGTGGCCCGATCCGGCCGAAGTGCTCGACCGGATGGAATCCACGCGCAGCTGCTGGCCGAGTTCGGCCGCCAGCGCGAGATCGGCGTCGGTGATCGGAGTCGGCACGGGAGCCTCCCGGGGGCGCGGCGTCGGACAAGGTACGGGTTCCGGAACACCCGTACCCGCCTAGCCATAGTCAAACACCGGCGAGCCCGGGGGCTGTGACTGGCCTACATGTTGCCATTCTCCCGAAGGCGGCCACTACGCCAGCGGCGAGCAGTGCGCCAGGTCCACGACGCCCGGCCGGGTGAGCAGGCAGCTGGCGGGCGGCGGCTGGATGCCTTCGCGGAGCGTCCAGTGATCCATGTAGACGCCGGCCGGCAGCCAGTACTCGTCGGCCGGCAGGTTGTCCGTGACCACCACGCACCCGTGCCTGGCGCCCTGCCGGTCCGGGGCAGGCACCCAGAACGCGCGCCCGGCGCCCTGGGTGACCAGGGAGGCGACGTCCACGATCTCACCCCGCTCGGCGTACTCCCACAGCCGCCCGTCGTCCAGCGGGCTGGCCGTGAACGGCGGCCAGTGCAGCAGTTCGCTGGTGCCGGCCATCGGCATGACCCGGATCTCGGGGACGGGAACCGGGGCGTCCCAGGTTTCCGGCGGCCTGCAGTGCACCGCCAGCATGGCGGTCACCCTGCTGTCGGTGACCCAGCCGAGCAGCGCGCCGTCGTGAGGGACCGGCATCCCGCCGCCGATGACCTGGCCGATGACGCGGGAGGCGGGTTGTCCCGGCCGGATGGTCTCGCTGATCCCGTCGTGCCGGTCCCACGAGCGCAGGACGAACCGGTCATCGCGGGTCTGGCTGAGCACGAAGAAACGCCCCAGCCCCGCCGCGCGGCTGACCAGCACCATCGACCGGTACCCGCCGTTGGCGAAGTGCAGCGTGACCGCCTGCGGGTAGCGCCGGAACAACCGCGAGCAGGCGGCGAACGGTGCCGTGCCGGACGGGGCGTGAACTGTCATGGTCTGCTCCCTGCGAAGAGACGGTCCCGGCAGCGAGGGCGAGGGCGGCGGCGGGCAGCCACGCCCGCCCTCGGTTACTCGCTGCCGGGAACCTGACCCGCATGACCGGGGGCGTGCGTGCAGTTGTACGGACTGGCGCGCAAGCCGGCCACGCGGGGGCCTTCGGATGAGTCGGGCTGGAACGCGAGAGTGAAGTACGTGGCCTGGCCCGCGGGGGTGCGGTAGAAGCCCCACTCGTCCGAGAGGGTGGCGACGAGTATCAGGCCCCGCGCGGTTTCCGCGGCGGCCTGGCCATCCGTGAGCAGGGAGCGCCAGGTGCCGTGGACGTCGACGCGCAGCCGGCCGCGAGTGCAGCGGACGATCAGCATGACGGTCGCACCCTCCTCATGCCTGAGGACGTGGGTCACCAGATCGCTGGTGAGCAGCACCGCGATGTCCGCGTCGACCGGGGCCTGCCAGGCGCGGAGGGCGGCCCGGACCTGTCCGCGGGCTTCGGCCACCGCGGCCAGCCCGGCGGTCAGCCGGACGCGGCGCGCGTGCAGTTCGGACGGGCGGGTCGGCGCCATCGTGATCATCGGGTTCCTCTAGCGGGCCAGGGAGGGCCTGAGCAGGTAACAAACCGCCCAGCGCCGGTTGCACGACAAATGGTGCTGCAAGTTGCAATGAGAGACATCGGTCAGCTGACGGATATCCAACCGAAGCCATCACGTGGCCAGCCAGCGCCACTGTAGGGATCGCGTTTACTTGGCCAATCGGCGAGCTAGCTGGCCACTGCTTGGCCAATTTCAGCTACTTGGCCACTCGTTGCCTTGCCTTCTGTAACGCGCTGCTGCCTGCTCCTCTGCTCAGACCTCGATGCTGTGACCGCTCCAGCATGCTCGATGCTTGCGGTTTTGCCAGCTCAGGGGCCTGGCGCGGGATACTCGTTGCGGCATCGAGGGAGGGGAAGCGATGAGCGGCAACGACTCCGGCTACCAGTTCGGCAGCGCTGAAGACGAGCTGGCGCGCCTTGAATTGCAGGGCAGGGCGCTTGCCCCGGCTACGCGGATGATCTTCGCTGCGGCAGGAATCCGGGTCGGCATGCGGGTGCTGGATCTGGGCTGCGGGGCCGGCGACGTGGCTTTCGTGGCCGCGGACCTGGTCGGACCCGATGGCCACGTGGTCGGCGTCGACCGCTCGCCGGAGGCGCTCGCCCGGGCCCGTCGCCGGGCAGGACAACGCGGGCTGGCGCAGGTGCGGTTCGTTGAGGGCGACATCCACGACCCGGCGCCGGGCGGGCCGTTCGATGCGGTCGTCGGGCGGCTGGTCTTGATGTACGTTCCTGACCCGGCGGAGGTGTTGCGGCGGCAGGCAACGATGCTGCGCGCTGGCGGCCTTGTGGTACCAGTCGAGTTCGATCTTCCCACTATCCGGGCGCTGCCAGCGACTCCGCTCGTGAGCCAGGCAAACGCCTGGCTGGCCGAGGCGTTCGCCAAGGGCGGGGTCCAACCCTCGCTCGGGGCACGATTGTGGGCCGTTGCCCGCGAGGCGGGGTTGCGCCCGTTGGGGATGATCGGGATCCAGCCGCATTTCGGGCCGGATGATCCCGCCGCTGTCGCCCTGCTGGCAGGGATCATCCGGACCGCCGCGCCGCTGATCGAGCGCACCGGAGTGGCCACGGCCGAGGAGATGGGCGTGGAGACGTTTGCACAACGGCTGAGAGATGAGCTGCAAGGGAACTCGGCGGTATTTGCTCATCCCATTTTGCTCAGCGCGTGGGCGACAGCCGGCCCGGAGTAAGTTCTAGGCGCGCCCAGCACGCGATGATCACGGCCGTCGTGAACGGGATGAGCCGGCCGATGCGCGGGCAGGTTCTCGCTCACGCGGACGTCGGTGCCGGTGAATGCCGTGGCCCAGGAGGGTCACGGCTGGCCTCACAGGCTCAGGTATTCCTGTCCTGCGTTGCTGCGGCGTGTCGCCGCGGGCCGCCTGCCATGCGCCGGTATGGTCCGGTATGCGAGGTGGTCTCGTGGCTACGGACGGCGGCAGCGGCGGGGAAGAGCCGGCGGGCTTTACTGATCCGGTGGTGTCGCTGCGGATGGCTGATGGCAGCGAGGTGCACCGGCCGCTTCGGGATGTGCGGGCGCGCCAGGTGGTGGAGGCCGTTCCCTGGCGCGGGACACGCAGCGTCCGCGGGCAGGCCCATTACCCGGGCTTCTACTGGTCATCGACCACCTCGTCCCACGTGATCTACGAGAGCAGGCTCGAGCTGGCGCGGCTGCTGGTCGCCGATTTCGACCTGGCCGTGGTGGCGATCGCCGCTCAGCCGTTCTGGCTGCGGGCACGGGCTGACGGCCGGGTACGCCGCCATGTGCCGGACTTCTTCCTCCTGCGTGCCGACCAGTCCGCGGTGGTGATCAACGTCAAGCCAGCGGCCCAGCTGGCCGACCCGGAGGTGACCGGCGCGCTGGACTGGCCGGGACGCCTGGTGCGTGATCACGGCTGGGGTTATGAGATCTGGGCTGGCGCGGACCCGGTCTACCTGGCCAACCTGCGGTTCCTTGCCGGATACCGGCGGCCGTGGCTGGTGGCGGCCGAGACCGCCGATGCGGTCCTGGCCGAGTTCCGGCCAGGTGACACGCTCGCCGCCCTGGCCGGCCGCGCCGGCCAGGATCATCCTCCCGCCGGCGCCCGCGCCGCGGTCTTGCGGCTGCTGTGGGAACAGCGCCTTGCCACCGATCTTCACCGCCGCCTCGACGGTGACAGCGTGCTGGAGGCCCGGGGTGAATGAGGGCAGGCGTGCCGCGCTGAACGCCAGCGCCAGCGTGGTCTACGACGGGCAGCGGTGGGAGGTCGCCGAGCTGACCCCGCCCAGCGTCCTGCTCGCCGGGGCTGCGGGTGAACTGCGGCGGGTCAGCATCAGCCATCTGCTGGCCGCAACCGGCACCCGCGTGAGCGGAACCTGCGATGGGGAGGGCGGCCAGGACGCCGGGACGGTCCTTTCCAGCCTGGATGACGCGGAGCTGGCCAGGCTCCGCGAGCGGGTGGCGCACGTGCGCGAGGCGTGCACCGGCTATCGCCATGGCAGCCCGGACCTTGCCCTGCCCGGTGAGCCAAGGCCGGACTACGCGCCGGGAACCGGCAAGCTCCGGCGGTATCAGGCCAAGGCCGCCGAGCTGCGGGTCGGGGTGCGCACGATCCGCCGCTGGGCGGCTGCCCTGGAGCGGGAAGGCCCGGCCGGGCTGGTCGATGACCGGTGGCGGCGCTACCAGGCGCCGGAGGGCGGGGCCGATGACCGGTGGCTGGCGATGGCCCGCACGGTGCTGGCCGAGCACACCGACGCCAGCACGCCGACCCAGGATCTCGTCCTGGCCAGGATCGCGGCCCGGCTAGATGCCGAGCATGGCGCTGGCGTGGTGCCGCTGCCGGGCCGGGCCCGGGCACGTGCCCTGCTCCGGGAGATCAGCAAGGGCACCAGCGCGTTCGGGAGCGCCAAGGCCAGGCGGGAGATCGCGGGCCGCCCGGCCACGCCGTACGGGCGGTTGCGGGCGATGCGGCCCGGTGAGTACCTGCTGCTGGACACCACCCCGCTGGACGTGTTCGCGATGGACCCGGTGACGCTGCGCTGGGTGCAGGCTGAGCTCACAGCTGGTATGGATCTGTTTGACCGGTGCATCACCGGGCTGCGGCTGACCCCGGTCTCGACCAAGGCAGTGGATGCGGCGGCGGTGCTGTTCGAGTCGATCCGGCCGCTGCCCGAGCCCGCTGCCGGGCAGGCGGATATCCGGCCGCCCTACCATGGGCTGCCCGGGCAGGTGATCGTGGAGGCTGCCAAGCTGGCCGGCGAGGACGGCGAGCCGCTGCTGCCGTCGGTGGCGGCGGAGACCATCGTGGTCGACCACGGCAAGATCTACCTGTCCGAGCATCTGATCAGCGCCTGCGCCAGGCTGGGCATCTCCGTACAGCCGGGAAGGGTCTGCCAGGCTACGGACAAGGGGCCTCTTGAGCGCTGGTTCCGGACCCTGGGCGAGCAGCTGCTGGCCGCCCTGCCCGGCTATAAGGGACCAGATGTTTACCGGCGCGGCAAGAACCCCGAACAGCAGGCGTTCTACTTCCTCGACGAGCTGGAAACGATCATCCGCCGCTGGGCCGCGGACTGCT
>Ga0070708_100004704_pt1 | contig 10757 bp, 12 predicted proteins | sample KBSK5503metaG_FD_65469 | JGI IMG/M metagenome (GOLD analysis project Ga0070708, IMG submission 65469) | Corn, switchgrass and miscanthus rhizosphere microbial communities from Kellogg Biological Station, Michigan, USA - KBS K5-50-3 metaG | ecosystem: Host-associated > Plants > Roots >...
CTTTCAAGGACTAGGTGCCCTGGTCAAGAGCCCGGTGGCGGCGGCCTGAGGACGCCGCCCGGCGGCAGCAGACTGCCGCAAGCGCCGGCCATCGCCGCCCCCGACGGCGGCCGCGGTGAACGAAACGCATCTACTATGCGTTCTAGTAGTTATGTCTGCCATCATGGACGCCGCCCGCGGCGAGCTCCCCCGCGACGCCGACGCCGCCCTCCGCCAGCTGTACTCCCGGCACGCCAGGGCCCTGCACGGTTACGTCGAACGGTTCTGCCGCGACTCGGCCAGCGCGGATGACATCGTGCAGGAAACCTTCATCCGGGCCTGGCGTCACCTGCCGCAGCTCAGCGCCGATGACCGGCCGGTCCGGCCATGGCTGTTCCGGGTCGCGCGCAACCTGCTGACCGACGCCGACCGGGCCGCGCGGTCACGGCCGGTCACCGTCCAGGCGCAGCCCGCCGAGGACGCCCGCGACGACACCGGGCTAGACCAGGTCCTGGACCGCCAACTCGTGACCCGCGCCCTGCAGCACCTGTCACCCGCGCACCAGGCGGTGCTGGTCGAAACCTTCTACCGCGGCGGCACCTTGGCCACGGTCGCCCGCCAGCTCGGCATCCCGCACGGCACGGCCCGGTCACGGCTGCACTACGCGCTGCACGAACTCCGCCGCCAGCTGCAAGACCACGACGCGGCCGCGTGCTGATGACCAGCCGCCTGCCCGGGGAGGTCCCGGCAGCCGATGCCGATGGCGAGGCGGCGGTGCCGGCGGCGGACAGCAGGCCAGGCCGACGCCTGATCGCCGTGATGCTACTCGCCGCGGCGGCCCTGGACCTGATCCGCTGCGGCCTGGTCTTCGTGACAGCCCGGCATGCGGCGTCGGCCGCCGGGCTGGTCGCGGCCGGCCTTGCCGCAGCCGCACTGAGCCTTTGGGCCGCGCGCGGATGCCAGGGCGGCCGTCGCTGGGCAGCCTGGGCCGCATTGCTGATCGGCGCCGCGTCGGCGCCGCAAGCCGCCGCATCCGGCTTCCACACCCCCTACACGATCCCCGACACGGCCACCGCTGCCCTTGGGGTACTGCTGACCGTGGCCGTCCTGGCCACCGCCGGCGGGACCGGGCAACCAGCGCAATGCACCGAAAACTCCTGCGCCATCGACCGGCCGGCCACCCGATGACCCGCAGCGCACCAGGCCGCGCATTCGCTGCCCGGCGTGACGCGTTCGTTCACGAGCTTCGGCGCCGCGGCGGAAGAGGCCGGCCTGAGCCGGATCTTCTCCGGCCAGCACACGCGGCTCGATCACCTGGCCGGCCTGACGCTCGGCCACGAGATCGCCGCCTTCGTCCTGCACAACGCGCTACTTCCGGCTCACGACTCCTCCGGCAAGTAGCGGCCCATCCAGCGAACGCATTACCCACATGACGGGACTGTCTCTTCCAGCGGCCACCGCCACCAGGACAGGGCGGGGCAACGAGCCACGGCCGGCCGGGACTCCTTCCGGCCGCGCCGGGCCGGGAAGGAGCCTGTCGTCACGACGCCGCTCAGACTGCGGCTGGCGGAGGTGTCAAGCTAGCGCGGCGGACGGACACCGGATCTGCGAGGCTTGCACCATGGCCAGTAACGCGGCGCGGCAGTTGCTGCTGCTGCGGCACGCCAAGTCAGCCTGGCCCGATGTCGCCGATCATGAGCGGCCGCTGGCGCGCCGCGGCCGCCGGGATGCCCCCGTCGCCGGACGGTGGCTGCGAGCGGCAGGCCGGGTGCCCGACCGCGTCATCTGCTCGACGGCCAGGCGCGCCCGCGAGACGTGGCAGCTGGCTGCGGCGGAGCTTGATGCCGCTCCCGCGGTCAGCTTTGACCAGCGGGTGTACGGGGCGGCAGCTGGCGAGCTCCTGGATCTGGCCCGTGCGACCGCGCCGGGGGCGCGGAGGCTGCTGATCGTCGGGCACGACCCGGCCATGCAGCAACTGACGCTGACACTGGCCAGCGCCCGGGCCGGCGATGCGGGTGCGCTCGACCGGGTCCGGGTCAAGTTCCCGACCGCTGCGATCGCGGTGCTGGAGTTCACCGGAACCTGGCAGCAGCTCGGGCCAGAACGGGCCCGGCTGACTGCTTTCGTCGTTCCCCGCGACCTCCGCGCCGACGCCGGCCAGGGATACCGGGACAGATGATCAGCCCCGGATGCTAGCGGGACACCACCGGGAGGCTGGCCGGGTTCGCTGACACCAATCCGCCAGGTAAGCCCGGGCAGCCTGCCAGCGCCGCGAACGCACCACGCGGCGCGTCGGTCCCATCAGCCCCACGATCAAAATTAACGGTTAAGATCCGTCCGGCGATGACCGGACAGAACTTAACCGCTACGGGGACGGGCGCCGGGGACGCTGCCGCCGACCAGCGAACCAGCGCCGACGGTCAGCGGCTCGTCGTCGCTCCCCGCACCGCCCGGGCAGCAAGCGAGTCCCGCGAACGGCCTCGTCCGGCTCGCTCCAGCCGCCGCCAAGTACCCCGATGCCGGCTCGATCCAGTCGGTGATCACCGAATATTTCCAGGCGATCAACGGCCGGGACTACGCCTCGTACCTGGCAACCCAAAGCGCTGGCATGGCGCTGACCTCCCAGCAGTTCGCAACCGGATTCGAGTCAACCGACGATTCGAACGTGATCGTCACCAACATCGCCACCGCGCCCGACGGGCGACCGGAAGCCGACGTGACCTTCACAAGCCGGCAACAGGCACAGGACGGGCCCAACGGCGAGTCGTGTACGAACTGGCAAGTGAAGATGTTCTTCGACGGCAACCCCGGAACCTACACGATCGGAGCGCCACCTGCCGATTATCGCGCGTCCTACCAGTCATGCTCGTAGATCTGCGTTGACCGTTGAATGGCGTGCTGCTCGGCATTCGGGGTGCTGGCATCTTCCCGATGCCCTAACGGCCGGTCTAGGCAAGTAGTACGGCTATGAACCCGCCTAGGTAGGAAATCGCGAAGAGAACTGGGATCCACTGCTCAAGATGTGATAGTGGCCAGTACCGGGCCGGGTCCTTGCCTTCACCAAGGGCCTTCCACTCTGCTCGCCAGTACGGCGAGGCGGGTAGCCTCTCCTCGAAGGCGCCGATCACGGCGTACTTGGCTCCGTTGAGCTGCCTGTAGGACCGGACCAGCCAGAACCACGCTAGGCACTGAGCGATAAGGACAATGACGGGAAAGATCAGCAACCACGAGCCTACCGGCGGCCGACTTGCCCAGAGAGCGCCGATAACGGTAAAAATCGCCGAGTTCAGCGTCAGAAAGAACGTGTTAGTCAGCGCACGGCGCGCGCTGATACGGTCCGCCATTTCGACATAGATCTTGTACTGCTCAAGCAAGACGAGTGAGTAATCTTTCGACTCGTCCCCCGAATGAGTGGGATCGGCGTCTGGCGTCCAGATATCTGCGCGAACGTCGCCGACCGTGGGCGCGGAACCGTCGCCGAAATACCGCCTGTATGATTGTCTGGCGAATGATGAGGGTTGCCGGAACACAAGGCCAGCTTATCGTCCGCGGAAGTCAGGTGGCGATCTGTGCACGAGACTGCCGCGAGTCCCCTGCTTCGTTGCGCGCTCATCGTCGCTGGCGGCGAACACGTCGAGGCCGCATCTCTGCGAGAAGCATCTCCCCCGGTCAGGGTCAGGGCGTTCCTCCCTGCTGCTCGAGCGTGCGCGTCACGATGGTCAGGTCCTGCTCGCCGAGACCTTGATCAACGGCCTGCTGCCATTCGTCGGCCAGGCAGGCGAGGGCGGCGAACCGGTCGTCGCCGGCCGCCTGGAGGGCGAGGTGCACGTCCTTGAGCGCGAGCGAGAGCGCGAATTGGGCCGAGAACTCGCCATGGGCGATCCGTTGCAGCTTGGCTGCCTGCCAGCTGGACACGAGCGGGCCGCCGCCAAGGGCGTCCGCCACCTGCCCGGTCTCAAGGCCCAGCCGGCGGGCAAGGGCCACCGACGCGGCAACCGCTTCGGCCGCGAACGCCAGCCAGGTGTTGTTCACCAGCTTCAGACGCGACCCGGCCCCGGCCTCGCCGACCCAGATCGTGCGCTGGCCGAGCGCGTCGAACAGCGGAGCGACACGCGCGCGCGCCCCGGCGGGTCCTGACGCGAAGATCGTCAGCTGGCCGCGCTGCGCCGGATCCTTGCTTCCCGACACCGGCGCGTCGAGGAGCATCACGTCCGGACGCTCAGCACCAGCCATGGCCGCGACGCGGTCGATCCCCGCCACGCCGATCGTGCTCATCTGGACCCAGATCGCGCCCGGAGCCAAAGCAGCGAGCATGCCCTGGTCCCGGGCGATCGACATGACGGCATCGGCGTCGGTCACCATCGTCAGCACGATCGCGGCCCGCCGCGCCGCGTCCGCGGCGGTCCCGGCGGCCTCCGCGCCGAGCTCAGCCAGGTCCCGGGTCGCCTCCATGCTGCGGTTCCACACGATCGTCGGGATGCCGGCGCGCAACGCACTGGCCGCCATCCCGTGCCCCATAGCTCCAATGCCGAGCACCGCAACCGGCTCATGCGTCCGCGCCATCGGTCTCCTCCTTGCCGGGTGATGGCTGATCATCTGCTGTCCGGCTGCGTAGTCGCTGCGGTCAGCCTCCGCCGAGGAGCGCGAGGAAACGTCTGGCGAACAGGTAGGCGTCGCCGGGCCAGCGAGCGGACAGGTAGCTGCCGTCCTCGACGACGAAGGCCGGACGGTCATCAGTCATCGTTCCCCGGGCCATCGCGGCGGGCCCGCGGTGAAACAGCGACGGGCTGTCGAGTGCGGCGGTGACCTCGTCCTGCACGTACTGCGGGTAGGTGCGGTAGTACCGGCCCAGCCGCCACGCGGTCAGGTAGTAGCCGCCGCGCTCCATGTACTTCGGCAGGCACGTGGTGTGCCGGCCGGCTATGACACTGCGCCCGGTATCCGGGTCCCGGGTCCTGGCCAGCACCAGAACCCCGTGACAGATGGCGCCCACCGGCCGGCCCAGCGCCCAGAACTGGGCGACCTTGCCGCGCAGCAGGCTGCTGCCAAGATACTGCCGCATGCCCGGCGCATGCCCTCCGGCGAGGACCATCCCGTCGTACTCTGCGGGCTTCAGATCCGCCCAGGCGAGCGGTGACCGGAATTGCGCCGTGCCGGTCATCTGACGGTAGAACTGCCGGGGCCCGGGCTCAGCGCCCAGCTGGCCGAAAACAACGCCGGTGAGCAGCCTGGGGTCAGCCGCCAGCGATGCGCCGGCCTGCTCGGCAGCGAACACGACTTCGTGTCCGGCAGAGGTCAGCACCTGCCACGGCACGGCCACCTCGGTGACATCAAAGTCGCGGTCCGGCAACGGCACGAGAACGCGCACCACCGCAGCCTACCGGGGGGCTGGCATTCTCACCTGCCGCGACGGCCCTTCGCCAGCTCATCACGGAGCTTCGTGGCGGAGCTTCCGCAGGCAACCGCGCAAGCCCGCCTTACCTGCGGGGCTGACTCGCCGGGGTCACCGGAACCTTCGGGCCGCTCACGGCTCCATCAGTTCCGCTGGCGGGCGGCGGGCGGTGGACTGCGTGGTCCGGGCAAGGCCCAGCTGGAGCAGTATCTGCGGGGCCCCGGGCAACGCCAGGCGGTCCCGGATCAGCGCCCGGATCGCGGCAGCTTCCAGCGGCTGGGTATAGAGGCTGGCGAAGACCCAGCCGGCCGCGGCGTGCGCCAGCAGCCGGTGCAGCGCCTGCCCGGCCCGCAGCCAGTCGGCCCGGCTGTCGCCCGGCGTGACCAGCACCGCGGTAGCGGCGGCGGGCGGGCCGGCGGCGGTGAGCAGCCCGAGCCCGCGGCCCAGGTCGAAGTCGCGCTGCCGGAGCCGCCCGCGCTGGCGGACGGGGCCGGCCGGGAACGCCTGCGCTGGGACGCCGTCTCGAGCCGGGCTGCCCGCGGCACGGCTCCACCGGCGCACCTCTGCCCGGGCCACGGGGTCGAGGTCCTGCCTGCGGCCGACCGCGCTGACGATGTCCGCCAGCTGCCGGTAGGCGAGGGCAGGCTGGACGACTGCTAACGTGGCGCCCTCGGCCAGCGCGTGGTGCTGCAATCGCGCCAGCAGCCCGTCGGGCAGCGGGCCAGGGTCGAACGGGCCACGGTGGGTGTGCCGGTGTGGTACCGCCTCCAGCATCCGGCGCTCGGCCTCGTTCATCGGCACCGCTGCGCCCAGCGCAACCCGAGCGAGCAGCCGCAGCCGTGCCGGGTCCGGAAACAGCTCGACCACCGGCAGGTAGCCCAGTGACCGGACGGCGAGCCGCAGCCCGAACAGGGCGGCGCCGCAGCTCATCAGCATCTCCCGGCCGGCCTGGTCCACGCGGAGCTTACGGCGCGGGTCGGCGTACAACTCGATCGCGTCCTGGCTGGCCTTGAACCGCCACGGCTGGGTGTTGTGCACCGACGGCGCGCGGGCCGCCGTCGCGATCAGGTAGCCGACCTGATCCGCGTGGATCGGCATCGCCTGCTGCTGCGGGGTCTTCGCGGTCATGCTCCTCACCCGGCCTCGTTGGGTGCCAGAGTCCCTCAACCAGAGCGGGCCAGCCAGGGTCCTTGGACGCCGGCAAAGTGACGAAGGTCCCACGGCGGGGCCTGCCGGGCCGCGGACCGGGGAGTTGTGCTTGCCGAGCGCACCCGATTACGGGATCTTCACGGTACTGACCACCTGTTGCTGGTAGTGCTGTGGATTGCTGCCGCCGTCGTACGTGCTGACGAATGTCCCGTAGTCGACCGTACCGTCGAAGACATTGCCGAAATAGTCGCCGATGAAGGTGTCGGTAGGAACGGACGACGAGGCGCGATCGGGAGCGTTGAGTTGAGGATCCCAAGGATGGCCGCTCAGCCGGATGTTGTGTCCGATCGGGTTGAGATTGGCGCCGTAGAACTGGACGCTGGAGTTGATGCAGTAATCGCTCGCCCCGTAGGGCGGCAGGCTTCCAGCGTAATTTGGGTTGCTGCGGTCGAGAGCCAGTCCGGCCGCCAGGGCCTCTTGCGAGCCCCGGGCCGGGCACGCAAGCCTGCGGTCGTAGAAATTGACGCTCACCGTCCCGTCCGGAGCCACCGCGAGGTTGGGCTGGAACTCGTCGACGTTAGGGCTCGCGTTGTCGTTCACCTGGATCGGCGCCGTCCAATGCTGGCCTTGATCGTAGGAGGCCGTGAGCAGGATATTGCCGAACCCGGTGCTCTTTGACTCATACGCAATGTAGACCGGGTAATGGCCGCCCGGGGAGAGGTGGTTGCCCACCGCAAATGTCTCCTCGATGCCGTCCTCGAACGTGGTGTTCATGTAGCCCGCCCCCGTGAGCGGCGGCACGTGGACGTCGCTGGCCGCGACGAACGGCCCGTTCCAGGTGACACCTCCGTCCTTCGAGTAGTCCATCAGGACATCGACACAGCATCCGCCATGCTCCGCGTCGAAGTTAATCAACGACGTGTAGACCACACCATTCGGATCCACGTGCGGGAAGAGGTACGTGTTGTTGTTGGTGGAATTCAACGTTGGCAGCTCCACGGGAGCTGTCCAGTCGCTGTGCGTTCCGTCGCTGTGCGCGATGGCCGTCTGGACGTACGGTTTGCTGCCGTTGCCGTTGAAATTCACGTACATCATGTAGATCCGGTCGAAGTCGGGATTCGGTGAGCCGTCGGGAAGGGACCTGTTGGTATCGATGGTGATCCATTCCTTGTCCGGCTCCTGTCCGAACCCTGCATTCGTGGTGAAGACGTAGTCCGGGTGACCGTTATGGGTCGTGATCCAATCTGCGGGCCCGGTCGCACCGTGGGGTCGGACCGCGACAGACACGGCTTCGTTGGGGACGCCGGGATTCGGCTCGTTACCCGGCTCAAACTTATGGAAACCGGACTTGTCGTAATAGAACTGATAGGGGAGGAGGGCCTGGTAGTAGTTCCCGTAAGCGTCGAAGGCGCCGACCGGGTCGGTGTTGTCGGTGAAGCCCTCGTAGCCCGGCACATGCGCCATCGTCGGCCACGTCTTCCCGCCGTCCCATGACTCGTAGAAGCCGAGCACATGGTTGTATCCCTCGGGGCTGGAGAACCACTTGGTCGAACCGATGATGTGCTCAGGATTCGTTGGATCGACTCGGATGTCTGACTCCGAGCGGTCCTTCACCAGCATCGATTGAGCGGCCGGATAGGGCGGATCGCTCCCGACCTGGGTTGGGTAGAGGTGCGTTTCACCGGTGTCCTCACCCGTTGTGGCCCCGGGGCACGGCGATTCGCCCGTGTAGCCGTCGTTCGGCCCGTTGTTCGCCGAATACGGCACCTCCGGCCGGTAGCAGCTGACCTGCTGGCTGGTCACGAATACGTTCGTGACGGCGTGCGTATTGAAGCTCTTCGCGTAGGCCTGATCAGGCTGAAGACCCTGGGGAACGTTTCCGATGCCAGGGTCGACGGTTAAGGATGAGCTTCCCGAAGCCGGTACGAGCCCGAAGCTCAACACGGTCAGCGTTCCCACTACGATCGTCAGCAGCCGGCGTCCTGGCACCCCCTGTGCACCGTCCCTTCGACGCTGTCCCGGGATACTATCGCGCGATCGGAGCATAGGCCGCCGGGCAAGCACGAATCAACCGACAAGCGGGCAAGGTGCTGAAACGCTCAAACAGCGCCACCTGCTCCTTGCCGCCGGGCCCCGACTGGCCGCACCAGGCGGCCGCCGTCCCGGTTCTGCGCTGCCAGCGGCGCGGGAACCTGCGGGAACGCGGCCGAGACCGCGCGCCCGGACGCGAAACCGCCTGATCTGTACGCCGGCGGCTGTTCTCCTCGTATCTGTATGTGACGTGTTTCACGAACTAGCAGACAGGCAAGCGGCGTTATAGCAGCCGTGAAGCCGATGGGGCGCACTACGGCACCGCGCAGGGCGGCTGCGGGTCAGCCGGGCAGTCAGGTGCTGCCGGGCGAGTTCGTTCTGCGAGACGGCACGCCCGCGCTGATCTGGCCGCTGCTGCCCACGGATGCCGAGGCGCTGCGCGAGGCGTTCCGCCGCCTTTCGGGGTATTCGCGCCGGCGCCGGTTCCTCGGGGTGGTCAATCGACTCGACGACTCGATGATCCGGCGGCTTGTCGGCAGCGTTGACGGGGCGCATCACATTGCGCTCGTGCTTATCGTGCTGCCGCCAGATGGCGAGGAAGGGCCGGTCGGCGTCGCCCATCTCCTGCAGTACCCCGATGATCCGGCCACCGCCGACATCGCCGTAACGGTCGCCGACGACTGGCAAGGTCACGGCGTCGGCACCGCACTCGTCTCCGCGCTGCTTGAGCGACGCCCGGCCGCGGTCACGCGGCTGCGCACGGTCGTCGACGCGGACAACCGCGCCTCGCTGGCGCTGCTCGCCGGGGCCGGGCGCATGTCATCGGGCCTGGCTGACCGGGGCGTCCTCGACGTCACGGTCGAGCTCGCCGCAGCCTAGCGCCTCCGGGCGCCAGCCGAATTAGCGCACGCACGACCTACCCGCCAGACATCCGATTGTGGCCAATGTGTAAGCCAACACCGTCTACGTCACCAGCAAGCAGGACAACACGGTGTCGGTACTCGGCTCCTGACAGGCATTGAGCAGCCGCCGCCAGATCGGTGGCCCGCAGGCGGCCTGGCCTGCGGTGAGGATGTGCCGGTCGGATACGTCGCGGCAGGGGTGCCGCTACTCTGGCGAGGTGGGGTTCGTGGCGTGGCCGCGACTCCCGGGGTCTGGGCGGCGGGGCGCCGCGCAGCCCGGACGGCTCAGCGGCTGCCAGGCTGGCGTGTCCCGGCACAACTGGATGGCGGGGCCGGGTGGCACGAGGTTGCTGGTGTCCTGCGGAATGGCCGGGCCAGTGCTGTTCACTGCCGCATGGGTGGCCAGTTTGCTGCTCCAGAGTGGTTATTCGGCCACCAGGCTGCAGCTCAGCGGGCTGGCTGCGATGGATGCGCGGGATCCGCAGATCATGATTGCCGGGTTCATCGTCCTTGGTGCCTGCTCGATTGCGTTCGGTGCTGCTCTTGGCCGGGTCGCCGCGGCCGGCTCCGCCGGGCCGTGGCTGGTCAAGTCCGCGGGGGCGGCGACGGTCGCCGCGGGCCTGTTCCGGCGTGATCACATGCTCCTGACCGGCCCTGGCTTCGCCGGGGAGTCGTGGCACAACCAGGTGCATGATCTGGTCAGCGGCGTTGCGTACGCGGCGATGATCGCCGCGCCCCTCATGCTGGCGCGGCGCTTCCGCGGCGACCCGGACTGGGCGGGGCTGAGCCGTCCCCTCCAGGGACTTGCGCTCACCAGCGCCGCGGCTCTCGCGCTGTTCGCATCCCGGGCAGCGGAGCCATGGAACGGGGTCGTGCAGCGAGCCGCGGTCACGCTGGCTCTGGCAGCCGTGGTGCTCATCGCGACACGGATGCTCAGCCTGCACCCAGGCTCCGGTGCCGAACCAGAGCGCCCGGAGCGGGCGGGCGACCTGGGGTGCTGCCGCGCGGCCGGGGTGGCATGCTGGCCTGGTGGCCATAACCGCCCGGGTGGAACATGTCGGGAGCCTGTTGCGCCCGCCGTTCCTGCGCGACGCGCGTGCCGCCTACGCGCGGGGTGAAATCGCCCCGGCCGAGTTCAAGGCCGCGGAGGACCGCGCTGTGCGGGAGGCTGTCGCGCTGCAGGACGAGCTGGACCTGCCGGTCGTGGGCGACGGGGAGATGCGGCGCGAGTCGTTCCAGGCCGAGCTCGCCGCGGCCTGCGACGGCTTCGGCGGGGTCAGCCTCGACGCCTGGCTGTGGGGAAC
>Ga0070708_100004705_pt1 | contig 10757 bp, 8 predicted proteins | sample KBSK5503metaG_FD_65469 | JGI IMG/M metagenome (GOLD analysis project Ga0070708, IMG submission 65469) | Corn, switchgrass and miscanthus rhizosphere microbial communities from Kellogg Biological Station, Michigan, USA - KBS K5-50-3 metaG | ecosystem: Host-associated > Plants > Roots >...
AACGCGGGCAGCGGCGGGCACGGGGGAGGCGCGGGCCACGGCGACTGGCACGACCTCTGGATCGATCCGACCAACACCCAGCACATCGTCGGCGGCGACGACGGCGGGCTCTGGCTTTCCTATGACGCCGGGAATCGCTGGTGGAAGGCGGACAACCTTCCCGTCTCGCAGTTCTACCACGTGGCGGTGGACGACAAGGATCCCTACCAGGTCTACGGCGGCCTCCAGGACAACAGCACCTGGGCCGGTGAATCGGCGCGACCCGGCGGAGTGAGCGGCGCGAGCTGGCAGAACCTCTACGGCGGCGACGGCTTCTGGGCGGTGCCGGATCCCTCGGACCCTGAAGCGGTCTACGTCGAGTCGCAGGGCGGACACATCGGCCGGATCGATCGACGGACGGCCTCGGCGCGAGGCATCCAGCCCAAAGCGGGCTTCCACGAGAAGCTGCGTTTCAACTGGAACACGCCGATCGCCTCGAGCCCGAATGACAAGAAGACGATCTACGTCGGCGCGCAGTTCCTCTTCCGCTCGCGCGATCGCGGCGACAACTGGGAGCGGATCTCGCCCGACCTCTCCACCAACGACCCGGAGAAACAGAAGCAGGAGCAGTCCGGCGGCGTGACGGTGGACAACTCATCCGCCGAGATGCACACCACCATCTACTCGATCAGCGAGTCGCCCAAGGACGGCAACGTGATCTGGGTGGGCACCGACGACGGCAACGTGCAGCTCACCAAGGATGGCGGGAAGAGCTGGACCAACGTCGTCGGAAACGTGAAGGGCCTGCCGAAGGCCTCGTGGGTGAGCTGGGTGGAGGCGAGCCGCTTCGCGCCGGGCACCGCGTACGCCGCTTTCGATCGGCACACCTACGGGGACATGGCACCGTGGGTCTACCGGACCACCGATTTCGGGAAGAGCTGGACGCGGATCATCAGCCCCGAGCAGGGGGTGCGCGGCTACGCCCACGTGATCAAGGAGGACCTGGTCGCGCCGTCGCTGTTGTTCGCCGGAACCGAGTTCGGCCTCTGGATCTCGGTGGACTCCGGCCAGCACTGGGCCGAATTCAAGGGCGGAGACTTCCCCACCGTCGCCGTCCGCGACTTCCAGATCCATCCGCGCGAGCACGACCTGGTCATCGCCACCCACGGGCGTGGCATCTGGATCATCGACGACATCAGCCCGCTGCGGGGGATGACGAACGACGTGCTGTCGCGCGACTCGGCCTTCCTCGCCAATCGACCCGTGCAGCAGCGGATGCACACCGTGAGCGGCTGGCCGGAGGGCGACGCCCACTTCATCGGGCCGAACCCCGCCGGCGGCGCGGAGATCACCTACTACCAGAAGACCCGGCATCTCTTCGGGCCGATCAAGCTCGAGGTGCTCGACGGCGACGGCAAGCTGGTCGACACCATCTCCGCGACCAAGCGGCGCGGGCTCAATCGGGTCGCGTGGTCGATGCAGGTCAAGCCGCCTCGGGTGCCGCGGGCGGCGACGGTGGCGTTCGGCGCCTCTCAGGGCCCGCGCGTCGTGCCCGGCACCTACACCGTGCGCCTGACCAAGGGGGCCGAGACCATCGAGACGAAGGTGGCGATCAACCTCGACCGGCGCGCGCCGTTCGGCGTGGCGGAGCGCAAGGAGAATTTCGCCGCGGTGATGCGCGTGCACGGACTGTTCGGCGAGATGAGCGGGCTGGTGGACCAGATCGAGATGGCTCGCGCCGGAGCGCAGGCGAGGGCAAGCGGGCTACCCCAGTCGGATGACCTGGCCAAGCGGCTATCGACCCTCTCCGGCCAGATCGAGGAAATTCGCAAAAAGATCGTCGCCACCAAGGAGGGAGGCGCGATCACCGGCGAGGAGCGGCTGCGCGAGCACACCGACGACCTCTACCAGGCTCTGGTCAATTGGGAGGGGAGGCCGGCGAAGTATCAGCTCGAGCGGATCGACGTTCTCAAGCGGGAGCTCGACGAGGTGAAGACCGAGTTCAACACCTTCGCCGCCCAGAAGATCCGACCGGTGAACGATGCGCTGCAGCAGCGAAAGCTCGCGCCCATCCCGACCTCGCCGCCGTCGGTTTCCAGCGCCGCTTCCGCGGCTCAAGGCGACGCGGCGCGGTGAGATCTCGGAGGCCCGCGAGCCGTCGAAGGTTCGCGGGCCGTCCGGTCTCGCTGAGCCATCCCGTCTCAGTGAGCCATTGGCGCTCCTCGGGTCATCGGGTCTCCGCGAGCCACTCGGTTTGCCCGGGCCGTCCGAGGTCCTCGAAGCGGCCGCGCGCCGGGGGCTCCAGCGAATGGGTCAGCTTGCCTGGGTCGATTTGGCCCCGACGACCATTTCTGACCCCCTGCTCTGCGGTCCAAATGCCCGAAGTCTGGGTTCTGTGGGAGGGCCACAGAATTGCTTACCAGGGAAGTATGGATAAGACGCAAGCACCGAATCCCCTGATTCTCATCTGCGACGACGAGCCGCAGATCGTTTCCGTCCTTGGCCGCCAGGCCAAGAGGATGGGCCTGAAGTTCATCGGAGACACCGACGCCCACCACGTGTGCGACCTTGCGCGAGAACACCAGCCAGCGGTGATCATCCTGGACATCATGCAGAACATCGATGGGCGCGACATCCTGGCGGCCCTGAAGAAGGACCCCGCCACCAAGAACTTGAAAGTCATCATGCTCTCCGCGATCGAGGACCAGTACACCCGCCAGGTGTGCCTCGAGCTCGGCGCCGACGACTATGCCCTCAAGCCCTTTGACCTGACCTTCATGTCCAAAGTGGCGCGATTGGTGGCTGAGCAGTGTGGGACGCCGGAGCCGAAGGTCGAGCCTTCAGCCGCGTAGGGCCACGACCGCCAAGCGTCAATCCTTGAGCTGAGGGTCGAGCCTTCAGCCGCGTGGCGCCGCGATCGCCGCCGACAATCCTCGAGCTGAGGGTCGAGCCTTCAGCCGCGCAGGCCAATCGCCGAGTTAATCCGTGAGCTGAGGTATGACGCTTCGGCCGCCCAGGCAATCGCCGCGCGACAATCCTTGAGCTGAGGGTCGAGCCTTCAGCTGCGCCGGTGCCCCGATCACTGAGCGATAGTCCTTGAGCTAAAGGACGAGCCTTCAGCCGTGGGGCACCGCGATCACCGCGCGACGCTCATCGAGCTGAGGGGTCGAGCCCTCAGCCTCGCAGCGCCGCGATCGCCGCGCGATAGTCCTTCGCGTGAAACACCGCGGTCCCGGCGACGAGAACAGTGGCGCCCGCGTCGATCACCCGGCGGCAGTTCTCGGGATCGATCCCACCATCGACTTCGATTTCCACCGTCAGCCCGCGCGCGTCGACCATCTCGCGCAGCCGGCGAATCTTCTCCAGCGTGTGCGGGATGAAGCGCTGCCCGCCGAACCCGGGGTTCACACTCATCAAGAGCACCATCTCCAGCTCGCCGAGCACGTCCTCGACCATCGACACCGGCGTCGAGGGATTGAGCACGGCCGACGGCCGGGCGCCCGCCTGTCGAATCTGCTGAAGGGTGCGGTGCAGGTGGGGGGAGGTCTCGACGTGAACCGAAATGAGGTTCGCTCCGGCCTCGGCGAATGCCTCGATGTACTTCTCGGGCTCGACGATCATCAGATGAACGTCCAGCGGCAGCCGGGTCGCCTTGCGGACCGCTTCGACGACCACCGGCCCGAGCGTGATATTGGGCACGAACCGCCCGTCCATCACGTCGATGTGCAGGTAATCGGCGCCCGCCTGCTCCACCGCGCGCGCCTCTTCGGCGAGGCGCCCGAAATCGGCGGACAGAATCGACGGAGCGATGAGAACGCGGCGGCTCATCCTCGCTCTTCTAACGCGTTTGCGATCAGGACGCGATCTGATGGAGCCGCAAACTGTTGATCTTCCCGGGCTGCCCGACCGGCGCGCCGAAGACGATCACGATCCGGTCGCCCTTGTGCGCCAGGCCGCGCGAGAGCAGCTCCTCTTCCACCCTGCTCACCATCGCCTCCGTCTCCTGGATCGGCTCCAGCACCCGAGGCACCACGCCCCAGAAGAGCGACATCCGGCGCCTCACCTCCTGATTGGGGGTGAAGGCGATGATCGGCACCCTCGGCCGGTAGCGCGAGAGGAGACGGGCGGTGGTCCCGGACACGGTGAAGCAGGCGATCACCGCGGCCCCGGTCTCCAACGCGGCGCGGCAGGCGATGGAGCAAGTGGTGTCGGGGAAGGAAGCGGGAATGGTGGCGGGCTCGGGCGTCTCCCACGGCATGAGGCGCGCGGACGACTCGGCAGCGAGGACGATCCGCTCCATCATCTGCACCGACTCGACCGGATATTTGCCGGAGGCGGTCTCGCCGGAGAGCATCACCGCGTCGGCGCCGTCGAACACCGCGTTGGCGACGTCGGAGGCCTCGGCGCGGGTCGGCCGTGGATTGGTGATCATCGAGTCGAGCATCTGGGTCGCGACGATCACTGGAAGCCCGCGGCTGTTCGCCCGGCGGATGATGTCCTTCTGGATCGCCGGGACCTCCTCGGGCGGGATCTCCACCCCCAGGTCGCCTCGGGCGATCATCACACCGTCCGTCTTGTCGAGGATCGCATCCAGTCGCGCCAGCGCCTCGGGCTTCTCCAGCTTGGCGATGATCGGAACCTGCCGCCCGACTCGCTCCATCGCCGCCCGCGCCTGGTCGATGTCGCCCGGCTGCCGGACGAATGAAAGGCCGAGGTAGTCGATCCCCGACTTCACCCCGAACTCGAGATCCGCCAGGTCCTTGGGGGTCAACGCGTCGCCGTGCAGCGCGATCCCGGGGAGGTTGATCCCCTTGTTGCTCTTCAGCGCGCCTCCGGTGACGACCTCCGTCTCGACCAGTCCCTTCTTGTCGGTGGTGCGGACCTTGAGCTCGAGAAGGCCATCGTCGAGCAGGATGCGATCGCCGGGGTTCACGTCCGCCGCAAGGTGCTGGTAGGTGGTCGACACCATCTCGCCCTTGCCGAGCACGCTCTCGTCCGTGGTGATCATCAGCCGGGCGCCTTCCTTCAGCTCCATGCTGCCCTTCTCCACCCGGCCGGTCCGGATCTTCGGCCCCTGGAGGTCGGCGAGGAGGGCGACCGCCTTCCTGACCTTAAGGGAAGCGGCCCGAAGCTTCTCGATCGATTCGGCGTGCTGCTGATGAGAGCCGTGGGAGAAGTTGAGCCTCGCCACGTCCATCCCGGCGTTGATCAGCTGCTCGAGCCTCTCCTGGCTCAGGCTGCTGGGACCGAGTGTGCAAACGATTTTCGCCCTGCGCATTGGACTTCCTCAAGCCCGCAGCAGGACCCTCAAGTTCCGCTTCTCCCACTGCAGTGCTGAGGTGTAATAGGGGAAAGCCTTCTCCCGATCACGAAAAGCGCGCGGATGGTGGACTCTCCTCCCCGCGCGATTTGAGCTGGGAAACAACTGGTGGAGCATCTCGTGGAAGACGATGAACTCCACGAAGAAGGCGGGCACCCCGGGTCGATCGAGCGCGGGGTGGATCCGGATCTCCCGCGTCTGATGATCGTACAGGCCGAGGCGGATCGACTTGCGCCGCTTCTTGAACGGCATCCGCCCCCAACCGATGTCGGCGCGGATTCCGTTCTGGAAGAAGCTCTGGTTGAGGCGGCGGAAAATTTCTTCCAGGTCGAAACAGCGCCCGTAGGGGTTGAGGCGCGCGTCCGCATCGCGGTCCTGGCGGATGAGCGGCTGGCGGCCTCGGATGAAGTCGTCGAGCACCGGACCGGCCTGCCGCTCCCCGCGGCCGGCATAGTCGGCGATCGCGCGGACCACCGGCTCGGGAGCGTCGAGGAACATATGGTGAAGCCGCAACCGGAGATTCGACTGCACCCGCCGGAAGCTGACCATGGTGGAGCGGTTGTCGGTCACCGAGAGGCGGACGGAGATGTTCAGCTCTCGGGAGAGGCGCTTGGCGAGGTGCTCGGCTTTCACCAGCACCACGTCGCGAGACGGAATCGGTCGAGCGGATTTTCGGTTGAGCCCGAGATCGAAGAGCGTCAGCTGGAAAGGGGCTGCTGGACTCACGGCGACTTAGAATCCTACTCTCGCCGCGCCGAGACTCAAGAAGGCGCACGGCGAAGCGTCGAGCATCGGCCTTCAATTCCATCGGGTCGACTTGCGCGCGAACTGAAAATCTGCTTGCACCGGGCCGCGCCACCACCGCGCGATTTGCGAGTCAGTCAATACTTCCCCGGGACCGCGAGCCGAGGAGCCTCGCCAGCCGCTCCGGGTCAATCCGAACCGTCAAGCTTTTTTCACGTTCCACGTTGACCGATCCGGCGGGATCGCCCTTGCGCCGGCGGACGTGCTTCGCCCGGACGTAGATGATTTCACCTCGAGGTTCACCCTTGAAGGAGGAGTGATGCAGCGCGAGGTGCGCCGCATCGACCAGAAGCTCGGAGCCGACCTCCGCCTTCTTCTCGAGGGGAACGACGACGTGCGAACCGCTGGCCCCGCGCGCGTGCAGCCACAGATCCTCGGGCCGCGCGATCTTGAAGGTCAGCTCGTCGTTGCTTCGCGAGTCGCGTCCGACCCAGATCCGCTCGCCCTTCGAGGAGAAGTACTCTTTGTACGGCCGGCTCCTCGGAAGAGGTTTCCGCCGCGCCGAGGGCGAAGGGTCCGATTTTCCCAGGAGCTCCTCGGGGCCGGCGCTGTGCCAATTCTCCATGTCTTGCCGGGCCGCGGCGAGCTGCTCGTCGAGATCGGCCAGGCGCGCGGAGGCGCGTTCGCCGCCTCTGAGCAGCCGGCGGTATTGATGGAAGTGCCACTCGGCCTCCTGCTTCGGCGAGCGCTCGGGGTGCAGCGGGACTTCGACCTCGACCGGTCCCTGCTCGGTGTACTCGGTCAGCCGGGCGATTTTTTCCCCGCGCGGGATGCGGTGCAGGTTCTGCGAAACGAGCTCGCCGATTCGCCGGTGCTCTTCCGCCTGCGCGCCGCGGGCCGCTTCGGCCAGGACCTTCTCGCGGGTGCGCTCGATCCGGTCGATCTTTTTCTTGAGGCTTCGAAGCAGGCGCCGGAGTGTCTCGTCCGCGCGAAGTTGCTCGTCCTTCTCGCCGTAGAGCGCCTCCGCGGCCTGGGCGAGGGGAAACGGCGCGCCGGCGATCGGCACCAGTCGCGATCCCGTCCCGGGTTCGCGCTGAGCCGTCGCTTCCTCGCCGGGAACTGACGCCGCGGGTCGCGACCTCGCCCCGGCATCGTGCGGAGCCGTTGCGTCTCCGCCGAGCGGCGTCACTGGTCGCGACCCTGACCCGCGTCGGTTCTGAGTCGTCGCTTGATCGCCAGGAATTCGCGCCTCCTGTCGCGTCCTCACCCCCGCCTCGCGCTGAGCCGTCGCTTCCTCGCCGGGAACTGACGCCGCCCGTCGCGACCTCGCTCCGGCGTCTCGCGGAGCCGTCGCGTCCCCGGCGGGCGGCGCCACTGGTCGCGACCTTGACCCGCCTCGGTTCTGAGTCGTCGCTTGCTCGCCAGGAATTCGCGCCTCCTGTCGCGTGCTCACCCCCGCCTCGCGCTGAGCCGTCGCTTCCTCGCCGGGAACTGACGCCGCCCGTCGCGACCTCGCTCCGGCGTCTCGCGGAGCCGTCGGGTCCCCGCCGGGCGGCAGGTAGATGCCGCCGGGCTTGAGGCCGCTCTTGGCGCTATCGAGCTCGGAGGAAATCCCGAGGATTCGTTCGTCCTCGCCGAGCAGCACCAGCTTGGCGTCCCTCGCGCCGAGGTCCGCGATCAAGCGCCGCGAGCGCGCCGCATTCCGAAAATCGAGCGCGACCATGCGCTCGCCCTCGCGGGCGATCCTCACCAGGCTCGTTCCGATGAGCTCGCGGCGAAGGAGCTGCTGGAAGGGCAGCGCTGTTTCGGGTGAGGGCCGCCTCGACTCGGCCACCGAAATCCGAGCCCGCTCGCGGCCGACGCAGAGGCAAAGCAGCACCGACCGGCTCCGGTGGCGCAGCTCGAGGTAGCAGAGCGCCAGCTCGGGCACGAAGGCCTTCTGCACCAGCGATCTGGGCAGCGAGGCGGAAAGCTCGTCCACCACCTCCGCCAGCTCTTGCGCTCGCAGCGACATCCGCCTCCTTTAATCCACTCGGCGGTCCGCGAAGAAGTTGCGCCGGCGGCGACATCCGTCTCCTGCGACGCAGCCGCCTCGAGACGCCGGAATCGAATGATCTTGTCTCATACTGAACTCATGTTCAGAGTCCGCCCATGAACCGGATCCAGCTGCTTCAGTGCGTCGCGAAATTGGGAGCAGCGTTCATCGGCCGGGGGATGGAGCAGCACGCCGCGAATCTGCGGATCTACTACGTCGCGATCCAGCGCCGCCTCGCGCAGGGAAACAAGCTCGACCTGCACTGGTCCGAGCAGTTCGTCGTGGAGTGGATGAAGACGCTTCGCATCCCGCCCTATCAGTCGGCCTACGAGTGCCGGCCGCGCTCGTCGGCCTGCGCCAAATGCGGGCGCGCGCCGGGCACCGAGCCGACCGCGAGCACCGAGTGCGTCTTCCCCGGCGGCGCCAGGATGAGGTGTCAAACTTGCGGATCGGTCTGGTTGGAGGACGAGTGGCCGCTGGCGACGACGTCCTCGAGCGAAAAGGGCCCCACCGGCGCGAGCTGATCGTAGGTGCATTCGCGCGGCGGCTTGTCGGGGCGCCATCGCAGGAAGCGCGACGCATGGCGAAAGCGCGCTCCCTGGAGGTGATCGAAGCTCACTTCGCAGACGAGCTTCGGCTGCAGCGAGACCCAGGACATGTCGCGGCCCTGCGCCCAGCGGCTCGGCCCGCCCGGCGTCCGCCCGTGTCCGAAGCTCTCCCCGCCTTCGAGCGGAGCGAGGCGCTCCCGCAGCTCCCGGCGCTCTTTCGCCGCGAAGGACGAGGTGTGCCCGACGTGATGGAGGACGCCGCCCTCGTCGTAGAGGCCGAGCAGCAGCGAGCCGACCCCCTTGCCGTCCTTCGAGAGGCGATAGCCGCCGACCACGCAGTCCGCGGTCCGCGAGTGCTTCACCTTGATCATCACCCGCTCGTCCGCGATGTACGGCAGATCGGCGCGCTTGGCGACCACGCCGTCGAGCCCCGCGCCTTCGAAGCGGGTGAACCAGCTCTCGGCGATCGCCGGATCTTTCGTCTGGGGAGTGATGAAGACCGCCTTCGTGCCGGGGACCGCCCCCTCCAACCGGCGGCGCCGATCGCCAAACGGCAGCGCTCGGAGATCCTCGTCTCCGTTCGCCAGCAGGTCGAAGGCGACGAACTTCGAGGGAGTCTGCGATGCGAGCAGCGCGATCCGCGAGGCCGCCGGATGGATTCTCTGGAGCAGGGCATCGAAATCCAGTCCCCGCTCCCCCGGGACGATGATTTCGCCGTCCACCACGCAGCGCTCGGGCAGCGCTTCCAGGAGCGACTGGACGAGCTCGGGAAAGTAGCGCTGTAGCGGCTGGCCGTTGCGGCTCTGGATCTGGACGCTGTCGCCTTCGCGGAAGATGAGCGCGCGAAACCCGTCCCACTTGGGCTCGTAGAGCCAGCCCTCCCCTCGAGGGATTTCCTCTTCGAGCTGCGCGAGCATCGGCTTCAGCGACAGTTCGACGGGAAGGCTCATCAGCGTTGATTGATCATCCGGGGGCCGAAAAGCAAACGGCCCGACTCGGGGTCGGGCCGCAAGCGTCACCGGCGAAGAGCGCTATCTCTTCGCGCGCTTTTTCCTCGTGGTCTTCTTCTTGGCGGTCTTTCGCTTCTTTGCGCCCTTCTTCTTCATGGCCATGATTCCCTCCCGCGTCGATGCTGATGAGGACGGCGAGGCAAATCGTAGGCGTGGTGCTTTGGCGTGTCAATGAATGCGATGGCGCGAAGGCGCGCCATGAAACGCGAATTGGCCTCGGCCCACGGCGACTCGTTACGCGGCGAGAGACTCGCCGAGCCACTTTAGGCGCGGCGTGTGAGCCGAGACGATTCTCAAGACAGGCAGGATCGGCACCGCGAGGAGGCGCGCCGGTGGGGACAAGTGTTGGAGCCGAGGGCAGGGCGCGGGCCCCTTCAGGCCGCGGAAGCTGACTCCAACCGCCGAATTGCTCCTCAGTCGGTTCCGCGGAGCGTCTCGGAGGCGATAGCGCAGTCTTCCGTTCAGAGGCGGTGACTCCACGCGATCTCAAGAGCAACTGTTGTACATTTTGCCCCGGAAACCGGGCAAAAATGTACAACAGATGCATCGATCGACGATTGGAGGGCGTCCCGGGCGATGGCATCACGCTCGAACCCCTCGCGGAGCGACCTCAGAATTCGATCGTGATACGCGCCCAGGGATGGCGTTCGAACCACCCGCAGAGTGAGCTAACGAAGGATCGATAAGGCCGAACCCGGAGCGGGGCGGTAGTCGATTACTGTTCTCCGCGCCCCTGAATCTCGGCCACGGCCCGAGAGAAGAACCGCCGGATCGAGATGCGGACTTGGAATAGGAGAGGCTCAGGCGAACGCGGCCCGATAGTCGATTTCGCTCAGCCCCAACGCGGTGCGGCCCCTGGCTCAGCGCAACCCGGTACGGTCCCCGGCTCAGCGCAACGCGGTACGGTCCCCTGGCTTAGCCCAAGGCGGCGCAGCCCCCCCCCGGCTCAGCCCAACGCGGTGCGGTAGTCGATTTCCTGCTCTCCCGCAGCCTGCGCCTCAGCGACCGCCTGCGAGAAGAAGCGCCGGACCGAGAAACGAACCTGGTCGGCGAGCTCGAGCTGGTTCACCTCCGCCCGAAACGCGGCGGCGCCCCTCAGACCATGGGCGTACCAGGCGAGG
>Ga0070708_100004706_pt1 | contig 10756 bp, 7 predicted proteins | sample KBSK5503metaG_FD_65469 | JGI IMG/M metagenome (GOLD analysis project Ga0070708, IMG submission 65469) | Corn, switchgrass and miscanthus rhizosphere microbial communities from Kellogg Biological Station, Michigan, USA - KBS K5-50-3 metaG | ecosystem: Host-associated > Plants > Roots >...
CACCGCGTGTACAAGAACTACGATCCGCGCGCCCGCATCATCAAGAAGATCGCCGACGAGGTCTTCGAAGTGACGGGGCGAAACCCGCTTCTCGACATCGCGCTGGAGCTCGAGCGCATCGCGCTGCAGGACGACTATTTCGTCAAGCGCAAGCTCTACCCCAACGTGGATTTCTACTCGGGCCTGATCTACCAGGCGATCGGGATGCCGACGGCGGCATTCACGGTTCTCTTCGCCATTCCGCGGACTTCCGGCTGGATCGCCCAGTGGGAGGAGATGCTCCTCGATCCCGAACAAAAGATCGCCCGCCCGCGCCAGGTTTACGTCGGACCGGAAGAGAGAGATTTCGTCCCGATCGACAAGCGCTGAAGGGGGAATCGGGTGATCGGGTGATCGGGTGATCGAGCGATCGAGCGATCGGGTTATCGACACGCATTTCATTCACCCGATCACCCGATCGCAGATCACCCGATACTCAAACTCTCAACTCCCAACTTTCTCCAGATACCCGAGCACCTCAGGCCACCCCTTCTCGTAGTCCCTGGAGGCCTCGGGGCGATCCTTGAGACCGCTGTGGACGAGCGTCAGCCGCGTGCCTGCGGCGACTGGCTCCAGGCGGAGCTCGACCGTGTTGCGGAGGTCCGGGAACTTCGAGTTGAACCACGTCTTGACGATGCGCCGGGGAGGATCGACGACCTGGTACTGCCCCTTGGCCCAGGCGGCGTCTCCCTCCGGGCTCAGGAACTCGAAGCGATACTCGCCACCCGGCCGCAGGTTTGTGCGCGCGCTCGTCAACATTCCCTTCGCGCCCCACCACTTCATCAGATCCTCCGGTTCGGTCAGGGCGCGGAAGACCTGTTCCGGTGTCGCGGGGATTTCCCGGACGATCTCCAGGGCATCTCCGCGCCGGTCCATCCTCATCACGGAAAGTCTAAGTCGGGGACGGGTGTTTCGGAAGCGCTCATACAATGCCGCGCCAGCCCATGACCGCCGGCCAGATCGCTCTCCTGACCGCCGCCTCCGCCGGAGGAGGCGTCATGAACGCCATGGCGGGCGGAGGAACGATCCTGACCTACCCGGCGCTGCTCTTCCTGGGCGAGTCGGCGATCACCGCCAACGCCACCTCGACGGTGGCCCTCTGGCCGGGGGCCGCGGCGAGCCTGTACGGATACCGGCGCGAGGTGGCCGAGCACCGCGAGTGGCTGAAGACGCTCTTTCTGCCGAGCCTCCTCGGAGGAGCGCTTGGCGCCGTCCTTCTCCTGCGCACGCCGGTCAAGATCTTCGCGGGACTGGCGCCGTTCCTGATCCTGTTCGCGACCTTCCTCTTCACGCTCCAGGGCGCGGTCGCCCGCTGGGCGCGCGGCCAGGGCCCGGAGACATCCGGGCGGACGCCGGCGCGCCTGACGGTCGCCGTCCTTTTCCAGTTCGGCGTCGGGGTCTACGGCGGCTATTTCGGCGCCGGGATCGGCATCCTGATGCTTGCCGTCCTCGGTTTCCTGGGGCTCTCGGATATCCACGCGGCCAACGGCGTCAAGAACTTCTTCGGGATGTGCATCAACGGCGTCGCGGCGGCTTACTTCATCGTGCGCGGCGCCGTCGACTGGCCGGTGGCGCTCGTGATGATCGCCGGCGCGATCGCCGGCGGCTACGCGGGCGCCGGCTTTGCCCGTTTGATCGGAAAGGAAAAAGCGCGCGCTGCCGTCGTCATCATCGGCCTCCTCGTCGCCGCACTCCTCCTCTTCCAGCAGTCGCGCAAGTAAGAGTCTGGACTGGGGGACTGGGGGAACCGGGGTCGCGTTTCACGTGTTCCCATCGGCCGGATTGGCCGGGGAAGGCTCCAAAAAGGGGAGATCGTCGCCGGCGCCGCCGGGACTCGCCGGGGCGTCTTCCGTCTCGGTCTCCGACAGGCCGTGCGCGGTGACGCCGAGCAATCGCACGGGCCGCCGCCCGGCGGCGGTCTTTTCCAGGAGCGCGACAGCGCGCGCGGCGATCCCTTCGGCCGAGCAGGTCGGAGGATCCTCCGTGTGGCTCCGCGTGATCGTCTCGAAGTCGGAGTATCGGAGCTTCAACGTGATGGTCCTGGCGAAGAGCTTCCGGCGCGCGAGCGCCCTGGCCGTCTGCCGCGCGAGCGTGTCGACTTCCCGCCGGATCTCCTCGATATCCTTCAAGTCCTCGGCGAAAGTGTTCTCGCAGCCGATGGATTTCCGCTCGGAATGGGGGTTGACCTCCCGTGGGTCGTCGCCGAACGCCATGCGCCGCAGGGTCTCCGCGTAGCTTCCGACCGCGCTCTTCAACTTCTCAGGGTCCGCCGTTCGGACATCCACGAGCTTCGCGATGCCGGCCGCCCGGAGTTTCCCCGCCGTCACCGGCCCCACGCCCCAGAGCGCGTCCACCGGCAGCGCCTGGAGGAAGCGCTCGACCCTCTCCGGAGCGATCACTGTCAGGCCGTCCGGCTTCCTCCAGCCCGAGGCGATCTTGGCGAGGAACTTGTTCGGCGCGACCCCGGCGGACGCCGTCAGGCGCGTCTCCTCGCGGATCCTTTCCTTCAGCCGCCGGGCGACTTCCATGCCGAGCGCGAACCCCCACGCGTTCTCCGTCACGTCGAGGTACGCCTCGTCGAGCGACAGGGGCTCGACGAGCGGCGTAACGCTCCGGAAAATCGCGAAGACCTGCCGCGAGACTTCGCCGTACTTTGCAAAATCGGGGCGGACGATGACGAGGTGCGGGCAGAGCCGGACCGCCCGCGCCATCGGCAGGGCCGAGCGCACGCCGAACGCGCGCGCCTCGTAGCTCGCCGCGCAGACGACGCCGCGCCGCGCCGGATCGCCTCCGACGGCCACGGGCTTACCGACGAGCGCCGGGTCGTCGCGCTGCTCGACCGACGCGTAGAACGCGTCCATGTCCACGTGGAGAATCCGGCGGGTGACGGGATCCGGCGTCACGGCTTGTCCGCGGACGGATGCGCCAGCAGGGCCGGCCAGTTGGCGATCAACTGGATCTGCGTGATCGGCTGCTCCTTTTTCTCGTCCGGCTTCAGGAAGAGAAATCGCATCCCGTCGGGAGAGACCTCGTACTCGCGGGGCGCGTCTTCGGCTCCGCCGTGCTGATACCGGGCGGTAAAAAGAACGCGTGCGGCCTCGGCGATAAAGACCGGAGTGGTCTCGATCCTGATCGCCATGAGCCGGTCGCCGCTCCGATAGAAGATCTCCCTGCCGTCGGCCGACCAGGCGGGTTCGGCGCCGCCGTCGCTTGAGATCTTGACCCGTCCGCCGGGACCCGGGAAAGGGCTGACGTAGACCTCGTTACGCCCCGACTCGGAGGACATGTAAGCGATCCAGCGGCCATCCGGCGAGAAGAATGCACCGAATTCCGTGAAAGGGGTCTTGAGCCACACGCGCCGCTCCCGTCGACCATCCAAAGCGAGAAGCCAGATGTCCGAGCCCTCGAGCAGGCTAGGAAACGTGGCATAGGCGAGCAGGCGCCCGTCCGGTGAGAAAGACGCGGGAAATTCCGGTGCCACGCCCGCCTCCGGTGTCAGCGGTTCGAGCGCGCCGCTTCCGTCCGCCGGTTTCCAGAAGGTCTTCGGCATGCCCGACTTGAACAGACAGAAGGCAATTCGACGGCCGTCCGGGGTCCAGGTCGGATTGAAGGACCGTCCCGGCTCGGGCACGAGCGTCGCGAGAATGCCGCGCGCGAAGTCGTATGTCCAGACGCTCTCCCGCGCGCCTTCGTCCACGACCAGAGCGAGCACCTTCCCGGCGGGAGAGAGGCGAGGATTCGAGTAGACGCCGGGCTGAAGCGGCAGCTTCTCTTCCTTCCCCGATCGGTCGACCCAGACAAACGTGCTCGTGTCCGGCTGTGCAACGGCTCCTGAAACGTAAGCGAGGGCGCCGTTTCGGCCGGCCGCGAAGTAGGGAGTCGCGTCGACGCCCGCGATCAGCACGTCGCTCAAGAGCAGGACCGGCGGCCCGGAAAGCTCCCAGCTCTTGGGATCGATCGGAGCTTCCTGGACCGACCGCCCGCGCAGAAAGAGGAGATGGCCCGGCGCCGCATACCGGGCGAAAGTGACTCCCTGGAGCAGCACCCGCCGCTTCCCCGTTCTCAGTGAGTGGATCACCAGGTTCGAGTTTGGGACGTCCTGAAAGTCCTTTCCCGCCCGAACGATCAAGAGCAGATGCTCGGCGTCGGGCAGGAGCTGCGGCCACACATGCGCGTGCTCGCCGCTCTTAGGGTCGAGTGTGGTCAACGGCACCGGCGCTCCTCCGGAGGCCGAGACCCGGACCAGGCCGCTGTTCACCAGTGGAAAGAGGATGAAGCCGTCGGGCGTCCAGGCTCCGCCCTCGGTGACGGGCGGCACCAACGCGACGGTCAACGGCGTTCCTCCGGCCAGGGACACCTTCTTCAGCGCGCGGCCGGTGAAGAACGCCAGCCACTCGCCGTCGGGGGAGAAGAAGGGATTGAAGCCATTCTCGGTGCCGGGGATCGGAACCGCTTCGATCCGGTCGAACCGACGCAGGTAGAGTTGCGAGCCGCCATCGCGGACGGCGCGAAAGACCAGGTGCAAGCCGTCCGGGGAGAAGACCATGGAAGGACGGGTTTCCGACGCCCGAAGCCGCGTGCCCGCCGGAAGCGGAAGAACGGACCGAACGGGCGCCGGGCTCTCGCGCGGCGGCGCCGGCCGCCATGCGCGCCCCGCGAGAATCGCCACGGCGGCTCCGACGAGAAGCCCCGCGACGCCCCAGGCGAGCCGCGGCCAGACTGATCGTGCGGCCCCGATCGCACCTTGCGGCGCCGTTGCGGCAGATCCGCTTGGCGCCGCTTGGGCCTCCTCGATTTCCAATCGCGCGTCCGCGATGTCATGCAGCCGCCGCCCCGCATCCTTCAGGAGGCAGCGCCGGAGCAGGTCCCGCATCCTGCCCGGCGTCTCTGCCGGCAGCGCGCTCCAGTCGGGCTCGCTCCGGATGATGGAGGCCAGGGTGTCCGAGACCGACTCGCCATGGAAGACCTGGCGCCCCGTCAAGCACTCGTAAAGGATGCAGCCGAAGGACCAGATGTCGGTGCGCTTGTCGAGCGGTTTCCCGCGCGCCTGCTCCGGGCTCATGTATGCCGCCGTCCCCAGGATGACGCCCTGCTGGGTGCCGACGGTGATCGTGGGGGAGCGCGAGCGATCGGCGGAAGAGCCGGGAGTCTCACCGAGCTTGGCGAGGCCGAAATCGAGCACCTTGACCGAGCCGTTCGGACGGACCATCACGTTGCCGGGCTTCAGGTCCCGGTGGATCACGCCCGCCTCGTGCGCGGCCGAGACGCCCGCGGCGATCTGCGCGCAGACCGCGAGAGCCTCCTCGACCGGCAGCGGCCCGGCGGCGAGCTTCTCCGCCAGCGACTCGCCCTCGACGATCTCCAGCACGAGCCAGGTCTCGCCGCCCGTTTCTTCCAGGCCGTAGATCGCCGCGATGTTGGGATGGTTCAGCGAGGCGAGCAGGCGCGCCTCGCGCTGGAACCGCGACAGCCGCTCGGGGTCCGCCGCGAAGTCCGCGGGGAGCGACTTGATCGCGACGTCGCGCTGCAGCCGCGTGTCGCGGGCCCGGTACACCTCTCCCATCCCGCCCGCGCCGAGCGGCGCCAGGATCTCGTAGGGGCCGCGGCGGGTTCCCTTGTCCAACGGCATTCGCCCTCGCTGCCCGGATTCTAAGACCGCGTCCGCCGAAGGGGTGCCGCCGTCCGATCGATGTTCTACGCGGCGGGTGGAGAGGCGGGCGGAGATCTCCGGATCAGGTGATAGAGCAGCAGCACCAGGATGGCTCCAACCGTGGCCCCGATGAATCCGGCCGATTCCCCCGGCTGGTACAGGCCGAGCATTTTTCCGAGGAAGGTCGCCACGAGGGCTCCGACGATTCCGAGGATGATCGAGACGAGGACGCCGCCCGGATCCCTTCCGGGAACGATGAACCGGGCCAGCGCGCCGGCCAGCAAGCCGATGATGATGGTCCAGAGGATGTGCATGGTCTCGTCTCCTTTCCAAGCGGGTCTTTGGACGATGCTATCAGTGAGCGCTGTCTGGCCAGAATCTTTCGATAGACTCGATTGGGAATCGGGCAGGGGCGGGGGCAAGCCCGCGGCTCAGTAGGCCACGAGCAGCCGCGCCGCGCGCGCGATTTCTTCCTCGCCGGGCAGGAAGGCTTCCTCGAGCGGGGGCGAGTAGGGGACCGGCGTGTCGAGCGCGCCGACGATCCGGATCGGGGCGTCGAGATACTCCAGCGCCTCCTCCTGGATGATCGCGGCGAGGCTCTCGCCGATCGAGCCCGTGCGCGTGTCCTCGTGGACGATGAGCACGCGGCCGCAGCGGCGCGCGACGGCGAGGACGGCTTCGCGGTCGAGCGGGGCGAGGCTTCGCAGGTCGAGCACGGCGGCCTGAACACCTTCCGCCGCGAGCGTCGCGGCGACGCGCAGCGCGACGTGGACATACGCGCCGTAGGACACGATCGCGAGGTCCGAGCCTTCGCGCCGGAGAGCGGCCTTGCCGATCGGGATCGGCGCGGGGGGCGCCGCGCCGAGGGCCTGCTTGATGCGCGGATCGCGGTAGAGCGCGATGTGCTCGTAGAAGAGGACCGGGTCCGGGTCGGCGACGGCCGAGGCGAGCAGCGCCCGCGCATCGTGCGGCGTCGAGGGGGCGACGATCTTGATGCCCGGCGTCCGGTAGAACCAGGCCTCCGTGTTCTGGCTGTGGTACGGACCGGCGTGGCGCAGGCCCCCCCATGGCATGCGCACGACCATCGGCACCGAGCCGCCCCAGCGGTAGCGGATCTTTGCCGCGTTGTTGACGAGCTGGTTGAAGCCGGTCGCGACGAAGTCGTTGAACTGCATCTCCCCGATCGGCCTCTGACCCGCGAGCGCCGCCCCGACGCACACGCCGAGGACGGCCCCTTCGGCGAGCGGCGAATTGACGATCCGGTCCCCGAACTCCTTCAGCAGCGGCTTGAGAAGAAGGAATGCGTTGCCGTACTTGCCCCCGACGTCCTCGCCGTAAACGAAGACGCGCGGGTCGGCGCGCAGCGCGTCGCCGACGCCCATCATCACGGCTTCGAGAAATGTGTTTCCCTTCGGGTCGAAGGCCGGCCCGGCCTCGAGCGCCGGCAGGGGCGCGGCCTTTGCGCCGCGGACGGCCGGTTCGAGGATTTCGACCCGCCGGCGCGCGGGCTCGCCCGCGAAGACGTCCCGGCCGGCCAGATGCGGGTCGGGCCACGGCGCGTCGATGACACGGCGGGCCGCCGCTTCGACGAGCGCCTCCGCCTCCGACTTCAACCGCGCCAGGTCTCCCTCGCCGATGACTCCTTCCTTCTCCAGGCGCGCGGCGTACATCGCGATGGGGTCGCGCCGCGACCAGTATTCGTAGAGGGCGCGGTCGGCGTATCCCTGTTCGGAGAGCTCCGGATAGCTCCAGGAAACCTGCGGCTCCCGCCCGAGGTAGAGCATGTCGTCGTGGTGGGCGTGGCCGCACATGCGCATGCAGACGAGCTCCAGGAGCGCCGGCCCGAGGCCCGCGCGCGCCCGCTCCGCCGCCCACGCGAAGGCCGCGGCGATCGCCTCGGGGTCGGTGCCGTCGAGCGTCACGCCCGGTACGCCGTACCCCGGCGCCTTCTCGGCGAAGACCCGCGCGGCGGACTGCTCCTCGACGGGCGTCGAAAGCGCGGTCTGGTTGTTCTCGACGCAGAAGACCGCCGGGAGCCGGCGCGCCGCGCAGAGGTTGATCGCCTCATGCCACTCTCCGAGCGACGTCCCACCCTCGCCGATGAAGCAGACCGCGACGCGGCCGGACTTCTCGCGGGCGAAGGCCATCGCCATGCCCGCGGCCGTCAGCGCGGAGATCCCGAGCGGCGCCGCCGGCGGGAGGATGCCCCAGGAGAGATCGCCGACGTGGAGGTCCTTGCCCTCCATGGGCGGACCGGCCTTGCCCATCTGCGCGGAGAGGACCATGCGGACGGTTTCCGCGTCCGGGCGCATCGCGAGCGCCGCGCCGAGGTCCCGGATGAGCGGCGCCACGACGTCGCCCTGCCAGGAGCCGTCGGCGCCCCGATACTTCTCGCCGCGCCGGAGCCGGACCCCGGCCGCGTAGATCGCCTCCTGTCCGAGCGAACGAAACCCCTTTCCCTGGAACGGCGTGCCCCGGTAGCGCACTTCGCTCCCCGAGAAGAAGGATTTGAGCCGGTTGTCCGTCGCGCGGGTCAATACCATGCCGCGCAGGATCTCGATCCGTTCCTCGCGAGCCAGGCCGGCCGCGATCGCCTCCCGCCGCAGGAACCCGTCGCAGGCCTCGAGCAATTCGACGCGCGCCCGGCGCAGCCGCTCGGCCGCGGAGACTCCCGGCGTCGTTTCGGGAATCCCTTCGGGCGGCCGCCCGTCGAGCGCTCGGGCGAGAGACTCAGAGAGCGGCTGACGCAGTTGCTCGATCGCCCGGCTGTCTCGCCCCGGATCGGACCGGCACGCGGACCGAAAAGCCTCCCGCGCCGGCGCCAGGGCGAACGGGAACCGTTCGGTGACGAAGGCCGCGAAGCGCGCGGCAAGGCCGCCCTCCGGCGGAGCTCCCGGCCGCGCAGCCTTTGCCGCGGCCGCCGCGTCGGGCTCGATCGAGCGCGCCATCGCTACGATGCTAGCAGGATGCGGCGGCTCCCGCCGCGCAGGAAAAAACAACGGGCGCCGAGGTTGCCCTCGACGCCCGTGAGAAGTTCCGTGATTTGCCGCCGGCGTTACGGCTGGGGAGGCAAGGTCCAGGTGCTGAAGATGATGAAGGGGTTTGCATTCAGCGTCGGCTTGTTGAAGTCGATGGGGCCGGAATTCTTGCACCTCGGCACGGCGGCGGTCGGGGCGATGTTATTCAGGAATCGGGTCGTGACACCCACGCTGTCGGTGGTGATAACGCCGTTGCTGCACGTGCCGCCGTCCGAGTGGAGATAGAAGTTCTGACTCGGGTTGGGAGCGATCGTCAGGGCGAAATTCGACGGGCTTCCCACGGAATCGTAATAGAGGCGCAGGTTGGTCGCATTGGAGTGGGTGCTCAAGGCGCACTTCGTGTTATCCGAGTTTGTGCCGATCCGCGTCGAGATCCTGAAGGCCAGCACGTCCCCGGAAACGAGAGGCTCGGAAATCGTGGCGGGACTGAACGGCACATCGACGTTCGTCCCCGGGATGTTTCTGACGATCGCCCCCGCGCCGGTTGTTGGAACACATCGCTTCAACCCCGTGCCCAGGACCGTCGCCGTCGCGGTGTTGCAGGGAGTGACGTTCGGCGCGCACTTGAGCAGCTCGGTCTGGATGTCGAAAGCGGTGTTGATGTCGTCGGTGTTTGTTATCGCGAAAAAGAGATGGCCGTGGCCCAGGTCCGTGATGGTCGTGACGGGGTGAACGAGCGAGATGTCTTCGATCTTAATCTCGTCATTGTCGTCGAAGGTGCCCGTGATGAGATTGAAGTCGATCGGGGTTCCGGCAAGATCTGTCTTCGTGATGCTGTTGAAGTCGGTCAGGAAGTACAGCGAGACCCCGTCGGTGTCCACTCCCGTACAGAAGCCGGGGCCGCCGGGGACGTTGATCGTGTTCCCGATCAAGTGTCCATCGACGGAACTGTATTCCCTGTAGATGCACGACGCGTCGCCGTCGTTCATGAGAAAGTTGCCGTTTGGCAGGACAGCGAAGCCATCGAGGCCGAGGTTCGTGCCGGCTGGCTGGGCGATGGTCACGGGTCCTTTGATCACGGCCCCGGTCGAGAGATTGAGACCGTAGACGATGGGAACCTGGGTATCGTACCCGGTCAACGCGTACAGGATGCTGTTGGAAAAAGTCAGATCCTGGATGCCGCTGCCCGATCGGGGGTTGGGGAGCGTCCGTATCTGCGCCCCGCCGGCGCCGTTGTTCAGCGGGACGACGCGGATGACGTCGGTCGGTCCAAACCCCGTCGTGCCGGTCAGTTCGGTGTAGAAGACTTCCGTGCCGCCAATGGCGAGACCGCGGCCGTTCGCCAGGTCGACAGTGGCGCCGAACGGAACGAAGGAGCCTAACGGGGCAATGTTCGCCGTGGCGAAGTCCCAGGTGTAAATGGGCCCGCCTCCGAATGCCGAGGTGTTCCCGGTGATCAACTGGGCCTGCGCCAGCGCGCCCCGGAGCCCCAGGACGAGCGTAAACGCCAATGCGATCTTCCATGTGTTCCGCATGCTCATCTCCTGTAACGAATTGACAGCTTGACGGTTGTTTTGAGTCTGCACAATCTAGGGCCTCGCCCGGCGCTTGTCAATTGGACCTTAGTCGAACGGAAAGACGTAAGACTTTGGTCCATAACGACTTTGGTCAAAGGGGAGGGATTGAAATCGTGAGATCGAGTGATCGGGCCAATGGGTAGACTTCTGTCAAATCACCCGATCATCCGATCGCAGATCACCCCTAATTCCAGCTCTCGACCTTCACCGAGACACGTCAACGAGCGCCTTCTCCGTCTCGGCCAGGAGCGCCTGCGGGCCGACGGGAGCGCCCGTCGCGCGCGTCATCCAGACGTCCGGGGTGATGTTGCCCATCTTCGTCATCCGCTCGAACTCCGGGCCGATCGACCCGGCCTCTTCCATCTGGCGATCGATCTGGAACGCGATCATGTGGCCGATCGGGTAGTCGGGGAGGTAGAGAAACGAGTTGATCATGTGGGAGTAGATCGCCAGCAGCGGGACGTCCCGAGCCCCGAAGATCGGCGCAAAGTACTTGTTCCAGACGTCGCGGG
>Ga0070708_100004708_pt1 | contig 10750 bp, 10 predicted proteins | sample KBSK5503metaG_FD_65469 | JGI IMG/M metagenome (GOLD analysis project Ga0070708, IMG submission 65469) | Corn, switchgrass and miscanthus rhizosphere microbial communities from Kellogg Biological Station, Michigan, USA - KBS K5-50-3 metaG | ecosystem: Host-associated > Plants > Roots >...
CTCCGGCGCGGTGTCGATCGCGCTGTGTCGCGCGAACCCCGCGCTGTACGCGGTCGTCGTCGATCGTGAGGCGGTGCTCGCGAAGACGGCCGAGCACGTCGCGCGCGCCGGGCTGACCGATCGCATAGCCGCGCACCCGGCGAACGTTTTCTCCGATCCGCTCCCGAGCGGCTGCGATGCCGCGGTGATCGCGAACATGCTCCACGACTTCGCCGCCGGGCGCGCGGCCGAGATCCTGTCGCGGGTCGCGGAGTCTTTGCCGAAGGACGGCAAGCTTGTGGTGATGGAGATCGCGCCCGACGACGACCGGAGCGGCCCTCCTCACGCAGCGGTTTTCACCGTCACCATGATCGTCAACACGGAAGGCGGCGTGGCGTACACGCGCGCCGAAATTCGCGAACTCATATCCTCGGCGGGTTTCGCGGTCGAGCGGGAAGTCACACTCGGCACGCGCTACGTCACGACCGCGATCGAGGCGCGCAAGCGATGAGCCGATCGAGCTCGCTCCGATAGGATGCCGCCCCGATGACGGCGCGAGCGCTTCCCGGACGCAAGATAGAAACGAACGGTCTGTCGTTGCACGTGTTCGAAGAAGGCGAGGGGCCCCCGGTCTTCCTGCTCCACGGCTTCCCCGATTCCGCGGATCTTTGGAGGTATCAGGTGCCGGCGCTCGTCGTGGCCGGTTTCCGCGTCGTCGCGCCCGACCTTCGCGGGTTCGGCGACTCCGACCGCCCGGAGAAGGTCGACGATTACGGGATCTTCAACTCCGTCGCCGATGTGCGGGGGATCATGGACTCGCTCGGAATCGAGCGCGCGCATCTGGTCGGTCACGACTACGGCGCCGGCCTCGCGTGGATCATGGCGTCGGCGGAACCCACGCGTGTGGACAGACTCGTCGTTCTGTCGGTCGGCCATCCCGGCGCGATCACGCGCCCCCTCTTCAAGCAGATGCAAGCGTCGTGGTACTCGTTCTTCTTCCAGTTCGAAGGCATCGCGGAATCGGCACTTATGAAGGACGAGTGGAGCCTCTTCCGCGAATGGCTCGCCTCGTCGCCGGACGCGGAACGGTCAATCGTGGCGATGAGCGAACCCGGCGCGCTCACCGCCGGCTTGTCGTGGTACAGAGCCAACATGCGTCCGGAGATCTGGGGCGCCGAGATCCCGTACCCGGAGGTATCAGCGCCGACGATGGGCATCTGGGGCGTCGACGACTTCGCGCTCACCGAGGAGCAGATGACCGACTCCGTTCAGTACCTGACCGGGGAATGGCGGTACGAGCGGATGGAGGGCGCCGGGCACTGGCTGCAACTGCAGAAGCCCGAAGAGGTGAACGCGCTCCTGCTGGACTTCTTGCGCTCGTAACTACAGGTAGCCGAGCGCGGCTTTCGCCTCGTCGCTCATCATCTCGGGCCCCCACGGCGGCCGGAACACCATCGTGAATTCCGAGCCCTCGAGGTTCGGCACGAGCGAGAGGACCTGCTGCATCTGCGACTCGATCAGCGGTCCGACCGGGCAGCCCATCGAAGTGAGCGTGTAGGTCACCTTGGCGACGCCCTCTTCGACCGCCACGTCGTAAACGAGCCCCAGGTCGACGATCGAGATGCCTATCTCCGGATCAACGACGACCCGGATCGCTTCGATGACCTCCTCGGCAGTCGGGACGCGGCCGTCGCCGTTCTGCGCGCGAAGGTCGCTGTTCGTCGACGGTTGCTGTTCGGTCGCTTGATCGTCCATCGCTCTTTCATCATACGCATGGAAGGTGAGCCGGGCTCGCGGCGGAAGGGCGTCACGGCGAAGGGGATTCAGCCGGAAGGAAGATGGGAGGCGCGAAACGCATCCGGAACCGCGTGAGCAATCGGATCACCGGCCGGCCGAGCACGATGAGCAGGATCGCGTTGGCGATCGCTGCCGCAGAATCCCACTGCAACGAAGTGAGCAGGTAAAAGCGCCAATAATGGTGGACGGTCGTACCGAGCCCGAGCCCCGGGCGCCACGACAGCTGATCCGACAGGGCTCCGAGGTACGGCCAGAACCACAGGTTCAGTAGCGCCCCATACATGTAGCCGGCGACCCAACCATAGGCCACGAGGCCCGCGATCGTCCCTCCTTCGCCGAGCCGGCCGAGGATGGGGCGAAGGAGGCCGGCACCTCCGCCCACCCATCCGAGCGCCCACATCTGGAAGGGAACCCACGGACCGATGCCGCCGGTGATCACCGCCGAGACTGCCATGGTGGCGGCACCGAGAAGGAACCCAAAGCCGGGCCCGAAGGCATAGCCGCACAGGATCGGCAAGACGTAGATGAGCTTGGCTCCCGCAAGCCCGGTCGGGATCCGCAGGATCGCGTTGATACCGGCGAGGATCCCGAGGAGCGCCACCTGTTTGGAGTCGAGGCGTCCGGCCCGGACCTCTACGACCGCGACGACGATCAACAATGGCGCCAGAGCTCCGAAAAGGAACGGCGCGTCGGCCGCATGGGAGAACTGCTCGCCCGAACGCTGCACATGAGCGAGAAAGAACGGATAGACGAACGCCGCAACGCCCATGAGCGTCACGATCGAGAACAGCAAGCGAGACAAGAAGGCCGCCAATTTCATGCCGAGTTCCCGAGTGCAAGCAACGCATCATCGACCGTCAGAACCGACGGCTCGTCGAACACCTTGTTCATCTGAGACGAGAAGAGCGGCGACGAGCCGAGGATCTCGTGAACATCACCTTCGATGACGATCTCGCCTTCGGCCATGAGCGCGACACGCGTCGCTGCTTGTGCGACCAGTTCCACGTCATGTGTGACGATCACGACGGCCCGGCCTTCCCCTCGCCATCGTTTCAATCGCTGCGCAAGATCGTCCTTCCCCCCGTAATCCATCCCCCGTGTGGGTTCGTCCAGCAATACGACGCGCGGGTCGCCCGCCAAGACGGCCGCGATCGCCACCCGTAGTCGTTCGCCTGCGGATAGATCCCGCGGAGGCTTGTCCGCGAAGGCCGCCAAGCCGAATTCCTCCAGGATGGCGTTGGGATCCGGATCACGAGCGCGCCCCCGCAAGGTGAAAGAGATCTCTTGGGAGACCGAGTCGCGGAACAGGATGCTCTCCGGAGTTTGCGGGAGGTAGGCGACCTCTCGCGCCAGATCCTCGATCGCGGTCTCGGATGGACGGCGACCCGCGATGCGAACCGAGCCGCCATGCGGTCGGAGGAGTCCAACGAGCGCCCGGAGCAACGTGGACTTGCCGGAACCGTTCCGGCCGACAAGCGCGAGCGTCTCACCCTCGCGAACCGTCAGATCGACTCCGCGCAAGATTTCGCGGCCGCCGAGCGCAACGCGAACGCTCTTCGCTTCGATGATTGGATCGCCGACCGTCGGGGCGACATGCGGGAGCGATCGGAGGCGCGGACGGATCTTCGCCGCCAGCTCTCGGCCTTCTCGCACGGTGAGCGGCAGCGGATCCCAGCCGAGCTTGCGGGCGAGATGGACCAGCGGCGGAACCACGGGAGACGCGCGAAGCACCTCGCGAACGGAGCCGGAGCTGATTGGGATCCGATCACCGTCGAAGACTGCCATGCGGTCGGCGAAGTGAACGACGCGTTCCAAGCGGTGCTCGGCGAGGACGACACCCAGCCCCAAGTCATGGTTCAACCGGCTCAACGTCCCGAGCAGCTCTTCAGCGGAAAGCGGATCCAGTTGAGAGGTCGGTTCGTCGAGCACGAGGCATCTGGGTTGGGCCGCGAGGACCGAAGCGATGGCGACGCGCTGCCGCTCGCCGCCCGACAGTGTCGCCAGCGAACGCTCCCGAAGAGCCGACAAGCCGAGCGCATCGAGGACCTCTTCGAGCCGCTTGCGCATGGTGATCGACGGAACACCCAAGTTTTCCATCGTGAAGACGATCTCGTCCTCGACACGGTCCACGACGGACTGTGACTCGGGGTCCTGGGGGACGAATCCGAGAAGTTCGGCTAGCTCGCGCGGTGGATGATGCCGGGTGTCGCGGTCGAAGACCGTGACCCGGCCGGCAAAGCGACCGCCGTGGAAATGGGGAACGAGCCCGACGATCGCCCGCAGCAATGTGGATTTGCCGGTCCCGGAGGCGCCCGCAACGAGCACGAACTCGCCGTCGGCGACATCGAGGGAGCAGGAGCGAAGGGCGGGCGCATCCGCGGCGGGATAGCTGTACGTGAGGCGATCGACGTTGATCATCTGGCCACCCCCACGGAGTCGGGCGCTTTGGGCGCCATCGACGGATGGCGCTCGTCGGCTCGAGCGAGCATCCCTTTGCGCGCGGCGCCGAGAAACGCCGGGGCGGAGATGGCCACGCCGATCATGACGACACCGGCGTGGAAAGGCGGCCAGAACGCCGCGGGATACGGGTAATACGTCGCGGCGGCAGGGTTCAAACCACGCATCGCGAAGGCGCCGATCGCCGTCATACCGGCACAGCCGGCGAGCATCCAATCCCAACCGCTCCATCTTTCCCGGCGCATACGCGTCCTCGGCACTACCCGCGAGAGAGCGGCGAACGCGAGACCCAAGGCGCCAACGCCTGAGGCGCAGATGCTCGCTCCCATCCACAAAGGGGCTCGGCTGAAGAGAAGGAACGAGCTGCCGACGGCGATGACGATCGCGCCGGCCAACGCGGCGACGCGCGCCCAGGCCTCAACGCGCGCGCTCCCCTCGAGTCGCCGTCCGTAACCGCGGACTTCCATCGACTCGGCGAGCGTGACCGAGCGCTCGAGTCCTGACGCGAGTACCGGGATCGCGACGGGGACGATCGACCGCAGCCCACGCACCCGATGACCACGGAGCCGTTGTGCATCGCGCACCTCGGCGGCGGCGCGGAACATCGTCGGGACGAACGCGAGGGCGATCGTGACGACGAGCCCCGCCTCCGCAAGGAATCGGGGCAACAAACGGAGAACGCGATAGATGTCCGTTACCGAAAGGAAGGCGCCCAGGCAAGCCAGGAACGCCGCGAGCCGGAGCCCTTCCAGGCACGACTGGATCGCCACTTCGGCGGTAACCCGGCCGCCGAGGCGCAGATCTCCGAGCCATCGCGGCAGGTGTAACTCCGGTGACGTGAACAGCGTCGTAACGCCAGTGTGTCCGGTCGCGACGAAGAGCACGACCCGGATGACCGTGAACGTGATGCCGATCTTGACCAGCGTGGCGAACGAGCGGGACTCGGGACCGGGCCGGGCGAACGAGCCGGCCACGGCGCTGAGTGACCCGAAGACCAGCGGGAGCACGAAGGGATTCTCGATCGTGTTGACGACCGCGACCGACGAGACGACCCATACGAGCCAGGCTTTGGTATGAAACGTCGGCGTTTCGACCTTGGACGCCCTCAGGATCGTCACGGCGGCACGCGCCGGGCCTCGCGGAATCGCCGGGCCCCCCACAAACCGAGGCCGACCCCGAAGCCGACCACCACGGCGATGCCTGTAATCGGAAGATGGCCACCTCGATCCGGCGGCGCGGAGATGGCACGATCGGTCGGGAGAGAGACCGTCGCTCCGGCTGGAGTGGATGAAGCGATCCGAGCCCCATCAGACGCGACCGTCGTCGGTGATCGCGTCTCCGATGTGTTCGGCGGAGTGGCCGTGGAGGTCGGGGCCCCGGATGTCTTTGGAGGCTTCGCTTTCGAAGAAGGGGGAGGTGTGATCGTCGAGGAACCGGAACACACCGCAGCAAACGTCGACGCCGGCGGCGGGTTCGGCGAACGATGCTCGCCCCAACGCCAGCCGTCCATGTCGCCGTTGTGCACCTCACGCGTCCCGGCGCCGTTCGAAGAGTACGACCACGCGCCGGTACTTCTGTTCCATACGTAGTAACCCCAGAAACGACAAGACTTGTTCGGATTCGAGCACTGACAGAAGCACGGCTTGCTGGGATAGTCGCAGCCGACCCCCCCGATCATGCACACGGCGACGCTTCCGCCACCGTAGTCCTGATATCGCAGCGGAAGGCCAGAACGAACCAACAGGTCCAGTCCCGTCACACTCGACTCCGTGAACGGGATGCAGAACTGCCTCATCGAGCCGTCGGCGAATTGCACGACAAGCCCGGCATGGTTCGTCGAGGCGGCGGCGAGCACGCTGGCGCAGGGCGAAGCCTCACTTGTGGGCAGCGGGCCGAGGGCGAGCAAGGCCGTCGCACCGGCGACCAGGATGGCGGCGCGGGTTCGTCGTTTCACCGCGCGTCCTGCGAGATCTTCAGCATGCGCTCGGGACCGCGATGCACACGAACGGTTTCGCAACGAGACCGGGAACCGCTTGCACCGTCGCGAGCACCGGGCTGAATCCGGCGAAGGATCCGTCCGCGCGTTGCATCGCGAGCAGGGCAGCGATCGGGTCGCGCCCGTTCTTCAGCCACCAGCCGGCGCGCACGTCCTGTCCGGCTGCCACCAGCGCCTGGATCACGTAGGCCGTTGAGTTGGGATCGCTCGGGCATGGCCCGGCGCAAGCGTGAGACGTCCGTTGATAAGAGAACGCCCCGTCGTCGTTCTGTTGTCCGTGGAGGTACCGCACCGCTCGAAGGAGAGACGTCGTTCCGACCGGCGATCCGATCAGCTGACGCGAGGTTGCGATGATGGCTTGCATCGCGACGGCGGTCGAATTGGTGTCGGGGTCACGCGGTCCCGCGAAACCCCACCCGCCCAAGAGGTCTTGCTGGCGGAACACTTGGGTGAACGCCAGATTTCCCGAGGGGCGGCCTCCTGCGCGAAGGGCCATCATCGCGAACGACTGATCGAAAAGTTGGGCGTCGAAGAGCCCGAGCTGGTTCGTCGAACGGATCGCCGCGATGAGATCGATTCCTCCGAACGAGGACGGATCCGCGCCGGCCGCCGATACCGCGAGAGCGACTTTCCCGATCACGCCGACGTTCTGACGAAGGATCGTCGCCGTTTGCCGGCGTAGGTACGCAACGGGGGAAGGCGAGGAGAAGGTGTTCGGGTTCTGTCCGGCCGCCTTGACGGCGATGATCAGTTCAGCGGTCAGGGACAGGTTGCCGGCGAGACTCCCGTCGCGTCCGATCCTCGTCTTGAGCCAAGCAACCGCTTTCGTGGCGCCTGCAGCGGGCGTGATGGTGGCGGCATGGGTGGGCACCGGCAAGCCGGCACCCACCGCCAGGATGACCGCGACCCAAACCGCGCGCCGACACGCGGGCAGTCTCCGATCCGTTCGCACGACGCTCGGCCTCGGCGTCAGGAGCGAATCTCAGTGTGTGTAAACGAACGCAAGGATATCGCCGGGATTGGCGACGAAGCCGTCGACCCCGTAGCTCGTGAAGTGACCGTTCTCGTACATCGCCCAGTACGCGATGAAGGTGGGCTTGTCGATCTCGCATATGCGGTCAATGCAACGTACGAAGTCTCCAAAGCCGGGGAACGACTGCGTCTTGTACGAGACGATGCAGTGCTTCTTCACGGCAGCGTTGAGGACGGCGATGCCGTTCGCCCCCGCCGGAACTTGAACCGGACAAAGGGACCCGGTCGGTGCCTTGTGTTCGACCGAGATCGCCAACTTCACGGTCACGCTGGAGGCCGAAGCCGGAAGCGATACACCGACGACGGCGAGAACCGAAGCGGCGAGCAGGGCGCTCGCCCGAACAGAAAACCCCCTGCCGAGACGGCGAGGGGGGGTGACGCTGCGATTGACTCGCATGCTCCTCCCCCTTTCACGCGAAGGGCCGGACCGGAGCTACGCGACGATCGGAGTATCCTGGCTTGCCGCCTTCTTCGGATCGCGGCCTACAGTTGCGGGACAGCGCCGGACTTCGACCGGCTTCCCCCTCGAAGCCCCTCGCCATGAACGACTCGGGGCATCGTCGCGTCGCTATTCGATTGTGCCGCAGACGGTACCACTTCCCGGTGCGCCGGACAAAGCACCCGAGACCTACGCAAGAGCGTCGTCCCTGGGGTGCTACGCTCCGGGCGTTCATCAGGTGAAGGTGGCCGTCGTGCCCTGGTGCCACACCTGCAGCGTCGAGTACCCCGTCGACCTCAATGAGTGTCCGGAGTGCGGCCACGATCTCGTCGATGCGCCGGCTCGTGAGCGACGGATGTACGCCGGTGCTTCCTCGGGTCTTGTGACCGTCGCGATCCTGCCGCCCGAGCAAGCCTTCGTCGCGTCCGAGTGGCTCGACCGCGGCGGGATCCCGAGCGCGCTCCGGGAATCCGGCGGTGACGGCGGATCGCTCGACCCGTCTTCGGTGCACGTGCTGGTGCCGCCGACCCAGCTCGCCGATGCGCGCCGCGTGCTGCGCCGGCGGCGCCGCGGCCCGGTTTCGGTGATGACCTACCTCTTGCTGGTCTCGGCGATCGCGGTGTTCCTGTCGGGCACGATGGTGATCGTGCGGTGGATCCTCACCGGATCTCCGATCCCCCGTTGAGCGGGCGCTACTTCGGGGAACTGGTTACGAACGGCGGGCGGGTGATCCGGCCCAAGCCGCGCTTGTCGCGCACCTCGACCTCGACGCGCTCACCCGGAGGAAGGGCGCCGGGCGTGACGTAGGCGAGCGCGATCCCGATCTTCAACGTCGGCGAAAATGTTCCGCTTGTCACCTCGCCCGTCGGCCTGCCACCGCGAAGCACTCTTGCGCCCCGGCGCGGGATGACGCGGTCCTCCATCTTGATGCCGACCAGCTCTTTGCGGGGTGGGTTGGACGCGTAGGCGTCCTTGCCGACGAAGACGTCTTTCGAAGCGGCGACCGCCCAGTCGAGATGCGCCTCGCGAGGTGTCGTCGTCTGGTCGATGTCGTTTCCGTGCAAGGGATAGCCCATCTCGAGCCGCAGCGTGTCGCGCGCGGCCAGCCCGGCGGGCTCGCCGCCGACCTCGCGAACCGCGGCGACCAGCCCGTCCCAGAGCGCCCGTGCTTCCGCCGCCGGGGCGAAGACCTCGTAGCCGCGCTCGCCCGTGTATCCGCTGCGCGAGATGGTGACGGTGCCGACAGTCGCGCATCGCATGTACCCCAGATCGGGAAGATCCTCGATGACCGATCGCACGGCCTTTTCCGCGTGCGGGCCTTGAACGGCGATCGTCGCCCAGTTGAGATGCTCGACACCGACCCCGGCCGTCGCCAGATCGCGGATGCGGCGCTCCACCTCGCCGGTGTTCGAGGCGTTCGGGACGACGAGCATCTCGCCCTCGGCGAGGACGTACACGATCAAGTCGTCGACGATTCCAGCCTCGTCGTTGAGGATCAGGCTGTAGCGTGCGCGGCCCGGCGCGAGGTCGCTCATCCGGTTCGAGAGAACCCGGTCGAGCAACGCGGCAGCGCCGGCGCCACGCACCATGAGTTTGCCGAGGTGCGAGACGTCGAAGATCCCCGCTCGCTCGCGCACCGCGTCGTGCTCGCCGACGGTTCCCGCGTAGGAGATCGGCATGTCCCAGCCGGCGAAGGCCCCCATGTGCGCGCCGAGGGCCCGATGCGCGACGTCGAGCGGTGAGTGCTTCCGGTCTTCGCGCGGCGTATCCACGGCGGCGGAGCCTAGGCGGGCCTCGACGAAGCGTCAACGCCCGTCTTTCGGCTGCTGGGTCGCACCGCCGCGGGGTAGGATTACCGACGGTCGAAAACGGGAGCAGGCTCGTGGCGGATCAGTTCGATCTGGTGGTCCTCGGCGGTGGAACGGGCGGCTATTCGGCCGCCCTCCGCGCCGCTGAGCTAGGCATGTCGGTCGCTCTCGTCGAGCGTGGCAAGGTCGGCGGTACGTGCCTGCACCGGGGGTGCATCCCGACAAAGGCGCTGCTCCACGCCGCCGAAACCTACGACGCGGCGCGCGACGCCGAGCGGTTCGGGATCAAAGTCGCCGACGTCACCTACGACTGGGGCGGCGTGCAGACCTACAAGTCGAGCGTCGTCGACCGCATGTACAAGGGGTTGCAAGGGCTGCTCAAGCACCGCAAGGTGGAAGTGATCGAATCCTCCGGCGAGCTCCGATCCCCGACGAGCATCTCCGCCGGAGGGCGCGAACTCAACGCGAAGAAGATCGTGGTCGCGACCGGTTCGAAGCCGAAAGTGATCCCTTCGCTCGAGATCGGCGAGCGGATCATCACGTCCGACGAAGCGCTGGTGATGGATCGCGTGCCGAAGTCGGCGATCGTGCTCGGCGCGGGCTCGGTCGGCGTCGAGTTCGCCAGCGTTTGGGCGTCCTTCGGCGCGGAGGTGACGATCGTTGAGATGCTGCCGGGCCTGGTGCCGCTCGAGGACGCCGACCTCGGCAAGGAGCTGGCGCGCGCGTTCAAGAAGCGCAAGATCCGCACGCTGACCGGCGCCAAGCTCGAAGACGCGCAAGCCGGCGAGAAGAGCGTCACCGCGACCGTGACGACGGACGGAAAGACCGAGACGCTCGAGGCGGAGCTGCTGCTTTGCGCCGTCGGCCGCGGGCCGGTAACGGAAGGCGCAGGGCTCGATGCTGCCGGCGTCGCGACCGACCGCGGTTTCGTCACGGTGAAAGGCTCGTGCGAGACATCGCAGCCCGGCGTCTACGCCGTCGGTGACTGCATCCCGACGCCGCAACTTGCGCACGTCGCCTTCGCCGAAGGGATGCTCGCCGCCGAACACGCCGCCGGGACGAACACGACGCCGATCAACTACGACGCGATCCCGCGATGCACCTACTGCGTCCCGGAGGTTGCGGCCGTCGGTCTGACGGAGTCCCAGGCGCGCGAACGCGGACACGACGTGGTTTCGAAGACCGTGAGCCTCGGCGCGATCGGCAAAGCGGTCATCCTGGGTGAGACCTCCGGGTTCTGCA
>Ga0070708_100004709_pt1 | contig 10750 bp, 12 predicted proteins | sample KBSK5503metaG_FD_65469 | JGI IMG/M metagenome (GOLD analysis project Ga0070708, IMG submission 65469) | Corn, switchgrass and miscanthus rhizosphere microbial communities from Kellogg Biological Station, Michigan, USA - KBS K5-50-3 metaG | ecosystem: Host-associated > Plants > Roots >...
CTGCCAATTACGTTTCCAGTTTAGAGAGAGATTTGTTCGGCGCGGCATTTGCCCAAAGTCTAAGTGCGCGCGAATATTATTTGGAGCGAAAAATAATCGGAGAAGAACCATGGCTGAAGAGAATAAAACACACCGGACGTCCGGAATGACAGACGCGCACCATAAGCTTGAGAGCAGCAAGACACACGCTCGCAAGGCCGCCGAGGATTTGCGCTCTGCGGCGGGCGCAGTTGCAGAAGAATACCGCGGCAAGGCTGAGCAAGCTTGGGATGAAGCGCGAGACAAGGCTGAGGAAGCCTGGGGGGAAGCGAGGAGTCGCGTTCGTACCTTCCAGGAAGACGCCGAGCAATATGTACGGGAAAATCCCACCAGGGCGGTCTTCACCGCCTTGGGAATCGGATTTATCCTGGGCTTGATGTTCCGCCGTTAAACGCGCTGCCCTAAATGACTGGCGAAAGCACGCGGTCCTATAATCCCGCGGGACGCGCCGGTTTGCTTAGCAATTTGCTTGAGCTGATCAGCGCGCTAGCCGTTTTTCTTGAGAGCCGGACAGCACTGCTGGCAAAGGAATCGAAGACGGCGCTCATCCAATTACTGGTAATCGTGACGTGCGCGGTCGCGGCGGTAATGCTCTTCGTATTTGGATATGTCTTTCTCATCGTGAGCGCGCTGGCCGTGATCGCCCAGGCCACCCAAGTATCATGGGTTTGGATAGCGCTTGCGGAGGCCGCGGCCCATTTTTTTGGCGCGCTCATTTTATTGCTGGTGGTACGGGCGAAAATGACGAAACCGCTCTTTCGCGCCACCATCGAAGAGTTAAAGAAAGATCGTGAATGGCTAGAGCATCTGGACGAAACAACCTCGAACTGAAAGAGGAGATTGCGCGATCCCGCGACCGAGTCGCGCGCGGTCTTCGCACGGTTCGCTACGAACTGGATTTTCCGAGAAAAATCCGGAAATCGTTTCGACGTCAACCTGTTCTCTGGATTGCCGCGGCGGCTGCGATCGGTCTTGTTATCACGATCGTGCCCGGGCGAAAGAGGAAGGCTTATGTCGATGGGAAAGGCGGGGGCAGAACCAAAAACAAACTTCTCGAAGCCGGTTTTTTGCTCGGCCTCTTGAAGATCGGCGCGACTGTCCTGAAGCCTGTTATTGTTCCCTTTCTTCGCCAAAAAGTCAGTGAGTACGCCAGCGGTTCGCGCGGGTCAAAAAAGTGGTGAGCGGAATTTGAGTTTGCGTGGCGGCAGCAGCGCATGATGATTTGAGCACCGTGCCATGACCGCCGAATCTCCCGAAGAGTCAAGTGAAACGCAACCGGACAGATTCACGCATGTCGATCAATATTTGGCGATCGGACAACGAGCGGGCGCGTCGGATATTCATCTCGGTGTAAACGCACCGCCGTTGTGGCGTCTCCACGGCCGGCTCCAACCGATTTGGCCGAATGCGTCGCGTCTCACCTCGGATAAAACCGTCGCGATGGCGGAGGGATTTTTGTCCGATTTGCACAAGACGCAGCTCAAGGAACGCGGTGACGCCGATTTTGCCTACGCGAATGATTTCGGCCGCTATCGCACGAGCGTCGTGCGTCAGCGGCTGGGGATCGACATCGTATTTCGCATCGTCAACACAAAGGTGCGCACGATGGACGAGCTCGGTTTGCCCCAGCATCTCAAGTTACTCACGCGCTATCACAACGGCTTGATTCTGGTTACCGGCTCGGTCGGCAGCGGCAAGTCAACCACCCTTGCCGCGCTCGTTGAGCAGGTGAATATGGAACGCAGCGAGCACATTATTACCCTGGAAGACCCGATCGAATACGTGATCGAGCCGAAAGGTTGCCACGTCACCCAACGGGAGGTGCACACCCACACGCGCTCGTTTGCGGTGGCGTTGCGCGGTGCGCTCCGGGAAGATCCGGACGTGATTATGGTCGGCGAGATGCGCGATTTGGAGACGATTTCGCTCGCCATCACCGCTTCGGAGACTGGGCATTTGGTCCTGGGAACGCTGCACACCGGAAATGCGTCGCGCACCCTGGATCGAATACTTGATGTGTTTCCTCCCGATCAACAAGAGCAGATTCGCATCATGGTGAGCGAATCACTGCGCGGCGTGATCAGCCAGCAGCTCATTCCACGAGTCGACGGTCAGGGCCGGGTCCTTGCGCTGGAAATTCTCACGAACTCGCCGGCGGTTGCAAACGTGATCCGGGAAGCGAAAACCTATATGCTCCCGGGGATTATTCAGACTGGCAAAAAACAAGGGATGCAACTCATGGACGATGCCCTTGTCGATCTTTATGACCGTGGACTAATCAACGCCGAAGAAGCCTATGCCCGCGCCGACCAAAAGCAGGAAATGCGAACGCGCGTCGCTAAATGACGAATGACGAATGACGAAGCCCGATACCCGAAACGGACCAGCCGCGCAGGTTTCGTCATTTGTCATTCCTTCGTGCTTCGTTATTCGGATTTCGTCATTACCTAATGCCATACCTTGATCAATTCCTGAACGTCATTGTCGAACAAGGTGGGTCCGATTTGCATATCGGCGAAGGTCAGCCGCCGAAAATGCGGAAGCACGGAGATGTGGCACCCATTCGCGAGGAACCGGTATCGCATGACGAAGCTTTGTCGATGTTGAGCGAAGTCTGTGGTCCGCATAACTGGGAAAACTTCGACAAGTCCGGCGATCTCGACTTCGCCTACGAAATGGACGCAGCTTCTCGCTTTCGTTGCAACTACCTCAAACAGGCAAATGGCTATGGCGCGGTTTTTCGTTTGATTCCAACAAAAATCGCGTCGCTGGAAGAACTCGGCATTCCGCCGATCGTGAAAGAATTCGCGCATTTACGCGGCGGCCTCGTCCTCGTCACCGGACCGACTGGTTCAGGCAAGTCGACCACCCTTGCCGCCCTGACGGATTATATCAACGAGAACTTCTCGCGGCACATCGTCACGATCGAAGAACCAATCGAGTTCGTGCATGAAAACAAGCGGAGCGTTATCACCCAGCGGGAAATTCCCGTAGACTCAGTCTCATTTCCTGTCGCCCTCAAAGCCGCATTACGGGAGGACGCGGACATCGTCCTGCTCGGTGAGATGCGCGATCTGGAGACCATTTCGCTCGCTCTCACCGCTGCCGAAACCGGTATGCTGGTTTTCGGAACGCTGCACACCAATAACGCGCGCAAGACGGTCGATCGGATGGTGGACGTTTTTCCCCCTTCCCGACAGGCGCAGGTGCGTGCAATGCTGGCTAACTCGCTGCGCGGTGTGCTCGCGCAATTGCTGTTGAAAAAAGCGGATGGATCGGGCCGCGTGGCGGTAAATGAGATTCTCATCGCGAACGCTGCCGTTTCGGCCATCATTCGCGAGGGCGCGACCCAAAAACTTCAGGATGTGATTATCTCGGGCCGCGCCCAGGGGATGCAGTTCATGGACGACACCATCTGGGCGCTTTTGCAGCAGGGGATCGTCACGCCACACGAAGCGTTCATGAAAGCGATCGACAAGAACCGATTTAAACCATTTCTCCCGCCGGAGGAGGAACATCTCGGCGACGCTGCCGGTGCGGTCCCCAGCGACGAAAAACGTCTACCGGGCAATTTTGTGAAACGGGTCGCCACCCGTCGCCTGCGTTGACAACGAAAAACGCGAGTGGTAGGGTCGCGCGAATTTCCGCGAAGGGCGGGGTAAGGCGCCCGTAACGAGGTAAATGGGAAAGATTTGCATACGTTACTAAACAGTCAGGTTTTGGTGCTCAATCGTCTCTGGCAGGCGGTCAACATCTGCACCGCGCGCCGCGCGTTCGCGCTTGTTTATGCCGGCCATGCGCATGTCGTGTCTTCTGATGAAGCCAATAACTTCCTGACCCACGATTTCAATAGTTGGCGCGATTTCTCCACCGACGCTCCCGATCACGAACTTGTCACGACCATTTCGTGGAAGATTCGTGTGCCGCGCGTGATCGTGCTGCTCTTTTTCGACCGGCTGCCAAAGAAGGAAGTGAAGTTTACGCGCCATAACGTGTTCGAACGCGACAAGAACACCTGCCAATACTGCGGCGAGGCTTTCGATCGCAGCGATTTGAATCTCGACCACGTCGTGCCGCGCGATCGCGGCGGAACGACTACTTGGGAGAACGTGGTCTGCTCCTGCGTCCCCTGCAACACCCGCAAGGGCAATCGGCTGCCACAAGAGGCGAGTATGAGTCTCATTCGCAGACCGAAGCGCCCGAAATGGCGCCCCTTTGTGCACGTCACATTTTCCGCGCCACAGCACGAAAGCTGGCGCCATTTTGTCGATCTCGCATACTGGAACGTTGAGTTGAGTGACTAGCGTCACTCAACCGTGATTCGTTGAATCGTTACAACGTTAAATCGTGCCGGGTTCACCCCTTTTTTAACGAACCGCGGATTACGCTGATTTAAACCGGATCAGGAGAGGTAATTCGGCTTCTTATATCCGTGCTATCCGCGTAATCCGTGGTTAACGACTAGTTATGGATGTCGCCGTAACGCGCTCGCGTTGCGTCTTCAGGGCATTCAAAATCGGCTGCGGATAAATTCCGAGCCAGATGATCGCGACAATCAATCCGGTCATTGCGAGCCGGGACAAACTGCTCACGGGGATAGTGTCGGTTTTGGCGGCGGGTTGCCAGTACATCGCGCGGATAACTTTGAGATAATAATAAAATCCGCAGGCAACGGTGATCACACCAGCAACAACCAAGGCAGTCTGATGATGTTCAATCGCTGCGGCAAAGATGAAAAATTTTCCGAAAAAACCGGCGGTGAACGGCAGGCCGGCGAGTGAAACCATCGCGATCAGCATGGCGAAAGCGAGAAAGGGCGATCGCTTGGCCAATCCATCGAAATCGGAAATTTGTTCGCCGGTTTGCTGGGCAACGACGATTAGCACGGCGAAACTCAGGAGCGTCATTAACAAATAAGCTACGAGGTAAAATGTCACTGCAGGTCCAGCCAAGCACGCTACCCCGATGAGCAAATAGCCTGCGTGGGCGATGCTGGAGTAGGCGAGCAGGCGCTTGAGGTTGCTTTGCGGCAGCGCAGCAAGATTTCCGTAGACGACGGTGAGCAGCGCGATCAAGACAATCAGCCGCTCCATTTTGGGCAGCATCATGAACGGTCGCAGAACGCGTAACAGCACGACAAAACCCGCAGCCTTTGAGCCGACCGATAAATATGCGGTCACTGGTGTGGGCGCGCCCTGATAAACATCAGGCACCCAAATCTGGAACGGCACCGCCGCGATTTTGAAACCGAGGCTAACGAGGATAAGCAGAGCGCCGAAGAGCGCGGCTGGCCGTTCGATTCCGGGATTGGCAAACGCCGCACTGATGCGCTGGAGATTTGTTTCGCCGGTCACCCCAAAAATCCAGGCGATTCCGTAGACAAGAAAGGCAGTCGCGACCGCGCCGAGAATTAGATACTTTACCCCTGCTTCGAGCGTAGCCGGATTTTTCCTTGTGAAACTGACGAGGACGTAAAACGAGATTGTAACAAGCTCGATTGAGACGAAGATCATCACGAAGTCGATTGCCGAGACGATGTACATAAGCCCGGCGCACGTAAAAATGGGCAGCGCGAAAAATTCGCCGAGAGCTGACTGAGTCGTCGTGGTGCCGACCGAATTACGGACGACCGGTGCATAATCGATCATCATGATCATTACGACGATAGTGGTGAGCAATACGAACCGCTTGAAGAAGATCGATAATGGATCGGCGGTGTAGAAACTCCAGAACCCGGTCGCGTGTTCCGCGTTTGCACTCGGCGCGAGCATGAAACTGCCGATAAATACAATGGCCAGCCCAACGATTCCCCCTAGACCGAGAGAGCGCTTGTCGATGTTCCCGGCAAAGGCTTCAAACATCAAGATCACCATGCCAAGGACAAGGACGGCAATTTCCAGACTGGGCGGAGCAATCATCGTCGCGTATCCGCGCTGAGATAAGTCTTGAAGGCTGGCGTGATGATGCGCACAAAAGTTTGCGGAAAGAATCCATACCAAAGCAGTGCACCAATGAGCAGTGCCACTGGCACACGCAGACTCGGGCGAAGATCGACCAGGTTATTCCAGCGTTCGGCGATTGTGCCCATGAAAGTCTTGCGATAGGCGCGTAGCATGTAGACCGCCGAAATCACGACGCCCCAAAGCGCAAGAATGGTTGCGACTTGAAAAATGTGAAAGCGAACCATCTCCCAATCGTTTTGGAACGCGCCGAAAAAGATCATGATTTCAGCAGCGAAATTGGCGAAGCCCGGAAGGCCGACCGCAGCGAAAGCCGCGAAGCCAAAGGCGAGTCCGGCAAATGGCATCACTTTTGCCAGCCCCCCAAGGTCCTCGAACATCAGTGTCCCGGTTCGTTTTCGAATTTCGCCGGCGATCCCAAAGAGCAGCGCGATGGAAAGTCCGTGGGCAAACATCAAAATGGCAGCACCGGTCGTGCCGAGAATGTTCGCGCTCGCGATCCCGAGAAAAATGTAACCCATGTGCATTACGCTTGAATAGCCGAGCATCCAATCGAGACGTTTCTGCGCGATCGTGGCCAGTCCAATGTAAATGATGTTACCGAGCAAAAGCACAACGAGCAGGTCGTTCCAATACCGCATACCGTCCGGAAGCAACGGGATAGCCAGGCGTAAAAGACCGTAGAGACCAAACTTCTTTAACACGCCAGCGTGCAGCATGGCCGCGGGTGCCGGAGCTGAGGCGTAGGCTTCAGGAGCCCAGGTGTGAAATGGAAAGAGCGAAACAAGCACGCCGAAGCCAAGCAGCAACAACAAGTAAATGTTGTGCTGCGCGGCCGGTTCGATTGGATGAGCGGCGACCGCCGCCTGTAACGCCCGAATATCAAAAGTGCGCGACGCCGCTGGAAGGGTTTGGTAGAGCAGAATTAAACCGATAAGCAAAACGAAACTCCCCAGGGTGAGATAGATGGTGATCTTCCAAGCCGCCGCGCTGCGATTCCCGCTCCCCCAGATTCCGATGAGTAGAAAGGTCGGGATCAGGGCGAGCTCGTGAAAAGCGTAGAAGAAAAACAAATCGAGCGAGGCAAATGCGCCGATGGCGCCGCCGGAAATCAGAAGAAGGCAGGCATAAAACGCCCGTTCGTAGTTGTCGATCTTGCCGGTAAACCATACGGCCGCGAGCGTCACGATCGCGGAGAGCAAGACCATGATCAGGCTCAAACCATCGAGCCCGAGCGCGAAATGGATTCCCCATTCCGGAGAAACTGTGAGTGAGCTGACGAACTGAAAGCCTGACTCCCACCATTCAAACGACCTGCAAACGAAAAGAGTGAGAAGGAAGGTTACGCTCGCCGCGGTCAGAGCCGTTAATCGGGCCGGTGCGCCCGCTACGATTAAGATCGCCGCTACAATTGGGCAGAGAAGAATCAAGGCGAGCATTAGCGGAAGATGGTGAAATAAATGAGAGCAACGATTCCAAGCCCGAAGAGGAACGAATACGCCTGCAAGTTGCCGGCTTGAAATAGACGCAAAAGCGCGCCGATTCCCCAAGTTCCCCCGCTCGCTCCGCGGACCGCACCGGCATCGATAATCCAGCGATCAAAAAACGCCGAGATACGCGCAAGAAGTTCCTGTGTTCTGTCGATCAGCCAGTCGTAAAGCTCGTCGATGTAAAAGCGTCGTCGTAAAACATCAACATCGAGCGGATCACTGATCCGGTTTCTATAAAGCCAAATCGCCAGGCTCGAGCCCAGAAGCATGGCGACCATTGCCAGGAAGGGAACCGCGAGGACAACTTCTTTCTCATGGGGAACGACTAGAAAGCGTTGTGCAAAAAAAGGAAAACCACCGAACAAGGCGAGCACTGCAAGCACGATCAACGGTCCGGTCATCACCAAGGGAGACTCGTCACTCCCTCGGGCGATTTCAGTTCGCGCTTTTCCGAAAAAGACAACAAAGAGCAGCCGCAGAACATAAAAGGCAGTGAGAAACGCGGTAAACAGACCCAGAACGAAGATCAAGATGTTGCGCTGGTAAGCCAAGGCCAGGATCGCGTCCTTGCTGAAGAACCCGCTAAACGGCGGGCAGCCGACTAGGGCAAGCGACCCCGTCGCGAAGGTGACAAACGTGATGGGAAGATTTCGCGCCAAGCCGCCCATCTTCCAAATGTCCTGCTCATGATGAAGCATGACGATGATGGAGCCGGCGGCCAGGAACAGAAGCGCTTTAAAAAACGCGTGGGTGAAGAGGTGGAACATGGCTGCTTCATTGGACGCGAGCCCGACCGCCATTACCATGTAACCGAGTTGCGAGAGCGTGGAGTAGGCCAGGATTCGCTTGATGTCATTCTGCTGCGTCGCCATCAGGGCGGCGAGCACAGCGGTGATTGTTCCAATCCACGCAATCACGAAGAGCGCAGTCTGTGATGCTTGAATAATGAATCCGACGCGCACCAGCATGTAAACGCCGGCGGCGACCATGGTCGCGGCGTGGATCAACGCCGAGATTGGAGTCGGACCTTCCATCGCATCCGGCAACCAGACGTGCAGCGGAAACTGCGCGGACTTTCCAACTGCGCCGCAAAAAATTAAAAGGGCGGCTGCGGTCAGGTAGCCGGGATTGCTCATGATTTTCGACAATTGCGGTACGATGTCATCGAAAACGATGGAGCCCGTGGCCATCCAGACCATCAGGATTCCAAGCATGAATCCGAAATCACCCACACGAGTGGTCAGAAATGCTTTCTTCGCCGCCTCCGCCGCTGCGTCTCGCTCAAACCAGTGCGCGATGAGCAGATAAGAAGTAAAACCGACCAGCTCCCAGAAAATGAACAACATTATAAAATTGTTCGAGAGCACGATTCCGAGCATCGCGAACATGAACAAGGAAAGTGCGGCAAAGTAACGCGACTTGCCTTTGTCGTCCCGCATGTAGCCCAGGGAATAGATGTGAATGAGCAATCCGACACCCGAGACGAGGACGAGCATTGTTTTACTCAGGTCGTCCAAAATAAAACCGAGCGGGACCCTGAAGACCCCGTGAATTTCGATCCAGTTGTATTCCGGAGCCGATATGTTCGCTCTGGCAAAAATGAAACAACTGCAGACAAAACTCCCAAGAACTGCTGTGATCGAAAGAAAACTGCTTACTCCTTTTGATCGGCGCGTGAAGAGCGTGATTACTGCCGCCGAAAAAAGCGGCAGAAGCAGCGCTAGCCACGGAAAGATTGAGTTCATCAGATTAGTGCCCGCGAATCACGCGAATGGACGCGAATAACGTCAAAGCTGGACACCCGAAAGATCCGTTCGGGTTTTGATGGGCCGGGTGTTCGCAATGCGCTCGTATTCAAGCTTGGGGTGGTGCCCGAAATTTATTAATAGGCCAAGCTCAAAGCCGGTTGCATACAGGTAGTTCAGCAGTTGCGCACGGTGTTCGTCCGTTAATGCGGAGAGGGCTTTCAGTTCAAGGATAATTTTCTCGAAACAGACGAAATCCGGGTCGTAGGTCTGCGTCAACATACGACCACGGTAGCTGAGGGTCAGCGAGGGTTTAGGGATTGCCGGAATCCGTTGGTATTCAAATTCGATCCGCAGGCATTCCTGATAAACCGGTTCCAAAAAGCCACAGCCTTTCTCGTTATAGACTTCGAAGCAAGCGCCGATGATCGCGTAGCTCTCTGTCTTGTGAACGATTTCTGTCATATATTCGCGTGATTCGCGGGCTAGAATTTCAGGCTCTTGATATCTTCGACGTGTGTCGTTTGCTGCGCGCGATAGAGCGCGACGATGATGGCAAGGCCGACTGCGACCTCAGCTGCGGCGACGGCGATGATAAAGAAAACGAAGACCTGCGCATCGTAGTTAGGCACGCCGGTGGGCTGAAGGCGAAATCGGGAGAAGGCGACCAGCGACAAATTTGCCGCGTTCAACATCAGTTCGAGCGACATGAAAATGATGATGATATTGCGGCGCAGCATCACGCCGGCGAATCCGATCGCGAAAAGCATCCCGCTGACGATGAGATAGTCGCCGAGGGTAACCACGTTATCGAAGCTCGCGTTTGCTTAGCACGACGACGCCAATCGTCGCTACTAGGACAACGACGCCAATGATTTGGAAGGGAAGGTTGTAACTCCCGAACAACAACAGGCCGATGTTGTGGACGTCGTCGATTGTCGATCTCGCGAGCGGCGGAAAACCTCGCTTCGTGGATGGAAGATTGCCGACGACATAAAAAATCTGCATAAGCAGCGCAAGCGCGACGGTGACCCCCCCGGCGGAAGCTACCCAGTTGATCTTACGGAGTCTCTCCGCCCGTAGATCGAGCAACATGATGATGAAAAGAAAAAGCACCATCACCGCGCCCGCATAGACCAGCACCTGAATGATGCCGATGAAATAGGCGTCGAGCGAGATGAAGAGTGCAGCCAGGCCAAGAAACGACACCACCAGATTGAGAGCACTGGCCACGGGGCTGCGATTGATAATGACGCCCACGCCAAAAACCAGCATCAGAAGCGCAAAGATCCAAAAGAGCAATGCCGACATACAAGTTAATGGAGTAATGGAGTGATGGAGCGTTGGAGTAACGAAAGCTTGTCCGTGTTCATCCCTCCAGTACTCCAATACTCCAGGTCTCCAGTTCTGCTCATTTCTTCTCGTTCCATTTGAGAACCACCCCGTGCATCACGCCGCCAATTTCGAGCAATCTGTCTTTGTGATGCACCATCTCTTCGCGGGTGAACCCGGTGAT
>Ga0070708_100004710_pt1 | contig 10749 bp, 9 predicted proteins | sample KBSK5503metaG_FD_65469 | JGI IMG/M metagenome (GOLD analysis project Ga0070708, IMG submission 65469) | Corn, switchgrass and miscanthus rhizosphere microbial communities from Kellogg Biological Station, Michigan, USA - KBS K5-50-3 metaG | ecosystem: Host-associated > Plants > Roots >...
CGACACGTTCGGCTTCGGCGTGGTGTTCTCCGACGAGACGCTGGGCGGGATCGAGCACGCCGACGCCGAGGTGTTCGCGCGGATGGAGCGGGAGTTCGCCCGCTGGGACGACATCGACGTGCACTACCACGGCACGGTGCTCACCTCCGGCGGGCACGGCTTCGCCGCGATGAGCCGGCACCGCCTGCTGGCCATCCTGCAGCGCCGGTGCGCCGAGCTGGAGGTGCAGGTGCAGTTCCGCGCGGAGGCGCCGCACGCGGAGGTGCTCGCGGCCGGCTATGACCTCGTGGTCGCCGCCGACGGCGCCAACTCGCAGACCCGGCAGCGGCTGGCCGGCTCGTTCGGCCCGGAACTGGAGACCCGCCGCTGCGCCTACATCTGGCTCGGCACCGACCTGGTCTTCGACGCGTTCAAGTTCTACATCCTGGAGACTCCGGCCGGGGTCATGCAGGTCCACGGCTACCCGTATAGCCGGGATGCGAGCACGTTCATCCTGGAGGCGCACGACGACGTGTGGCGCCGCGCCGGGTTCGCCGGCCCAGCCGCGGCGGCCGCGCACCTGCCACCGGGCCGCAGCGATGAGGCATCCATCGAGCTCATCAGGGAACTGTGCGCCGACGTCTTGGGCGGGGCGGCGGGGTCGGGGCTAGCACGGGGCGGGGCGGCGGGGTCGGGGCTAGCACTGCGCGGGCACGAGATCGTCGGCAACAACTCCCGGTGGGTGAACTTCACCACGGTCCGGTGCGCCAGCTGGCGGCACGGCAACGTGGTCCTGCTCGGCGACGCCGCGCACACCGCGCACTTCTCCATCGGCTCGGGCACCAAACTGGCCATGGAGGACGCGCTGGCGCTCGCCGCCTGCCTGCACGAGCAGCCGGACGTGCCGGCCGCGGCGGCCGCCTACGAGGCAGAACGCCGGCCGGTGGTCGCGTCGACCCAGCGTGCCGCCCAGGCCAGCCTGGAGTGGTTCGAGAACATCGGGCAGTACACCGGCCAGGACCCCGAGCAGTTCGCGTTCAACATCATCACCCGCAGCCGCCGGGTCACCTACGACAACCTGCGGCTGCGCGATCCAGAGTTCGTCGCCGGGATGGACCGCTGGTTCGCGGCCGGCCAGCAGGCGGCCGACGGGCAGGCACCGGGCGTCCGCCCGCCGATGTTCCAGCCGGGCCGGATCGGCCAGCTGGAGCTGGCCAACCGGGTCATCGTGTCGCCGATGGACATGTACTCGGCCCGGGACGGCGTCCCGGGCGACTTCCACCTGGTGCACCTGGGCAGCAAGGCGCTCGGCGGCGCTGGCCTGGTCATGACCGAGATGGTGTGCGTGTCGGACACGGGCCGGATCAGCCCCGGCTGCGCCGGCCTGTACACCGGCGAGCAGGAAGCGGCGTGGCGGCGGATCGTGGACTTCGTGCACGCCGGCACCGGCGCGCGGATCGGGCTCCAGCTCGGCCACTCAGGGCGCAAGGGGTCCACGCGCCTCATGTGGGAGGGCATCGACCAGCCGCTGGAGGAGGGCAACTGGGAGGTGCGCGCCCCGTCCCCGATCCCCTATTCCGCGCTCAACCAGGTGCCCAGGGAGCTGACCGAGGCGGACCTGGCGGAGATCACCGGGCAGTTCACCCTTGCGGCCCGCCGCGCCGCAAGGGCCGGCTTCGACCTCCTCGAACTGCACTGCGCCCACGGCTACCTGCTGTCATCATTCATCTCCCCGCTCACCAACAAGCGCACCGACCGCTACGGGGGTTCACTGGCGGGCCGGCTGCGCTACCCGCTCGAGGTGTTCGACGCGGTCCGGGCGGTGTGGCCCTCCGGGCGCCCGCTCACGGTGCGGGTGTCGGCCACCGACTGGCACGAGGGCGGGGTCGACGCCGACGAGGCCGTGGAGATCGCCCGTGCGTTCGCCGAGCACGGGGTCGACGGCATCGACGTGTCCACCGGGCAGGTGGTCAGCGACGAGCGGCCGGCGTTCGGGCGCAGCTACCAGACCCCCTACGCAGACCGGATCCGCAACGAGATCGGGCGCAAGTACGGCGTGGCGGTGATCGCGGTCGGTGTCATCTCCTCCTACGACGACGTCAACTCGCTCCTGCTGGCCGGCCGGGCCGACCTCTGCGCGCTCGGCCGGGCGCACCTGTATGACCCGCAGTGGACCCTGCACGCCGCCGCCGACCAGGGCTACTCCGGCGCTGGGGTGCGCTGGCCGGACCAGTTCGCGGCCGGCAGCCGCAAGCCGCAGACCGGGCGCACCGACGGCCCCCGGCCGCGCCTTGAGCTGATCAGGGCCGGGACCCCGGGCACCGCGCACGCCCGCTGGCGCCCGGCGGAGGTGGAGGGGTGAGCTCGTTCTCGCTGACCGCCGCGCAGCAGGCGTTCGCGGCGGAGGTACGCGAGCACGCGGCGGCCGAGTTGCGCCCGCTCGCCGAGGCCGGCCAGCCGGGCCGGGTCAACCGGGACCTGCTCAAGGCCATGGGCCGGCTTGGCCTGCTCGCCCGGCTGTTCCCCGGGGCCGCGGCGGGCCAGCCGTCCCGCGAGGCCCAGGCGACCGACCTGTGCCTGCTCAGGGAGTCGCTGGCCATCCACAGCACCGAGGCGGAGACCGCACTGGCGCTGCAAGGACTGGGCAGCTATCCCGTGCTTCAGTCCGGCCGCGACGAGCAGGTGCGCCGGTGGCTGCCCGCCGTGGCCGCCGGAGACGCGGTGGCCGCGTTCGCGCTGTCCGAGCCCGGGGCCGGGTCGGACGCCGCCGCGCTGGAGCTGGCCGCCGACCCCGACGGAGACGGCTGGCGGCTGACCGGCACCAAGACGTGGATCTCCAACGCCCCCGAGGCCGACTTCTACACGGTGTTCGCCCGGACCACGCCCGGTGCCGGGGCGCGCGGCGTGAGCGCGTTCCTGGTCCCGGCCGGCCGGCCCGGGCTGTCCGGCGAGCACCTGGACATGGTCAGCCCGCACCCGATCGGCACGCTGACCTTCGACGCGGTTCCCGTCCGTGCCGACGAGCTGCTCGGCGAGCCGGATCGCGGCTTCGCGGTGGCGATGCGCACGCTCGACCTGTTCCGCCCGAGCGTGGGCGCGTTCGCCGTGGGGATGGCGCAGGCGGCGCTGGACGCCGCCTGCGCCTACGCCAGCTCCCGGACCGCGTTCGGCGGCCTGCTGAAGGACCAGCAGGCCGTGGCGCACCTCCTGGCCGAGATGGCCACCCGCACCGAGGCGGCCCGGCTGCTGGTCTACTCGGCGGCAGCGGCCCTTGACTCCGGCGAGCCGCGGCCGGCCGGGGTGGCCGGCCGCAGCGCCATGGCCAAGCTGTTCGCCACCGAGACGGCCCAGTTCGTGGTCGACGCGGCCGTGCAGATTCATGGCGCCCGTGCACTGCAGCGGGGGCATCTGCTTGAGCACCTCTACCGCGAGGTCCGCGCTCCGCGCATCTACGAGGGCGCCTCGGAGATCCAGCGCACGATCATCGCGCGGCAGCTATTCAAGGGCTGAGCTCCTGCACGCGGACGCCGCCCAGCTGGACGTCGAAGATGAAGTGCGGAGCTGGCTCGCCGGTGCAGTAGGCGATGGTCTGCGCCTGCGTGCCGATGCCCACGAACGTCGTCTGGTCGGGAATGACCGGGTGACGCCCGGTCCCGTTGTCGGCCACCTGCCACCAGGCCCAGAGGCCCACCTGGGTCGGGTCGCTGGAGGCGGTGATCTGCCCGCCGATCCACGCGCGGTTGCCGCTGACGGACATGCAGGTCACCGGGCCGCCGAAGGTGGTCTCCTGTCCCGCCTGCCATAGGTCGTAGCGCCACTGTCCCTGTGCGGTGCCGTCGGCAAGCTTGACCGCGTGGTAGGCCAGCGGGTCCTGCTGCACGGTGACGCCGAAGACGCTGGGACCGAGCAGCACGTAGGTGCTGCCGTCCACCTGGGCCACGACCGGGCTGCCGTCCGGCGTGGGCGCCGCCCCGGCCGAAACGGCGCCGGTGACCGCCGTGATCGCGGCGGCGCAGACGGCCACCGCCCACCTCAACCTCGACATCGCATCTCCCTCGGCTCGACATCTGATCCGGCGGATCACAGAATGAGCGTCTGGCTGGCTGCCGTCTTGCACGGGCGAAGCGGCGTTGCACGAAACCAGCCAGCGCCGGGCAAAGGGGAGGCGTGATGGGCGCCGGACATGTTCCAGTCACGCTCGGCAGCAGCGGGTCTCGCCGTGCCGACGTGGACGGCTTCCTGGTCACCTGGGTACGGTTTCCGCCGCTGGCCAAGCTGCCCCTGCACTCACACGAGCGCGCCACGGTGGCCGTGATCCTGCACGGCTCGTTCGACGGGCTCATGCGCAATTCCAGCCATCCGTGCCCGGCGTCCACGATGCTCACCGAGCCGCCCGGCGAGCTGCACGGCAACCTGTTCGAGCGGGCGGGCGCGGATGTCCTGACGGTCCAGCCGGACCCGGGCAGGCTGGAGCTGCTGGAACCGTTCGGCGGCGTCCTCGGCGAGGTCAACCACATGCGCGACCTGAACGTGGCGTCGGTGGCCCGGCGCGCCGCGAGCGAACTCCGGGCGCCCGACAGCCTGACCCCGTTCGCCGTGGAGGGACTTGTCCTGGAACTGCTCGCCCTGGCCGCCAGGCTGCGCAAGGCCGACGCCATCGGCGCCGAGCGCGGGTCTCCGCGGTGGCTCGGCGAAGCCACCGCGCTGCTGCACGACCGGTACCGCGAGAACCTCCGGCTCGCCGACGTCGCCGGGGCGGTCGGCGTGCACCCCGTCCACATGGCGCGGGTGTTCCGCCTCCGGTACGGGACACCGATCGGCACCTACGCGCGCGGGCTGCGCCTCGCCTGGGCGGCCGGGAGGCTGACCGACTCCGAGGACGCGATCGCGCTGATCGCCCATGAGGCCGGCTTCTTCGACCAGAGCCACTTCACCCGGACGTTCAAGCGGCACTTCGGCCTCACCCCGCTGGCCTACCGCCAGGCCGCCCGGTGACCTGGCCTCATCCTCAGATGGTCAGGACGACCTTGCCCCGGGCCCTGCCTTCGGCCAGGTAGCCGACCGCAGCCGGCGCCTCGCTGAGGGGGTACGCCCGGTCGATGGCCGGCGTGACCGCCCCGGATTCCATCAGGTCCCGGAGGACCATCAGGTCGGCGTGACGCGGCCGCGCGATGAAGGCGGTCAGCCGCTGGCTCACGAACGGGGACACCAGGGCCGCCCGGAGGTTGCGGCCGGTGCCGCCGAGCCACGGGCCGCCGCCCTCCCCGCCGGTGATGACCAGCGTTCCGCGGGGGGTGAGGGCCCGGCGCAGGTGCGCCAGCCGCCGGTTGCCGCCGATGTCGATGACCGCGTCGTAGCGGCGCCGCCCGTCGGCGAAGTCTTCGCGGGTGTAGTCGATGACGTGGTCCGCACCGATGGCCCGCACCAGGTCCATCTTCGCCGTGCTGCAGACGCCGGTGACTTCGGCGCCGTAGGCCTTGGCGATCTGCACGGCGAACGTGCCCACGCCGCCGGACGCCCCGGCGATCAGCACGTGCTGGCCGGGCCTTAGGCGAGCCCTGTCCCGCACGGCCTGCAGGGCGGTGATGGCGGAGGTGGGGACGGCGGCCGCCTGCTCGAAGTAGATGTTCGCGGGTTTGGGCGCGAGCGTGTCCGGCCGGGCCGGGGCGTACTCGGCGAAGGACCCGTGGCCGGTCCCGAACACCTCATCGCCCGGTTCGAGCCCCGTCACGTCCCTGCCGACGGCCTCGACCGTGCCGGCCAGGTCCCGGCCCAGGACGGCCGCCCTCGGGCCCCGCACCCCAAAGCCGAGGATCCGCATCAGGTAGGGAACGCCCGTCATCAGGTGCCAGGTGCCCCGGTCCACGCCGGCCGCCCGGACCCCGACCAGCACCTCGCCGTCCTTGACCGCGGGCACGCCGATCCGCGCCAGCCGGAGCACGTCGCCGGCTGCGGTGCCGTACCGGTCCTGCACGATCGCCCGCATGAGCTGACCGCCGGTCACCGGCGCCCGCGGCGCGTGGCCGGACTCCTGGTCCCGCCCCCGCGCTTCGCGCCCGCTCTGGGTCGTTGCCTTCATCCTTCGCTCCTCCTCAAACTTACGATGTAAGTAGCGTACACTTACGGTGTAAGTATGGTCAACTCAGCGCAGAACCGGAGCCCGTGGGATGCCGCCAACCGAGCCCGAAACGGCCCGCCGGGCGCCGCTGACCCGCGACCGGGTGCTGCGAGCCGCCGTAGCTCTCGCCGACGAGGGCGGGATCGAGCCGCTCAGCATGCGCAAGCTCGGCCAGGCGCTCGGGGTCGAGGCGATGTCGCTCTACAACCACGTGGCCAGCAAGGGCGACCTCCTGGACGGAATGGTCGACGTAGTGTTCAGCGAGATCGGCCTGCCAGCCGGCGACACCGGCTGGAGGGAGGCCATGCGCCTGAGGGCCATCTCGGCGCGCGCGGTCCTGGCACGCCACCGCTGGGCGATCGGCCTGATGGAGTCGCGGACCTCACCCGGGCCGGCCACGCTCCGCCACCACGACGCCGTGCTCGGCTGCCTCCGGGCAGCGGGCTTCTCCATCGAGCTGACCGCCCACGCGTACTCCCTGCTCGACAGCTACATTTACGGATTCGCGCTGCACGAGGCGACCCTGCCCTTCGATACCGCGCGGGAGGCGGCGCAGGTCGCGCGGGACATCTTCGGGCAGCTGCCCGCCGGTCAGTACCCCCACCTCACCGAGCTGACCGTCCAGCACGTTCTCCAGCCCGGCTACCGCTACGGCGACGAGTTCGAGACCGGCCTCGACCTGATCCTCGACAGCCTGGAACGGGCGGCCGGCCGGCACTGACCAGCCCTGCCGCAACGAGTTCGTCACCCCACGCAGAACTCGTTGCCCTCGGGGTCTGCGAGAATGACCCAGCCCGCGCCGGGCGGCTGGTCGTCCAGCACCCTAGCGCCGAGGCCAACGAGCCGGGCCAGTTCCGCTTTCGGATCATCTCCGGGCGCGACCAGATCGAGGTGGACCCGGTTCTTGACCGACTTGGGCTCAGGGACGGTTGTGAAGTACAGCTTCGGCGTGCCCGGCACGGGCGGCACCACGGCGTACTCGACGTGGCCGGGGGTGGGGTCGCGCTCCTGCGCGGCCCATCCGGTCACCGCCGCCCAGAAGCCGGCCTGTGCCTTGGCGTCGGCGCAGTCGAAGGTGACCTGTTCGATGTTCGCGTACATAGCGTGTCCAGCTTTCACCGCAGGCGCCGCCCGCCGGGAAGCCGGGGCCTGCCGGGAGGCGTGGAAATAGTATCTGACACGGTTGCACCTGCTTCCTCCAGCTCAGCGAGCGTGACTTCGGCCCCCAGAACTACCTAGCGGCTGTTCTTACAGGTGCGCTTACTGTTGTGTGTATAGTTAGACGTATGCCACGGATGCAGGTGTATCTTCCTGACGATCTCTACGAGCAGGTCAAAAGGCGGCACCTGCCGGCGTCGGAACTTCTGCAGGAAGCGGTTCGTGCCGAGGTACGCCGCCAGGATCTGCTCGGCGAGACCGATGCCTACCTGGCCAGTCTGCTCGCAGAGGTGGGCGAGCCGACACCACAAGATCGTGCCCGCGCGCAGGCCATCGCTCGCCGGATCGCCTCCCATCGGGCGCCACAGGCCAGCTGACTCAAAGCGGCCGTGATGCTGGTCCTGGATTCCGGAGCGATTACTCGCCTCGCGGAACGCTCAGGGCGCGCCGCTGCGCTCATAGCGGCCTTCCGCGCGGAGGGTTTGTGGCCGCCAGTGGTTCCCTCAGTGGTGCTAGTCGAATGCCTCACTGGCGAGGGGTCACGCGACGCTACGCAGCACAGCTTCCTGCGGACATGTGATGTCGTGGAAGACCTTCCCGTCCGCCTCGCCCGCCGGGCCGCCTGGTTGCGTACCAGAGCGCGCAAAGGATCAGCAGTCGACGCAGTCGTCACCGCAGCCGCTGAATCCGGCGGGACGGTTCTCACTGGTGACGCCGCCGACCTACGCGCCCTCGCCGCCCACGCAAATGACGTGACAATAGAGACGATCTGAACTGAACGCCACGTGGGGGCCGGCGTTCAGGCACCCAAGAGCGGCAAGCAGCTGATCATTGCCTACAAGCTCGGGGCCACCGGCAAGCTCCCCGACACCGTCGGCCCGCAGCGGCCGTGACCACCGAGGAGACGGAAATGGGTCAGCCAGCTATCGCGGTGCACGTGCTGCGCAAGAGCTTCGGCACCAAGGAGGCGGTGGCCGGGATCGACCTGGAGATCGCCGCTGGTTCGTTCGCCGGGCTTGTCGGGCCGAACGGCGCGGGGAAGACCACGTCCCTGTCCATGATGACGGGCCTGCTGCGGCCGGACGCCGGCCAGGTTGTGATCAACGGGCTGGACGTGTGGGCGGATCCGGTTGCCGCCAAGGCGATCATCGGGGTGGTGCCTTCCGAGGCCAGGCTGTTCGAGCGGCTCAGCGGCGAGGAGCTGCTGGAGTACGCCGGACGGCTGCACGGCCTGCCGGCCGGCGAGGCGCGCTCGCGGGCGGAACAGCTGCTGAACGTGCTGGACCTGGCCGAGGATGCGAGGCGGCTGGTCGCCGACTATTCCACCGGCATGCGCAGGAAGGCCTCGCTCGGCTGCGCCCTGATCCACAACCCCATGGTGCTGTTCCTGGACGAGCCGCTCGAAGGTGTCGATCCGGTGTCCGGAGACGTGATCCGCCGGCTCCTGACCCGCTTCGTCAGGTCCGGCTCAACCGTGCTGTTCTCCAGCCACGTCATGGAACTGGTCGAACAGGTCTGCGATCACGTCTCCATCATCGACAAAGGCCACATCGTCATGACGGGAACTATTGACCAGGTTCGCGGCGGCAAGACGCTCCAGCAGGCATTCATCGACCTGGTCGGTGCCAGGGCGGCCGACGAGGAGGTGCTGTCATGGCTCGGCTCCTCGTCCAGCTGAAGCTGCACCTGCTGCGCAACGCGCTGCGCTCGTCCGCCGGGGCCAAGGTCGGCTTCATCGCCAGCACCATCGGCGCCGGGCTGGTCGCGGCGGGCGCCTTCGCCATCTTGGCCCTGCTGCGAGGCAACGCCGCGTCGGTGTACCTGACCAGCGTCATCTTCACCGTGTTCGCGTTCGGGTGGCTGATGCTGCCGCTCCTCGCCTTCGGCCTGGATGGCACGCTCGACCCGGCCACGCTGGCCCTCTACCCGCTGCGCACCCGGCCGCTTGCCGTGGGACTGCTGGCCGCCTCGGCCACCGGCGCCTGGCCGCTTGCCAACGTGCTTGGCCTGCTCGGGGTGACCGTCGGGCTGGCCAGCGACGGGTTCGGACTGCTCGTCGCGGTCCTCGCGGTGCTGCTCCAGGTGCTGTTCTGTATCACGCTGGCCAGGTTCGTGACCACCGGCATGGCCGGCGTATTGCGCTCACGCCGCGGCAGGGACCTGGCCATCTTCCTGGTCATCCCGCTCTTCGCCCTCTACGAGGCGTTCGCTCAGCTGGTGCCGCGGCTGAGCGCCGAGGGCAAGCTGACCCCGGCGAGCTTCGCCGGAGTTGACGCCTGGCTGCGCTGGCTGCCGCCCGGCCTGGCTGCGCACGCGATCCGGGACGCCTCGACCGGGCACCCGGGCACCGCCCTGCTGCGCCTGGCACTCCTGGCCGGCGTCATCGTCGTACTCGGCTGGCTATGGGTCGGATCGCTGCGCCGCGCCCTGGTGACGGCCGACGCCTCCACCCAGGGATCCGCCGTTCGCGCCGCGAGGCTGCCGTTCGCCGGGTACGGCCTACGCGGCACGGTGGCCGCACGGTTCTGGGTCTATCAGCGCCGCGACCCCCTGTCGCTCATGTACTGGGGGGTCACCCCGGTCATCATGCTGGCCGCATCCGTCAGCACCATTACGACGCCGCGTTACCTCGTCGGGGTTCTCCTCAGCGCGGCCTTCGCCGGCGCGTTCGTGGGCTTCTTCCACTCCAATTCGATCGCCATGAGCGGACCGGGATTCGCCGTCGAGGCGGTGGCGCTGACCGGCAGGCGTGCGCTCCGTGCCTACTTCACCGGGCAGAACATCGCGCTCGGCATTATCGGGGTACCGCTGCTCGCGGTCGTCTCCTTCGGCATCGCGGCCGTGGCCGGGCACCCAGTGAACGGCTTCCTCGGCCTGGCCGTGGATCTCGCCGGGCTCGGTGCGGGCCTGGCCATGAGCAACATCCTCACCGTCGGATTGGCCTACCCGGTAGAGAAGCGGGCCGGCAGTCCCGCGCCGCGGCCCGCCGACGGATTCGCGGGCCATCCCCTCGGGGGCACCCTCTCCTGCCTCGCCGTTGTCGGGATCACGCTCATCCCGGTGATAGTCGCCTGCCTGACCACACACGGCGCTCCGGCCGGCATCAGGATGCCGCTGCTCGTGCTGGGCGCTGCCGGGTACGGCCTCGCGCTGGTCTGGGCCGGCATGCGGATCGCCGCGGCCACGGCTGCGCAGAAGCTGCCCGAGCTAACCCAGATAGCCATCCGCAGCAAGCTCTAGCCGCTCCGCGCAAGCGTGATGACGACCCTAGCCGTCCCCGCCGCCGGCGAAGGTGCCCTCACATGAGGGGACCAAAGCCGTGACAGCGACCTTAGCCGTCCCCGCCGCCGGCGAAGGTGCCCCCACATGAGGGGACCAAAGGCGTGACAGCGACCTTAGCCGTCCCCGCCGCCGGCGGAGGTGCCCCCACATGAGGGGACCAAAGGCGTGACAGCGACCTTAGCCGTCCCCGCCGCCCCAGTGCGGGTCGCGGC
>Ga0070708_100004712_pt1 | contig 10746 bp, 7 predicted proteins | sample KBSK5503metaG_FD_65469 | JGI IMG/M metagenome (GOLD analysis project Ga0070708, IMG submission 65469) | Corn, switchgrass and miscanthus rhizosphere microbial communities from Kellogg Biological Station, Michigan, USA - KBS K5-50-3 metaG | ecosystem: Host-associated > Plants > Roots >...
TGGTGAAGGGCCTGGTGAAGGTGATCTCCAAGATGGGGATCAGCACCATCCAGAGCTACCACGGCGCCCAGGTCTTCGAGGCGGTCGGCCTCTCGCAGGACTTCGTCGACGAGTACTTCACCTGGACGTCCAGCCGCGTCGGCGGGATCGGCATCGACGTGGTGGCGAACGAAGCGCGCATGCGCCACGAGCGCGGGTTCCCGCCCAAGCGCCCCATCGTCGCCAGCAGCCTGCCGCCGGGCGGCGAGTACCAATATCGCAGCGGCGGCGAGTTCCATCTCGCCAATCCGGAGACCATCCACCGGTTGCAGAAGGCCTGCCGGACCAACGACTACAAGGCCTTCCAGGAATACAGCTCGATGGTGGACGACCAGTCCAAGCAGCACTGCACGCTGCGCGGGCTGATGGACTTCCGCCACGCCACGCATCCGGTGCGGATCGAGGAGGTGGAGCCGGTCGATTCGATCATGCGCCGCTTCAAGACGGGCGCCATGAGCTACGGGTCCATCTCCAAGGAAGCGCACGAGGCGCTCGCCGTGGCCATGAACCGGATCGGCGGGAAGTCGAACACCGGCGAGGGCGGCGAGGATCCGGCCCGCTACCAGAAGCAGACGAACGGAGATTCGAAGAACTCCGGCATCAAGCAGGTGGCGAGCGGCCGCTTCGGGGTCACCAGCAACTACCTGGTGAACGCGCGCGAGCTGCAGATCAAGATCGCCCAGGGCGCCAAGCCGGGGGAGGGCGGGCAGCTCCCGGGCGCGAAGGTCTATCCCTGGATCGCCACCGTGCGCCACGCGACGCCGGGAGTGGGCCTGATCTCGCCGCCTCCGCACCACGACATCTATTCCATCGAGGACCTGGCCGAGCTGATCCACGACCTGAAGAACTCGAACAAGGACGCGCGCATCAGCGTCAAGCTCGTCTCCGAGCTGGGGGTGGGGACCATCGCCGCGGGCGTGGCGAAGGCGCACGCCGACGTGGTGCTCATCTCCGGATACGACGGCGGCACCGGCGCCTCCCCGCTCACCTCGATCAAGCACGCGGGGATTCCCTGGGAGCTGGGCCTGGCCGAGACGCACCAAGTGCTGGTGCTCAACGACCTGCGCAGCCGCATCCGGGTGGAGGTGGACGGCCAGCTCAAGACGGGACGGGACGTGGTGATCGGAGCGCTGCTGGGGGCGGAGGAGTTCGGCTTCGCCACCGCGCCCTTGATCGCGATGGGCTGCATCATGATGCGCGCCTGCCACCTCAACACCTGTCCGGTGGGCATCGCCACGCAGGACCCGCGCCTGCGGGCGAAGTTCCCCGGCGATCCGCAGCAGGTGGTCAACTTCATGCGCTTCATCGCGCAGGAAGTGCGCGAGTACATGGCGGAGCTGGGGTTCCGCACCTTCGACGAGATGGTGGGGCGGTCCGAGCGCATCGAGATGCGCCGCGCGGTGGAGCACTGGAAGGCGCGCAACCTGGACTTCAGCCGCATCCTCTTCAAGCCCACCGTGCCCAAGCACTACGGCCGCACCTGCAGCATCTCGCAGGACCACGGGCTGGAGAAGACGCTGGACGCGACGACGCTGCTGGCGCTGGCGGACCCGGCGCTGAAGGATGGGAAACCAGTCCGCGCCACGCTGCCCATCCGCAACACGAACCGGGTGGTCGGCACCATGACCGGCAGCGAGGTGACCCGGCGGTACGGGCCCACCGGGCTGCCGGACGACACCATCCGCTTCCACTTCAAGGGCTCCGCCGGGCAGTCCTTCGGGGCGTTCATCCCCAAGGGGATGACGCTGATCCTCGAGGGCGACTCCAACGACTACATCGGCAAGGGGCTGAGCGGCGGCCGCATCGTGGTGTTCCCGCCCGAGAAGGCGACCTTCGTTCCGGAGGAGAACATCATCATCGGCAACGTGGCGTTCTACGGGGCGACCTCCGGCGAGGCCTTCATCCGCGGGCTGGCGGGAGAGCGGTTCTGCGTGCGGAACTCCGGGATCGACGCGGTGGTGGAAGGCGTCGGCGACCACGGCTGCGAGTACATGACGGGCGGGCGCGTGGTGGTCCTCGGACCGACGGGCCGCAACTTCGCCGCGGGGATGTCGGGAGGAGTCGCGTACGTGCTCGACGGCGACGGGCGGTTCGCCAGCCGGTGCAACCTCCAGATGGTGGGGCTGGACCGGGTGGAGGACGCCGAGCTGGTGCTGGTGCGGCGGATGGTGGAGCGCCATGCCGAGCTGACGGGCAGCGCGCTGGCCTTGCGCGTGCTGGCGCGCTGGAGCGAGAACGCCCAGCGGCTGGTCCGGGTCATGCCGCACGACTACCGCCGCATGCTCGAGGCGCAGGCGAAGATGCGCGCCAAGGGGCTGCCTGCGGAAGAGGCGGAGATGGCGGCGTTCCTGGAGAACGCGCGCGACGAAGCGCGCGTGAGCGGGAACTAGATGGGAAAGCCGACCGGATTCCTGGACTACGAGCGCGCGCCCGTGCACGAGCGGCCGCTGCTCGAGCGTGTCCGGGACTGGGAGGAGATGCACCTCGGCAGCTCGGAGCAGACGCTGCGCGAGCAGGGCGCCCGCTGCATGGATTGCGGCGTTCCCTTCTGCAACACCGGGAAGCTGATCGCCGGGATGGCCTCGGGCTGCCCGGTGAACAACCTGATCCCGGAGTGGAACGACCTGGTCTGGCGCGGGCAGTGGAAGGACGCCTGGACGCGCCTCATGCGGACCAACAACTTCCCCGAGTTCACCGGGCGGGTCTGTCCGGCGCCGTGCGAGGGGAGCTGCACCGTCGGGATCAACCTGCCGGCGGTGAACATCAAGATGCTGGAGGAGGCGATCGCGGACCGCGCCTTCGCCGAGGGATGGGTGCGCGCCGAGCCTCCGCCGATCCGGACGGGCAAGCGGGTGGCGGTGGTGGGCTCGGGGCCGGCGGGACTGGCGGCGGCGGCGCAGCTCAACCGCGCCGGTCACGAGGTGACCGTGTTCGAGCGCGCCGACCGGATCGGCGGCCTGCTCATGTACGGCATCCCCAACATGAAGCTGGACAAGAAGCTGGTGGACCGGCGGGTGAAGCTGATGGAAGAGGAGGGCATCCGCTTCGTCACCGGGAAGGAGATCGGCAAGGACATCCCGGCCGATCAGCTGGCGCGCGAGTACGAGGCGGTGCTCCTCTGCGGCGGCGCCACGCAGGCGCGCGATCTGCCGGTCGAAGGACGCAGCCTGGCGGGCATCCATCCCGCGATGGAGTTCCTGCAGGCGAACACCCAGTCGCTGCTGGACTCGAAGCTGAAGGACGGCAAGAACATCTCGGCGAAGGACCTGCACGTGGTGGTGATCGGCGGCGGCGACACCGGCACCGACTGCGTGGGGACCTCTGTCCGCCATGGCTGCCGCACGCTGACCCAGCTGGAGATCCTGCCCAAGCCGCCCGACGAGCGCGCGCCGGACAATCCCTGGCCGGAGTGGCCGAAGACGTACAAGCTGGACTACGGGCAAGAGGAAGCGAAGGCGCTCTGGGGCCGCGACCCGCGCATCTACGGCGTGATGACCAAGCGTTTCCTCGGAGACAAGGACCGCCACGTCCGCGAGCTCCTCTACGTCGAGGTGGAGTGGGTGAAAGGCGCTGACGGGCGATTCGGTCCTCGCGAGATCCGGGGCACAGAGAAGGTCATCCCCGCCGACCTGGTCCTGCTGGCGATGGGATTCGTCGGGCCGGAGAAGCCGATGCTGACCCAGCTGGGAGTGAAGATCGACGAGCGGGGTAACGTCTGGACCGACCAGACCAAGATGACCAGCGTGCCCGGCGTGTTCGCGGCGGGAGACATGGTCCGCGGGCAGTCGCTGGTGGTGTGGGCCATCAAGGAAGGCCGCCAGGCCGCCCAGTCGATGGACCGCTATCTCTCGTATGGCGAGACGGTGCTGCCGCCGTAACCGCGCTCAGCTCTTCTTCTGGCCGGGGTCGGCGTCGGTGCTTTTCCACTCCAGCCATTCCATGTGCCAGATCTCCGCTTCCGTGTTGTACGAGGAGAAGTGGAGCTCGTCCTTGGCGTACTTCGCCAGCCACATCCCCGCTCCCGAGAGGCGCGCGTCGCCGTTGTTCTCGGTGGTGATCTGGTGGAACTGCGCGAAGACCTTCTGGTGCTTGTCGAGCATGCCGTAGGGAAAGTCGATGTCGACCACCAGCCCGGACTCGTGAGGCGAGAGGCCGCCGGGCGCCTTGAACCCCGTGGCGATGTTGTAGAGCTTGGCCGCCAGCTCGTGAGTCCAGGGGCGGTGCGCCCCGAGGTGGTCGATGAAGTCCTGCTCCTTGCCGTACAGGTTGCTCTTCGCTTCCTCCTCGAGGTCGGCCGGAAACTGCAGGTCGCCGAAGATCTGCGGGTTCAGCCGGATGCGCTTGTGCAGCTGCTTCAGGAAACCCTCGCCGTCCTGCTCCCAACTGCGCCAGGAGCTCCCGATCGTCGCCCGCTTCATGCTCTCGTCGTCGATCCGCTCCCCCTCCTCGATCAGGGCCGACATCAGCCGGGTCAGCGGCTCCAGCAGCACCGGGTGGATCAGGCGGTGGTCCTTGCCGTATTTCGCGGAGCCGGCGGCGGCCGGATCCGAGCCGGGCCCCTTGTACTCGACCATGATGTCCTTCGGGTGGAAGAACTTGGGGCGCTTGCTTTGGTTCGTGACCTTGGCGGCCTTGGCGAAACGGAAGATGTTGCCGTACTTCGTGGCGATGCGCTCCGCCCCGTCGGTGTCGAGGGGGTAGTGACCGTCGACGGCCGGAGCGTGATGCTCGGCGTCCGGTGCCTGGGACGGAGACGCAGGCGCTGACACGGCGGGCGCGGCAAACGAGGAATCGAGCAGCGCCTCGTCGAGCGCCAGCAGCGTATGCGCTCCGAGGCGCCCGTCGACGTCGAGCGGCGGGTCCTTGCCCTGGTCATTCCAGCGCGTCTGGAAGCCGTGGACCGCCTGCTCCGTGTCGGTTTCGTATTTCCCGCTCTGCAAAAGCTTGCTGCCCACGACCTTGTTGAGCGCCTTCTGGATCGCCTCCACGGCCTTCTGCCGCGTGGTCCCCCGCTTCAAGACCAGGTTGTGCAGCGCGGCCATCTGCGCCAGGTCGGGCACGCCCTTCAGCTCGCTGCGCAGCTTGTGGTCCACCACGTGGTGCGTCTCGTCGTCTCCGCTGCCGGCCTGGAAGACGACCGGCGCCGGCTTCGGCGCCTGTTGCGACGGCTTCGCCGCCGCCTTGTTCGACGCGCGCAGCAGCGCCGCCTCCGCGCGCTTGAGGAGGGCGGGGATCAATTTCCCGTCGGCGATCAGGTCCATGTGATTGTACGGATGCTGCATCCAGAGGACCTTCGCGCGCAGCGGATCCGCTCCCGACCCGGCGCCGAGAAGGGGCGGCGTGCTGTCCTCGACCGTGTCGTTGGGCCAGGCCTTCACCATCTCGGCGAAGTGGGAACGCGGCGGCGGCGTCGCGCCGACGAGGTCGATGGTGTGCCCGTCCTTCTTCAGCCAGCCCGCATACTTCGCCTCGATCGGGTTGCCGGGCTTGCCGTACATCGAGTCGATCAGGCTGATGTGCACCAGGTCCTTGTGCTCCAGCCAGAAGTAGACGGTGGAGTAGCCCCCGCTATGGCTGAGCGCCACCACGGGCCTTTCGCGCCGGCCGTGCTGAGGAGGTCCGGAAGGCTGCGCCAGACCACCTCCGCGAAGCTGACCTTGTTGAGCTCCGCCTCGGGGACCAGGAACAGCGCCTTGACGCCGCTCTCCTCGAACTGCTGCTTGAGCGGTTTGCCGTGCGGCCTCTTGTAGAACTTGTTCTCCGTGTGCTTGCCGAGCGTTCCGTTCCAGGCCGACTCGGCGTCGTCGAACAGCCCATGGACGAAGATCACCGTGCCGAGCAGCTCGCCCTCCGGATTCCAGGCGAAGACCTTCGCGACTCCATTGTGCGCCTTGTTCCGTCCCGGGACGTCGATGGCGCGCTCGCTCACGGTTCAGCTGCCTCCGGCTCCGCGAACAGCTCGACGAAATACGTCCCTTCGGGAAGGTCGGTGAACCGGTACTTGCCGTCGTCGCCGGCCACCCAGTGGTCCCCGGCCCAGCGCAGATCGGTCTTTCCGCCGGCGAGCGTGTCCGGCGTCATCAGCGGCCCGTCGCCGCGATCCTTGTGCAGCCGGAACGTCGCCCCGCTCACGGCATGGTCGCCGACGCGGAACGCGCCCCGGAGGGTCTTCCTCCCCGGCGCCGTGACGGGCGTCTTCGCCGGCTCGCCCGCGCCGTCCCGTCGCCTGCGCACTGACCCTTTGACGTCCGACACGACCAGCACGACCCGGTGGCCCGCGTTGAACTGGAGGCCTCCCTGCGCCTCGGCGAACCTGGCCGCGCGCTGCTCCGTCCGGTCATCGTTCTCAGCCACCAGAGCTCCCTGCTCAGCTGGCGAAGCGCACACAGAAGATCGGCGGCAGGTCGCGGCTCAGCGCGGTCCACGACTCGGCCCCGTCGCGCGTGACCCACAGCGCGCCGGTGGTCGAGCCCATCGCCAGCGTCTCGCCGTCGGGCGCGACCTCCAGGCCGTGGCGGTAGATCAAGTGGTACGCATGCCGCTGCGGCAACCCCGTTCGCAGCGTCTGGAAGGTCTTGCCGCCGTCGCGGGTCCGGGTCACCACCAGCGCGCCCTCCACGGGCACGCGCACTTCGTCCTTCACCCCGGGCACGAACCAGGCCGTGTCCGGATCCCGCGGGTGGACGGCGACCGCGAACCCGAACGACGAAGGCTTGATCTTCACCTCCGTCCAGCTCCGCGCTCCGTCCGTCGAGCGGAACACTCCGTTGTGGTGCTGCGCCCAGAGCACGTCGGGCGCGGCCGGGCAGGAGACGATGCGGTGCGGGTCCTGGGCCACGGGGTCGTACTGTTTCTCCTTTGGCATGTACTCCGCGCGCATTCCCTGCGAGGCGACGGTCCACGACTCTCCGCCGTCGTCCGTGCGCCACGCCCCGCCGACCGAGACGCCGGCCAGCACGCGGCGCGGGTCGCGCGGATCGACGCAGATGGAATGGATGCCGGCGAAGTCGTAGCCGCCGCCGCCCCACTGCTTCCGCTCCGGGCGGTCCCACAGGGAGGTGACCAGGCGCCAGGATGCGCCCGCATCCGTCGAATGGAAGAGCCCGCCCGGGATCGTGCCGCACCAGAGGGCGCCCTGGCCCCGCAAGTCCGCCTCGAGAATCCAGATCTGATCGAGGCTCCAGGGCCAAGGCGCGCCGCTGAATGGATTGCGGTCATCGGCCTCCGCCGGCTTGGGTGGCCACTTGGGCACGGCGGCCTCCTCCCAGGTCTCGCCCCGGTCGCGGGAGCGGTGGAGCTTGGCCCCGAAATGCCCATGTCCGACGGCTGCGAACAGCGTCCCGTCGCGAGAAAGGACCGCCGTCACCGGCGCGCCGAGGAAGGAGACGCGGGCGATCTCCCCTGTCCGCACCGTGAAGAGTCCCTTGCGAGTACCAACCAGGATGTCATCCATGACGTCCCCCGGATCTGCAGGCCGGAAGCGAAGCTCGCGCAGCTTACCGCTGCCCGAGGACCGCCGCGACCCTCACTGCTTCAGCCGCCCCGGGCCGGCCTTCACCCGCCCTTCCTCGGCATCGCGCTGGATGTTGACCAGCGCGAACGCCAAGAGATCTGCCGTCTCCGCGATGATCCGGTCGGTGGGACGGTACCCATGGCTCCCCGCCGTCTCCACCCGGATCAACACCGGCCGGGCGCAGCGTTGCGCCTCCTGCAACGCCGCGGCGTACTTGAAGGAATGGCTCGGCACCACCCGGTCGTCCCGGTCGGCGGTCGTGATCAGCGTCGCCGGGTGGCAGACGCCGGCCTTGATGTTGTGCAGCGGCGAGTAGGCGAAGAGGGCGGGGAACAGGGCCGCGTCGTCCGACGATCCGAACTCTTCGATCCAGAGCGACCCGCCGGTGAACTTCTGGAAGCGCAGCATGTCCATGACGCCCACCGCGGGCAGCGCCACCGCGAAGAGATCCGGTCGCTGGTTCGTGACGGCCCCGACCAGGAGCCCGCCATTCGAACCCCCCCGGATGGCCAGGCGCGGCGGGCTGGTATAGCCCTCGCTCTCGAGGAACTCGGCCGCGGCGATGAAATCGTCGAACACGTTCTGCTTCTTCTCGCGCATGCCGGCGCGGTGCCACGCCTCCCCGTACTCGCTTCCGCCGCGCAGGTTCGCCACGGCGAGGACTCCTCCCAGCTCGAGCCAGGCGGCGGTGGAAACGGCGTAGCTCGGCTTCACCGGAAGGAAGAAGCCGCCGTATCCGTAGAGGATGGTCGGGCTGCTTCCGTTGCGCGGCATCCTCTTCGGCCCGGTGACGAAGAGCGGGACGCGGGTGCCGTCCTTCGAGGGATAGAACAGCGCCCGGGTCTCGTAGCGCGAGGCATCGAAGGGCGAGGTGGGCGGGTGGAAGGGCTCGAGCGCGCCCCCACGGAGGTCGTACCGGTACACGGTCCGCGGCAGCAGGTAGGAAGTGAACTCGAAGAAGAAGTCGGTGTCGGAGCTCTTGCCGTTCAGTCCATCGACCGATCCAGTGTCGGGCAAGTCCACTTCGCCCGCCCCGTTGCCCGCAAGATCGAACAACTGCACCCGACTCTGCACGTCGACCAGACGGACGACGACCAGGCGGCCGCGGACCAGCAGCGATTCGGAGATGGGGTCCTTGGTCTCCGCCACCACGGTCTTCCAGTGCTGTCGATCCGGGTCGCCGACGGCAGCGGAGACGATGCGGCCGTTGGGCGCCTGGTACGTCGTGTACACGTAGAGCCGGCCCCCCGCGACGCCGAGCGGGGCATGGATGGCGTCCTCGTCCGCGGCCACGGCTTGCGGCGCCGCGCCGAGGTCCGGTCTCTTGGGGTCTCCCAGGTCCGCGACCCAGAGCCTGTTGTTGGTGGTTCCGGCCGCGGAGGTCAAGTACAGCCAGCGGCCGTCGTCGCTGACGTCCGCGCCCAGGTCGTCGTGCTCGCCACGCTGGAAGACCAGCCGGTCAGGTCGCCGCGCGCCGACCGCGTGGTACCAGACCTGGTGGAACGTATTCGCCCCGGCGAAGGTCGCGGACCGCTCGCTGCCCTTGAACCGGCAGTAGAAGAACCCTTTCGCGTCCTTCGTCCAGCTGATCGAGGTGAACTTCACGTTGCGGATCACCTCCGCGGAATCGCGGGCCGTCTTCAGCGAGCGCAGGTGCAGGTCGCGGACGTCGCTGCCGCCGGGCGCGGACGAGTACACCAGCCAGCGCCCATCCGGCGAGACCTTCCACTGCGCCACGGCGACCGATCCGTCCGGGGAGAGCTCGTTGGGATCGAGCACCAGCACGGCGGGCTCGCGGTAGAGCACCGACTGCTTCTGCAGCCCCGAGTTGCGCCGATAGAACAGCTGGCCCGCCTCGCGCTCGGGCACCTCGGTGCGGGGGAAGTTCCACAGCTCCGTCAATCGTTTGCGGATGGCCTCGCGCGGCGTGAACCCCTTCAGAACCGCGAACGTCAGCGCGTTCTCCGACTCGACCCACCGCTTCACGTCCGGCGAATCGAGGTCCTCCATCCAGCGGTACGGATCCGCGACCTTCTGCCCGAAGTATTCGTCGACCACCGTTCCGCGGTGAGCGACCGGGTACGCGATGTCCCCAGCGAGCAGCAGCCATCCGAGCAACAGGCGCATCGGCCCAACATAGCAGCGCTCGCGTTCAGCCGCCCGACAGCGCCTGCATCACGGCGATCTCCGCATCCGCCGCCACCGGATCGGTGAGGCGCGCGCGATCGCGCACCGGCTCGTCCCCGACGAAGACCACCACGTGGCGGCGCAATCCTCCCTGGTCGTCGAGGATGTACCCGCGCAATCCAGGCGCGCGCGCGAAGACGGCGGCGAGCGCCTCTCCCACCGTCGCTCCGGACACCTCGGTCGTCGGACAATCGACGAGGCGGCGCAGATTGGCCGTGAACGTCACCCGTGGCACGGCCTCCATCCTAGACCGCGTTCGAGGGGCCGTCGACCCGCCGCCGCGTCCTCCGGCGCAGAGCGATCATGGCCGCGAGGATCGCGGTTCCAGCGGCCCCCGTCAGCCAGCTCCAGGGGAGCACTCGCGGAATGGGATGGAGCCCATCGCCGCCGAGGATGAACGCGGCCCAGAACCGCGGGTGCCGCAGCGGCGTCTGCGAGCGCAGGAAGCGCAGCTTGGCCAGGCGCAGCGCTTCCGCCTTGCTCGCTCCGCGATTGAGCTCGAAGTAGAACTGCTTCATCAGCTCCCGCGTCGGCTCGTCGGCGACGCGCCAGAGGGTGGTGACCGCGGCGCGCGAGCCGGCCGCGACCAGGGCGCGGCTGAACCCCTGCAGGCCCTCGCCGCGGATCATCTTTCCCCGCTCGGTGTCGCAGGCGGAAAGCGTCGCCAGGTCCACGCCGCGCAGGTCGAGATCGTACACCTCCTTGAGGAACAGGTAGTCCGCCCCGTCTTCCTCGCTCGCGGGCGAGAAGAGGATCCGCGACCGCTCGGGATTGTCCGCGTCGGCGGTCGCGTGGGTGCCCAGGTGCAGCAGCGGAACTCCGCCGGCGCGGCCGTTCAAGAGAGGCGCCTTCCGGTCGTCCTTGCCGAGATGGAGCTCCGAGCGCCCGGGAGAGATCGCCGCGATCGCGCGCACCTCCTCGGCCGAGGCGGGAAGGTCGCCGAGCAGCTCCGGGCCGCCGAGCTCCTCGAACGCGCTCTGTTTCCCGCCTCGCGCGATGCGGGGATC
>Ga0070708_100004713_pt1 | contig 10745 bp, 14 predicted proteins | sample KBSK5503metaG_FD_65469 | JGI IMG/M metagenome (GOLD analysis project Ga0070708, IMG submission 65469) | Corn, switchgrass and miscanthus rhizosphere microbial communities from Kellogg Biological Station, Michigan, USA - KBS K5-50-3 metaG | ecosystem: Host-associated > Plants > Roots >...
GACTGAAGCGGGCCGCGAGGCCACTCTTGGAATGCAAGCACTAAAGCGAATCGGCAAGCCAGAGGACGTGGCAGATGTAGTCGCGTTCTTGGCTTCGGCCAAAGCGCGCTGGATCACCGGTGCCAGTATTCCCGTCGATGGCGGCTCAAAGCTTTAACTAGTACCGTGAAGAGCGCAATGGAGACTAAGACGAGCAAAGGCAAGGAGATCCGAATTCCTGGGCCTGACCATCCCATCACGATTTCTCCGGCTGACGGCAGAGTGCGCGTAACGGTCACCGGAAGGATAGTTGCCGAATCGACGCGGGCGCTGCCCCATGTGGAATTTCGGAATCCCTTCTTCTCTGAAGGCGTGGATTGACCATGTTGTACGCGCTGGCAAGACCTTCACTACGTCGGGCGCGCAGTAGAGGGGTTGGAAAAGGTAAGAAGGCAATCCTGGTGCTTGCATCCGGTGGAATCTTCAGTGAAGGGGCCTTGGAAATCATGGGATTCCATTCTGGGCTTCATTGGAATTGATGACGTCCAGACCGTACGGGCCGGGCATGAACATACCGCCGCTTGCGATCCATGCGGTATCCAATGGTGAAAAGGCCGTTGAAGCCCTTGTGATTTGAAGGAGAGAACAATGCTCGACCACATGATTCTGACTGTCAGCAATGTCGAACGTTCGTTGGCGTTCTATGAGGCCGCCTTGAAGCCTCTTAGTATCAAGTTCTTCCTACCCTACAAGGGCGAAGGCGATCATCCTGATCTGTGGGGATTTGGTGATGGCAAGAGAGCGTTCTTCTGGATCAAACAAGGGAAGCCTGATCCAGCGTCCATTCACTGGGGGTTCATGGCCGAAAACAATGGTAAGGTCGATGAATTCTACAGGGCGGCAATATCCGCTGGTGCCAGGGACAATATTTCACCGCGAGCACGAGTGGAATACTATCCGGGATACTACGCCGCCGATGTATTTGACCCGGACGGGTATTCGTTCGAAGTCGTCCATAAAAGCTAGTGATGGAACCTCACATCGCCAAGGTATGGTGCCGATATCGGTGACAGATGACTTCCAATCACTCAAGAGAGACGACAAGAGATGGTCTCGCCAGGGCCTAACTGCATATCAAAGACTGCTAGCGCGGCGACGGCGTCGGGCCTTTCGGCGGAACAGGCGTGCTTTTGGACGGTTGCCCTTCGCCCTCTGACGTCTCGAGCTCCGCCTTCTAACGGCCTACACCTGCGCGAATATCCTTCATTCCCTTGCCTTGTTCGACCCGCACGACCATGCGCTTGCTGTCGATGGCGGGGGGTGTAAGAGCAATGGCTTCGGAGACGCGCAAGCCGGCGGCGTAGCAGGTGGTCAAGATGGCACGGTGTTTCCGGCTCGCCACACAGGCCAGAAACTGTAGGACTTCCTCGGGACTGAGGACCACCGGCAGGGTCTGAGGTTTTTTCGGAGCGGGGATGATGTCGGCGAAGGTCCAGTCCTTTTTGAGCGTGACTTTATACAGAAACCGAAGTGCGGAAATGGCAATGAGGATCGAACCGGTAGCCAGCTTTTTTTCCTTCGTCAGGTAGACCTGATAGTTACGAATCTCCTCCGGACCCAACTGCTCTGGTGACTGATTGAAGTAGCGTGCGAAAAGCGAGACTTGTTGGACATACGACTCCTGGGTGTTTACCGCCAAATTGCGGATCTGCATGTCCTCGAGCATGCGTAGTCGAAGAGAAGTCATTGGAAAGCTCCTTTGTCGGATGGATTTGCTGCAAGCAGCGACTCCATGATTCCGCAAAGGGGCTTACTCGGGAACAAAACGTGGAGAGAGACTCAGATAGATCTCGAGGTTTACGAACTGAACGTCGACCCGATTCTTACCGCGAAGCGGTTTAGTCCAATGCCGGTTATGCCGAATTCGGCATAACAGGCACACGTTTGCCACCGAGCACTTGCGTCACGGCGTGGACATCCGCACTCTTCAAACCTGGATGGGCCATCGCGATATCAAATCGACAATGGTTTATTTGAAGGGCGTGCAATCGAAAGACGCTCTGGCGAAAGTTAACGCAGGAGCCCTGGCAGCGTATGTTGTCTGACTCGAATCCATGCGGTCCGGCACAGGCAGTACTCCCACTAGCAAATTTGTGCAACACGCTGGTGCACAAATTGCCAAGGGGACGCAATGAGCTGACTTTGATACTGCGCCGCGTTCCTTCACTTGAAGCAGTCCTACTATAGACGTTTCTTACGGAATGGAAAGATGCGTTTCAATTCGCGGCGAATGTGTCTCTCTACTGAACAAATGGGACATTTCTTCGAGAACTTCGGACGCGATGACGAATTCAGATTGCGCCGGGGATCAAAAATGTCGATGGCTAGACACTCTGCCTTTGCGACAACTGATGGACTGCGACAGAGTAAATGTCAATTCGTGTGACGCCGTTGAACCAAAACTTGTCGAAGGAACTGGTTGGACGCCCTTTTCCGCGAAATGTTCTGCCAACATATTCGCATTCTTTGCCGGACCAGAACACGTAAACGCAGTTGTGGCTCTGAATCTCGCGCTCATACCATCGTCCGAAGGCAAGTTTTTTGGCTCTCCTACCCCAGCCTTTGCTCGTTCCGACCTGCCATTGGCGCTTTAAGACGTAACTGTCTTTGAATTCCCGCTTCCCGCGTTTCTTGAGCAAGATCTTGCGTGCCCTACTCTCAAGACTATCGAGCATGGGCGCCACTCTTCCTTTTGTAAACGCTGGCGCTCGTCCTGGGCGCTTCTTACCATTTCATCGTGGCCGACAAGCCGATCGACCGCTCTGCGCGCCTCCAAGTGAGCGAGGAGGCCAGGCGAGCCCACCAGATGATGCTAAAGATCTTTCCCCCCAAGCAATTCTATGCTTTGTTGGCGGCTGTGGAGGACTGCTGCGATCTTCACCGGAATCGCCCGCTGGTTGAAGGCCTCCTTGCGAACCTGAAGCAAACGCGCGCGAAGATCACTGATATTGCGGCCATCGAGCACCTACCCAGCGAGGCTTTTGGCGGCGCGTATGGGAAGGGGGACAAGTTTTTGACCAGCGCTTCAGAGGCGCTGAAAAACCTAACTTCCATGGAAGTAGAGCTTATCGCTGTGCATCTGCAAACTTGCGCCGCACCGTTGCGGCAGGACCTTATACTAGTCGAGCGTTTCGGCGCAGCTCTTGCTTGATCAGGTCGCGTTTAGAGTGCAAATCAACCTGACTGAAAGGAGATTGCCAGATGGCGTTGGTTGCGGAATTTGATCGGGGTCTACGCAGGTTGTTCAACCGGCGTATCGCGTGGCTGCGGACTGCCATTTCCTCGTACACCAATAACCCCGGCGAAGTATCGTCTCGAAAATAGTCTTCGAGAATGTTCAGGACTCGCACTCCCAGCGGGAGGTCCGGCCGGAACTGATTCTCAAAGTTCTTTTTGAACTGCTCGAGGTCAGATTCCCCTGAGATGATGGCTATGCTGTCGGCTGCGTGTGTCCGAGCTTCCTCGCGATCGTGCTTGGCCTGTTCAGCGCCACGGACGTTTCGATAGCGGTCGTCGAGAGCGAGCAACTTCAGCATCACCAACGCGTGTGATTTCGTTACGCGGACCGACGCTGAGAACGAAGATCCGTCGGGAAGCTTGCCGGATAATGGGTAAAGAGAAGATTCAGTCAGGGCAATGCCTCCACCGGTACAAAATCGCGCATGAACGCCCTTCTCTACGTCCACCCTAAAATCTTTCTCGCGCTTGAACTCCTCCGGCGCCATAAACTCGATGCGCATGACCTCTCTGCTGCCGGGTATCGGCTTTTCAAATTGGAAGTTCTGTGATTCTTTCACGACGGTGTACCCAAGCGTCGCAAGTGTAGCTGCGATGGACAGAGACTCTGCCCGGAGGCGCATGATATCCAAAACGAAATCAACGTCCTTGGTGCCTCGCGCTTTCTCCAACATGAACTTCATGGCCTGAGCGCCTGCAACCACGAAGTCCTCAGCGGCCGGTCCAAGGGCTTTCAACAGTTCGAGAACATAGGTTCGCTGGGGCTCCGGAATCATGGAGTCCTCCAACCAGGCTGAATCGTGTTCTCAAGGAGATATTCAGCCTGCTTCAAGTCCCTGCCGCCGCGAGCGTACAGGTCTAAGTACGCCTGGATGCCGGATACCACGGCAGCTTCGAGGACCGGCTTGGCATACATAAAGACGCCGACATCATAAGGATTGATAAACCGCAGTAATGGTCCTCGATTGGACTCAGATGTGAGCTTCCGAAGCGAAGCCTCAGCTTTGCCTGCGAGAAGAAACACGTCGACCACGTCAATGTCCACAAAAGGAGAATCCGCTGAAGCTGCCATGGCAGAGGTGAACGCATATAGGCCGGGGATCAGTTGCTCCAGGCCGACAATGATTTTCGCCAGATCGACTCCGAACGGATTGGGAGTCTGGAAGGAACTTCGCAGCCGCCATCGATAGCGGTCCTTGTATTTTTCTGCCCATTGTTCAAGCAGACGGGCAGGCTCGGGTACGACGATCGCCATTCCGCGCCGCCGTACCCAGAGTTGCTCTTCGAGGCTGGCGATGGCTTTTGATATCGCTCCGAGGCTAATGGTGAAATTAGTCTTGGGGGCGTTGGGAAAGCGCTCGACGAATATCCTGGTCTGCTCTTTCAACTCGCGGTCGATTTCGGTGAGGGTCCACTGCTTTGGGTTCTCTAGCAAGACTCGCAGGACACGCGAATATCGCCCTGAGAATACGTTGCTCGTTTGCGGCGCGTCTGATTTCTGACTGGGTAGTACGCGCGAGCGCACGCCGGTTCGCCGCAGTGTAAATTTCCCCGGGACGTTGATGGAGATGTTTCCTGCTAAATCCAGAAAGTCGATGTCATTCTGGATACAAAATGCCTGGGCCTGTTCCGAGAGCGCCGGCGCGATGAGAGCAACGGCTACATCCGGCCGGAGGGATTTCAAACGGCGAACCCAAGGCGCAATCTCTTCTATGATGCGCGGCGTAAAACTCTTCTTGGTTTCACCGAGTACCCGGATTCGATTCTCGCCGGAGCGCAGTTCGAAGCCGATATCGAAAGGCTGCTCTGGTGCCTGAACATCTTCGATCGATACACCAGGCAGGCCTTTCACCGGTTCTTGCCCACGAAGGGCGTCGGCGATCTCTCGTTCGGTCGAATTGGCGCGGGTATCGGCCATAGGCAAGTATTTTCCTGCAAAGGAAAGTTATTGTAAAGGAAAACTTTCCCATATGATTTATTTTCCTATTCAGTAGAAAACATTGTATATTACAGAAATATATGGACTTATAATAAGTTAAGCAGCAGTCAGCCCTCACATCGCACCCAGCACCGGCGCATTCGGAATGGAGAGATCGCAAAAGTGACAGCCATCCGAGACATGATTTTCGTCAGCCACGCCAACCCGGAGGACAATGAATTCTCCCGTTGGCTAACGCTGCGATTGGCGGTTGACGGCTACCCCGTCTGGTGCGATCTCACACAGTTTCTTGGCGGAGAACACTTCTGGGAAAACGCCGAGGATGCCATCCGAACCAGGACCATCAGATTCCTACGTCCTATCAAGGACCTCAAACCACAAGGAAGGGCCGCGCAACGAACTGCACATCGCTAAGAACATCCAGCGCTCCCAGCCTGATCTCAAAGACTTCATTATTCCGCTTCATATCGATGACCTGCCCTATGGAGAAATCAACGTCCAACTGACGAGCCAAATCGCCATTCCTTTCGAGAACAGCTGGGCTGCTGGATACGATCAACTGCTCAAGCGACTAGAGACGGATGGGGTATCAAAGAAACCGGGGTTCAACCCGCAAGCGGTTGCATCATGGTGGCGAGCACAATTCAGCCCGACTCGCGGGCTCGTCCCCAAGAATGACCGGCATATCTCGAACTGGCTCAAGGTTCATTCCATACCGGACCGCGTGTATTTTCACGCACTGAAACGGAATAGCATGGGGCTCATGGAGCTGAAAACGCAGCCTCCCTTTCCCGCATTTCTCGATGGATATGAGTTGGTAACTTTCGCACCAGAACAATCGTTCGAAGGAAAACTCAACGACTTCTCAATTGTCTCTTCTCGGCACATAGAAACGTCCGCAATTATCGGAGAGCCGGGAGACTTGAGCTACGAGGCGCACAATCTGCTCCGGAATTTGATGATTCGGCTGCTCAAAGAGTGCTGGAATGGTTGGATGGCCAGCAAAGGACTCGGGCAGTTTGAGCTCGCCGATCACGGATTGTGTTTTTACTTCAAGAAGCCAAACGACGCCGATCAGCTTTCCCTCGGCTTCATCGATTCGGAAGGGAAGCAGCATAGGCATCGGGGTGTGGTCGGGTTCAAGAGCCGGTTGGATCACACCAAAAGGTTCTGGCACTTTGCACTCCAATCCCGTCCTATTTTTCGGCCGTTCACCGCGTTCAGTCTGAGTTTGCACGTCGTATTCTCCGACGACGGGCGTACTGTGTGGTCTAATCCAAAAAAAATGCACAAAGCGCGGCGGCGACAGTGCAAATCATGGCAAAACGACGAATGGAGAGACAAGTTCTTGGCTTCGGTCCACTGGCTTTCAAATGGAAGTGGCATTTTGTCCATTCCCGTCGGGCCTGAACAGACAATTGAAGTCATTTCGGTCCCGTGTGAGTTCGATGCGCCACTCGGTTTTGACGACCCTCCGACCAGGACGGCCAGCGAAAGAGCGCAGAATCAAAACCGGAACTCGGCGATCAGGAAATTGAAGAAGAAGAGGACGGCGAACAGCAGGACGACGAGGATTCAGAGGAGGAATGAGTTTATGAGCGCACTGATTCATCTGCCCGAACCGCAACTCCTCTTCCGGCACGACCAACCGATGGAGGATCCTCGTGATGGGCTCACTCTGTTTGGGCCTCCGAACCCGAGTCCTCGCGGAATCGAGGCAGGTGTGATCGGTACGCCCGCCGGCATTGAACGTTTTCGAAGGTGGTGTGAGCGTCTGCAGCGGTACATTCCCCCACTCGACCTAGAGGACGAACAGTTCTATCTTTCCCACCCCCCGTTCCCTGGGTTCCAGGCGGCATTTGAGGATCGAAGTGGAAGTAAAGGCGCCGGAAATGGACACATTCCTCTCCTTTAATAATAGGGATGCCTTTTATCGGCTCTTCTCCACGACGCGAAAATTCCCGGACGACATTACTGCACCACTAGACCTACAACTTACCTTCCACGACGCAGCTGTGATCAAGTTCGGGGATGGGGCGGATCTCGGTGATCTGCCGTTGACAGCGAACGATGATGCTTCTCCGTTGCAGCTTCCGACCGGCCGAAAGATAAGAATTAGGGTCTACTCACTGTGCAAGGAAGACTCGACGCTGGCCTATTTCGGCTCTGATGAAGTAAGGACGGGTAAACCCGTCACTATTGATGTTCGGGAGGACGCGCAGGACGAACGTAACCTTTTTGTCAACCAGAGCCCCACGCGTGAATTTCAGAGTGTCCTCCTGCAAGCTGATCCCCCATCCCTCGCCTAATCTTGACGCAATAATGCGCTTGTTTGCTCAGCCGGAGGCCACTCCTTCCAATCTGTGTCAACGGTTGGCTGATCAGTTGTCGCTCGATACTTCCGAAATGACCTTACTGGGGAAACCCGGACAGCGAGTGGTATTCGGCTGCTCCAACAAGATTCGACACACGCTCTCCCCTGAACACGGGAGCATCACGTTCGCCAACAAAACGGAGTTGGTAGGCGAGTGGATTTGCACTTTAGTGTTGGAGATCGACCGCGACTGGTCCTGGCAATCGTTGGCAACCGTCAGTTTTGAGATTCGAAGGAACAACACGGAACTGGTTGGCACAATCGAGGTGAAAGACACGGTCTCGCTGGTGGCCGCTAAGCAGGCGGACAGATCGAAAACGCGTATCGTCTTCTTTGATCTCGTCGACCCAAAGGATTTTACGGGCGAATTTCCAGAGCCAATGTCTCTTATACCATTGAATCAGTTTTCAAAACCGATCCCGCCTCCAAGGATCCGGACAAGACGTTGAGTATGACTCTCCCTGTCGCGGTTCCACCCGCACAAGTACCCAGGCTGGCATCCGCAGGCATCGCATTGAGTGAGTACACAAAGGATGAGCTCTATTCCAAGGTCAAGCCGCGAAAGAAAATATTGTGGTTGGAATTTGAGGAACCGGTCGCGAATCCAGAGGACGATTACTTTGTGTTTGTCAAGGCGTACGCACCTGACACTTTGTTGCTGGCGGGGAATGAGCCGGTAGCAGACCCCAAGGAAAATATCCCCTATTTGCCGCCGGAGCTGATAAGAGTGATCACGGTAGGGCAGCCCGATGATAAAGCTGGTCTGAACGCCTGGCACAAGCTGAGCCCGGCGAAGGCTAACCCTGATGGTAGTGACGTTAGGCACTTTCAGGTGCCCCTTCCGCCCGGTCTAAATGCGACTTCAGATGAATTGTTTGGCTTTTTTGTTTGCGAATTCTGTGTGGGACACTCACGCGTGTGGAGCACGGCCCAGGCGCGGTTCGGCAGCCCCTACGTATCACCGGGGTGCAACATCCCGCGCCGCAGCTAACATGTCTGGTGGAAAGAGATGCGGAGGGCATTTCCCTGACCGCACCTTATGCTAACCCCGTGTACAATGGCGTCTCTCTGATACCTGCAATTCCTCGGACTGAACTTTGGGGCTTGTTATATGTCCAGGTGATACAGGCTGACGGACAGGCATTCAGGAACATCTTGCTGGCTAGGAAGAGAATGGTTCTAAATCGAAAAAGTGAGAATGTTCGTGGTCGCGATAGCCTACCCCGTTACGGTTTGTCTGGACGGAGCGAGGCGGAGATTGAGATGCTGTTACTCAGCCTGGCTCTTCCGCCGGACTCTTCCTTGAGCGCCATGGCTATCGAGCTTTTCCCCAATTTCGAGCGTTCTGCTGATCCTCTTGGCGGCGACCTGGGAAGCACAAGAATCTACCGGACTTCTCCCTTGGAACCGGTAATGAAGATCTGCTGTTGCCCTGCTTAGCTCGTGATTGATCGTCCATCTCGAGTATGAATTACTCTGCCAATCGTGGAGAGGATGGCCATTGCCGAAATCCCGAAGTAGTGTCCTGTAATTGGGTCCTTTCGTCCGCACCCGGTGCCCGCAGTCGATCTCGTGACCTCACGGCTGAAACGCGACCGCGGGAGTCGCGTGCTGATCTCGTCGAGCGGCGCTGCGGTCGACGGCTCACAGCTCTCCAGCGGTTACACAACCCGCAGTGCGACGCTCCGAGGCGCAGTCTTCTGATGCGCTTCTTGCCTTGCGTTCTCATCGCTAATATCTCCCCGTATCATCGCAATCACGCGTGACACCCGGGCCCCTCTGTCGGGCGCTCGATAAACGCACTTCCTTTGAGCTCGCGAGACCGTACCATTTCTCCTCGCCCTATCCGTTCCATCAGATAACGTTATGCCGTCAGCCGCAACCTCGACGGTCGTTCCAAGCCTTGGGTACCATTCGTAGTAGCTCCCCAATCGGGAGCGTTCCCAAACAGAAGAGCCAAGGGGTTGCGCAGAAGCTGAAATTGAAAAATGATTTTCAAAAAAAGTGCAGGAAGGGTGCAAAATTCGCGGCACATGCGACGTTTTCCGATATACTCGGCGAGATAAGTTCTTTATTTTCGTTGGCGTTGGGTTTTTTCACCCGCTTTCGAGGCGGATCGTTTCAACCACTCACGCACCTCTCCGGAAAGCAGTCGTTGGACTCAGTCGTCGGTCTTCGGCGGTCAGCAAAATCAGCTGGTCTATTCGTCGGTCGCTGACGACCGAGGACTGACGACCGACGACTGTTCTCCCGACTTTTCTTCCCGCCGCAAGCGAAAGAACGACTGCAATAGCTCCGCGCAACGGCCTGCCAGCACGCCCGCGCGAACTTCCATGCGGTGGTTCAAGCTGGGCTGATTCAGCACCTGCATCACCGAATGGATGGCGCCTGCCTTCGGGTCATCGGCGCCATAGACGAGGCGTTTGAGCCGGGCATGGACCAGCGCGCCGGCGCACATCGCGCACGGCTCAATGGTAACAAACAGTTCGCAGTCTTCCAGGCGGTGGTTGCCGAGTGCGGCACCGGCTTCGCGCAGGGCGACCACTTCGGCGTGGGCAGTGGGATCGTGATCTGTAAGATTGCGGTTGCCACCGCGGCCGACGATCTTGCCCGCGCACGCGACCACTGCGCCTACCGGGACTTCTCCGGCTTCCAGCGCGCGTTGGGCGGCGCGGAGAGCTTCTTCCATGAAGAGTTCGTCGGCATGGTTGGTTGGAAGCATGTTGGTTGGAAGCGGGTTCACGCCAGCTCGGTTCTTGGTCAGTCGCTCCGGTGCGTCAGTCCATCTGGTGCTGTGCCAGCATCGACGCCAGCAGCGGGAGGTTCGGGCGCAGTGGTTGGTTCACGAAAATATATTTTCCCGCGCTTTCGGCCAAAAGATATGTGGAGTCCGGCGGCAGGCGGGAAAGGGCGTCTTTGCGGAATTCTTCCGGGACGAAGATAAACACGCGGTTGGGACTGCTCCAGAAGGCAGGGAACTGCTGATCGTCCAAGAACGTGGGAGGAACGTCGGGATAGTTCGATCCGATTTCCAGATTGGTGCCGAAGCGTCCGTTATAGATCCACACGTGGCGGTGTGTGTAAAACGGGATGCTCGAGCCCGAATTGAAATCTCCGTACTGGACGACCTGATCCTGGGCGCGCAGGTAGGGAAGG